>Ga0213835_100119_pt1 | contig 100924 bp, 108 predicted proteins | sample SWPATP01_FD_160576 | JGI IMG/M metagenome (GOLD analysis project Ga0213835, IMG submission 160576) | Coastal seawater microbial communities from Marineland, Florida, United States - SWPA TP0 #1 | ecosystem: Environmental > Aquatic > Marine > Coastal | place: USA: Florida | collected 2016-08-05 | reverse complement strand
CCAGAAGAGAGCCGCGCCGATGGCCCCACCCTACGGTCGGGCTACGCCCTCCCTCCGGCTGGGGCCATCGGCCAACTTGGCTGACGGTGCCGGCCAACTTGGTTGTCGCTCATCACCGAGGGACCTGAGCCCTCTGGCGAGATCAGGGAAGCGCGGATGGGACAGGGGATCCCCGCCTCCGATGGCGATTTCTACCCCAGCCGGGAGATCCGAAAGGAGGTCCAGGGTCGCATCGATGCTTCCGTGCTTTCCACGGCGCGTGGATCCTTCATGGCACCAGCAGCAGCCCGCATCGCACCAATCGGTGATCTTCAGGTCCATGTGCTCGGGATGCACCGGAGGCACCGACGGATCGATCGTCTTCCGGGTCTTGGTCCCGTCCGCCTCGATCGTGACCGAGTAGCCTCCATTGAGGTAGCCTGCGATGACATCAGGCATCGATCAGGGTTTCGGGTCAGGAGATTGAGCATCGAGGATCTGACGGCACAGGTCGTCTGCCGCCTCCGGCGTTGCCAGGCAGGTCAGAACCATGTGGGCATCGGGTCTTGAGTGACAGTAGTATCTGCCATTCAAGGCTGGATCGACGACCCTCTTCACCGAGAGGGTCATGTCAGGGTCGATCCGGAGGCCGGAGTTCAGGTCCGACAGCTTGTGGTGAAGAACCTCCCGGGAGACGAGATCGAGACCTTCTTCGGTGTCCCATCTCGACCTTGGATCATGGCCTTCATAGTGCAGGACCATGCGGTCATGAGAGGGATCCGGCTCCCGGAGTTCGATCTCCGCGCAGGTGATCGAGACACCCTCCGGGACATCCGGGAGGCTCCAGGACCGATCAACATCCATGGAAAGCCCTTCTCCAGGAAGGGAGATGGACGCGGTACCGTTCCATGCCGTCGAGATCCGGATTTTCACAGGGACGCAGGCCCCCTCCTGCCTCGGCTGGATCTGGTCGGACCAGGGATTCACGATCTCGCCGGTATCGGTCTCCATCGCGGCCGGCGCCCTGTCGTTGTCGTTGCCGAGCTGGATGAAGCTCTTGGGGGACAGGATGAAATCCAGGACCTTCCCGGACCGAAGAACGTCGCGATGAACCCCCGAGGAGTCATGATCGACGCCGAAGAAATCCGTGTCTGCCGAGATCTCGACCTTGCAGCCGGTTGCATCCTCCACGCCTTCGATGATCTGCCGGATCGCGTCGGACTTCCTGAACAGTGCTTCCCTGACCTCGTCGGGGCCCGCATCCATGGAGCTGGCATCTCTGATCACTTCCGGGGCCATCTGGGCGATCATGTAGGCGATCTTGTTCTCCGGGCGGTGCAGGCGCTGCCACTCCCAGCCGAAATACCGGTCGCATGAAACCCGGATCACGCCCTCCTTCAGGGCGTCTTCAAGAAGGGATAAGTCCCTCACCTCATCGGCGCCAAGCGTCAGGGCGTGCGAGGAACTGGAATTGGTCTCGAAGACGCCGTTGCGGACCTGGATCTTCTGCATGTCGTGGAGCACCTGTGTGTAGGGACGGGATTCTGTTGCCAGGCTCCCGACGGCCCCGCCTGAGGGTGCGACCCCTCAGGGCTTCAGGTGGTTCTCCCGAACCGCTTACGCGGCGAGGGCGCGAACCGGCGCATGGTCCAGATTGGCATCTGTGCGCTTCGAGCCGATGACGGTGGCATCCTGCCGGGCGAAAGCAACATCTTTACACGTTCGTCGATCCTGTTTCGGCCCCATCAGAGACATACCCCGTCGCCGTGTTCGCCATGCTGGCCACGACCAGGCCTCGAGCAGGTATGTCCTTGGTGGAGCCGCCGGGTACCGCCCCCGGGTCCGAACCGCTTATTCCATGCGCGTTTATCGCCATATCCCCCTTTCGGAGGCAGGTCTGAAAATGCCAGACGGAAAGCATCCTGTCAACAATTTTTCGCACGTCGGTCAGAACGCGATCCGCCTGCGGGCGTGGGCTTCGGGGATCGCCAGAAGGGCACGCCCGATCGCCCCGCTGATCCCGTCATGGGTCAGCCATGGGGTCAGGTGCGGCGAGACGGTGTAATAGGCCCGGATGAGCCTGCGTCCCGCGGGATGCGGCGCGAGCACCAGGTCGCGCCATTTCCGCAGCCGCTCGACACGGGGATCCGCGATACCCCCGAAGAGCCCATCGGCGATCATGCAGCCGCCGGACGCCCCGTCCGCCTCGTCCCGGTCCTCCTCCGCGCCGCGGTCCTCCTCCCGGGGCTCCTCGGGCGGCAGCCAGAAACCCCCGTCGTCGGGGTCGTCGTGATCGTCGTCCTGCCCGCCCTGCCCGGGCGGATCCGACTCTTCGGGAGTGCCGGGGCCGGCGCCCGCGGCGAGGCGCTGCCCGTAACCGCTCTCTGCCGCCGGCAGGGGCCCGGCGAGGTCGAGGATGTCGGAACCGCCGGGGAGATCGTCCACCACCTTTTCCATCTCGAGGCGCTGCATCCGTGTCATGCCGTCCGTCACGGAGCGGACGATCGCCGCCTGCTCCTCCTCGGGCTTCAGCTGGAAGAAGCTTCCGGCGACCTCGGCCTCGCGCCCCGCCATGCCTTCGAGGAAGACCATGCCTTCGCCGGTCGGGTGGCTCAACATCAGGGCATCTCCGACGGTCGCCATGAAGGCCGTCAGGTCCTCGGTCTGAAAATGCACGTCAGGCAGGAAGAGATGGCTCTCGGCGGGGGAGAAGCCTGAAACGCTCATTTTCGCATCGGGCGCCAGAACCAGGAGGGAAGGCCCTCCCAGGTCGACATCGACCTGGCCGCCTTCCGTCAGGATGATCGTCGGATCCTCGTCGGTGAAGACCCGCGTGGCGCCGGCGCCCGGGAGGATGACGTCGCTGCCCGTAGACAGGATCAGGTCGTCGCCGGCGCCGCCGATGAGGAGGTTGTGCCCGCTCCCGCCTTCGAGCGTGTCGTCACCGTCCCCCCCGTCCAGGATGTCGTTGCCGTCGCCGCCGACCAGGCGATCGTCGCCGTGATGGCCGCGCAGGAGGTCGTTGCCGCGCGATCCGACGAGAAGATCCCCGTGATCGCCGTCGGGATCGATGATCTGGACATCGCCCTCCATGCGCACGCCGATCCCGGCGTCATGGGTCGCGGTCAGAACGAGGATGCCATGGGGCGGAAGGGTGAAGCTTCCGTCCCCGGGAAGGTTGTCCCCGCTGAAGCTGCTCAGCTCGGCCCGCGCGTCGGGCGACAGGGGATCGCCCTCGTCGCGGTTCGGCGTACGCGGGTCGTCGACCGCCCCGAGGATGCGGACCCAGACATGTTCGGCATCGAGGCCATCGAGATCGATGATGATCTGCTGCTCCACCCCGGAGCGCGACGACAGGAACACCGTGGTGCGGTCGTCGGAGCTGTAGCTGTTGATGCGGAGGGTATCGGGATCCTCGGCCGTGACGAGGATATCCTCGAGCTCCGTGCTGCCGATCTCCGATCCGGGCAGCTCGGCTGCCATGATCCGGTAGACATGTCCGGCCGGGGTCAGCGTCAGCGAGATGTCCTCCGGGTCGCGGCCGTCCCAGGGGTTGTGGGACATCTGGGCCAGGCGCGTCTCCAGGAACTTGTAGTTCGTCCCCCATATATTCGCATCCGTGACGCCGTTTGCGACCATGAAGTCGAACGCTTCGAGGATGGTGGAGGCCTGCGCCATGCCGCGGTCCCCGTCACTGGCGGCATGGACGTTCCATTCGGTGACGATGAAGTCGGGCGACTGCATGCCTTCGGCTTCGGCCATCTCGCGCGCCATCTCGAACAGCCGCATGCGCAGGGGGATGTTGTCCGCGGCGGGCGGGTAGAAATGCGTGCTGATGGAGCCGATCTCGCCACGGTTCTCGAGGGAGATCTCCGCGAGGATGTCCTGGTTGCCATCCTCGCGCCAGCCGACGCCGGCCTGGAGGACGATCTTCGGGACCTGGTCCCAGGATGCCTCCTCCTTCGCCCGGATAAGCGGCGCCAGTCCCTCGATCACCGCATCCGCCACCATGCCGTATTCACTTGCGGTCATGTAGTAGCGCTCGCCGGCACCCCACCACTCGTTGCCGATCTGGAAATGCTCGACCCGCATCGGGCCATGGGTGCCGTCGAGGATCTCGCCGAGCCGGCCGATCATCGCATCGACGGCACCCTGATCGACGCCGCGGTTCCCGGGCGCGCCTTCGGTCAGGAGGGCACGGGTCGGAATGACGAACTGGATCGTCGCATCCTGTGTCGCTGCGAATTCCTGCACCTCCCGGACCGTGACCAGGCGATCCCTCGATCCATAGGGCATCGGGTCGCCGAACAGGGCGTCGAACCGGCCCTCCAGCGCGATGTCTTCGGTGATGGAGCCGCCAGGATAGCGGTAGCTGGTGAAGTCGATCAGGTCGTTGAAGCGCAGGAAGGGTCCTCCCGTGTCGATGGGGTCCTTGGGGGCCAGAATGTGGCCGCCGAAGTGGTTCGATGTGATCTGCATGCCCGCCTCCCGGTTTCCTGCACGGAAACAATAGAAGGGTTGCGAAGAACATGCGCCGGGCCGGCTCGAGGAAGCTGTGGAGAACCGTCATCTCCGGTCGTCCCGGCTGTGGAGGGAGGTCATCCTTTTCCATGTGAGAAAAACAAGGCATGACAGGAATTCGCAGACATGCTATGGTTCCGGCGACAGCAGGCCAACCGAAGGAATGGAGGGATCATGTCGGGTCTTGTGCGCAGGACGCAGGGGGCTGCCGGTGGCAAGCACGAGGGCAGGACCATCTTCTCGCTGTTGCCACACCAGGCAAGGACACGGGAGCTCCTGAAGGAGCTCGGCGCGCAATACATCCCGCACCCGGAGCGCCGGGGTCTTTTCTCCCTGGGGCGGGACGTCGCGGAACGTGAAGCCGCGCGGATCGATGCTGCCGCGGGGGTCGATTTCGACCAGCACTGCCGGGATCGCAAGCTTGTCCCCTACGGTGTCGCCGCGACCCTCGAGATCGGCGACATGTTCGATTTCGGCGGCGATGTCGGCGTCCGGAAGATCACCCGGAAGTCCGCGCCGTTCATCCCGGCCGTGGCCTCGGTGCATGATCCCGATGTCGCCCGGCACATCGGCGAACGCATGGTCTATCTGCACAACAACGAGCCGACCGCCGATACCGCCGCAAAAGCTGCGAGAAAGCAGAAGAGCGGCGCCGGGAAGCGGGAAGCCGAAGGCCCCGATGGCGGGGCGCGGCGGCGCGAGGCCGAGGAGCAGCGCCGGCAGGCTGTGCTCCTGCGCGACCGATCCCGTATCCCGGTCGTGGAGGGTGAGCTGTCGGTCGGCGATGCGGTGACGATCGCCGGTGTCGAGCGGACCATCGCCTCGCTGGGCAGGTCATGGACGCAGGACAAGGACGGCGCGGCCGCCCTTCGCGAGCGCTTTCCCGGGGTTGCCAGGATCCGCGCGGGCAATACGGTCCAGTTCGCGTCCTGGGATCCGGAACAGGAGGCGCGGCCGAGCGCGGCGGAGGATGCCACACCGCAGGCGTGATCCGGCGCTCACCCGTCCGCAGGTGGCAAGGATCTTCAGAAAACCCAGGCAGAAACCCGGGAAACCCATCGGGCCCGGACAATCCTCAGGAAGACAGCCATGAAGCTCAACGCCCTCGACATCAGGATCATCGCCGAGCGAACGATGAATGTGGCTGCGCTCATGGATGCCCATGGCATCCCCGGGGTTTGCATGGTGGATGACGGCGGGTTCACCTCGAGCATCACCGCGACACTGACCACCGACCAGGCGACGGGCCTTGCCATCGAGCTGCAGAGGCTTGCCGAGGTGGCGCCGAAGGGCATGACGCCCATCACCGTCAATCTCGGCCAGGACGGGGTGATCGACATCCGCATCGCCGGGACAACCCTGCCCGAGCGCAGCTTCCAGGCCCTGCTGACCGCTCTCGGGGACCAGGCCGCGATCGAAGGGATGCGGGCCTCCTTTCCGGAGGGGGAACACAGCTCCTACATCTTCGGCCATCCCGGCCGCATGAACGCCGACAAGCGGATCTGCACCATCTGGGCACACTCGCCCGCCGAGGCCATCGTCAAGTTCATGGCGATGCGGTCTCCGGGCTTCGCTCGGGACCCGATGTCCGCGGTCGCCCGGGACATCCACGAGGATGGCCGGATCGAGATGCGGGACCTGTCCAGCTGGGCCATCCAGGACATCGATGCCCTGGTCCCGCTGATCCGGGAGGCCGTCGCACTGCATGTCGACGAGCGCGACATGGATCTCGACTGGAGCTGAGGATATTTCAGGGGGCCGCCTCGAGACCCCGGGACTCCGGTTCCTCCTGCGCCATCGACCGGCGCAGCGCGTTCATGCGGCACCCCTTCATCACCTGGCGGCGGATCAACGTGTTCTGCCAGTGCATCGACAGGCGGCTGTGCGGCGCCGATCCCGGCGTGTCGGCGCGGGCGTCCGCACCGCTGCGTGTCTCCGTCCAGGTCCAGTCCGGACGGGTATCCACCTCGCCACCCACGGCGAGGGTCCATGTCCGTCCATCATCGTGCAGAAGGAAGGGCTGGCCGTCGACGGTTCCCCTGACCCGGATCGGAAGACGGCGACGGATCGTGTCGATCTTCACATCCGAGACATCCGCCATCGCAGCCCTGAACACCGGGAAATGCTCTCCGGAATGCGCCTGGCGCATCTTCCGGTCGTCCATGATGTCCCGGGAGACCCGCTCGAGACGGCGCGCCATGTCGGCATCGTTCGTCCTTTCGGCCGCGGACAGGATCTGCCCCTCCAGTCCGGTCAGCAGATCCTCCATCTTCTCGATGGCCCTGGCCGCGAAGGAGAGGGCGTGGCGTGCCTGGCCCTCGGTCTCGGATGGCCTCAGGCCGCACAGACGCGCCAGCGACGCCCATTTCTCCCGGGCATACAGCCGGTCGATCCTGTCGTTGAACTCGGACATCTTCGCACCCCTCGGTCGGCGTTCGACGGAAGGATAGGCCGAAGCTGCGAAAAAGCCGAAATACGCCTTGGAGTCCCCGGTCCTGCGTCCGATCGATCATCCGGAGACAGCCTCGAAACGGCCGTCCCGAAACTCGGGCTCGGGCCTGATCCAGAGGCGGCCATCTTCCTCGCCGAGATAGACGACCATCCTGTCGCCCTCGGAGACAGGTGTTGAGGCCTGCAGCTCCCCCATTCCGATGACCATGTAGGACGATCCCCGTTTCACATGCTGGAGTCTCTCCGGCGGATGACCTCCGCCGGAAACGGCCACAAGGGCTTCGAGGGCCGCCGCCAGCGTGGCGGGCCAATCGGCACCGCCGCCGATGTCCAGGTTCTCCGCATGATCGGCGCGCATGGCGTGCCAGACAGGCTGCAGGTCGAGACCGCGAAACCCCGGAACGGTGGCATCCGCGCTGTCGGGGTCGCGCAGCCAGGCCAGCAGCTGCGCTGCAGCGACGGCAACGGCAGGGCAGGTGTTCGGGCCGTGATCTGAGGGCATCGTGTCGATCCTTTCCCGGAGGTCCTTCAGGGCGTGGAGATGTCGAGATACCGCCGCGCCTCCGCGCGTCCGCAGGGATGCACGCGCCAGCGCGTTCCGGGCGGGAGACGCTCGATCCAGGCATCCTCCCCGTGCCGGGAGATGAACACCGCATCGGCCGACGCCTTCCTGGCGGTGTGAAAGTCGGCCGCACGATGCCCGCTCGGGCGACGGCAGGATGATCCCACAGGTGCGCCACAAACCGGGCAAGCGACTGCCATGACGGGGTGAGGGTGGGCCTCGAAGTCAGGAGTGTCACACATATCCCGCGCCCTTGACGTCAGATCGCCCGGGCGCCCGGGTCCCGGGCCCGGTCCGGATCTCCCGCGGGGTTCGTCTCGATTTTCCGGACCAGGAAGTCCGCGATAGCATGGCCCAGATCGGAGGCGTGTTCGGGCTTCGCGCCGGTCCTGTCCGTCCCGAGATCGATGCGCAGGGTGATCGCATTCTCGAAAAGCGGAGATCCGCGCCGCCACCCCGTCTGGACAAGCGCGTAGATCAGGACGCCGCCGTGACCGTCGTCCCTGAGCTGCCAGCGAAGATCGCAGAGATCCCAGCCATCGCCGCCATGCGGAACACTGACTTCCCTGGTATCGTTCATCGGCTTGCCTCCTGTCGCGAGACGTGCCCCGACCGGAGGCACGATGGCGGCAGGATATGCCGCCATCGTTTTTTTCGCAACATGCGAAACTATTCGCACCGGCTGAAATCGCATGACAGGCAGCGCATACATCCGGCTTCCGAGATAATATTGCAATTCCCGTAATTCGGGCAGCCGTCGCGTTGACGCCCTTTCGGCAGGGTCGGGACCGCGGACACCTCCGGCTGCGGATCCGCGCTGACGGCGGCCGCCTCCTTGAAGGCGCGGTAGCCGGGGACATCGATGCCGCAGGTGACGAAATGGGCCGCGATGACGCGCCCGATCGCGGCCACCCGCGAGTTGACATAGCCCTGCCCCGGCATGAAGGCGCCGCCTCGGGCATCGACCACCGACATCAGCTGCTGCGCCACGAAGGCGACATCGCGCTCGCGCCGCATCACCGCCGAGATCATCAGGGTCAGCGCCGAGATCCAGGCCTGGCTCTCGAGGTTCTTCGTGTTGACGAAGATCTCGAAGGGCACGCGCTGACCATCGATGATGGTGTCGTTGATCGTCACGTAGTAGCTGCTTTCGTCGCCCGGCCACTTCATCCGGTAGGTCGACCCGGTCAGGACGTCACCGCGCTCGAGCAGGGTCGAGGCAGGTGCAGACACGGCTGCGGGCGCCGCGTCCGCCCCGGCCTTCTTCTTCGGCTCCACCGAGAGGATCGATCCCGTGATGGCATTGGGCCGGTAGGTCGTACAGCCCTTGCAGCCCTGCTCCCATGCCTGCATGTAGACGTCCTGGAAGTCCTCGAAGGAGATGTCCTCGGGGCAGTTGATGGTCTTCGAGATCGAGCTGTCGACCCAGGCCTGCGCCGCGGCCTGCATGCGGATGTGATCGGCCGGGGTCAGGTTCTGGGCGGTCACGAAGTGATCGGGGAAGGGGGTGTCGCCGAAGCGGTCGCGCCACATCTTCACCGCATAGTCGACGACCTCCTCCTCGGTCCGGCTCCCGTCCTTCTGGGTGACCTTCCGGGTGTAGGCATGGGCGAACACCGGCTCGATGCCCGAGCTGACGTTGCCGGCATAGAGGCTGATGGTCCCGGTCGGTGCGATCGAGGTCAGCAGCGCGTTGCGGATGCCGTGCTCCCGGATCGCCTCCTGGACCTCCTTGTCGAGCTTGCGGATCGTCGGGCTGGTCAGGTAGGCTTCACGGTCGAACAGCGGGAAGGCGCCCTTCTCGCGGGCCAGCCCGACGGACGCCATCGCCGCCGCATTGGCGATCCGGCGCATCCACGCGCCCGTCTGTGCGGCGGCCTCCTCGCTGCCGTAGCGCAGGCCGACCATCATCAGGGCATCGGCGAGGCCGGTCACGCCCAGGCCGATGCGGCGCTTCTGCTCGGCTTCGTGCTTCTGCTGGGGAAGCGGGAAGTTCGAGATGTCGACGACGTTGTCCATCATCCGGACTGCCGTGGCCACCAGCTCCTCGAGCTCGCCAAGGTCGACGGCGGCGTCCGGGCCATAGGGGGTCTTCACCAGGCGGGCGAGGTTGATCGAACCGAGAAGGCAGGCGCCGTAAGGGGGCAGCGGCTGTTCGGCGCAGGGATTCGTGGACGCGATTTTCTCACAGTAATTCAATGGGTTGAGCGCGTTGATGCGGTCGATGAAGATCACCCCGGGCTCGGCGCATTCATAGGTATTGCGGGTGATCTTCTCCCACAGGTCGCGGGCGCGCACCGTGCGCCAGACCTTGCCGCCGAACACCAGGTCCCAGTCGCCGTCCACCTTCACGGCCTCCATGAAGGGATCGGTCACCAGCACGGAGACATTGAAGTTCCGAAGGCGTGCGGCATCCTGCTTGGCGGTGATGAAGTCCTCGATGTCCGGGTGATCGCAGCGCATCGTCGCCATCATCGCGCCGCGGCGGCTGCCGGCCGACATGATGGTGCGGCACATCGCATCCCAGACATCCATGAAGCTGAGGGGCCCCGAGGCGTCCGAGCCAACGCCGACGACGGGCGCGCCCTTGGGGCGGATGGTCGAGAAGTCATAGCCGATACCGCCGCCCTGCTGCATGGTCAGCGCGGCCTCCTTCAGGCCGTCGAAGATCCCGTCCATGCTGTCGGGCACGGTGCCCATGACATAGCAGTTGAACAGGGTCACGTTGCGGCCGGTGCCGGCGCCGGCGGTGATGCGACCGGCGGGCAGGAACCGGAAATCCTCGAGGGCGCGATAGAAGCGCTCTTCCCAGACATCCGCATGTTCCCCTTCGTTCAGGGCGAGGGCGCGCGCCACGCGACGCCAGGTGTCTTCGACCGTCACATCATGGACGGCCCGGTCCACGGCGGCGTCGGGCCCCCGCACCTCGGGGTCCTTCAGGCGGTACTTCGAGTCCCAGATCGTCTCGGAGATGGGCATCGCGAAGCGGCTGCTCGCCGCCACGTCAAGCGTGTCCTTCATGACATCCTCACAGAATTTCGCAGATAGGTCGGCGCCGGTTCCTGCCCGGCCGGTTCTTGCGAGATTATCCGTGGCAATCGAAAGGGGCAAGGCCGATCATGCGAAAAAGTTTGTTGATCGAAGCTCATATGGTGTCCATGCGCAGCAGCGAGCGCAAATATTGACACAAGACCTCCACATAATCAGGTCGAGATGAGATCCTGAAGCGCGAAAAAGGGACTTCACAGGAATTTTTCGCCGTCGTACAATGCTGCCGTGGAGATCGCCGGACGCGATATCCCGCCAAGCCTCCCTGCCCCCCCGGGGGAGGTTCCTCGAGTCGCCCTGGCAGGCGGCTTCCATCCCGGCCGGTTTTCCTCCCTGTGGCCGGCCGGGATGCAGATCCTCCTCAGGGACATGCATCCCTGTGGATGAAGCCGTTGCAGGTTGCGATCCAGGGATGCGCCGCGGAAGGATCGAAGCTTTCGGAAATCCTTCGGATCATGACGCCGAGTCCGCGCTCCGTATCGGGCCGGACCTCGATCCAGCCGCTCCTCAGCCGCTCTTCGTAGCCCGGGGGCGGGACGCTGAGGGAGGCCATCCGGATCATGCTTGTTCCGCGGGCGGGATCACGGACCACCCCGGCGCCGGTCCTGTAGCTCTCCCCGAGATTTGCATGGGCTTCCGCCAATCCCTCGCGCGCTGCCGCGCGAAACAGCTCGGTGGCCCTGAAGCTGTCGCGCGCGACACCTTCCCCCGAGGCCAGCAGGACGGCCAGGTTGTTCATCGCTCCCGGATGTCCTCGGCTTGCCGCCTCCTCGTACCACATCGCCGCGCGCCCGAGATCCGGGTGGGTCTTCTGTCCGACCGTGTACATGTAGCCAAGAATGAACTGCGCGCCGGCGTCTCCCTGCGCTGCCGCGGATCGCACGTCACCCCCCTCATGGGTAAGGGCGAAGCCGGTCACCGCCACGGTCACCGCCACGGCAAGGAAGAAGGCCCTCACGATCCGCATGCACCCCCCAGGTCAATGGGGGCCCCGCGGGCCCCCTCAGTCTAGAGGAGAAAATCCCGCGAGGTCAAGGATGTGAAGGCCCTCCCGGCTCAATGCAGGCCGGCCTCGGGGCGGATGGCGGTGAGGGCGGCTGCAGACGGGTCCGCCACCATCCAGTCGGGGATCGGGAAGGGTTCATCGGAGATCCGCCGATGATCGTCCCACAGGGCGATCAGATCCCCGATCCTGCGGGGATCCAGGTAGAGTGCCTGCAGCCTCAGCCAGCTCCGCGCCGCCATCTTCCGGAACGGATTGACCAGGAAGCAGGGAGAAATCGCATCGAGGGCGGAGCCCTCGAACGCATCCAGCTGGGCGTTGCTGGCCTCGAAGAGCCAGAAGCTGCCAAAGCCCTCGGCCTCTTCGGGAGAGCGGGGGGCGCCCCAGACATAGGCCTCGAGTACCTGCTGATGCGCCGGAATGACCCGCGCCGCCAGATCCGGCATGGAGGTCACGAAGCCGGTCGACAGGCGGAGCGCGGCCCTGGTCATCCAGGCCGATGCGCCGGGGAAGATCTCCGAGACCTTCTCCATGGCCTCCTCCTCGACCTCCCGGAAGGCATCCGACGGATCCCCCGAGAGAAGATGGGTGAAGGAGTTCCGCAGAGCCGTGATGCGATGCTCTGCCGTGGTGTTTCCGGTCTTCCGTGCGGGCATGTGACGATCCTCGGTCATCCGTTGAATTCCGGGCGATCCTGCAGCATGCGAAAAAACTCTGCAACGGCCCCGGAAGGGCAATCCACAGGTAGTTTCCCGGAGTCGCTCAGGCCGGCGTGGCGGCGTCGTCGATCGCTCCGGCTGGAGCCAGAAAGGCCCCGAGGTGAACGAGGTCCCGCTGCAGGTCGTCCTCCACGGACCCCATCCACCGCCCCTCCTGCCGTCGGAGCGCGGACTCCGCGGCCTCGACATCCAGGAAGGATGTGAAGCGATCGTCCTGCGGGGTAAGCACGGCGATCGGAGCGCGATCCATCACGAGGCCGGTGATGTCGAGGATGACCCCGGAGTCATGCAGGAGCCAGGCATGGGGGATCGGAGAGGACGTTGTCACACGGGTGGGGATGACCCCGGTGTCGGGGTGATGATAGACGCCGGAGCGCGCGCTCCAGCCCGCCACTCCGGCACGCCACAGTTCCCGCTCGCAGGCCTCCGCGGTCTCGAGGGCCAGGCCGTCCGCAAGATTGTCGGGGAGGCTGCGCACCTCCCGCGCAACCAGGCGGTCGAGCTGGGCCCTCCACCAGGCGGTCAGGAATCCATCGCGGAGGCGCTCCCCGAGGATGGCGAAGCGGTCATGCTGCCCGATCGGATCCTCCGCGGGACGCAGGGAAACGATGCGGGTCTGCGGCCCCAGCCCGGCGGATCGCTTGTGCCGCAGGGCGGTCTCCACGGTCCTGAATGACAGGACCGTCAGGCGCCCGCTGTCCGGACCCGTGTGATGCAGCTCGATCATCGGCCAGTCTCCCTTGCCGGTCGCGGCCTGACGAGCGTAGACCGGGGCTGTGAAAATGAAGAACATCTGGCCGCAGGGCGTGGATGAAAACCATATTCACATGGAAGTCCGGGCGCGCCATGGCTAGACTGGGAGCGTCGAGCAGAAACCGGGAAGAAAGACATGCATGAAGACCAGAACCAGGGCATCGGGTCCCTGGCATGTGCGACATCGGCCGCGGTCCAGAGGCGCTTCGGCGACATCCGCGAACATCTCCGCTCGGGCTCGGCGGTCGTCGTCACCGTTCACGGCCGCGAGGAAATGGTGATCCTGCGGCATGATCACTTCCGCGCGCTGCTGTCGGGAGATGCCACGATCACGCAATCCCTGGATGCGGGGCCGGCCAAGGGCGCGATGCAGGGCGCCTGACCTCCCGGCCCCGGGTCGGGTCGTCGGCGAAAAACCGCCAACAGCAGGCGCCCCGTGATGGCCCTCGTCGGCGCTGCCGGATATCCTGCGGAGAATGTGAAAAAGAGGTTTTCCGCGATGCTTCGCACACTCGCGCTTTCCGCTGCCCTGATCCTCGCGCTTTCCGGTCACGCCGATGCCGGCCATAACGGTGTGAACGACCGGCCCTTCCTGTCCCTCGTGGGGAGCGTGGAGGGCCCCGACGGCTACGACACGATCACGCTCGCCACGCGCCTGCAGCCCTCGAAGCCGCTGACCAGCATGTCGATCGAGGAAGTTCTCGCCTTCCAGAGGAAGGTTCGCAGCTCGGGCGCGAACTCCTCGGCCATGGGGCGCTACCAGTTCAACTATCGAACCCTCAGCCATATCGTCGAGACGCGGGGAATCGACACGTCCCTGCGCTTCGATCGCTTCACCCAGGACGCGCTTGCGCGCATGGAGATGCAGCGCTGCGGCTTCTATGACGCCGGCGCCACCAAGACATCCGTGGCGAACTGCCTCGCTGCGGTCTGGGCGGCCCTGCCGCTTGCATCGGGGCCCAGGCGCGGACAGTCCCGCTATGCGGGTGTCGCCGGAAACAGGTCGCTGGTCACGGTGGAGGAGTTCCTCGACAGCCTCTCGGGTCGTTTCCCCGGGCAGGTGCAGATGGCATCGGGAGCGGGCAGGGCGCCGCGCGACTGAAGAAATCTGTGGACAGGCGGCGTCCATGGCTTCCCGTGCGGCATCTCCCGTCGCATCATGCGAAAAAACGGACAGGATTCCGCCATGACCTTCCCGATCACCCGCCGACGCCTTCTCGGTATCACGACAGCAGCCGCCTCCCTTGCCCTCGCCGCCGGGGCATCCGCCTCCCCCTGGGCCCCAAGGGAGCTCTCCCCGGAGGAAATCGGCATCCTGAGATCCTTCGCATTCCGCCTCCGGCGGAAGTTCGTGGATCGCGGCCTCGGTGACGTGGAGGTCTTCGCCGATCACCTGCGCTTCCGCCTCGGCGAGGATCACCTCTTCCGTGCCGGCACGGCCGAACCTCACGCGGAGGGCATCGCCGTCCTGACGGAGCTGGCCGGTGAGATGATGCGTCGCCCCGAAGTCCGGATCGAGATTGTCGGGCATCATCACTCCGATGGTCACAGCTACAGGTCCTTCATCATCTCGGGGCGCCGGGCCACGGCCGTGAAGGGTGTCCTGATCAGCCGAAGCGTCCCGCGAGATCGGCTCCTGGCGACCGGCCTCGGCGAGTCCTTTCCGATCGAGACGAACCGCACTCCCGAGGGGCGGGCGCAGAACCGCAGGGTGGAATTCCTCGTTCGCCCGATGTGGCGGCGCGATGAATTTTGGAATTTTCGCACGGTTCGTCCTATAAGGAGGGATGACTGTCCCGATGATCCGAGCAGGGGTACGAGAGATGCGCAAACTGAAGACCTGCACAGCCATGGCTGTCGTTCTCATGGCCCTGTCCTCCGGCACCATGGTCGAGGCCCAGGGCCAGCTCCGTGGTGATCGGGAGATGCGGGAGCCGGCATTCATCGCGGCACCGACCTTCACGGAAGGTACCGGTGACGGTCTCGGCGATCACATCGCGACCATGCCCCTCAACATGTCGGGTTTCGAGATCATCAACGCCGGTGATCCGTCCTCGGATATGTCCGCCGTGAACCTGCGCACGATGACGACCGCCATCGCCGGCGCGAGGGACAACCTCGGCAACCACATCGCCACGCAGGCCCTGCGCATGTCGGGCTTCGAGATCCTCGAGGCCGGCGATCCGAGCACGCAGACATCCGTCGTCAACCTGCGCAGCATGATCACGGCGATCGAGGAGGGGAAGGACAACCTCGGCAATCACATCGCCACCGAGGCGCTGCAGATGTCCGGTTTCCGGATCCGCAATGTCGGCGACCCGACGCATGACACCGACGTCGTGAACCTGCGGACCATGACCTCGGCGATCGAGGCCGGGCGTGACAACCTCGGCAACCACATCGCCACGCAGAACCTGCGCATGGAGGGATTCCGCATCGTCGACATGGCCGATCCGCAGGATCCGTCCGACGCCGCGACCATGCGGTTCGTCACAGACCAGATCGCGGCCATCCCGGACCTTGAAGCCGGTACGGGCATCGAGGTTTCAGGCGGCACGGTCTCCTTCAATGTCGCCTGGGGAGATGGTCGCTACGCGCTGCGCTCGCGCAGCATCACCGCCGGAACCGGGCTGACCGGCGGTGGCGATCTCTCGGCCAGCCGGACCATCGGCTTCGACACCGCCTGGGGTGACGGTCGTTACGCGCTGCGCACGCGCACGATCAGCGCCGGCGACGGCCTGGCCGGCGGTGGCAGCCTCGCCGAAAACCGGACCCTGGCGGTCGATCATACCGTCGTTCGCACATCGGGCCCCCAGACCATCGGCGGCAACAAGTTCTTCACCGACATCGTCTCCTTCAACAATCAACGGGTCAGGCATGTCGGCGACCCCCTGGCGCCTCTGGATGCAGTGAACCTCAATACCCTGCAGAGCGAGATCAGCGACGCCATCGCCGCTGCCAGCCTGACCGCCGGCACCGGGATCACGATCTCCGGGAACGAGGTGAGCTTCGATACCGTCTGGGGAGATGGCCGTTACGCCAATCACGTTCACGACCAGTTCGGCGGGACGACATATGACGCCGTCCTTGGTGGATCGACGGGTGCGACGACATTCACCCATACCCAGGGTTCACGGCCGACCGATGCGCCGATGGATCGCCAGTTTTCCGGCATCTACATCAGCAACCCCTGGGGTCGCGCCCAGATCGCCATGCCGAACGAATTCGGCGTCAACACCATGTTCTTCCGGACCGGAAACACGGCGGAGTTCTGGGAAGTGGTTTCGGTCGAGGGCAACCAGACCATCAGCGGCAACAAGACCTTCACCGGGACAACCAGGTTCTCCGGTCAGCGCCTGATCGATGTCGGCACTCCGACGGCGGGCACCGATGCCGCCAACCGGGACTTCGTCGAGAACGCGATCGGCAGCGCCATCGCCGGCGCCGCGCTGTCGGCAGGGACCGGCATCACCATCGCCGGCGGGACCGTCTCCTTCGACACCGCCTGGGGCGACAACCGCTACGCCCTGCGGGGGCGCACGATCAGCGCCGGCGACGGCCTGACCGGCGGTGGAAGCCTTGCCTCCGACCGCACGCTCTCGGTGGACAACACCGTCGTCCGCACCACCGGATCTCAGACCATTTCCGGTGCGAAGACCTTCACATCGAACCTGGGTGTGGTTGCGGACGGGGTCCGGATCGGAGGGAATACCGGCAACTACAACGCGATGGACATCATCTTTCGCAACAACAACGACATCGCGCAGTACATCGACCTGGACCAGGCTGAAAATGGGTGGCGCCTGCGGGCCCACAACAGCGGAGCAGGGTTCCGGAACCTCATTTCCGTCAATGCGGACGGACAGATCTTCGCCGCCGGCCAGGCGACGGCGCAAGGACATGCCGTGCTTGGCGGCAGGGTGATTTCGACGGGAGACGGCCTGGCCGGCGGTGGCGATCTGACCGAAAACCTCAGCCTCTCGGTCGACGGCACGGTCATGCGCAACGACCGTCGTCAGGTGATCGAGGCCTGGTCGCATGTCTCGGAGCCGATCCTTGATCTCGTGGCAAGGAACAATGTCGGGGCGGGCGTGACGCTTCTGGCCGGCAGCGTCAACTCCAACGCATCGTCCCGTTTCTTCATGAACTTCGAGGGCGACGGCTCCGCCTGGACCGTCTCGACGGATGGCGTCCTGCGGGCTGGAACCGTTCCCTGGGAGAGGGTTTCGGGGCAGGTCGCAATCAGTGCCGGCGACGGCCTGGCCGGCGGTGGCGCCCTCACCGAGGGCCGCACCCTGTCGGTAGACCATACCGTGGTCCGCACCTCCGGCAACCAGCTCATCGGCGGCAACAAGACATTCACCGGCATCGTCAGCTTTTCCGCTCAGCGCCTGAGGAATGTCGGCGCCCCGGTGTCCGGCACCGATGCCGCCAACCGGGACTTCGTCGAGAACGCGATCAGCAGCGCCATCGCCGGCGCCGCGCTGTCGGCAGGGACCGGCATCACCATCGCCGGCGGGACCGTCTCCTTCGACACCGCCTGGGGCGACGGTCGCTACGCGCTGCGCACGCGCACGGTCAACGCCGGAACGGGCCTGACCGGCGGCGGCTCCCTTGCCGCGGATCGGACAATCAACTTCGACACCGCCTGGGGCGACAACCGCTACGCCCTGCGGGGGCGCACGATCAGTGCCGGCACCGGCCTGACCGGCGGCGGCACCCTCGCCGCGGACCGGACGATCAACTTCGACACCAGCTGGGGGGATGGTCGCTACGCCCAGCATCTCGATGTCGGCATGAGCGGCCTGAGCTATGACGACGTGCTCGGCTCGGGGCCTGGTGCGACAACCTTCTCCCACTCCATGGGCGCGCGCCCCACGGACGCCCCCATGAGCACCCAGGCCTCCGGCATCCATGTCGGCAATCAATGGGGTCGGGCTCAGATCGTGATGCCGAACCACGGCGGTACGGTGAACCGGATGTTCTTCCGGACCGGCCAGAGCACCGATTTCCATGAGGTGATGAGCCTCGAGGAAAACCAGACCGTGACCGGAGACAAGACGTTCACCGGAAACCTGCGTGTCACGCAGGACCCGGTGCATGGCAACGATGTCACACGGCGCTCCTGGGTTCTGGCGCAGATCGGTGCCCTCTCCGGGGTTTCCTACACCGGCGTCAATGGCGTCGCCGTCGACTCCGGATCGAACACCATCTCCCTGACCGGTCAGGCACTGGCCTTCCATTCGCTCGGGAGCAACGGGCTTGTCGTCCGGAATGGTGCCGGCAGCGCTGTGGCTCGCAGCATCGTCGGAGGTGACGGCGTCAATGTGACGAACGGCAACGGCGTCTCGGGCAACCCGACGCTCTCGCTGGACAATACTGTCGTCCGCACCACCGGAAACCAGACGATTGGCGGCAACAAGACCTTCACCGGCCTGACAAGGGTGACGGGTCGCCTCATCGTCGAGGATCCCGGCATGGCTCAGGCGAGCCCGACCATCACGATCGGACCTGGAACGGGTCTGGGATACCACAGCAACGAGAACTTCCAGCTCGCCCTCATCACCAATGGCACTCGCAGGCTGATGGTCACCGAGGATGGCGATGTCGTCCTCTCGCGGCAGGCAAGCGCCAACGACCATGCCGTTCGTGCGGACCGGAACCTCATCGCCGGGGTCGGCCTGACCGGCGGCGGCAACCTCACCGGAAACCGGACGTTCGCGCTGCAGAACATCGCCGCCGGGAGCACGGATCACGGCGCCGTCTGGTACAACGGGACCACCAGATCGCCTGGCCGTTTCTACGGCGGGACGCAGAACCCGGTGAACACCGAAACGCGCCTGAACTTCAACGGTGTCCTCTATGCGACAAACTTCCAGGCCAATGCCTACTTCCACTTCTCGGATGAACGGCTGAAGGAAAACATCGCGGATCTGGACCGGGGTGAAGTGCGGGAGCGGCTCCTGGGTCTGCGTCCTGTCGCCTACGAGATGATCGAAACCGGCGAGAGCGCCATGGGCCTCATCGCCCAGGAGGTCCGGGAGGTCTTCCCCGGCATTGTCCGCGAGGCCGATGATGAGGACGGCACCCTGTCGGTGGAGTACACGCAGCTGATCTCACCGATGCTCTCGGTCATCCACGACATGGACGGAGAGCTGCAGGCGGCGCAGGCGGAGAATGCCGAGCTGCGCGCACTGCTCGGAGACATGGAGGCCCGGCTGGCGGCCATCGAGGAAATGCTGCGCTGATCGCGGCCTCCACAGGAAGATGAAGGCAGGGGCGGCACGGGCCGCCCCTGCTCATTGAGGTGTGCGAAAAAATCGAATACCCTGAGGCAAAGAGGAGCAACCGAACCATGCCAGGAAAATCGGCCATGATGAGAAGCGCGTGTCTCGCCATCACCTCCCTGTCCCTCGTGGCGCTGGGATCTGCCGCCTCGGCCGGGGAGGAGGCCGGCCAGGCCCTCGATGAGGGCAGTGCCGTCATCCTGCCGGCAGACGGGGAGATCGGCGACGACATCGATCCGCGCGCCGAGGCCATCCTCGCTGTCCTGTCCACACTCTCGCAGCTCCCCGGCGAGGTCGTCTCGCCGGCCATCGCCGATCTCCTGGTCGGCTTCACCGCAGCCACGGACAGCGATGATTTCATGGCCGTCCTCGACATGTGGTTCGCCAATCTGGAGGAAGCCCTTCAGGTCTCCAGCCTCGATGGAAACGGCGTCCTCGAGGCCATGGTCGGGATGCGTCACATCGATGTATCCTCGGGTGTCGTGGGTGTTCCCGTCGTCCATCTTCTGACCGATCTGGCCTGCGAACCCTGCCGCGGGACCCTCTCCGTGCTTGCGGACCTCTCCGAGGCGGGGGATGTGAACCTGCGCGTCACGCCTCTGCCGTTCCTGGGGGATGACTCCCTGCCCATCTTCGCGGGCCTCGAAGGGCAGGAAGATGCCGCGAGGGTCATCCTCGGCATCGCGACGGGCGCCATAGATCCCGCCGCGATCGCGGTGGAGACCCCGCCGATCGCGGATCTCCTCGAGGGCGAGGGACCCGAATGGCTGCAGGAGCGGGTGCTCGAGATCGATGCGAAAATGGGAGGTCTGGTTTCCCTCGGGCTGGACTCGATCCCCCTGACGGGCGTCTTCGTCCCCGGCGGTGAGCGGTTCCTGGTCCAGGGCACGATGACAGCCGAGGAGGCGCGCGCGATCCTCGTCGAGAGGGGAGGGCAATGATCCCGACGGAGCTCCTCGGCTTCTTCTGCGCCGTCTTTCTCGTGACCTCCGTGATCATGCGGTCCCGCTTCCTGTTCGGGGCCGCGGGTTTCCTGCTGCCGGCCTCGATCCTGTTCCTCGCCGTCCCGGGCGACATCCTCCTCTCCTCGGCACCTGTGGCATCACAGCTGGCCGCCTCCAGCCTGATGCTCGGCGCGCTCCTCTTCCTCGCCTCGGAGCGCATCGGATGGTTCCGCCCGGACATCCGGCGGAAGCCGCGGCCACGGCGACCCTGAAGCCTCGAGATGCGCCGCCCTCCGGCGATATAAGTCGATTTTCGCAGTACGGTGACATGATGACCCCCAAGAGGGGGTCATCATGCCATCCGTATCGGTACCGCCAAGCTTCTTCGTGTCGGAGCGGAACACGGTCTACGCCGACTGGCGGACCTCCTTCTGGCGCGAGCTCCTTTCCAACTCCCTGGACGCCGGCGCCTCCCGCATCAGGATCCGGACGCGGCTGTCGGGCGATCACCTCCAGGCCGATATCGTCGACAACGGATGCGGGATGTCGAGGGAGGTCATCGAGGATGTCTACATGCGCCTCGGAGCCTCCACCAAGGCGGACGGCGAGGGGATCGGGGGCTTCGGCCGCGCCCGGATCCTGACGTGCTTCTCCCAGGATGGCTACCGCATAAGGACGTCGGACATCGTGGTCACGGGGCAGGGGGCCTCCTACGACATCGAGTCTGCCGGGCGCCCGGTGAAGGGGTGCGCAGTGACGATCCGGATGCCGGCCAGGGAGGTTCGCCGCCTCCACCGCGGCCTCGAGCGAGCGCTGCGGCAATCGTCACTCCGCTGCGCCATAGACCTGGACCTCGCAGACCGGCATTCGGATGGCTCGGAGGTCAGGACGATCGCGCCCGAGCTTCTGGCCCCGGGAGAGGACGGATGGCAGCGTTTCCGCGGCTGGAGCCGGAAGGGGCGTTTCCTGGAAACCCTGTCGGACGAGGACGGCCCCTGGGCGAGCCTTCATGTCAATGAGGGCGCGCAGGCACTGAAGAACCTGGCGATCGTCCGTCTTCAGGGAATGGCGATGTATGAGGAGCACATCCACCCGGCAGCGCAGCTGGTCGTCGATCTTGATCCTGCGCGGGCCCGAAAGGTCCTCACGGCTTCCCGGGACTCGATCCGCAGCCCCTTCAGGGAGGCGCTGCAGCAGGTATTTTCGAGGATCGGGGCCGACAGGACGTCGGGATTGCGCGCCCGCCCCGCAGATCCCGTGACCCATGTCACGCTGGGAGAGACTCACGGCGATCTCGGCCGGCCGCTCTCCAGGGGTGATCCTGCCGTTCGGATCGAGACCCATGCCGACACTCACGCGTCATCGCTCGATCCCGGCCATGCCGTCCAGGAGGTCCCGCGGGGGCCGATGTGGCCCGGCGCCCTTCAGCTGATCCGTGAAGACCTGCGCCGCATCTCCGGTCTGCGTGAAGCGGTGATCGTCCATGTCGCTGACCCGACTCCGGCTCAGCGCGCCGTGGCCCCGCGCTACAGCGGGGAAACATGGCTGGCCCCGGGCGGTGAAGGGCGCACGGCGGAGCTCCTGCATGCAGCCTGGACCGCGGCCTGCGGGAAGGCGGTCGAAGCGCTCTGCCGGATCCGGCCGTCGGAAATGGACAGGGAAGACCGATGGGCCACGGGTTTCGTCTTCGACCGAAACATGGGCGCCTGCCACATGAGGGTGCAGGGCGTCCGGAATGCCCTTCTCCTGAATCCCGTGGATGCCGAGGGGCGCATGCGGTTCAGGACGAGCGACCCCGCATCGATGAAGCGCATGGTCGCCCTCGCGGTCCACGAGGTCTGCCATATCCGGGAAGCCTGGCACGACGAGGCTTTCGCGACATTGATGACCGACATCACCGGAGAGCTGCGCGATCGGGATGTCGAGCAGGCCATGCGGTCGGCGATGGAAGAGGTGAGAGACCGGCAGAGGCATCGACAGCAGGTCGACGCCCAGGGCCCGGACGACGGTCCGGCGGGTCCATGAACGGCTTTCCCGGCGCTTCGGGATCCTGTATGATGATGCGAAAAAGAGCATCGGAGCTCTCAATGGAAGAGCATGTCGCACCACTGAGACAGGACGCGGATCCACTCATCTGCAGGATCAGGGCTGCCATCACCAGGAACACGGAAAGCGATTTCACCATCATCGCCCTGAACAGGGTGACAGGCGATCGCGTTGCCCGGATCCTTCGCATGGCCTCTGCCCCTCGAGACCACGGCATTCCCGATGCGATCCTGGAAAGCCTTCGCCGCACCGGGACGGCCACCCTCGCGGTCCATCATCCCGAGGCGCATCTCTTCCTTCAGAGCCTGGAGGCCGGCATGGCCATAGAAAGGCGGAATGGGCCCGGGTCCCGGGCCTCGGGCCCGATGAACTGACGAAAAAAAGCTGCGAAAGGATCGCGTCACATGGCCAGCATCGACCGAACTGCCCGCATCGAGGTGGCCTGCCTCGTCGGCTTCGATGACCTCGATCCCGAGGATCGCGCGGCCGACGGCAGCTGCGCTGTCGACGGAAGCTACAGGCTCCGGATCACCGACATTCCGGAGGGGACCAGGCTGTCGGCATTCACGGAAAAGGCGCTCGACCATTTCCATGCCAGGGTGCCGATCGCCTGCCTCGAGGATTTCAACGTGATCGTCACGCTGGACCGTACAGGGGCCATGGATGCCAGGGATCTCGGAGCGGTCGGATGGCTGGATGCGCCCGCGGTCCCGGCCGGCGGGGACGGGCTTGCCTCGGGTGACGGTCAGGATCATGGCCTGCCAACGCCATCCCCCGGCGGGACCACGGATCCCTTCGACCCTTTCCGGGAGGACTGAAGCATGGGCAGGATGTCGGAAAGAAGCATCCCCGAACGCCTGACGGGCCTGCGCGGCTTCCGGTACATCGAGACCCGGCGCGAGGGAGATCGGAAGGCCCATGTCTTCGAGGACAGGCCTGGATCGAGCGGCTTCATGGATGAGCGCCTCGCTGTCCTTCATGTGGTGGAAGACCGTCAAGGGAACTACGAGGCGGTCTTTCCCCTGCGATCGGAAATCCCCTTCCGGATCGGCCGCATGACGGATTTCGACCACCCGCACATCCAGGTGAATTTCTTCGTTCGCCTGAAGATCGACGACCCTGAACTGTTCGAGACCACCTTCGGGTTCAATCCGCTGGTGTTCTCCGATCCCAAGCGGATCGCCGAGAGCTTCCTCAGGCCCTCCTTCGATGCCAGGGGTCTCTTCGATTTCGGCCGGGTCCGGATGGACACGCACCGGGGGTCCGTCGTCGATCTCCATGTCGAGGGAACCATTCATGGCGAGGAGCCCTTCATCCGGGAGGCCAGGGATGCCTACAGCGATTGTTGGGGTGACAACGACTGGGTGCCGCGGAGCATCCACGAGGCGGCGTTCGAGGCGCTTCTCGGGTCGAACGCCAACCCGTCACCGAGCGACTGCGGATACGAGATCCAGGACTACTCCTTCGGAACGCCGCTCCCCGGCCTCCGGGAGCCTGGTGATCCCGGCCCCTGATTTCCAGCCCTGAAAGCAGGAAGGCGGCCCCGAGGGGCCGCCTTCTTCATTCCCTGCGTGCCCGGGGCGATCAGCAATCCGGGCGAACGATGCTCCAGGTGCCCTGCGCGCCGTTCGACAGGGTGATCACCGCCGTGTGGGTCGTGCCGCAGGGCGGCAGGTCCGCCCAGAACTGCGTGCCCCAGGCCGGGATCTCTCCGGTCGCGGACAGTCCGTTCGAAGCGGTCTGCGCCATGGGGTTCCCGTCCCCGACGATCGAGAACTGCGTCGGAGCCTCGAAGGGCAGTTCACCGCCGCCGATCCAGTTCGAGGGAACCCGCTGACCGCTGCCATAGTAGGCGCCCACATGCGTCGTCGGGATCACGAAGTCCGGCTCGTCGGGCAGGCCCACCTGATCGCCATAGGTTCCGTCGGGCGATGGCAGGGAGTTGGGATCATGCAGGCGCTGGACGGTGAAGTCCGCGACCCAGAAGCCGTCGCCGATGTCGAGACGGACCGTGTAGCTCTCACCGGCGAGGGGGATGTCGACGTGGATGTTGGTCCCCCAGCGGATCATGCCGCTGGAAACCCTCTGGCCGTTGATGTCGGCCGCGGTCGGGTTTCCGGGTCCGGTGATGGTGAAGGGCATGGGCTCGGGCAGGATGTGGCCGAGGTTCACCCAGTCAGAAATGCCGCGATCGCCAGACCATCCGTAGTGATCGATGATCAGATCTCCGAACACGTAGTCCGGCTCCCCCGCGTTCGACCAGGGGTCATGCCCGGGCGTACTGCTGTTTCCGCCCCCCGGACCGGTGCCGTTGCCAGGTCCGTTGCCGTTGCCGGGGCCGTTGCCGTTCCCCGGGTTGCTCACGCCATCCCCGCCCGGGGTTCCGCCGGCGTTGTTGTTGCCGCTGCCGTTGCCGGGATTGGTTCCGTCACCGAGGCCCGAGCAGGAGACGCCGGGAACGCCCTGGCATTCGCTGCCACCCGTGGGCCCTCCGGCACCATCCTCAGGGGGGCCGTCGGCTCCATCTGCCGGATCCTCGTCCCCGGGCCCTCCGTCCTCCGCGGGATCGGGATCCAGGGGCTCATCGGGCTGCGCCGGGGGCGTCGGATCTTCTGCGGGAGGGTCTTCCGCCGGTGGGCTGCCGGCGGGCGGGTCCGAAGGCTCGGTCTCAGGCGCCAGCTCTCCCGGGGGCGTTGTCGCATCCTCCGACCCGCCGGGCGGATCGTCTGCGAAGGCATTGTCGGGATTCGACAGCTCCTGATCGAGGACCGCCTGTGCATATTTCGCATGGTTTGCGAACTCCACGACAATGGAGCTCATCCTGCTGTCACCACCACAGGATGTCACCGCGGCTTCCCGTGAGATGCGCGCGATCCGGGCGGCGAGGCGCTCGCAATCCCGGCCCGGCGGGGCATCGATGACGATCTGGACCTGTTCGTTCTCACCGACATAGGCGGTCACGTTGAGGCCGTAGGGACCCAGCTCCCCCTCGTCGTAGACCACCGGATCGATCCGGTAGACGCCTTCCGAGATCCGTTGACCGGGCAGGGACATGGCGCTCTCGCCCGGGCGGATGGAGGCCCTGATCTGTTCCTGGATGTTGAAGGTCGCGGCGAAGAAGTCCTTCGCCGTGGCGTTGGCCGTCACCTGCTGGTAGGTCATCACGGCACCGGCCATGAGGAGACTTCCCGCAGCCACGCCGAGCGACATTCCCGTGAGACCCATGCCGCGCCTCGATCTCTTCTGTCTCATGACCGCCTTCCTAAAATTCTCACGATTCCCTATTATGAGGTTTTCGCAAGCCTTCAAGTCACAAGTTCAGCCGATCCGTCGAGGAAGGGGTCTCCGGGCCCTTCGATCCGCCTCCTGCCGCGCCGCCCGCCTGACCGCCGTCCTCCCGGGGATCGACAACCGATACCTCCCCGGACCGGAAGCCTTCCTTCCTGACGCTGGCGGCCGGTGACTTCGGATGGAGTCCGTTAACATGTCGAAGGCGGCCGAACTCCATATTATCGAACCTGATAGCACGGCCTCCCCGGCGGAACGAAGCTGATGCGGCCAGGGCCCGCCGGGGCTGCCTGCCGATGCCCGGCCGCAGCCGTGAAGGGCCTGGGGCGCATGCCACGCATCCCCGCACCGGATGGGCCCGCATCCGCCGGTGCCGGCTGGAAGATCGACGCGGGGAAGGTGCGGGCGGGGCAGGGCGGGGCAGGGATCGGCAGTGTCCGGAGATCGAGGCGCGCCTGCAGTCGCAGTGGGACCACCGGCACGGCCGGAGGCGTTATTTTACCGCGAAAGGACCCGCAGCCACCGGACCTGGCTGCCCGTTTCCATGGGAATAACGCAACTCATGCCTGTCCGCGAGCTCGAGATCCGGTGGGAGCGGATCGAAATCGGTGGAGAATCCGGCCCGACGCTTCGCGCAGGATGCGCTATTCGCATATGATGCAGGGGCGTGACGATGGAGGCCCAGATGGATCAGCGAGAGGTCCCGCCGGATCTTGCCGATTGGGGATCGGAGCGGCGCGGAAGCGATGATGGGGCGGAGCGCCTCCTGTGGTCAGCCCATCCCTCCTGGAGATCGCTCCTTCCGGTGACAGTGATCGGAGCCGGCCTGACCCTCGCGGGCTTCCTGCATGCCGTGGAAATCGCGCAGGCGATCATTGACCTGACCGCCAGGATCGTCCCATGGACGCAGGCGGGGGTTGATCGCTTCTTTCTCGGTCTCAGGGCCGCGATCCTGCTGCCGGCCGCCCTGCCCCTGCTGCGCATCCTTCTTCTCTTCCTGACGCGCTACGAGCTCACCGACCAGAGGCTGCGGATCCATCACGGCCTGTTCCCGCGCCGGCATGACGAGATCGCCCTCCATCGCATCCGGGACAGGATCGTGAAGCGCAGCCCGTTCGGCATGATCCTCGGCTACGGGACCGTACGCCTGCTGACCCGGGATCCATCCTTTCCGGTCGCCCGCCTTCAGGATGTGACCCGACCATATGACCGTTCCGAAGCCATTCGCTCCCACGCCCTCCGCTGGAAGGACCGGATGGGATACCGGGAGTTCGACACCGGACCGCTGTCCTGATCGGAGGATCGGTTTTCGCTTTTCGTTGTCGCGTCGCCGGGCGAGGCTTGCCCCATGTTCGGAAAGGGAGATCCCACATGCAGGAAGATGACCGTCATGTCCTCCTGAAGCCACTCCGCGCCGGCGAGGACGCGCTCTCGGGAGATGCGTCCGGGACGCCCGAGGCCGCCACCGCAGCACGCTGGCTTGTCGCCGTGGCCATTCCCGATCCCGGATCGACGGTCCGTCGCATCCTGTCGGAGGTGTCCGTCCACGACGGCCACGAGGCCCTTGAGGGAGCCATCCGGGACTTCTTCGGACGGATGCGGCAGGATGGTCTGCCGGGGGTTCTGGATGCCGCGGACATCCGTATCCACGGGGCCACACCCCTCGACATCTGCAACGACATCACCTTCGAGATCCACGACGACCTTCCCGACATCGAGGACCCGGAAGCGCGCATCGACGACTTCGACGCCCATCCGCTCACCTGCCTGCGTGAGGCGATGATCGATGCCTGCCCGGAATACTCCGGAGACATTCCCGAGGGGCCTGCTCCGTAGGAGGGATCAGGGCTGCTCAGGCCCAGACCTCGAGGCTCCCCACCAATATCCCCGTCAGGGACAGGTCGGCGCCATCGGGTGATCCGGATATGTCGAACCGATTGTCGAAGATCCCGGAATGCGTGCCATCCATGACCGACTGGACGCCCTCCTCGTCGAGGAAGATCCAGCGCGGTGCGTGATCGCTGTGGAGGCCCACGGCAATCCGCAGGATCTCCAGGGCGTCGGCGGTGCTGACACGGCCGTCGCCGGTGATGTCGGCGGCAATGTGGTCGAGCGGCGTCGCAGGCCCCCATGAGGGATCGATGCCCACCGCGATCCGCAACGCTTCGAGCGCATCGGCAACCCTCGGGCGGTGCGTGGCGCCGGCGGTGAAGTCCGCGATGCCGACCGTGCCGGAGTGATCCTCCGCCATGTGGAACTCGAAACCGCCATGGTCGGACCTCTGCGCAACGCGCGCCTCCCCGGCGCCCTCTTCATGCAGCGCCAGCGCGCCGATGTCGGTCTCGCGACCCCACCGGTCATGGATCGAGATCGTGAGGCCATGGGCGCTGCCGGGGTCTTCATGGATGATCTCGACGTCCGGAATGCCGGGCGCGACCCCCGAGCTGTCGTCGATGTCGATCTCCCGGATCGTCCCGCCGAAATCGAGGAATCGCACGTTGCGTATCTCGTTGACGCCCTGGCTCAGGGCGCCACCGCGCAGATCGGACACGAAGGTGATGCCGCCGGCGTGGGTGATGTCGTAATCCCCGATGGCACCGCTGAAGACCACGGTGTTGATGCCACCCATGCCGTCGATGATGTTGTTGCCGCGGCCAGCGATCAGGGTGTTGTCGAGATCATTGCCGATCAGCCTGTGATCACCGACTCCGAGCAGGCCGGCGATCCGGGCGCCCTCGAGAAGGGTGAGGTCGGATGATGCCATGATCCGTTCGCCGTCGACCAGGTCGATCTTCACGTTCTCCTGCCCGGTGCTCATCACGAAATCGCCGAAATCCATCTCGACGTGGCGCAAGCCGAGATCCACCATGACGCTGAAGGTGGACGTCCCATGGGTGATGTCGACGATCACCTCTCCGGTTTCGTCGGGCATGGCGATGGTGTACCCGCCGGCCGACCAGCTCTCCACCGACGGACCGCCCCGGATCGCGAAGGTGACACCCTCGACGCCCTCGCCGATGGAGTAGAGGCCATCACCATCAACATCCATGTAGGCGACACCGGTCAGGAACACGTCGCGCGACGCCGGGGAGCCGAACTTCGTCACCGTGATGGAGGCGAAGGAGTCGAAGCTGTCGCCGTTCCAGCGGAACATGCCCTCGGCATGATGGGCGCCGAAGGAGGAGATGAACGGGCTCAGCATCGCGCCGCGGTGGGATGGGCTGAAGAGCAGGCCCTCCATGTGGCTGCCCATGTTCGAGACGCCGTCCAGGAAGGGTTCGTGGGAGGCGAAAGGCTCCGAAGAAAGGCGGATCGAAAGATTTTCATTCATCCATAGGCCATCATATCCGGCCTCGATGATGCGCTGGTTCTGATCGACGCCCTCCGGGGTGACATGGGAGAAATAATCCCGCTCCAGCATGTCGAGGCCATGCAGGACGGCAGCCTGGTAAAGGATCGGGTCGAAGGACAGGGGCTGCTTCTGGTCGGCGGAAATGTTCAGGCCGGCCAGTGTCCGTCCGTTCCTGGGGTCAGGGCCGTTCAGCTCGGGCAGGCCATGCCGGGCGGCGCCCGCAAGCGGATCGAGACGCACGGCATTCATCTGCTCCATGAAGAACTGCTCTTCCGCCGTCAGCATGCCCTGTCCTCGCGCCGGTTCACCGCCGGGAATATAGGCTTGCGTTTTTTTCTCATCAACGGAAAACTTGGGCGAGTTTTAATTTCCGCGGAAGAAATTCACCGCTCTCCGGTTCCCTCACGGAGCACGGATCAGGGCAGGATGGGGCGCTCGACCCTGTGCCCCCGCGAGATTGCATGCCGATTGCCGAGGTGGAACTCCTCGGCCTGGGCAATGAGGACGCCCGCACCGCCTTCCATGACCGTATCGAGCGCAAGGCGCCGGATCGGTCGGCGCGACATCATCCAGGCCCGGCTTGCGCGCCACCGCCGTGACGGGGCGATGGACATGCGATGCGCGACATGCCTGGCGAGGGGTGCCATCTCCAGCGCCGCGAGCCGTTCGATCACGGAGGCTGCGCGCGCCGAGTTCCTCAGCCGCAGCTCGGCACCTGTCCCGATATCCAGCGTCACCATGAAGGAACGCCCGATCCGCTGGCATATCCGCGGAGCGTCGAGCGGGTCGGAACCGGTCAGCCCGTATCTCAGGACGAGAAACGAGAGCTCCTCATCCGGGAAGCCGAGAAGGATCTCGGCTGCCTCGATCTCGATCGGGTGCTCGGTCTTCCTGAAGTGGGTCCGGTCGATCGTCACGCCGCTCGGATCGGGTGACAGGGCCGGGAGACTGGCGAGTTTGCGGGCCAATTTCACAAGCATGGGGTGGATCCGGGGATGCTTTCTGGAGATGTCGATCATACCCCGAAATCCTGGCGATCGGATGGCTGGGACGGCAAGTTCTCGCAGTTCTCCACAGGAACCGTCCGAGCGTTCGCTTGCCTGCCTGTTTCCGCGCCGATACCCTCCTCGAAAATCAGGAAAGTCGCAGAGCAATGCCCGAACTGACCGCAGCAGCCGACCGGCTGTCGATGATCCTTCCGGGCCCGATGTTCCGGGCCATGCGGATGGCGCATCACGCCTGCCGCATGGAGCGATCCGAGGGCGAGGCCTTCGCGCGCGCCCTTGCGTCGGGCTCTGCGGGACTTCTCGTCGAAAACCTCCGGTCCGCCGCCTGCAGGGGCGAGGCCATGCGCCGGATCGCACCGAGGGCCCTCGCCCTGATGAAGCGGTGCATCCGCGGCCATCTCGGCATCGATCTGCACCGGGAGCAGCTGATCGGTGCCGCACTCCTGATGGAGCGCTCCGCGGTCGAGATGGGCACGGGGGAAGGCAAGACGCTGACCTTCCTCTGCGCGGCCTTCCTGCATGCCCTGAAGGGCAGGGGGGTACATGTGGTCACCGCGAACGACTATCTCGCCGAGCGCGATCACCGTCTCGCCGAGACCATCCTGGCGCCCCTCGGGCTGCGATGCGGGGTCGTGGTCGCCGGCATGGATCCGGATGCCCGCAGGGCGGCCTATGGTGCCGACATCACCCATGTCACGGCGCGCGAGCTGGCTTTCGATCATCTCCGGGACGGCCGTGTTTCCTGCCTGTCCGAGCGCGTCCAGCGTGGTCACCACATCGCCCTGATAGACGAGCTGGATGCCCTCCTCATCGACGAGGCCAGGACGCCGATGATCCTGTCGGGGTCTGCGGAGGCGGATGAGGGTGCGACGCGACGCGCCCATGCGGCCCTGGCCACCCTGGCGCCGGATGCGGTGATCGTGGATCGCGCGCGCAGGACCGTCACCCTGAAGCCCGAGGGGGAGCCGGAGGTCGAGGCGCGCCTGCGGGGTGCCGGCCTGATGCGGGAGCGGGCCATTCTCCAGGACCCCGAAAGCGGAGCCGCCTTCCATCTCGCGATGAACGCGCTGAAGGCGCGCTTCCTCTTCGAGCGTGACCGCGACTACGTCATCCGGGACGGCAAGGTCGTCCTCGTCGATCCGTTCACCGGCCGGCTGTCGGAGGGAAAGCAGCTGTCTGACGGCCTTCACCAGGCGATCGAGGTCGCGGAAGGGCTGGAGATGTCGCGCGCCACGCGACCGGCTGCCGCCATCTCCTTCCAGATGCTGTTCCGCCACTACGGGTTCATCGCCGGCATGAGCGGCACGCTGATGCACGAGAAGGACGAGCTGGCCGGTGTCTATCGCCTTTCGACGATCCGGGTCCCCAGTCATCTCCCGGTGATCCGGAAGGATCACGGCGACAGGCTCTTCGCGACGGCACGGCAGCGCGATGACGCGGTGATCTCCGAGCTCCGCGCCGCCCACGGCCAGGGCCGCCCCGTGCTCATCGGAACCCCGTCGATCGCCAGGTCCGAAGCGCTTGCCCGCCATCTGGAAAAGGCAGGGATCGACTGCGCGGTGCTGAACGCCAACCGCCATGCCGAGGAGGCGGAGATCATCGCCCGCGCAGGCTCTCCCGGGGCGGTCACGATCGCCACCAACATGGCCGGACGCGGGACCGACATCCCCCTCGGGGGTGCGCCGGGCGATGATCCGGCCGCACGGGACCGGCATGCGCGCGTTGCAGCCGCGGGTGGGCTTCTGGTGATTGGCACGGCACGACATGAAAGCCGCAGGATCGACGACCAGCTCAGGGGACGGGCCGGCCGGCAGGGCGACCCTGGTGGATCCATGTTCCTGCTGAGCCTGGAAGATGACCTCTTCGCATCGATCGATGCCTCCGGTCTTGCCGCGTCCCTTCCTGTCGGATCCGGAACGGTCGAGGACCCATGGTCGGGCATCGCGATGGAGCGGGCGATCAGGCGGCTTCAGTCGAGGATCGAGGAGCGCGACAGGGGGCAGCGTGTCGCGGTCCTCGGTTTCGATGGCGTCCTGCATCGCCAGCAGGAGGCCCTGCGGGCGGAGCGGGAGGCGATGCTGGAGGAGGATGCGCCCTTCGACCGGATTCTCGAGATGACCGATGCGGTGATTTCAGATCTCGTCGAGCGCCATATCCCGCCGGGAAGCTGGCCGGACCAGTGGGATACCGACGGGCTTGCGGAGGTGTTGCGCAGGGATTTCGGCCTGGACATCGCCGCGGGGGACCTGCTCGACGAGGATGGGGTGACGCCGGAGGCCTTTCGCGAGCAGGTGCTCGAGATCTCGGACGCCGTGCTGCGGGAACGACGGGATCTCATGGGGGAGGGCGTTGCCGGTGCCTTCGCCCGGTCGATCCTGATCGGGACGATGGACCGGTGCTGGCAGGATCATCTCGAGGCGATGGTCCTCCTGCAGTCGGATGTCGGCTTGCGGTCACGAGCCCAGCGGGATCCGTTCCGGGAATACGAGACGGAAGCCCTGGAGCGATTCTCGAAGCTTCTCTCGACGATCCGGGGCGAGGCGGTCTCCGCCGTCTTCCGCCTGCGCCCGATGCCGGCCATCGATGCCCGGAGACTTCTCGATCGCGCGACCGGCACGACCGCCGACACCCGCGAGCCTGTCGTTCCGCTCTGAGCCAGCAGGATCGCCGGGCCCTTCCCGGATTCCCGGTTGACTCACCAGGGGTCAGGCTTCCCGGTTGACTCACCAGGATCGGCATCGGCGGGGTGTCGGCAGCGCGAAGGACGAAGCGTCCCTCATGCCATCAGGGCCTGGGGGAGGGGTCTTCGGAGGTTTTTCCCATCAGCGCGCCGTTCCCCACGATGCGCCCGCCATGCGCCTCCACGGCCCGCAGGATCGCGTCCAGGGACTCGTTCGGAGCGGCAATGACCACCACGGCCTCCGGAGCAGCCCCTTCCGCCCATTCCCTGAAGATCTTCACGACCGGAAACATTTCCCCGATTCTATGGGGCTGGCCCTCCTTGCCTTGCCAGACGCAGTATCCCAGATCCGACAGCGGGACGATGGCGTCATCCGGGAGGATCCAGTTTCCATCCCAGTCCTCCACCTCGATCGGGGAATCGTCGTGATACCAGTCTCTCGGCCAGTGGTTCTGATAGAAATCACGGAACACGGCAGCCGGGACGCAGCTGTCCTCCGTCACGGGGTCGCCGGGTTTCCAGACCTGTGCCGACATGATGTGCTCCGCCTCACCGGTTCCAGGATCACGGCGACGGGGCGCCCGCATCTGCCGCGCCGATCAGGCGGTCCGCGATCCGGGCCATCACATCGGAATCGATCTTCCGGAGCAATTCCCGGAGATCGTCTCCGGAATTCCGGATGACCATGTCGGGAACGATATTCGCAACCACCGGATCGGTCTTCAGGCCGGTCGGCCTGGCCCCTTCACGCTCGACCTTCACGATGATGCCCCCAAGGTTGCGGATCAGGTCCACTTCGTAGACGACCGAGTCGGCAACCATGTTCCTGCCGGGGAACACCTCCATGTGGCGCCTGATTTCCGCGCCAAGCGTCCAGTCCGACCCCAGTGTCTGCCCCATGAAGTTGCCGAACATCTCCATGAAATAGCGGGGCGTCGCGTGATCGGAACTCCCATCGGGATGAGAAATGAGCGGAAGGAGGCGCGACGGAACATCCCGGAGATCGCCATCGACCATCGCCGCCGCCGTCTCGGGGGTGGCGCCGAGATGCATGAAGTAGGCCCGGCATGCGGCCTTGCCGCCATTGAAGGCATGCACTGATCCGAAGCCATGCGCTTCCTGGAGATGCCTGGAGATCGTGGACTTCCCGCTGTGACGGAATCCGGTCAGGCCGATGATGACAGGCATGTGTGTTCCTCCGGGATCGGACCTCATCCTCCCATCCTCCACCGGAAGAGGCAATCCTTTTTCGCAGACCCGCTCCTCCTGTCCACAGGATGCGGGCCTGGTCTGGTGCGAGGGTGAACGGACAATCCTGGACACGATGCTCCAGGCGCCCGGCCGGGCGCCCGGGCGTTCCCCGCGCAGCCCCCTTGGGACACGCCCCTCCCCCCGTCCCCTCAGCTCCTTGGTGAGAGCTTCGAGGACGGGGGGAGGGGCGTAGCCCTTACCGGAACGAAGCGAGCCTGTCAAGAGGCAAGTTCGACCCTCGGCTCTCACCCCCCAGAAAAATCAGAGCCGAGGTACGTCATGACCGGAATTTTCCGTGCGTCATCCTGTTCTGCATGTGTGCCCGAAGCCTTCCTGCGCTTCGAAGGTGGCGGGCCTGAAGCGCGGGCCGACATCTTCCTCGACAGGCTCTTCCGGGCCCATGGCGCGGCCCTGGCCGGGGCGATGAAGGCCTCCGCGCGGGCCCGCTGCCACCAGCTCTGCGCGGCCGATCTCGACGACATCGTCTCCGAGAGCCTGCTGAAGCTCCTGGACATCCTGCGCCGCGGGCGGAGCGTCTCCAATGTCCTGGCGATGGCCCGCTGCATCGCGGCGAACATGGCCACGGATCGCCGGCGCTGGATGGCGCGGGCGGGCAGGCTCCAGAGGGACTGGAAGGTCCATCTGGAAATCTCCGGCGCGACCGAAACGGTCCAGGACGACGCCCCCGATCTCTTCGGCCTGATGGGGGAGGCGCTCCGCGAGCTCTCCGAAGAGGAGCGTGCCCTGGTGACCGACATGGCCGGCGGTCTTGGTCCGAGGGACCGGAAGCGGCGCTCGCGCAGCCTGGCGAAGGCGCGCGGCATCGCAAAGCAGAAGCTGAACGACGCGCTCTGCCTCTGAATTCCCCGCCGGGCGTCACAACCGCCGATGCCCGGCGTCTACCCCATGACAGCGCAGGAGACACGCCATGACCCTTCTCATCGGACAGACCGAGGACACCACCCCCGGCATCGGCTTCAACGCCCCTGCGGCCGCTCAGCGCCGCTACGACATCGTCGATGACGGAGACGCCGGCCTCGTGACCATCGCGGCCACCGGTGCCGGCAAGGGTGTCAGCCAGGTGATCCCGAACCTGCTCGTCTACCCCGGCTCGGCCGTCGTCATCGACATCAAGGGCGAGATCGCCGCGGTCACCGCGCGCCGGCGCCGGGAGATGGGGCAGGACGTCTATGTCCTGGACCCTTTTGCCAGCTCGAAGACGGACTTCATCGACCCGTTCGACCTGATGAGGCGTCGGCACCATTCCCTGCCCGATGACTGCCGCATGCTGGCGTCCATGATGGCGGGGCAGGCGCGCATCACGACCGATCCCTATTGGGACGACCGTGCCCGGGACATGGTCACCGGCTCGCTGCTGTTCATTGCCGAGCATGTTCCGGACCACCAGAGGTCGCTCCCGCTGGTGCAGAAGTTCTGGACCGCGGACACGCGGCGGATCGCCGAGGGCCTCTCGATCATGCGCGAGAGCCCCTTCCACGACGGGCTGATGGGCCGCTACGCCAACCAGTTCATCGACGCGCCCGAGAAGACGCGCGCCTCGATCCATTCGAGCATCCACAACCAGGTCGAGTTCCTGAGCTCGCCCATGGGCCAGCGCGGGCTGGGTCCGGGTGCCCGCGGCCGGAAGGTCGATCTCGAGGGGCTCACCCTGGGGCGGCCGATGACGATCTACCTGACGGTGCCGCCGGCCTTCCTGGCCTCGCATGGCGCGCTCCTGCGGGTCTGGATCGGCACGCTCCTGGCGGCCGCCATGCGCCGGGAGCGGATCCCTGCCCGGCCGACGCTGTTCCTGGTCGACGAGGCCGCGCAGCTGGGCCATCTCGACCAGCTTCTCACGGCGGCGACGCTCATGCGGGGATACGGGCTGCGCGTCTGGACCTTCTGGCAGTCGCTCGCCCAGATGGAGCGGATCTACGGCACCTCGGCGAGGGAGCTGCTCGACAACGCCGGCACGGTCAGCGTGTTCGGCATGGGCAGCGCGGCCTCGGCCGGGCAGCTGGCGGCACTCACCGGCTGGACCGGCGATCCGTTCTCGCTGGGCACGCGGCGCCAGATCGTCTGCCAGACCGGACGCCCCGCGGTCTCCGCACGCAAGGTCAGCTACCTGCGCGATCCGCGGTTCCGCGGGATGTTCGATCCCAACCCGTTTCATGCGGACAAGTCCTGCAAGAGGGAGGGCGTACGATGATCTGGAACGACGACGAAAGGGATGAAGCGCGGTACTTCCTGCTGTCGATCCTGCCCGATGAAATCGCCCGGCAACTGAAGGGGGAGGAGACTTCGGAGGACCCGTTCTCCGGTCTCTTCCCGGCATCGGAGCCTCTCGAACAGTTGGTTCAGGAGAGGCGGATCCTCGGAGCAGGTCCCGGGATCGAGGGGATCTTCTTCCCCGAGATCAAGGAGGGTCGGCCCGCGAGTCCCGCGCGCGTCCTGTCGGTCTTCGATCCGGAGGGCGGGACGACAAGGCGGGGCTGGTTTCTCGAGCTCCTCGAGGAAGCCGCCGAGCGCGTCTTCCTTCCCGAAGACATCCGTCGGGCCGCCGATCAAGCGTCCTTCGATGATCTTCTTCTGCCCAACGAGGACTCCGAAGAGGAGGAGAAACTGGCCTTCGAGGCGCTGATGGACGTGGGCGCCCCGGAGGACGACCCCTTCGAGGAGATCCCGTTCTGACTCTCGCTCGAAAAAAATCCGCACCCCGGGTCACAAGCGGGGTGCGCGAACGTCTTCAGGTTACAAGCCACCCCGAACGGAGAACGGATCCATGACCGACACCACCCCCGGCACCATCATCGTCGCCCCGCGCAAGAGCCATGTCACCGGCTTTCTGCTGACCCTCTTCTTCGGCCCGCTCGGGCTGCTCTACGCCACCCCGATCGGGGCGCTCGTCCTGATCGTCCTGACGGTCATCGTCGCCCTGTTCACCCTGGGCATCGGGGCGATCCTCGGCTGGCTGACGGCCATCGTCTGGTCGGTTGTCGCCATCATGCTGCACAACCGCCGTGTCGCGGCGGCGATGCATCCGGAGACCGTCGCGGACAAGGACTGATACCCCGGAGCGGGCGCCATGGGGCGCCCGCCGAACCCGTCCCGAAGCCATATCGAACGGAGACCTTTCATGTCGCTGGAAAGCATGCAGTCCACCCTGGCCGCCATCGAGGGCAGCATCGGCCCGAAGGGTCCGACGCCACGGCAGTCGGCAGCCATCGCGAACCTCAGGCGCGGCATCGGCAGGATGCAGGCCTACCGGAACGGCACCCCACGGAATCATCGCGCCGAGCGGCAGCGGTGGCACAAGGGGCAGAGCAGCCGGGAGATGACCTTCTACGACCGCGAGGAGGCGATGGCGCTCCTGTCCTGCTCCGGCCTCAAGCCGGAGGACAGCCAGTGGATCAGCCGGATGCTCGACGGGCATCGCATCACCCGGGCGCAGTCGCGGGAGATTTCGCGGCTCGGCCGGATCTTCCTCTCCGGCTGAGCGCGTGGCGCCACGAAGGGATCATCCCCCCCCTTCCAGCTGGATCGGCCCGGAGATCGATAGCTCCAGGTGGCCATCTCAGCGTTTCCGGACCCGGGCGTGGACCGGGGCCTGGCGGAGCACATCTCTCGTGCTCAGGGCCTCGGCGCCGGGGCCGAGGCCAGGTTGCGAAGCCTCTTCGCGAAGGCTGACATACCCTCGACCCCGCTGCGCCCTTTCGCATGAAAGGCAGCGAGCGCCTCCTCCCGGCCCTCCTGTCCGAGCCAGTCGACGATCTCCCGGACAAGGATCGCGATGCCCGGATTGGTGGCGCGAAAGACGGTCAGGGGGAAGGGCTTTCCGGTCTCGATCCAGGTCTCGATCCGCCTGGCCGCCGCATCGCTGAGGCCTTCGAAACTGCCGCGCAGCTCGGCAAGGGAGGCACGGATCCGGACCTTCTCCTCCTCGATCTTCCGCTCCTCCTCCAGGCGGATCCGCTGCGACTCCTGGAGTGACATGATGCTCGACAGGACGTCCGCCTGGCCCCTCAGGATGCCGGAGACCCTGGCGAAGGCCTGTGCGGCCATGTTGAGCTCGCGGCGACCGATGCATCCTCCCCTCGGATTGCGGACAGGCCAGTCGATCACCGTCTCCTGCTGGCTGCGCCGGGCGATGGCCAGCTCGAAATCTCCCCCATGGACAAGGAGGCGCTCGTTCACCTCCCTGAACATCCGCTTCAGGAAGGCGATGAGGCTCGGGTGCAGGTCCGGCCAGCCATCGTCCGGTGATGTCAGGACGCCGCGCGCCTCCTGCTCCTCCGCGATCCCGAGGAGGCTCTCCTTCAGGCCGACAGGAGGCGTCCCGGGCATCGGCAAGCGTCCCGGGAGACCGGTTTCCACCGTGAGGTCGGCAGCCTCGATGGTCTTCGAGATCTCCGACAGGACCGCGAGGAGATCCTGGTTCCTCGGACCGAAGGACGCAAGCTCATCGCCAAGGGCCTCTTCCATCCGGTCGTAGTCCGGGATGCTTCCAGGCATCCGGATGACATCGAAGGCGAAATGGCGTCGGTCGATGACCGCCATCAGGAGATCGGCATCGCCGTCGCAGTCCCGGTCGAGAAAGGCATCCCGGACACCGGCCATCAGGGTCCCGATCGCTTCGCAGGCATCCGCCCTTCCATCGAAGCGTCCGACGAAGCTGTCGACGGCCTTGTGAAGCCTGTCTCGATCCTCGGGATCCATGGGTCTGAACAATGCCATTCCTGCCTCCTGGGAGTAAGGTATCCGAAAATACGTTCATGAAGTGATTTTCGCAAGATTCATCCATGGCGAAAACCGTGGAAGGATGCAGCCGACAGCACGTGATGACGGGCATCGCATCACCCGGGCGCATTTGCGGGAGACCTGGTGGATCAGCCGGATCTTCATCTCCATCCGGGCGAGCGGCATCATGGAGCGATCGTCTCCCTTTCCGGTCTGAGGAAGATGTCCACATCCGGTGCCAGGCGGTTCCGGATGATGGGCCTTGCGTGCCAATGCGTTCCGGAGTCGAGGATGGTCTGCAGGAAGCCGGGGCGCACCCATTTGAACCGGCCCAGGACGCGGTCCGCGTCCTCGATCTTGATGTAGAGACCTTCGGCAAGATCCACGTCAGGGCGGTCGGCGCCACTCTCCGCGAGGGCGCGCGCCGGGTCGACCCCGGCACGCCGGGCCGCATCGGCGAGGCTGTCACGCCACCCTTCGGAACGGTACAGCGACGGACGGACGAGCGCCGTGAGCTCCTTCAGGTGGCGCGGCCGGCAGCGATCGAGAACGGGCACGGACAGGAAGGGAGAGCCATCGAGAAGGGCGTGCCTGCGCTCCGTGGACAGCCAGATCTCCTCCTTCCGATCCCAGATGTCGAACTCGTGGAAGAAATGCGGGAGCCGGTCATAGAACTGGGTATGGCGGGCAAAGGTCCACTCTCCGAAGATCTCGTACCTGTCCTCGATGCGCTCCAGGATCTCCGCCTCATGGATCGCCGTCCACTCCTTCAGGAGGTTGAACTGTGCCTCGCGCGCACCGCCGGTGAGGAAATGCCCGCGGGACTGGAGGCGAAGATCCAGGTCCTCCGACGTCGAGATGCCGGCGTTGGCGCCGTCCAGCTTCTCCTCCACGACCCATACCGCATCGGGATGCCTGCTGCGGATCTCGGCGATGCTCACCTGGCCGGAGGTGCTGTCCCCCGGCTGCAGGCGCGATCCTTCCAGATGCGGGGTGGCGGGGTATTTCCTGAGGGGGGGTCATGGCGCAGGGCAGACGTCGGGCGCCTGCGAAAGCGCGGGATCCCCGATCAGGCAGGTGATCCGGCCTTCGATGTCGACGGAATGGATCCTGGAGGCCTCCTCCACCCCGACAGGTTCCCGGCGCATGGCCATCCGGTCCATGACGCCTTCCGGAACGGGATCGGGCCGTGCGGCATTGCGGGCCCGCGCCACCGCCAGGGGGATGTCGAAGCTGTAGGCATCGACGGCGAAACCATAGTCCCGGGCAAGGGAGACGGGCTTCTGGCGCGCCTGGACAGACAGGCAGGTCGCGTTCCAGACGAAGCTCTGCCCCTTGCGGAGATACCCGCGCGCCGCCTCGATGGCCGCCTGGATGACCTGTCCCTGGTTGCCGTCAGGGGGGATCCCCAGCCCGCGCCGGATGGCATCCAGCTCGACGACCGGGAGACCCGGAAGATGCTCTTCGATGAGGCTGTTCTTTCCGGCACCGGGAAGCCCGGACATCAGCGCCATGCGGGGCTGCCGGTCATCCTGCGGTGGCGTGTACCAGGGAGATGCATCGGGCTTGCCGCCGAAGTAGCGCAGGCGCGCCTCGGCGCTGGCGAAGGGCCAGGGGTTTCGGAGGAGATCGACACCGGCACCCTCACCCTCCTCGCGGACCATCATCTCCGCCAGCTGGAGCGTCTCGAGGCCCTCGGCTACATTGGGAGAGATCCGTCCCATCTGGTCGCTTCGGCACAACCGAAGAAGGTCAGACCATGTGACCCCCGTCACCTGGGATGCGAACAGCAGGATCCGCCGGGTGGTGTTCTTCTGCTCCGGCATGTGACCCGGTCGCTGATGCCAGAAGACGAGACCATGGACATCGCGGGCCAGCTCCGGCGCAGCGCCGGCATCCAGAAGCGCCTGCCAGGCCATCCTTGCCCCCATGGGGGCATGGTTCGGCTGCCGAACGCGTTCCCGACCCTCGCGCGCGCACCACTCCACCACGGTGGTGTGGGGTTTCGCGATGTCGTGAAACCATGCGGCCAGGCGGAGTGCGTGCCGGCGGTGAGGGTCCAGTTCCGGAAAGCCGTCGTCCGCTTCAAGGGTGTCGGCAACCATGCAGGTATGCACCCAGGGATCCCCCTCGGCGTGATAGACGAGGTCATGGGGGCAACCGATCATGCGATCCGCCCAGGGGAAGGCCCTGGTCATCACCTGCGGATCTCCCGGCCCGGACAGGAGATGGTCCAGCCAATCAGGGAATCGGGTATCGGCTCGGACCGCTGCGGTCGTGGGCCCGGATCCTCCGACGCCGAGACGGGCTGAAGATCGTCGACGCGCTGCCGGGACACCCGGTCGAACAGACCCTCCAGTGCCCCCTCCGCCACCGGATCTCGCCTGCGGGGCATGGTGGCAAGCAAGCTCCGGATGGCCTGCTCGCAGGCCTCGGCGTAGGCATCTGTGCAATCCGCATCACCTGGATCTCCGGAGTTCGGATCCGGAACCTCGATGCCTGCGAGACGGGCCTTGAGGAGGAGGCGGCGGCGATAGCGTCCGGTCTTCGCGTCATCGTCTTTCAGTGGCTGCGTGAAACCGGAGGCGACCGCGTCGATCTCGATGTCCGTCAAGGGCTTGCGCCAGGCATCCAGCGTCCTGATCGGCGGGAATACATCGGACCGGAATGCACCGCAGTCGACGCAGCGGCCGGCGCCATTGCTGTAGCCGCGACGCCCCCAGCGATGCCGGCAGGCCGCCTCCCGCCGGAAGCGCTTCAGCGCATTGGCTTCGGCCTGGCGGAGTGTCGGACCTTCACCGCGGACGAATCCGCCCTCACCGGGAAATGCCTCGAAGAAGGCTGTCCGGTAGGATCTGCCGGACCCTCGCGCGAAGACGATCCCCGAGGACCCCCATTGCACCAGGCAGTCCGCCGGCCACCTGGCGGAGGGGGTGTGGTGCGCGTCCTTCCATCGGTGCTGGGATGCGATGATCGGCATCTTCGGGGTCCGGGTGTTCCGGCGGGCTCATGCCGGTGGATTGGGGCGCTTCTCGGGAGGCCTTCATGGCCGGTGTCGGCCGTGGCCGACACCTACGGGCCGGGCGGGGCAGGGGGCGCAGCCTCGGTCAGGATCTCGCTTTCCGAGAATCCGTCAGAGAGCAGGAATTCCAGCTGCGCCCTGGCGCCACCGTTGTTGATGTTGCTGGCGAGCGCCATGTGGGTATCGCGGATCTCGTCATCGAGGTCCTCCTCGTCATCGGGAGGGCTGATCCCCTGCGACACCAGCCAGGCGCGACGCTCCTCGAGTCCCGTGTTGATGACATCGGACGATCTCGTCTCGAAGCAGCCCGAGACGAGGTCGTCGAGCTGCGTCTCGCAGACCTTCGGGAGGAGCCGGTCGATCGCTGCATCGAACTTCACGTCTGCCATGGGTGCCATCCTCTCAGGGCCAAGCGGATCCTAACCCGGTATGCGAAAAACTGGAAGCCCCATCAGATGGGGTCGATCGCGCCGTAATGGCGCGGCCCGCAGCGGCCTGTAACAGTTCCTGGGGCAGCCTGTAGCAGGGACTGTTACAGGCTAACTCGCTGAAAAGTATATAAAAAAGAAGGCTTGTAACGCCGTAACGCCTGTAACGCCGAGGGAATGTGTTTATGTGTGTGCGTGCGTGCGTGCGCGTGCGTACGCGTATGTATCTATCTATATCTATTTCTTGTTACATTAGTTACACTGTTACAATCCAATGATTTCAACGACTTGCGTCTGTAACACCCCTCGGGGACGTCCGTTACAGCCGTTACGGCGTTGATATTGCTTGATAACCTTCGTCCTGTCGAGCTTCGGGCGCGGATATCCCGGGCATCCTCTCGCCCTGACCGCAGGAATGCGAGAAAACAGGCTTGAGGCCTGCGAAGAAGCCATGGTATGCTGAACGTCCCCCGGGTCCTCGGCCTTCATCCGGAAGAATTCTTCAGTGCGGGCCGCGAAAAACTTTCAACTTTCAGTCGGCCGCCGCATCATTCCAGTCAAGTGAGATCAAGGAGACATGTCATGCCGATCACCCTGAAGCAGGCCTTCGCCGATCACGGCATCGCGGTGCAGTACCGCGGCCATCCCGCCACGCTCCTGCCGGTCACGGATGCCCTGGCGGTCGAGCTCGATCCGGCCGGCGTTCCCCAGCCGGTCCAGGCCGGCCAGATGATCGCGGCCTGGAACGATGGCGCCCGCCGCCACGGTGCGGTCCTGAACGGAGATGCGCGGAACGACATCGGGATCGCGGTGACGCGGCGCGACGGCACCGAGGCGGTCATCGGTCAGGGCGCCGGGTCGATCTTCGATCTCGCCGTCGCGGTCCTTCGTGCGAAAAGGGGTTCCCAGGAAGAGACCGCCCGGATCGATGCGGAGAATGCCGAAGCGGCCAGGGTCCATGAGGCCGCGGTCGCGCGCGGCGAAACGGTGGCTCCGCCCGAGCCCCGCGAGAGCACCTTCACGGCCGATGCCTTCGACCGCGCGGTGACCATCGTCCCCTTCGCCCAGCAGATCGCCCGGATCATCAAGGCCGATGCCTTCGCCGACATCGCCGTGAAGGCCCACGCGGACACGGCGATGGGCCGCATCTCCGAGCTGACCCGCGAGACCCTTCTGCCCGAGGACAAGGCGCGCGTGGACGAGGCCTGGCGCATCCGGGCCGAGATCTCGATCCTGTCTCCGGGTCATGCCGATGCCGCGCCGGCCGTCCTTCCGGCGGCTTACGAGGGGGATGGCGAAGCCGCCCGCGAGCTGATGTCCGGCCTGCCCCGTGATCCCGAGGGGGTCTCGGCCGCGCAGCGCTCGGCCATGGCCGTCGGTGGGAACCGTGACTTCAGCACCCGTGTCTTCTCCGTGGCGACGACGACGCCGGCCCATCGCCTGGTGGCCTCGCCGCTGTCGCACGCCGGCATGCGGACGCTCGACCAGGAGCTGGCACGCTACGAGAACACCGAGAGCGGCCCCGCGATCATCGCCCGGATGCAGGCGGTCACGCGGGACGCCATGCCGACCTATGACTGGCAGGGCAAGCTCTACACCCGGGATGGCGCGGATGTGCTGCTGATGCGCGACCAGTATGCCGCCTTCGTCTACGCCTGGGACGCCGATTCCCGGATCGCCGATGTCGATGTGGAGCAGACCGTCCTGCGCCGCCCCAATGCCAATGACATCCCCACCGATGCGGAGCTGGAGCGCCTGCGCGGGGTGCTGCAGGGCCTCCGTCATGACAATGGCGCCGAGATCGACTTCGGCTGGGATGATCTCGACGAGGACATGCCGCGGGCCTGAGTGCCTCCTTGCGGCTGACGATGCGGGCCCGGGATCGATCCCGGGCCCTTTCTCTCTCTGGATGCGCCCCATGGTGAGGACGGAAGACCTTCCCGCGATCCTTCTGGACATCCGGTCCGCCGGTCAACGGATCAAGGAGTCCCTGGATTTCCTGGCGGAAGCGCATGCCTCCGGAAGGATGGTTACCCTGGGTGAGGATCTGCGCGCATGGTGTGCCCGGGAGGTTTCGGACATGGATCGGCTGGAGGCGCGCCTCGACGCCCTGAGGTGTTCCCGCAGCGCCGGCGCGCTCCCGGCCTCCACCATCCCGGAGCGATCGGATGTGCTGGGCCGGAGGCTTCTGCAGGCTCACCTGATCTGCAGGGAGGCAGCCGATCTCGGTTCCGCCATCCGGGCTGCGGCCTCAGAGGCACGCAAGTCCTATCGGGACGGAAAGGACGGGGACCCCTCTCCCGAGGGGCAGGAGCAGGCCGCAAGGCGGCTGCGGGACGCGCTCGCGCATCCCGCAGCCTGCGCAGACCGGCTTCTCTGCCTGTTGTCGCGTCTGCCCTCTCCCGACGCTCGTTCCTCCGACATGGCGCGGGCGGAGGCTGCCCTGGCCGATGGGTCCGCCCTGTTCTCGGCTTCCGTTGCCGATCTCCTCGGGCGCATCGATGCGATGGAGGCCGGGGTGACCGATGGCGCGCCCCGAATGCCGGAACAGGGGGTCGAAGCCGGCGAAGCGCCTGACCTTCACCCCGGCACGGCCGAGGCGTTCAGCCAGCGCTTCGTGGGTTTTCTGCTTGCCGGGGGGCTGCCTCCCCACAGGGTCGGAGCGGCGCTCCTCTTCGAACCCGCCGGGGCCCGGGGCATGAATGTGCATGACCTGATGGCCTACCCCCATGGGCAGGAGTTCCTTGCCGGATTTGCCGGAAACCTGCTTGCCGAGATGTCCCGAATGCCCCATCCGGAGGCACAGGTCAGTCCCGATCCGTCCTGAAGATCATGCCCGACAGGGCTTCGGTCCTCCTTCGCTGAAAGTGGGTGCGCCTTGAAGACCTGGTACACAGCCGACCCCCATTTCGGTCACGCGAACATCCTGTCCTATTGCGACCGGCCATTCTCCAGCATCGAGGAGATGGACGCAGCCCTGCTCGCAATGTTCCGCAGGATGGTCGCCCCGGAGGACCGCCTCATCATCCTGGGCGACTTCATGTTCCGTATGGATTTCGAGCGCGGCAAGCGGCTCTTCGACGCGATCCCGGGGCACAAGATCCTGGTGGTCGGGAATCATGACAGGAACCCTACGCGCCGCCTCGGATGGGCAGAGGTTCACGACACGCTGATGATCACGGATGCGGGGGCGCGCCTCTACCTGTTCCACTACCCCTGCATCACCTGGCCCGGGATACGGCACGGCGTCCTGCATCTCTTCGGGCATGTCCATCAGAACTTCGAGGGCACGCGGGGCGCCGTGAATGTCGGTCTCGATGTCTGGAACATGCAGGTCGTCGATATCGAGGGCATCCGGGCCAGATCACGGCGCCTTCCCGTCAATCCGCTTCTGGCGCATCTCGAGCCCGGCCTGTCGATGCCCTGAGGGGCGCGGCTTCCCGGGACTACCCGGGGAGCGGGATGTCCGGCGCCATGGAGGCTTCGAGCATGTCCCAGCTTCGGGCATCTTCGTTCCACTCGACCGCGACCGGCGCCTCGGCGTGCCCGGCAAGCCTGACCCACCAGATCCCGGCGTTGATGTCGGGCTGGTGATCCTCGACGGCGTGGATGGGCAGGGCGTCTTCCGCGTCGGGGTTCCAGGCATCTTTGCCCCGCACGGGGCGGAGCATCTCCGGATCTCCGTGCCGATGGATGCCCACGATACTCTCGATCCCCGGTCTCTGCATGTCGGGACCCTGTCGGAACACCAGCTCCCGTTCCCGGCGGGCATAGAGGGACCAGGCATGGCGGGCGGTATCATCGAGCGACAGCTCGGAGAGCAGCGCGCAGACATCGACAACGCATCTGCCGGCGCTGGCCGGCATGCGCAGGATGATCCCTGCATCCCCCAGCGTTCGACGATCCGTCCCGCCTCGAAGATCCTCGCGCCCCGCATCCCGCGCACCTCAAAGGCCGAGGGATCCCTGCCGCGCTTCCGCTTCGGCAGGCTGGAACTCCGGCAGGGGATGCCCGATGAGGCGCAGATCCCGGCGCGCCGGAGAGGGGACGCCGTCCCTGTAACGCGCAGGATCTTCGCGGATCTCCTGGCGCAGCTCCATGTGGAGCCGTCCGAGAATGTTCTGTCCGATGGCGTGCCCCCTGCCATCCGGGAGGGCGCCCCAGAAGGTGTCCCTGTACGAAAGCTCGACGATCGGGCGATCTCCGCTGACCCCGTAGAGATCCCTGAGCGGCTCGGGGTGGAAGGCGAGACGCAGGCGCAGCGCATGACGCATCACGAGGATGTTGATCCGTTCCTCCACCCAGCCCGGGCATGTGCGCGCCATTGGCCCTTGATATGATCTTCGCAGCCTTGGCCGTGGCGGCCGACAGGATCTCTCGCTGGACGTCAGGGTGATCGGGAAATCGCATGGCCTGGTAGTAGGCCTCCGAGGATCGGCACCAGGCGTCCCCGACCGGGAAGGCGAAGCCGCTGGCCATGTTGGAGAATGCCCCGTAGACCTCGGAAGTGCGCAGGAAGGCGGCACAGTCGGAAATCATGATGAGCGACAACCAAGTTGGCCGGCACCGTCAGCCAAGTTGGCCGATGGCCCCAGCCGGAGGGAGGGCGTAGCCCGACCGTAGGGTGGGGCCATCGGCGCGGCTCTCTTCTGGGGGAGTGGGTGCTGGTCGCTGCGGGCCGGTAGGGTCGGGATCTCTGCATCCAAACGGAGATCCGACCGTGCCGGGCAAACCCGTCACCGACCAGCAAGCGAGACTCTACATGACCGACCGTCGCAATCACAGCCAGCGTGCCGCCGCCGCCCGGGCGGGCTTCAGCGAACGCACTGCACGCCGGCTCGATGCCGATCCCCGGCTGCCCTCCCAGCGCAAGCCTGTCCGGGGACGCACGGTGCCCGATCCCCTGGAGGCGGTTTGGGAGCCGGTGCTCGTGCCGATCCTCGAGCGCGATCCGGCCATGCAGGCTGTAACCCTGCTGCGGCATCTGCAGTTGACTGACCCTGGGGCCTTCCCCGACGACCGGATACGCCGGACGCTGGAGCGCCGGGTTCGCGACTGGCGCGCCCTGCACGGGCCGGAGCGCGACGTGATCTTCCGCCAGACGCCCGAGCCCGGGCGGATGGCGCTGTCGGACTTCACCGATGCCAGCGGCCTTGGCGTGACGATCGCCGGCCAGCCGTTGGCGCATCGGCTCTACCATTTCGTCCTCGCCTATAGCGGCTGGGAACATGCCGCCGTTGTACTGGGCGGCGAGAGCTTCACGGCGCTGGCCGAGAACCTCCAGAATGCGCTCTGGACCCTCGGCGGCGTCCCGCAGGAGCACCGGACCGACAGCCTGTCGGCGGCTTACCGGAACCTCGATGCCGAGGCCGCCGCCGACATCACCGGGCGATACGACAGCTTCTGCGGCCACTATGGCCTGCTGGCGAGCCGCAACAACCCCGGCGAGGCGCATGAGAATGGTTCGATCGAGGCCCACAACAACCACCTCAAGGTCGCCCTCGACCAGGCCCTGATCCTGCGCGGATCCCGGGACTTTGCCGATCTCGCCGCCTGGCGTCGTTTCGTCGACGAGGTGGTGGCCCGCCGCAACCGGCGCCGAGAGGCCGCGGTGCGCATCGAGATGGCAGCACTCAAGCCGCTGCCGGCCCGGCGCACCACCGACTTCACCGAGGTGGTCGCGCGCGTCACGAGGACCGGGGGCTTCCTGGTTCACAGCGTGTTCTATTCCGCCCCCTCGCAGCTGATCGGCCAGCGCCTGCGGGTCCACATCTACGACGACCGGATCGAGGCTTTCCTCGGCGCAACCCATGTGGTCACCCACCCGCGCCGCCGGGGCCGCGATGATGGCGTGCGCGTCCATTGCGTGAACTATCGCCATGTCATCCACGCCCTGCGCCGCAAGCCGCAGGCACTGGCCGGGTCGGTCTATCGTGACGGCCTGTTCCCGCGCTCGGAATATGCCGAGGCCTGGGCCGCACTGTCCGCTGCCTTGCCGCGCCGCGACGCCTGTCGCCGCATGGTCGACCTGCTCGGGCTTGCCCATGACGAGGGCTGTGAGGCGGAACTCGCCTTCCTGATCGCCGACAGCCTCGCTCGCGATGAGCTTCCCGACGCCCGTGCGCTGAAAGGGAAGCTGGAGCCACGCCTGCGGGAGCTCCCGGACGACACGCCCGTCACGCTCACCGATCTGGCCAGCTTCGACGCTCTGCTGGAGGGACGCGCATGACCGGCTCCGCAGCTCCGCGCCCCGTCGATGTCCACGCTCTGCCCGCGATGCTCACCGCATTGCGCCTGCCCAGCTTCCATCGCCATTGGCAGGCGCTGGCCGACCGCGCCGACGCCGAGGGCTGGCCCGCGTCGCGCTTCCTCGCCGCACTGGCCGAGATCGAGCTGGCCGAACGCGATGCCAGGCGCATCCAGCGTCACCTGCAGCAATCCCAGCTCCCCGGCGGCAAGACCCTCGCCACGCTCGACTTCAAGGTCCTCCCCGGGGTGCCCCGCGCCCGCATCGAGGCCCTGGCCGCCGGCGACTGGGTCGAGACCGGCGCCAACCTCATCGCCATCGGCAACTCCGGCGCGGGCAAGAGCCACGTCCTCTGTGCCATCGGCCATGCCCTCGTCGAGGCGGGCAAGCGCGTTCTCTACACCAGCACCACCGACATGGTGCAGAAGCTCCAGGCCGCGCGCCGCGACCTCGCCCTCGAGGCCGCCCTCGCCAAGCTCGACAAGTTCGACCTGATCATCCTCGACGACATCACCTACGCGCAGAAGGACCGCGCCGAGAGCTCCGTGCTCTTCGAAATGATCGCCCGGCGCTACGAGACCAGAAGCCTCGCCATCGCGGCCAACCAACCCTTCAGCGCCTGGGACAAGGTCTTCCCCGACCAGGCCGTCACCGTCGCCGCCATCGACCGCCTCGTCCACCACGCCACCATCCTGGAGATGAACGGCGACAGCTATCGCCGACGCGCCGCCGCCAGCCGCCGTCCGGCAAAGCATGACGCTCGACCGACAACCTCCGGCGACAACCTCGACCCTGACACCAGCGACAACATCACGGAGGACACCGCCGAATAACCGATCCGTTCGCAGCGGCCAGAACCGGCCATCTTGGTTGTCGGTACCGGTCAACGAGGTTGACGCTCTACAAAATCAGGTATCTCCGCATCTTCCCGCACCTTCGGGGCCCTCGGCCACCCGACCCTCCCCCTCGAAGCCCGGGAGGCGATGTTCCTGCGGCGCCGCAGCCGGAGTCCCGGTCGCCCCGGAGTTTCCCTGGCTTGCCGGCCGTCCTGCGATCCCGAGGATCGCCGTGGGCGCGTCTAGGAACCTGGGACGCGGGTACCTCACGCGGCCGCTCCGCTGCACGCCGGCGCCACCCGATGGCGTGAGCGCAGGGCCGCCTCGACCTCCTTGAGCCGGTTCGCGATCAGCCGCGGGCCACCGCCGGTGATCAGGAGCCGCTCGATGTCCTCGTCGGTGTATTTCGGATCCAGTGCGTCAGTCTTCTGCATGATGGCCTCCTTTCGATCCATTTTCGCACGATTGAGAGAATATTCACAGGCTTCCCGTGCTCGCCCACGCGGCCAACCGCTCCTTCCCGTGCCTCTGTCCACAGCTTTCCCCGGCGCGTGCCGTCTTGCGTGTTCCGTCCCTGCCAGGATCGGTCTACCCTTCCTCAGGCGCGGCCGAACCGGATGATGCGAATGTCGGGATTCCATGGGAAAGCACATCTCGACGCGGAGCCTTCCCGCGAGACGATCTTCTTTCAGGGTCCGTTCCTGCGTCATGCTCCGGACGCGATCGAATCCTGGCTCGGGGTCGCGGGGCGCTGCAAGGTGGAGCTGCTCGTCGACGGCGGCGAACTGATCATGATCCGGCTGACGGAGATCAGGGCGGTCTGGCGGCCCTGGTGCGAAAGCGACCTCTCCGAGGGAAAATGCCTGTGCGATCGCCCGGCAGCGCTCGAGGGCGCCCAGGTCTGCCCCTTCGGCCTGGTCGACACCCTCGACGATGCCCAGGAGAGCCATCCTGTCGCCCTCGACATCCGCAACGGTTCCATCTTTCTCGAGGATGTCGCGCCCCTCGTCGCGCGGGCAGATCCCGAAGGGTCCGGCCTTCTGGCCGAGGTCGCCATGTTCGCCTGGGCGCTTGTGAAAAACGGGAGTGCAGAAGTCTTCTTCCCAGGTTTCGGAGGGTCGGACCCTTCCGGGTTCCTGGCCTCCGGCCCGCGGGATGTCCGCCGCTTCCTGTCGAGATCCGGGCCGCAGCTTGCCGCCCGGACCGGCACACAGGCAACCTGGAAGTGAGGACCGCATGAAGTCGGATGGCTCCCGCCCCCGCGTCCTGAACGCCAGGTCCTGCGGCCGCAGCGCTCCCGGGGCGGTCTATGTCGGCCGCCCCGGGCCCTGGGGCAACCCCTTCATCATCGGCAGGGACGGCACCCGGGAGGAGGTCATCGCCCGGTACGTCGACTGGCTCCACGACAATCCGGATGTCGTCGCGCGCGTGCGCCGCGAGCTGGCAGGCAAGGATCTCATCTGCTGGTGTGCGCCGCATGCCTGTCACGGGCATGTCCTGCGGGATCTGGCCGCCGGGGACCCCCTGCCGCCAAGGTTGCCCCCGGAGCCCCGGCAGGGAACCCTGGATCTCTGAGGGGCGCCGGCCCCGGTATTCGTGCAGCCTCACCCCGGCGACGGCGTGTCCAGGGCTTCGGGCTCCGGGGGGCTTGCCCCGGCAAAGGGGTCCGGGGCCGGGATCGTCATGGGCTGCTTTCCGAGGGACAGCCTCAACCCTTCATTCCATTGCGCCGCAATGGCCCGTCCGAGATCCGGAAGCCCGTGGCGGTCGAAGGCCGAGACCATGGATGGCAGGGTCCTTCGGATCCCCTCGGAGACCTCCTCGATGATCCGGGCCGTCTCCGGCCGGGTCAGCCCCGCCCGGGCGCCCAGTGCCTCCAGGGCCTTCGGTTTCGGCCAGCGTGTGCTGCCGCCCAGTGTCATGGCCATCATGTCGTTGCGGATGTAGACGGTCGTCGTGACGACATCGTAGACCGGACTCAGGCGCGCGGATTGCGTGGGGTCCTCGTAGAGGACGCCGAAGTTCTTCAGATGCGCATCGCCGTTGCGCAGGGCGATCGATGTCAGGAGACTCCGGTAGAGGGCGGTCATCTCGGTCAGGGCGTCCCTGCCGAACCAGGGCTTGAGGTTGCGGATGACCGCGGTCTCCATCGAGGTCCCGTACTTGTCGCGGGAACACAGCCCGTTCAGCGCGGCCGCATCCTCGAAGCCGAGCCGGCTTCCGTCCGGCCTGGCATCGAATCTCCGCACGGCGATCATGTCCCCGTTTTCGCCGAGGCGTGCCTCGGCGGTCCGGTTCCCGGCGGCGCGCGCGGCCTCCAGGCACCAGTATTCGTTGAGGGACAGCCCGGGGAAGTCCGCCGCGTCGAATTTCAGGATGTACTCCCGGGTCTGGATCGTCTTGCGCCTCTCCGAGATGTCGTCGGCCTCGTCGAGGAGCGCCTTCGGCATGGCTCCGGACACACCGGATCTCAGGCCGTAGCGCTCCATGACCTCCGTCACCAGCGCGGCCTCGGCCTTCCGCCCGAGGATGGCGCCGAGGTCCGGGATGCAGTCCCGTCGCTCCGGGGTGGCGCCTTCGGGCAGCACCCGGACCCGTCCGATCATGTTCCCGCCCACCATCTCGAGGATGTCGAGATCCGTGACGCGGCCCCGGGACTTCGCAAGGTACTTGTGGATCACATGCTTCAGGTAGCCTTCCGGGATGTTGGTGTCGAAGGCCGGAAGCAGGCCGTAGTGCTGGTTGTAGGAGGCGACCCGCGGCGGCATCGTGAGGGAGACCGCAAGCTCCGGCGGGACATCCGCATCGTAGGCGAAGGACATGCCATCCCCGGAGGCGGCAATACGGCCGACCGGCCTGTGATCAACCCATACCCGGAGTGTCATAGAGCTCATCCCTTCTTGCCATGATTTCCTCGAAGGATGGGCGGGCGTCGCCTTCCCTTGCGATCTGCAACTCGAGGCCGAGGGCGCCCAGGAGCCGGAGGACATTGGACATCTGCATGTCCATCGCCGTCCCGGTCTCGAGCTGGACGACGCGCACCCGGCTGACGCCGCTGGCCTTGGCCAGCTGCTCCTGGGTCATCCCGGCCGACCGGCGCGCCTCGCGGATCGTCTCACCCAGTTCGAAGATATCCATGCCCTTACCTTCTCTGTCCGCATGCAAGACTGCCCCGGAATGATGAAAGACCCAAGGGCAGATGTCAAATATGTTGAACATCCGACCGGCAAACTGCGCCGACACCCCAGAAATGTTCAACCTGTTTTACATTTCGGGAGGGTTCCCTTGCGCTTCTTCCTGGCGGCAATCCTGCGAAAAAAAAGGCTCTTGCGGTTTTTCCGGAGGGTGGCTATGATCCCATCATCGAAACGCAACGCCGACCGAGGGAAGGAGGGCGCTGACATGGCAAGCCAGACCAGAACACGCCTCCAGCTCTCCTGCCTCTCGGGCAGGGGATCAACCTGACGGATCGGCGGATGCTTCGCCGGTTCGAGATGCCGGCGCTCCTTTCCAGGAAATTCGCGAGAAGCGCGCCGGACGCCACCCCCCAACGGGCCTGGCGCGCTCTTTGAAAACTCGGGACCGACACCCGTCCTCCGGTAGGCTGCCAGGCCGATGATCCGGCGACCAGGACGGGAGGATCATGCCGCGGCTGCACATCTGCCGCCGCGCATGCGCCGGTATAGCTCAGCTGGTAGAGCGCCTGCCTTGTAAGCAGGATGTCGCGGGTTCGATCCCTGCTGCCGGCACCACGCGGGTGTAGCTCAATGGTAGAGCCACTGCCTTCCAAGCAGAAGACGTGGGTTCGATTCCCATCGCCCGCTCCAGTTTTCTTGTCCCGACCACTCCGGTTTCGGGATATCTTCTCCGAGGGCAGGGCGTCTGTCCTGCCCTCGAGTCCCCTGCCCGGATGGCGAAATTGGTAGACGCACCATCTTTAGGGGTGAGACGCGGCCCCGGATCTCCGGGGCACAAAGGTCCGGTGGACCTTTGTGAGCGTCGAACGCGTCCGAAAGCTTTCGGGCGCAGGAAAAGCGCCGCAAGGCGTGCCGGTTCAAGTCCGGCTCCGGGCACCAGGATTTTCTGCGCTGCAGTCTCGATATGAGGCCGTTCGTGTCGAAGGTGCGATCTCGAGCGGGAGGTGATGGATCCTTCACTGGATTTCATGATCCGCAAGCCAATGATCGCCGCGGGACTTCAGCGCAGAGACTCAAGGGTCAAGGGCCTTTAGCTCATCTGGGGTGAGCGGCGGTCCGGCTTGCCGGATGATTGTCTCCGGTGGAGACAATCATCCGGCAAGCCGCGAACGCGGCCGAAAGCTTTCGGCCGCAGGGAGGCGCGCTGCGCTCTCCCAAGAATCTGGGCCTTTAGCTCATCTGGGAGAGCGCCTGCCTTGCAAGCAGGAGGTGGCCGGTTCGAGTCCGGCAAGGTCCACCAGCTTTCGGAGAGGTGGCAGAGTGGTCGATTGCGGCGGTTTCGAAAACCGCTGATCCCGCGAGGGATCCAAGGGTTCGAATCCCTTTCTCTCCTCCAGAAAAAGACGATTACGGAGAGGTGGCCGAGTGGTTTAAGGCACCACCTTGGAAAGGTGGCGATCGTGAAAGCGATCCGCGGGTTCGAATCCCGCTCTCTCCGCCAAAAACAGGCGCCGGGACGGGACGGTAACGTGGCGGATTGCAAATCCGACGCCCCGAAAGGGACCCGGTTCGACTCCGGGCGGTGCCTCCATATTCCGACATGTTCCTGAATGGCTCCGTAGCTCAGTGGATCAGAGCGTCGGCCTTCTAAGCCGATGGTCGCAGGTTCAAATCCTGCCGGAGTCGCCATGGATCGTCATTTTCATGGCTCGAACAACTCCAATCTTCCATCCTCAACTTCCGAAATCCGATTTCTCCATATGTCTGCGCAGGCCCCTTGGGGTCGACCCGGGTCCTGTCCGGCCGAGGGTGCTCTGCGTAGACATATGGAGAGTGTCTTCCAGGCCCGGAGCATGATCGAGACGCAGCGACCTGTCGGTGACCCCGGACGGGGTCCGCGCTGCAGGTCAGGACTTCCGGGTTTCAGTTGTTGAGCCCCGTGCGGGCATTCCGGGGGAGCGGTGCCAGAGTGGTTTATTGGGCCGGTCTTGAAAACCGTTGAGGGCGAAAGCCTTCCGTGGGTTCGAATCCCACCCGCTCCGCCAGGAAAATCCGATATCCGGGATGAAAGCCGGAAATGCCTCCGTAGCTCAGCAGGATAGAGCGCCGGACTCCTAATCTGGAGGTCGCTGGTTCGAATCCAGCCGGAGGCGCCAATTCGAACCGTGCTTTTTTCAATGTTTGCGCCTGTAGCTCAATGGTGGAGCATTCCTCTCATAAAGGAACGGTTTTGTGGGTTCGAGTCCCACCGGGCGCACCATGAACACCATGATCAGGAAGAAGGGATCCGCATGAGACCAAGGAGCCGTGAATCCAATCACTTCTGAAGTGGGATGTCCCCACTCGGAGTGAACGGATGAACCAGAATTGGAAAGGCCCACTCGGGCCTGTGACGATGAAGTTCCGCGATGGCCGTGTCGCGGTCTTCGAGACGATCGAGGCGGCGCTGTCCGCGCTTGGACGGCGGGCCATGGACCGTGTCGTCGAACGCTTTCCTGGCGAGTTCTGCCCGTATCGCGTCGGCGATCCCGTCATCCTCCTCGACGCCTGCGGGATGATCATCCCGATCTGGAAGCTGCGCGGGGCATGGGCGGGCAGCGGGGCAGGGGGGATCTGCCGGAGGCCCTCCGGAAAGGGAATGCCTGTCCCGGGAACGGGGCGCCACCACGGTGGGCATTTCTATCGTCGTCCGAAAACCCGGGCCGAGCTCCGTGACCATGCGGGCCTCGATGCGGATGCCGTGGATTGCGAGGAGTTCCCGTTGCGCCTTCGTGCGCGGGCGCGCCGCCGCTGCATCCCGACCGCCTGGGATGACCTCACGATCCATGAAAAGGGGCGGAACTGGAAGGCCTTTCGCAGGACGCGCTGGAAACAGCGCGACCGCGAAAGCCTTCGCGAGCCAGGATGTTTCCTGGCCGGGGCATGACTGCCCCCGGCTCAACGGATGCGTGGCCGAGTGGTCGAAGGCACTCCCCTGCTAAGGGAGCAGGCGGGAAACCGCCTCGCTGGTTCGAATCCAGCCGCATCCGCCAGGCTTCTGGGACGTAGCTCAGTTGGTAGAGCAACGGTTTTTGGTACCGCTGGTCGCTGGTTCGAGCCCAGCCGTCCCAGCCATTCAGGAAAGAATTCGAAAACCCGGATCCGAAAAGCAGGGATACATCATGAAAAACCTGACCCACATGACTGTCGAGAGCCGGGACGAGGCTTTGATCTACATGACCGAATGCACCCTCGCCACCGTCTGCGATCTCGCCGGCAGGGCACGCCCCCCGAAGGGAGAGCTGCAGCGCCAGATCGCCATCGCCCAGACGGGAATGGATGCCCTCCGTGGGTTTGTCACGGCGGGCCGCTACTGCGGCGCCGGCCGCGTCCAGGAGATCGTCGACGCCGGGATCAGCGTACAGGTCTGGGCGGGGAAATTCGCAGTGGGAAGGAATGGCGTATGATACAGCAGGGAGACCTCCCGGATCTCGAGATGGACTTCATCGCGGCCGTGCGCCGCGCCATCCTGAAGATCGGAGTCGAGGAGTTTCGCAAGACATCGTTCTTCGGAAGCCGGGATGTCCATCGAATTCCAGCCGGAGATGGGTGCCGGCGGAGCGCCTCCTCTCGCCGAGGGACGTGAGGGGAGGGCATGGGACCGGGCCCCGAAGTCCCGGATTGTCCCTCCGCATGCATCTGCCCAGCGAAAGGGGTCCGGTATGCCGGGGATGCAGGGGCGCCATCCCCATTCCGGGGTTTCCGGACTGATGGCCGTCTCGCCCGATCAAACCCGCCGGCACGAAAGACCGGCTCCGGATTGTGGTAACCGGACAACATGGAGGATATCATGAAGCGAAAGGATGTGCGCGTGCCCAGGCCGCGCAACGGGCATCTTCCTGCGGCCCTGTTCCGCAAGGCAGGCGCCCACCAGAAGAGCACGAAGGCCCTGCGTCGCGCCGACAGGATGTCCCTGCGCAGGAACCAGGATCTCGCCGGTCATCGAGAGCCCGCCGCGACGACGGGCTCTCGATGACCGGCGGCGTTCGGGCCGAGGCGCCCGGAGAACTACCATACCAGAAAAAGGACCATTTCCATGACCTCCCTGAGCAACCGCATTCGGGAAGACGCTCTTGCGGCACGCAAGCAGAGATCTCCTGCCGCGGGAACTCTCACGACGCTTCTCGGCGAGATCTCCACGCGGGAAAAGACCCTCTCTCCGCCGCGTCCGCTGACTGATGAGGAGATCCTCTCCATCATTCGCAAGTTCCTCAAGAATATCGACGAAACCGAGACGGCGCTGGCGGCACGCAGACCGGCCGGGGATGTCGGGGAGGGCAGGGCTTCCGGCCTGGCGGCGGAGCGCAGCGCGCTCGCCGCCTACCTGCCGCAGCAGATGTCGCGGGACGCGCTGATCGCCGCAGTGGAGCCGCTGGTGCGGGATGGGCTCGCCATGGGCCAGATCATGGGGCGGCTCAAGGAGGGGTTCCCGGGGCGCTACGATGGGCGCCTTGCGTCCGAGGTCGCCCGGGAGCTCCTTTCCGAAAGGAGAGGAGAGAGCTGATGCGCTTCATCCTCAAGAAGGTTGTCGAAGTGGAGGTCGAGACCCTGCGTGCCAAGCTGGAGCCCCGCTACTGGGAGGATGCCTCGGTGGGCGGCATCCGGGAGGCCGACGAGGCGCCCACCATACCACTGAGGGACGGGCGGTTCTGGCGACTGGACATAGATCTTGCCACGGGCAGGATTGCCGGCTGGCCTCCGGGCGTATGTGCGAAAACGCATTACAAGGTCTGCGATGCCGGCGTCTACAGTCTGCTTGATCCATCCGGCGAGGAGGTCGCCCGGAAGGAAGGGTATGTCCCGTCCATGCTGTCCCCGATCGAGGATGGCTTCGGAGATTACGTGATCCTGGATATCGATGGGGATGGTGTCATCGCCGGATGGTCGGTCGATCTCGACTGGTTCGAGGATGCGGTGATGTGAGAAACGGTGAAGGGATGACCCCGGCGACTCCGGTACCCTGGCGGGGAGGCCGGGGCCCCACCTTGATTTTCGCGCTCTCCTGGAGGATCCTGTGGTGAAACGGTCGAGGACATCCATCATGTCGTTCAGAGCAGCTCTCCTTTCGGGTGTGATCCTCATCCCTGTCTCGGCGGCCCATGCCGCGGAGATCGAGGCCGTGGAGGTCTTCGATGCAGGGCTTGCCTGGATGACGCATGCCATCGACCCTGCCATGGGCGACACGGTCCTGAGCATCCCGAGGGACCGCATGAACGCGTTCCTCGGGTCCTTCACCGTCACCGGGCAGGGGTTCGCTGCACCGAAACTGTCCTTCGTCGGTCCCGATATGCCTCCAGGCGGCCTGTCCGGCCTGCCGCTGTCTCCTGGCGACATCACCTCCGCGGAACGCCTTCTCGCCGCGCTTGCCGGCCACCACGTGACCCTCGATACCCTGGATGGCCCGAGGGCAGGTGCGGTCATGGGGGTGTCCGAGCGCAGGGGGTGCGGGGAAGGTGTCTGCGCGGATCTGATGCTCCGGGAAAGCGGCAGCGGATCGACGCGCATCGTCGCGATGGAGGCGGTGCAGGCCATTTCCATCGACGACCCGGATCTTTCGGCGCAGCTCGACCTCCTGCTCGCGCAGATCCGCCAGCGCCGGGATGACGAGGTCCGCGAGATCCGTATCTCCTTCGGCTCCGTCTCCGAGGGCGCCGCTGGTGTTGCCGGCTACATGGTCCCGGCAGAGCCGTGGCGGGTCACCTGGCGCATCTTCCTGCAAGAGGAGGCGCGGGGACTGCTGCAGGGTTGGGCGGTCGTGCGCAACGACACGGGTCAGGACTGGACCGATGTCGCGCTGACGCTCTCCTCCGGATCCCCGCATGTCATCCCCGACCATCTCTTCGCGCCTCCGGATCTCCGGCGGGAGTCGGCGCGATCCCAGTCCTTCACCATGCGCGGGGCGCTTTCGGCCGAGGCGACGATGGACATGGCGGCTCTCGCGCCAGCCCCCATCGCGCCCGGCGTCGAGGCCTCCGATGGGGACATCTCCTCGCGCTATTCCCTTCCGGAGCCCATCACCTTGCCCGCCGGCCGGATGGCGTCCCTGCCATTGATCGAGCAGGCGCTGCCCGACATCCGGATGTCCCGCCATCGCGGTCAGGGGCGACAGATGTCCCGGCCCGCCATGGCGGAACGGGTCCTGCAGGTCCGGAACGATCTCGACCTCCGCATTCCCGAAGGTATCGCCAGCGTCTCCGGATCGACGGATGGGTATCTCGGCAATGCCCGGATCCCGGCGATGCTGCCCGGCGAGGAGCGGCTCATCGGCTTCGGGACCGATGATCGCGTGACGGTTCTGGAGGCCGTGCGGCAGGACCGTACGTCGGAAAGCGTCCGGCTGCAGGGCGGCATCCTGCTCATCGAAGAGCGCGAGACGATGGAGACGCGCTACCGGATCGACCTCCGGGGTGGCGTCAGGGGGATTCTTCTCATCGATCATCCGGACCGGGGAGAGGCATGGACGGCACCGGAAGTGGCCGATATCGAGGTTGCGCGCCATGTCGTGCCGGGCGAGGCTCCGGCCTGGAGGGTGCCGGTCACCCTCGATGCGGACAGCGCGTCCCGGACCGTTGTCGTGCGCGAAAGCCGTCCGATCCGGTCCCGGGTCGCGCTTGGCGATCTCGAGCCCGACCAGATCATGGCCTGGAGCGGGCGTGCCGTCGATACGGAGACCGAGGCCGTGCTTCGGGACTACATGGCACTGCTCCGCGCCAGCCGGTCCGCAGACAGCGCACTCGAGGCGCTGCGCCGGGAGGCAGCCATGGTGACCGAGGAGCAGCGTCGCCGCATGACGCTGATGAACCAGTTCGCACCGGGCAGCGACGAGTTCCGGCGCTTCAGTGGCGAGATCGTCGCGCTGGAGGACAGGCTTCAGGATCTCTGGTCCCGCGAGGAAGGCCTTGCGTCAGCGGCAGATGATCGGCGGGACCGGCTTTCCCGCTTCCTCGAGGAGATCGGGTCCCGCCGTCGGTGACGGGCCGGCGGTGCTGCAGGTGGCGCCGATTTTCCTGCGCCGCTTCAAAACTGTCCCATAATAGAGATTATGTAAAGACAGCGTGCGATCGATGAGCCTGGCCGGCGATGAAAATGCTTAGGAGGAATGCCATCAGGCTTCTCCTTGGGGGCGCCGCCGGCCTGGCCGGGCTCGCGGCGCATCGCGTCCTGCGCAGCCCGTCCTCCGGTCCCTTCGACGATTTCGGTCATCTCGATCAGGAGCTCTTTCCTGAAGAACCCCATCAGGAATTCCTTGACGATCCGATCGAGATCGTCCGGGACGGATACCGCTGCTCGCTCTTCGCCGAGTTCGCGGTCCAGGGCGTGGTCCTGTCGCGCAGACGCTACCGCAACGACCGGATCATGCCGTTGTCGCCGGTCGATCTGGCCATGGGATGGGGTTACATGAGCAATCCGGCCGTCGTCCGGCGCATCGAGATCTGGCAGGCGCAGCGCTTCTATCACTGGCGTTTTCCGGATGGGGTCGACATCTCCATGGCGGGCGTGGCGCATGGCAGCGCCAACATGCACCTGATCCCGGCCAATCTCCTGATCGAGGATCGGATGCTCGATGTCCGCCGGCATGATCTCGTGTCCTTCGGCGGCTACCTCTGTGACATTCGTGCCGATGATGGTCGGTTCTGGAGGAGCTCCCGCACCCGCACGGACACGGGCGCGGGCGCCTGCGAGATCGTCTGGGTGGATCGCCTGCACCGGGTGGACCCAAAGGCAATCCTGTGAAAAAATGACCTGAGCCGAGGGAGACGTCATGTCCTACAGGATTTTCACGGACCGCCATGATCGTGTCGTCCATGCGGCAGCCTGGCTCGAGCAGGCGCAACTCGATGTCCTGTCATCCAGGTCCCTGAAGTGCTTCGAGGATGCCCTGGCAGGCATGACGGATGTCCGCAGGCACAGTTTCGACCGGGCCATCGGGGAGCTGGAGGCCGGGCTCCGGGAAGCTTCAGGCGATATGCCGGTGACGATCCTGATCGATTGCTCAGGATCGATGCGCGGATCCGGGTTGCCGGCCCTGGTCCAGACGCTGAGCCTTGCCTTTGGCGCCCTTGAGCGGGCCGGCATTCCCTTCGAGGTCCTGGGCTACACGACCTCGAGCTGGAAGGGCGGCCAGGCATGGAAGGACTACGTCGTCGCGCGCCGCGGGGACGGTTTTTCCGATCGGACAGCGAACCCGGGCCGTGTCTGCGAGCTTCTGCATGTGGTCTTCAAGGAGCGCCATGAGCGCTGGAACCCTGCCCTGATGGCGCTGATGCACCATGATGGCTTCCCGAAGGAGAATGTCGATGGAGAGGCGCTGGCCTGGGCTGCCGACCGGATCCGCGGCGCCGGCGGCAGTGCGGCGCTCATCCATGTCTGCGACGGAAATCCGGTCGATCTGGCCACGCTGAACGTGAATCCGGCAGACGTTCTCCGGGAACACCTCGCCGAAATGCGCCAAACGCTCGCCGGCTCCTCGTCGATCCGTTTCCACTCCCTCCTCCTCTCGGAGCCCTGCGAGGTTCCCGGGGGCGGCGCGCATGTCTTTTCCGGCGGCATGGAGAAGCCCGAGGAGATCGCCTGGGGGCTTGCCCTTTCCCTGTCCGGAGCCCTCGGTCTCTCTGTCGAGCGGCCATCCGGCCTGTCCTTGCTGAACGAGATCTCGCATGCCAGTGCCATCCTTCCGACGCAGGACGAGGATCTCTTCTTTCTGTCCGCGCGGGCGCTGCTCCCTTCCCTTCCCGGCCTGCCGGAGGGGCGTGACCACCTGCCTGCCGACCCGGCTCCGGGCGGATGGGCGACCCGGGAAGTCGCAGCGAGGATCGCATCGCGCCTCGGGCGCGGTCCGGTCCCCATGGTCGATCTTCGGGAACTGCTCCTCGATCCCGGGCGTATCGTCCCCGACCCCGATCTTGCGGGATCCCTGCCCTATTCCGACCGGAGGTCCCTGCAGCTCCTCATGGAGCTTCATCCGCAGGAAGACGATACCCCGGGCATCGAGCGCGTCTGAAGGAGATCCGCATGGGATACAACGCCCTCATCCTCATCCCCAACCGGCATCTCGATGCCATCTCGGTGGATCGTGAGTTCGGTCAGCGTGTGGTGGAGTTCTGCCTCGCCTGCGCAAACCACCGGATCCCCGGTGAGGAACCGGCAACCCTGCGCTTCTCGGACTATGCCGAGGCGGTGGGGCATGACTGCGCATGGGATCTGATCTGGGCGGGCTGCACCCATTCCTCGCACGCCGTGGTGACCCCGGTCTTCGGGGGCGAGGCAAGGTCGCTCCATCGCGGATCACGGGATCCGGAGGCCGCGGCGGCACTTTCGGAGGCGTTCGGGGAGCTGTCCGAGGCCATTGCCCGGGGCGCCATGGCGCCAGAGCCTGCCCATGGCGATGCGGGCTCGGGGCTGACGGCGGCGTGCTTCATGCATGATGGGCTGTCCTGCATCTCCCGGGATGCGGGCTTCGGGGGCGCGCTTGCCGACAGGATCCGCCGATATGCCCGTGGCATCACGGAGATTGCCGTGTCCCGGCGCCCCGGGCTCAAGGTATCCGGCAGCGTCCCTTCCCTGAACCATGGAAATCCCGTCGAGATCGGCGGCATCATCCCGGAAGGCGGCAGGGCGATCGCCGTCACCGGCGGCAACTGCACCCGCATCCTGCGCCCCTGCCCCTGGCAGAGCTTCGGGATGTCTCCGGACGAAGATGGCGCTCCGCACATCCGGAGGCTCTGGCAGGAGGACCTGGAGGCCGTGGCCGGTCTCCTGCGGGGCATGGGGATGACCCCCTCGCCGTCAGGCCGGAAATCCGGTCGGAGATGTGGGGCGAAACGGCCGGACAGCGGTGTCGGCGGCGCGGATCCATCCACGCCATCCCCGGCATGATCGTCCCGGGCCCTTGCCGCCCGGGATTTTCGCAAGGGCGATGTAGCATGGCACCGTGAACGGGAACACGGAGGGTCGGAGGGATGTCGAGGATCGAGGATTTCGGAGAGAAGATCCACGGCGCCGCAAAGGACCGCTGGCGGGCCTATGGCCTCGAGATCACCAATGCGAGAACGCTCGATGTGCTCGAGGTTCCGCTGTCCCGAAGCTTCCCCGAACCATCCTACGGCAAGCTCCTCGATGAAGGCGTCGATCCCTGGGTGGTCGCCTTCGTGCGATCGGCGCGCGACATGATCCCGCCGAAGCCCCGCAGCCGCGGCGTGTCCTCATGGGCCAGCCAGGTGATCGGGCTGCGCAACATCTGCGCCGATCTCGTCGAGGGCCGCATCTCCCGCGATCGTCTTGTCGCGAAGTTTTCCGAGCCGCGCTATGCGCGCCTGAATGCGCAGATCGGTGGCGCGATCTCGCTCTACCTGGCGATGGGTCACGGTCAGTCCCTGAAGGGCTTCCGCCTCGAGCGGCGCCGGGACCGCGCCAGCGGCGACATCGACTGGATCGTTACCGGAAAGGGCAGGTTCGGTCCGCGCTCCCGGCAGATACTGGCCGAGGGGGCCACCTCCGAAGCGGCGATCGAGGCCTTCATGGAGACGCTCGGAAGCGCGCCACCCCGGCGCCGCTCCTCGACGCCGAAGTTCAAGCTCTACACCTATCGCAGCGATCCCGGGAAGCGTGTCCATATCGGCGTCACCATCGGCCGTGAAACCGTCGATCTCCAGTCCTTTGCCGATGTCGCCTCCGCCCGCGCCTTCCTGCGGGACCATGAGGACCTTCTGGTCGAGCGGCTGGAGCGGTTGAAGCGACTGCCCGGTCTGAGGCTTGAGAGCAATGCCGACCGCACCGGAGGCCACGATCTCGAGGGGCGCGATGTGACCCCCGAGGAGTTCGCCGCGACCTTCCGCTTCCGGGGTGTCCAGTTCGGAAACTATGTCGAAGGCCCGCGCCGCCAGAAGGACCTGAACGACACCTGGGTCTCCCTGATGGACCTGTCCTCGGTGCTCGGGCTGGATCCCTCCGATCTCTCCCTCGGCGGCCGTCTGGGCATCGCCTTCGGGGCGCGCGGCCGTGGTGGCCGGGGCGCTGCCCTCGCCCATTACGAGCCGACCATGACCGTGATCAACCTGACCAAGGCGCGGGGCGCAGGCTCTCTCGCCCATGAATGGTTCCATGCCCTCGACAACCAGCTCTCGGCCGCCCTCGGTGCGCCGGCGTCCTTTGCCACCGAGGGATGCACCTCCCCGATCGCACGGGGCTTCTGGGATCTGATCCGGACGATCCGGAAGCTGCCCCTGCATGAAAGGAGCGTCGAGGTGGACCGGTATCGCTCGACGCCCTATTACCAGACATCCGTCGAGATCGCGGCGCGGAGCTTCGAGGCCTGGGTGAAGGATGAACTTGCGCGCAAGGGGGTCTGCAACGACCATCTCGTCAACATCACGCCCGAGGATATGTGGCGCGCGGAATGCGCGCTCCTGGGTCGCCCGGAAGACAGCTGGCCCTACCCGAAGCCCGAGGAGCTTCGGGAGATCGCTCCGATCTTCGAGCGGATCGCCCGGGACCCCTTCATCCGCGACATGGTGCGCGTCGAGGTGTCGCGCGACAGCGCGCCGTCGCCGTTCTGAACCATGTCGCGCAGGTCGATGACCCCTTCCGAACAGCTCGTGGGGCGGCGCCTGCCGCCCCTGCCGCGCCATATCGACACGCTCATGGCAGGGTTCCTTGCCGAAGACGGCACGCCGCGCGGGCGGTTCGAGCCGTCCGAGCGCTGGCTGCGGCCTGCCCATGTGAAAGCGCGTCGCAACGGATGGATCCGCCTCGGGCCGCGGATCGGCTTCGGCTCGGGCAGGCCGGCCGGGATATGGTACCCCACGGAGGCCGGTTCGCTGGTCGCCCGGGAGGCTGCGGAGCGGGTTGCGGGCGCGCATGCGGCCCGCCGGGACTGGGCTCTCGACTTCAGAAAGGCCCACATGGAGCGCGGCACGATCCCGGAGGATCCGGACGGAAGCACCCCTTTTCTATCGGTTTAAGGGGGCGACCGGCCGGAACACCAGGTCGACGAACTTCCCATCCCGGATCTCTGTGGTGAAGACCTGGCGGTCGACAGCCACATGCAGCCCATCCTCGGAGATGCCGTAGGCGAAGGCCTGCCTGCCGAGGATGCCATCCATGGCCACGATACCCTTCTCGGGGATCATCAGGCATCTGCCGGCGTCCGCGCCCTCATCGAACAGGGCCTGCGCCCCGAGGAAGGACAGGAAGCCCATGGACAGCAGGAGGGAGCCCGTTCCGATCCACTGGAACATCCTGATTACCCGCATCATCGCATCGCCTCCATCGGATTGCCCGCGCCGGGCGCCATGGCTTCCATATGGGCGAATTTTCGCAATCGTCACGGGGCAGGTTCATGTGTGCATTCCTGTCGCCCCTCCCGCCGCATCATGGCGTGGTCCCGCCTGGCCTCCCATCGCTGACCGTCCTCGATCATGACTGCGAAGACCTCCCGGAAATCCTCCATGGAGATCAGGTCGTCACTGATGCGTGGGCGCCGCTCCAGCGCGCCCCGCGAGACCATCCAGGACCAGCGTTTCCGTGTGTCCTCGGTCATCTGGTCGTGGCCGATGAAGGTCTTGATATGCACATCCCTGAAGCTCCTTGCCCCGTCATCACTCCAGGGCTCGGAGCCGCAGGCAAGGAAACCGTCCTCGAGGGGGGCACAATAGTTCCCCCTGTAGCCGTAGTGCATTGCGGCGAGCGACCAGTCCGCTCCGGCCCGCAGGAGCCTGAACATGTTCTCGAGGCTGGAGGTCCGCTGCCTCTGGATGATGCGCCTGACGGCATGGGGTGACATCAGGCACAGCGAGACACCATCTCTCCCGGGATCGACGGGATCGCAGGAATACAGGTCGATCCTGTGATCATGGGCGGACAGGAAGGTGGTCCGGCCGTCGGCGCTCCTGGTCAGCCCGGCGGACATCAGGTGCAGGACGCCGTCCCTGGAGGAGAAGACGGCATCGAGGTTCAGTTTTCCCATGTTCCGCTTGAAGGCGAGGGCCCGGCGCCTCAGCCCCTTGAGGCCGGTCCCCGCCTCGACCTGGATGCGGGGTCTCGGCCGGTTCAACAGGGTCTCGACATCGCGGAAGATTGAGGTCTGAAGCCCGCGCGCGAGCCGGTCGCAGATGATGGGGGGCAGATCCCTGTCGTTCACGCGCCGCATGAAGGCCTCCTTGCTGGTCTCGACGATCATCCGCCAATCGTGCGAAAAAAAGAAGGCTTGCGCCGATTCTGCTGTGTGAATATTATATCTGAAACTGAAAGGAGCGCGCCATGGCCGCAGACATGCCCGATCGGAGCCGCGTATCGAGGCTGAGCATCCCGTCGACGCGCACGCGCGACGGCAGGAAGGTGGACACCTGGACGCTTGACCTTCCGGAGGATCAGCGGGTGACCTTCGATGTCACGATGCACGCCGGCTCCGACAGCGGAATCCATTTCGAGGTCTCCACCGGGCACCCCCTGTTCCGGCATCTCGACCTGCGGGACGATTCCCTGGAGCGGTTGCGCCATCGCCTTGGCCGTGAAGTCGAGGACGTCGCCGAACAGGCGGTCGGCGGCACATGGAAGGCCGGGATCATCGTCGAGTCGCGAACACGCCTGGGTGTCCTCGGAAAGACGCGCCGCGATGCCAGCGTGAGCGTGAGCGCGGAGCCCGTGCGGTTTCTTTCGGCCTCCAGCGGATCGAACGAGCCGACCGTCCGCGTTGTGAAGGGGGGTGTCAGCCAGACCGTCAGGCAGCGTGCGGCCTCGGAGACGTTCCCCCATGATCGCAGCTGCCTCAGGAACATGGATCTCTCCCGGGAGGCGTCGGACCCGGCGTCCCGGATCGTCATCGAGGATACGGCCGAGATCCGATCCGTGGTCGACGCCCTTCAGGGGGTGCTCGCGCGGTTCGGGGACCTGCTCGGCGAGCGCCTCGCGCCACAGCGCGCCTCGGCCGGACTTCCGGATCCGCAGGAGCTGATCGAGATGATGCGGACCGCGGTCATGGACCCTCAACGCGAGCCCGACGGGGAGGATCCCGCATTCCGATCCTGAGGGTCGATCTTCACTTCCTTTCTGGATGGAAAATCATGATCGAAACGCTTCTCTCTGCCGCTTTCATCCCGTTCAGCCTGGCACTCGCTGTCCTCTTCGGCCTGCTGTTTCTCGAGCTTGCCTCCCAGCTGATCGGCCTGAGCCTGCTGTCGGAGTCCGACGCCGGCATCGGTGCCGATGGTGCCGCCGAGGTCTTCGATGTCCTTCCCGGCCAGGAGATCGATATCGCAAGCCTGATCGAGGCCTCCGAAGCGCCATCCGGGGACGCGGCCACGGCGGCCTCGAGCCTGTCGCCGCTGGCAGTGCTCGGTATCGGTCGTGCGCCCTTCATCCTCTGGCTGACGGCCTTCCTGCTCGGTTTCGGCCTCTTCGGCATGGCGCTTCAGTCCATCCTGCTCACCATCGTGAATGCCGGCCTTCCGCCCGTGCTTGCGACCCTTGCGGCCCTGCCTCCGGGTCTCGCCTTCGCGCGCTGGTTTTCCGGGATTTTTGCGCGGGTCGTGCCGAGTGTGGAGACTTCCGCGACCAGCATCAGGTTCCTGGGCGGACTGCGCGGCACCGTCACACAGGGCCTCGCGCAAAGGGGATCTCCGGCCGAAGTCAGGGTCAGGGACAGGCATGGCAACCTGCACTACCTGCGGTGCGAACCCTTTTTCGAGGATGAGCTCATCCCGGAGGGATCCGAGGTCCTGACCCTGCGGCAGCGCCGGGGGCTCGAGGACTGGGACATCAGGATCGTCCGTCTGTGCTGATGGCGCTCCCGACACCACGAAAATCAACCACCTGAAAGGAATTCGGTATGGATATCATGTTCTTCGGGATCGCCGTCACGGCGATCCTCGCCTTCCTGCTGCTGATCGGCTTCGTCATGGCGCGCCTCTACCGCCGTGCGACGCGTGAGGTGAGCCTGGTTCGAACCGGGAGCGGCGGGCGTCGGGTCGTCATGGATGGCGGCATCATCGTCGTCCCGTTCCTGCATGAGATCAGCCTCGTCAACATGCGGACCCTCCGCCTCGAGGTCTCCCGGCGTGGCGACGCAGCGCTGATCACCAAGGACCGCATGCGCGTGGATGTCGGTGTCGAGTTCTACGTCTCGGTCCAGGCCACCGAGGATGGCATCGCGCGCGCCGCACAGACCCTGGGCGACAAGACCTTCGATGTGAACGGTCTGCGCGAGATGATCGAGGGCAAGCTGATCGACGGCCTGCGCGCTGTCGGCGCCCAGATGACCATGGACGAACTCCATGAACAGCGTGCGAATTTCGTCCAGGAGGTCCAGAAGGCGGTCTCCATCGATCTCGAGAAGAACGGCCTCGGCCTCGAGTCGGCCTCGCTGACCGCACTGGATCAGACACCCTTCGAGACCCTCGACGAGAACAACGCCTTCAACGCCGTCGGCATGCGCAAGCTGGCCGAAGTCGTTGCCCGGTCGCGCAAGGAGCGTGCCGCGATCGAGGCCGAGGCCGATGTCGAGGTGCGCCGGTCGGCCATGGAGGCGCAGCGGACCCGCATGCAGATCGAGCGTGACGAGGAGGAAGCCCGGATCGCCCGGGAGCAGGAGGTCGAGCTGCTGAAGGCTGCCCAGGAGGCCGAGGTCGCCCGCAGCCGCGAGATGTCCGCTGCCGCCCGGGAGCAGGCGCGCATCCAGCGGGAGCAGCAGATCCGGTCGGCCGAGATCGCCCAGGAGCGCGAGATCGAGATCGCCAACCAGCAGCGCCAGATCGACATCGCGCAGAAATCCGAAGAGGAAAGCCGCGCCCGCGGTTCTGCGGACACCGCGCGGGCCGAGGCGATCAAGGCAGCCGAGGCGATCGAGACGGCCCGGGCCCTCGCCGAGGCCGAGCGCCAGAAGCAGATCGCGATCATCGAGGCGGCGCGGGAGGCCGAGCGCGATGCCACGCGCATCCGCATCGAGGCCGAGTCCGAGCGGGAAGCAGCCGAGAACCGCGCCGCGGCGCGCCGGGTCGAGGCCCAGGCGGAAGCCGATGCCGTCACGATCCGGGCCACGGCGAAGAAGCAGGACATGCTGGCGGAGGCCGAGGGTCTGCAGGCCCTGACCGCGGCCGAGAATGCCCTGTCGCCGGAGGTGATCGGCATGCGGGTCGACATGGCGCGCCTGGAGGCGATGCCGAGGATCGTCGAGCAGATGGTCAAGCCGGTCGCCAAGATCGAGGGCATCCGCATCAACCAGATCAGTGGCATCGGCGGTGCTCCGGTCTCGGGCGCCCAGGGCGCTGCCGGCGGATCTCCGGTCAACCAGGCCTTCGATGCGATGCTCGGGATGGCGCTGCAACTGCCGGCCATGCAGAAGCTTGGCCGCGAGGTCGGCCTGAACTTCGATGGCGGTCTCTCCGGCATCCTCTCTCCGGTCGAGGATGGCGGGGATGGCGGGGTTCCGGAGGATGCCGGCCAATCCCCGGCGAGGGCCGGTGGCGGAGCGCCGCAGTCTTCGGCATGACCGAGCTGCGGAACGGGTGACCCCGAAACTGCAGGACCGCCCCGGCAAGAGCCGGGGCGGATTCGTTTTCAGCGTTTCGAGACGCCCCGCCGTTTCCCCTTTTCGGGCGCGCCCATCCGAAGGCTTGATTGGTCCCGGAGCCTCGGGATGGCTTTGAAAAGGGGGATTGCGCGGACGTGATCCATGATATTCGCAATTGCCTGTTGGAAAGTCGCATGGTGCCTCATATAGAGGAACGAAACGGGGGCAGTCATGCGAATCCTGAAAGGCCACGACTACTATGACAACGCAGGGGAGGGCGCCTCTCCGGGTCCGGTCTTCCTGCGGGAAGAGCGCCGCATCGAGGGATTCCCGGTGATTGTTCCCGCGGGGGCAGCCCTTCGCTCGGGGCCGCGCAGTTGGATGATGCGGTTTTCCCATGTGGTGATCGGCGGAGATCTCATGCCTGTGGTGCGTTTCGGGGAGACCCGTCCGCCACTGTGGGACACGGCATGGTCGCATGCCTGGACCGAAGCCGATGCGATCTCCGAAATCAGCCGTGCGCTTCGTTCGTTCCCGAATGCCCTGCGCGAGGGCTGGTCCCCGTTTCTGGGGGATGCTCCGGAGGACCGGGTGCGCAGGCATTTCTCGGGGCCGCATCCATCCGTCAGGTCATGGTGCCTCGACAACGAGGCCATCGTGGCCCTTGCCCAGAGGGTGGTCGGTGCGGAGATGGCGCCCTTCGGGCGTGTCGAGGTCCGGGTGAACGGCGATTTCCTCAGGGAGGTCGATGCCGCGATGATCGTCTCGCCCGAGGATGCCCATGCGCGGATCGCGCGCTTTCTTCGCGACGCGTTTCCGCGTGACGCGCAGGAGGACGCCACGCCTGTCCGGGCGGGATCCTCCGCCCTCACCGGAACGGGTGCCGTCGTCGCCCTGCGGGCCCGGGCACCCGGGTCCGGGCGCCGCGGCGGTGCCGGCCTTGCGGCTGTCTCCTGAGCCTGCGGCGGCCTCCTGCGTCCTGCCTGTGGAGGAGTCCCGCGGATGTGAGAAAATTACTGTACCTTCCCGGCAGCGCAGGGTACTCTGCATCCATCTCATTTCATGAAGGTCTTGGCATGTTTTACAGAGAAGATCGTCTCGCCGTGATGATCGACGGCGTCAATCTCAACGGCATGCTGCGTGCCCTCGATTTCGAGATCGATTTCAAGGCCCTCCGTGACGAGTTCGCGAGACGCGGACGCATGACCAGGATCAGCTACCACACACCCCTGCCGGAGACCGACGAACATCTTCCGGTCCGCCCCCTGCTCGACTGGCTCGACTACAACGGCTACACGGTGGTGACGCGTCCGGCACGCGAATATGAGGATGCCTCGGGCCGCCGCCGCCTCAAGGGCAGCGCGAACACAAGCCTCGTGGTCGATGCGCTCGACCTGTCCCCACATATCGATCATCTCGTGCTGATCTCCGGCGATGGCGACTTCGTCCCCCTCGTCGAGAGCCTGAAGCGCAAGGGCATCCGGGTCACGGTCATCTCTACCATCAAGAGCTCTCCGCCGATGGCGTCCGACGACCTCCGTCGCGCCGCCGATCATTTCGTGGATCTCGATGGCTGGAAGGAGGCCATCCGGAAACATAGGGATGCGCATCGCTCCGTCGCCTGACCCGACCCCCCGCAGCTCCTCAAGGCCCTCTCCCATGCAGAAACTCCGCACCTCATCCGCGGACCCGAGCCTCAGGTTCAGGGTCCGGAACGCGAGGACAAGTCTCGACATCCTCATGTCCCAGGCCAGGACCGGAACGCTCTGGTCCATGCCTGCGACAAACCTGCCTATGGACCGGACCCTGAAGGCGATCGTCGCGCATGCAGGGTGCCGCACCGTCCAGGATTTCCTCGAGATCCCGGAGGCTGCCCTCTTCAGTGTCCCGGGATGCACGCGGGACGGGCTGCGCCGGCTGGTCGCCCTCAGGCAGGCACTGTCCGCCCTGCCCCGCCCCGTTGCGGAAAGCTGCACATGACCCGGCTGATCTCCCGCTCTGGCTCGTTCTCCTGGATGTCGACGAAGTTCTGCTGGACTGGTTCTCGGGCTTCGCCCCATTCGCCGAGAAGATCCTCGGGCGTTCATTGCCACCGGAGGGGCCGCTGCAATTCGACATGACCCGGTGGCTCGGGTTCACCGATCGCCGTGACACCATCTCCCTCGTGCGCAGCTTCAATGACAGGGAGGAAACCGGCAGCGATCGGCTGAAGCCGATCCCCGGAGCGGTGGAAGGTGTCGCCGCCCTGAAGGAGTTCGGCTATCGCCTCGTCGTGGTGACATCCTTCACCGATCATCCCGCATCCGTGTCGCGCCGCCAGGCGAACCTGGACAGGGTATTCGGCATTGGCGCCTTCGAGGACATGGTCTGCATCCCGCTCGGGGGCTGCAAGCGGGACTCGCTTGCGAAATTCCCGTCAGGCGCCTGGATCGACGATCTTCCGGGCAATGTCCTTGCCGGCCACGCGGCGGGCCATGATGCGGCCGTCCTGGACGCCCATCACAACACCTCGGAACGCGATGCCTTCATGCGAGACCACGGGCTTCCCTGGCTCCTGGACTGGGGTCAGCTCTTGCGATCACTCGATCCGGAGCCGGTCCGGACGCCCGATCCGGCCTGATCAGGGCCCCGGTGATCCTTCCGGCGTCGCGTCTCCGACCTCGATGGAGAGGCGCGGCCCGGCCTGCAGGGCGGCCTGCTCGATGGCCCGGTAGATCGCCTCCTGTGCTGCCTCCGGGATCCGCCCTCCTGACAGGCGCTCGATGCGCTCGAAGGCATCGCCGGCGATATGCGCCACGGTCAGATGGAAGCGTTCGTCCATCATGCCCGGGCAGGGCATTTCTCCGTTCTCGAGGGCATCCTGCGTCTCCGGTGCTGGCCGTGGCGGCTGCCCGTCCCGGATATGCGGGTTGTCGCAGCCCAGGGTCATGCGCAGGATGAAGGCGTTGACCGCGGCGCGGTCCTCGTCATGGGTGACGTCCGGAACCCTTCCGTCCAGACCGATGGCTTCCCGCAGGATGCCCTCGGCCATATGGGCACAGAACTCCTGCGCCTCGATCTCCGGATGGCCGGCAATGGCCGCCGTCGCGATCTCCGAGAGCTTTCCGGGACCGCGAAGGCCCTCGATCAGATCCTGTGCCAGCTCGGGCGCCTTGTTGCCTCCGATCCGCAGGGCATCGAGCTCCTGGAGGATGTAGCGCTTCAGGATCCTCTCCGTCCGGTCCCTGTCATTCTGCTCGATCAACTCCTCGATCCTCTCGGGAGGAACGGCAGGCGCTTCGGCCGCCGAGGTTGTCGAGAGGTCCCGAAGCTCCGCCAGCTTGTCGCCGATGAACTCCAGGAAGCTCCGGCGATCGGGATCCGCTTCCCGACGTGCGGCATTGCCAAGGCTTCGCTCCACGCTCGCGAAGGATGTCCGGATCGCCTGCCGCATGGAGATCGGTCTGCGCGCTGTCGCCATGGGGATATCTCCTCCTGATTGCCCGGCAGGATGCCTGAGGTGAGCGAAAAAGACGACATGCCATGGAGTCCCGGGCGCGTTTTCACCCTGCCGGCCCCGATGTTTTTCGCCTCCTGCGCCTATCCTGCCCGCAAGATCGAGGAGAGCGCCATGAAGTTCATTCCCTTTCCGCCCACATTGGTGCGCATCTCGGCAGAGACCGGCCGACGACTGCAATCCTCGGATATCGATGACGCCGGCCAGAGGCGCCCTCGGGGCCCCCTGCCCCACCCCTATGTGGCCAGGGACATCGCAGCCTACCGCTGGCCCGATGGCCGCGTCGGAATCGCCCATGACATCTATGCCGCCGAGCACCCCGAAGGCGCCGAGCCGGGCCTTGCCCGTGTGCGCTTCGGCATCCGCCATCACCCGAATGACACCTCGAGCTACGAGGCGCAGATCATCTCCTTCAAGTCGGATCGGGAGCTCGAGGACGGAGGCCTCCGGATCGACCGGACCGCAGCCGGCTTCCTGCGGATCGGCGCCGACATCCACCTGGTCGTCGCCAGGGACGAAGAGGACCTCGCGGAGATGTCCCGCAGCTTCCCCGAAGGATCCCGGCTCCTGCGCCGGACGGTGACCCTGGTCGGTGAGGGGGATGGCCCCCCCGATCGCTTCCTGGCGGTCACGGCGATGCCGTCCGGACGCTGGCATGGCGCCGGCTCCGAGATCTTCGGCGCCCGGGACGGCACGGCGCTGCACGAGGCAGCGACACGGAGATACGCCTTCGTCTCTCCCGGGCGGGACCTTCCGGACTTCATCGATGCCCTGCGCAGGCACGGGGAACCCATCGGCTGGGCCATCCGCGATGGCAGCCGTGACGAGGTGATGCGCGAGCTCGAGCGCCACCTGGGCCTTCATGAGGACCGCTCGCCCACGCCCTTCTGATCCCTGTCCACGCGGATCCCGGCTCAAGGGGATATGTCGGCGCCGGGATCGAGGTCAGGCCCCGCCCTCGGGTCGGACCTGAACTCCATGAAGCGCCATCCGTTCCGGACAAGCTCCGACTGGCCGTAGTGGAGCGTCCCTTCGGTGTCCGGCGCCCCGATGGGTCCCATCCACCGGAGCAGCATCGGGGTCTCCGGGAGCAGTCGTCGGAACCGGATCATCCGCAACCCCTTCGCGCCGGTGGCCTGAGCCCAGATCTCTTCGCCTGGATCGGCATGGGCGAGCCTGATTGCCAGGGGTTTCCAGGCCACCTCCTCGGCATCCTCATCCATGGGCTTCCAGAGCATCGAGCGGTAGAGCTCGGCATCCCAGTCCGGGTGGATGTCGAAGGGATCGATCTGCCGAAGGCCCGGGTCCGAGACCTCCAGGATCGCCGGATCCTTCAGCTGACCGTCCCAGCCTCCCTTCGCGGCATATGTTCGGGCCGCCTCGAGGCCCATCCAGAAATAGACGCCGAAGCCCACATCGCCCCATCCACCCTGGAAACCGTCCTCGAGGATGGCGATTGCCGCCTCACGGTCGGTGACGTGAAATGCCGTTCCGGGGCGCCAGGCCATGGTCCTCTCCGGGGCTCGCGATGGACACTCCGGAAATCATGCCCGTACGCCCCGAAAGGACGAAGAGGTGGCGCGCCCCATCGGGCGGTCCGGTCTACCGACCGCCTCCCTGGATGTCTTGGATGTACCAGCCCTGGAAGAAGGCGAAAGCCCTGTCGAAGTCGCTCGGACCGGCCTCGAAAGGGCTGCCGTCCGCGTGGCGGACGTGGCGCAGGACCCTGTCGGCGAGTTCGCGATCAGAGTACCAGCCACCGGCGCTTCCGATCTCCCCGAAGACCTCGCCGTCGAGAAGGAACCTGGTCCGCCCCCTGTGGGCGATATGCACGCGGGAGATCTCTCGCTCCTGCAGCTGCTCCGCGAAATCGAGGAAGGCGGACATGACATCGTCGAAGTCGGCCGCGGCATCGATGTCGCGCATGTCGAACACGATGTCGCCCGGGATCACGCCCATACGGTAGTAGCCCATCGCCCGGAAGTCATGGGGTTCCGTGGCCGCGCTGGCGGCCGCATTCACCCGCAGGTGGTTGACCGCCAGAACCGACACCGCGGCGATGGCCCCGGTCAGAGCGATGGCAGCTATTCGCATGTTCGGCCTCTCTTCATCCTAGGGTTGCACGATAGGGGCCGGCGCGTTGGCGCGCAATATGCTGCCACGCAGAAAAAAACATGCATCCGGGAATACATGCAGGCGATGACCGGTGCCGGCCCGGTGTCAGGTGAAGTGCTTCGAGAGTTTCAGCCCCTGCCCCTGGTAGTTCGATGCGATCGATGTGCCGTAGAGGATGTCGGGGATGTCGGCCATGCGCTCGAACAGGAGGCGGCCGACGGTCTGACCATGTTCGATGGCGAACGGAGCCTCGTGGCACCTGACCTCGAGGACGCCGCGCGCGCCGGATCCGGAGGCTGCGGCATGGCCGAAGCCGGGATCGAAGAAGCCGGCATAGTGAACCCGGAACTCGCCGATCATCGCCAGGTAGGGTGCCATTTCCGCCGCGAGGCCAGGCGGGATCCGCAGCGCCTCGCGGCTGGCAAGGATGTAGAAGGCGCCGGGATCCAGGATCAGCTGGCCCTTTTCGGCGTGCAGGGGATCCCAGAACGCGGTCCGGGGGTAATGTCCGATCCGGTCGAGGTCGATGACACCGGTATGGGCGCGCGCCCGGTAGCCGATGACCTGACCTTCGGAAAGGTCCACCGAGAACCCGAGGCCATCCCGGATGTCGGGTTCTCCCGAGGTCAGGGGATCGCCCGCATGCCAGGCGCTCAGCTCCCCGTCGTCGAGCAGATGGCGTCCGGACCAGAGCCGCAGCTGGTTGAGCCGCATGCCCGGCCGGGCGAGGACCGAAAAGGAACGCGGGCAGATCTCGGCATAGATCGGACCGTCATATCCCGCGGGGATGCGGTCGAACTCGATCCCTCCGTCGGCGATCAGGCGGGTCATGATGTCCAGCCGGCCGGTGCTGCTCTTGGCGTTCGCGGCGCCGGACACCCCTTCGGGAAGCGTGACGCGCTCCAGCAAAGGCACGAGGTAGACGCAGCCCTTCTCGAGGACGGCGCCGCCCTCGAGGGACATGCGATGCATGACCATGTCGGCGAAGCGATCGCGGACCGCCTGGCCGGGTCCGGGCAGGAACGAGGCCCGCAGCCGCAGGGCTTCGGTGCCGAGCCTGAGGTCGAGGCTGGCGGGTTGCACCTGCCCGGCCTCGACGGGCGCCGCCTCCGGTCCGGAGATCATCCCGTCCCGGACGAGTTTGCGCAGGACCTGCGAGGGAAGTACGCCGTGCATGATCTCCGGTCTCCTGTGGCCCGAACCTGCCGGATGATGACCGCAAGTAATTTTTTTCGCAATCCCGGTTCTTTCCCGGAGCTGCCTGAAATCCGGCCCCGAAAGGCTCTGTCTACAGCATTCTCGCGCGACCGGAGCGCGCACCGCTTCCGCCTTTCCGTCCCGCATGCGTCAATGGTGTCACGGTCAGGATGGAGGTGTCGCATGCCGATGAGCCTTTCGGACGCCGCCGTGACGGGGCATATCGCCTTCCGTCACATGCGCACGGGACCGCGCGAAGGCGCAGAGCTTGACGGACTCAGGCGCTTCGAGGTCCCGCCCCTTGATCCCGGAAGGCACTGACCGTCGGCCGTGCGCCTGAAAACAGCCCCTTCCCGGCGAGGATGTCTTCGCCACCCCGGGAGCCGTGCCGCGAGGCGCGGCTCCTTCCGGTGGGGGCGCAGGGTGCCGTCCGTTCTGCGATATGCAATTTTTTCGCAGTTGACGGATCGATGGGAAAATGCCAACTTCCCTGGCAACCGCGAGGAGCTTCGACCCATGCGTCTTTCGAATACCAGAGTGCCGCTGCCTGACGTCATTCCCGCGGAGATCACCTTCGCCTGGACCCGTCGCCCCATGAACATCCTGCGGCCTGCCGCGACGGTGCTCGGGATCCTCCTCGATGGCAGCGGACGCATCCCTTCGGTCGGACATGCCGCCTTCAGTGGGCAGCCGGAGACGTCCTGTGGTGCGCTGCGGCTCGCCAGCCCGCTGGAGTTCGTCTCCGGGCTTCCCTCCCGTCACATGCCCTTCGACGAGGACGAGATCTTCTCCGAGACCTTCTTCTTCGATCCCGAAGCGGTTCCCGGGGATGTGCGGCAGCTCGCCTTCCTCCTGCATATCGAGGACGCCCGCGGCAGCAACATGTCCACCTGGGACGTGGAGAACCTGATGGTCGCAACCCGGACCCATGCCTTCTGGCACCAGAGGGGCGACAGGGGTGCCCGTGCCCGATGGCTGGCCTTCCTTGCGCGGGAAGGTGACGGATCCTGGTCCTTCGGACGGGCGCAGGGTTTCGAGACCCGCGAGGGCCTCGACGTGCTCGGTGACATGCTGGCCGCGGCCGCGGCCTGATTGCCCCCTGGGATCAGGCCGTTCCTCAGGCCATCCTGAGCATGGGATCGTCCTGGCCGGGCGCGACCGGCAGGTCCACGCCCTCATCGATGTCGCGACCCGATACGCTGGAGAGGTATTCCGCCAGCGATGTCATTTCCGTGGGGTAGAGCGGGTCAGGGTCGATCCGGGGGTCATCCCAATCGATGTCGGCGTCGATGAGCGCCTCCCGGATGTCATGGCGCCGCTCTTCGGAATGCCCCGGGAAGCTCTCGATGGTCTCGATGCAGCTGGCGAACTTGCGCCACCCTTCCGTGGTCGAGGCCCGCATGCCGGGATGGGCGTAGGGCCCGACCCGCAGGACCGGAATGTCGCCGAAATCGATGCCGTGGTCGCGGCGGCGCAGCAGGTCGATCATCGAGTCATCCGCATCCCGGGTGCGCAGCACGGCCTCCACCGAGGGCCGGATCTGCCGGTGGGTCATGAACCTCCTCATGAGATTGCCGATGATCCAGGGATGCTGCGAGGCCTGCTCGGCAATCCTGTCGAGCGGCCTCTCGGCGCATATGCGCTCGATGCTGTCGGCATCCGGCCTGTCGAGCGACATCGGCCGGGTGCGCCCGCGCATCGGCGTCACGGCGTGGCTGAGGATCCGGTAGACCTTGAGCGGATCGTCCATCGGTCGCGCATCGCGTATCGCGGCCATCAGGGCCGGGTTGAGCGCCGACAGAAGGACCTCGCGTGTCCGGTCGGCCATGAGTCCGTCGATCACATGCTGGAAGTTGGTCTTCGGCTTCTCCCGGCCGTAGGGTTCGTCGAGCTTTTCCTGGGGGGTCTTTCGTTCCGACAGGGCGTGCTCCAGATGCATGAGGACGCGGGTTCGCATGCCGGCGCGGGCGTCGAATTCCTGGGCGGTGATGCGGCCGGCCCGGAAGAAGCGCGCCTCGATGGCCTCCTCCTGCTGGGTCATGCCGCTGCCGCGCAGGAAGATCGGCCGGCCGTCGGGCGTGACCAGGAGCGACACGATGCCCGGGGTCACGCGACGCAGGATCGAATCCACCGACCTGCCGGAGGCGCAGGAGGTCACCGCGGCCATCGGGATATCGATGCGCCGCAGGCCCTCGATGGCGGGCACGTCATGGATCTGCGTCTTGCCATGCGCCTGGGCGCGCTCATAGGCCCGCAGCATCTCCTCCTCCGAGACCCCCGCGAAGGCGGCAAGACGGGAGGCCTTGCGCCGCTCCCCCTCGGAGGCCTGGAGCGTCCTGCGGTAGCGGGCCGCAAAGGGGTTCGGGTTCCCTTCGCTGTCTGCGCCGCGCCAGATCCGGGTCTGCAGCTGGATGCCGCAGGCGCGGAGCTCGGCGAAGACCTTCTCGCGGCATTCCCGCATCATCTCGTTGTAGGCGCGCGTCCTGCGGAACCCGACATGCCGCGCCATCACGCCGATCTGGGCCTTCGTCTCGTCGACGAGGTAGCGCTCGCGGAAAAGGGTCACCTTGTCGGGATCCAGGCAATTGGTCGCGGCCATCAGGACCTTCATGCGTTCGACGCAGAGGATCTTCTCGGATTCGGGGTCGAGATGCATCTTCCCGGCGAGGAAGTCCTGCCTGTATTCCGTCAGAAGGTCTTCCCGCACGCCTGAACGGCGGGCAACATCCCCCACGCTGGCGAAGGGAAGCAGTGTCTCCGCGACGATCTGCCGGATTTCCCGTCTGCTGTACGTCATGACTGCTCCCTTCCGGCGCCGCTACCGGTTCCCGTGGGGGCCATGATACCATCCAGGCTGCGAAAAACCCGATAGGGCATCGGTGCGGGCGAGATCCCCGGGCAGGATTTTCGCGCGCCGCGGTTTTCACCCTGCCCCGCTATCATCGGACCCGGTCTTTCAGGGTGCGGCGCATGCGCGATCCATGTCTCCAGGATCTGGTCACGGACCTGCCCGAGGGGGTCGTCCTCCTCGATCCCGAGGTGGAGCGCTTCCCCGTCCTGATCCGCGCGGTGAAGGCCTTGCGCGGCAGCCGTGGCGACCGAATCCACCCCATGTCCGGCGTGACCGCGCACCCCTCGCCGGCAAGCTTCACCCTCCTGCGCCTCGCGGACCCCGAGGATGGCGGCGGCATCGCCGGCTACATGACGGCCCGCCTGGACCGCCAGGGGCGGGATATCCGGACGCATGTGAGGACCGTCTTCACCGATATCCGGCATCGCCGGCGCGGCGTTGCCCGGGATCTGGCCGAGGCCCTGTCCGGCATCTCCCTGCGCGTGCTCCTGGACGAGCGCGACCGGTATCCGGAGTACGGCATCCCCGCCCATCACGTCGTCTTCACCCCGGTGAGCCTGGGGGGAGAGAAAGTCTGCCGATACGTGGATGACAGGATCCAGGGCGCCATCGCGCTCGAGCGGATGCGCATCCCCGTCCTGTCAAGGAGAACAAGCGAGATGAAACGACCCTATTTCGGATCCTGCGTCGGCTGGCCGTGCGAAAAAATGCCTGCGCTCGCGTTTCTCGTGGAGCATGGCGAGGAGATCGATCGCCAGGACTTCCTCGCCAGCGTCGACAGGGCGGCCATGCGCCGCCTGGAATCCATGCTCGGCTATGGCCGGCAGGGGCTGTCGATGGAGGAGGACTTCCATGTCCGCTACTTCCGCGAACCACGCTCGCATGTCCCCTTCCTCTGCCATTCGGCGATCGAGCACGTCTTCGCCCGCGATACGGACATCGAGCGCCTCCTCGAGATGGCGGCCGAGCCCGACGCGCCGCTCCTCGTGGTCGTCCACCCCGGCTCGCTCTTCGGCTCTGCCGACATGAACATCGGCCCGGAGGCGGCTGGCGAGGCCCGCCGGCGCGTCTTCGAGGAGATCTATACCCATGACGGCCCCATCGTGGTGATCGATGGGGCACTGTCGGACGAGATCAGCCCGTCCGACCGCGCGATCCTCGAAGAGGCGCTCGAGGATGCCGCCTGCAACCGCGATCTCGCGCTGCGGCTCTGGGGCGATGATGCCGGCATGGCGCCGCCATTGGACTGGTCCGGGCGCGGCCGGCTTCCGGGATCGCCATCGCTCGCCTTCGACTCCCAGATGGATGCCGCACGCGCGCTCCTGCAGGGCTTTCCGGATCTTCTCGCGCGCCGCAGATGTGTCGTCACGGGCGCCTGGGCTTCGGACGACGGGATGTCGGGCTGCGTGAACGCGGTTGCCGATGTACTCCGGGAGATGGCCGGTCCGGGCGGTGACATCCGTGTCTCGGAGGCTGCAGCCCGCCTCGAGGCGGTGCCGCAGGTCGATGACATGGAGATCTGAGCGGCGCGCGAAAAAGTTGTCAGAGTCGGTTGAGGTCTTCAGGCTTCCGGCTTAATTTCGCAGCATGTCGATTTCGGGAGAAAAGGTATTCGCCATGAGGATCGGGGCTCTCCTTCTGGGTGCGCTTGCGGCCATCGGCCTGCAGATCCTGCCGGCCGCGGCGCAGGAGCGGTTCGAAGTCTCGCTGATCCGGACCATCGATGGCGATACCGCCCGCTTCCGCGTCGACGGCGTCGATACGCGGGTCCGCTTCCTGGCTGTCGATGCCCCCGAGATGGGCTTCCGGAGGTCGGGTGGCCGCATCGTCCAGGATCCCGCCGCCTATGAGGCGGGAGCCACGGAAGCGACGCGCTTCGTCGACCGCATGCTCCGGAACGCGCAGGTGATCGAGCTCGAGATCGATCCGGCGCGCCCCGGGGAGGATCGCTTCGGCCGGCTGCGGGCCTGGGTCTGGGCGGACGGGGTTCTCGTGCAGGAGGGGCTGGTCCGGCATGGACATGCCGAGATCATCCTGCTGAACCGGCGGATGCTGCATCATGATCGTCTACGGGCGGCGGAGTCCGGGGTGCGGAACTGACAACCCCCTTTGGATCCGGAACCTCAGGGGCGCGCTATTTGCTTCAATTGACCTTTCATTGCCGCCGTCTCCCTGCGTGCTCCGCCAGGATGAAGTCATCCAAATCATTCGCAAGTGAAGATGTGTCCCCACGCAATATTCGTCGTGACATTGACAAAAAAGCCATGAAGGTGAACTCGCGATAGCCCTGTTGAGTTGCAGTAGGCCTGGACCATGTCCTCGGTGGTGGCAAATCCATACTGGCAGAATACGCCTGCACCTCCCTGAACCACAGTGGTCCCGGAAGCGCCCTCAAGGAAATGCGTGTTGCATGACTGGATCGGGGTTGGCTGATCATTGTCCACAAGGATGGCTCTACTGTTCATGCCGCTGCCCATGAAAAAGGAGGCGTCGAAGGTCGACGGATCAAGACTACCGGCAGTCCATGGTTCGTAAAGCCCTGGAGGAGGGGAGGCGCAACCCGTCAGACACATCGAGCCAATTGCATCCTGGCAAGCGGGCCAAAATCCAGCGTGGCCCATATCGTCGTACCAGAGGCACACCTGCTCTTTCGAGACAGATGAAAAGGCCGGAGGAGCTTCGCATTCGCAGGGGAAATTCGGGTTTGACCCCCAGTACCCCCCGGAAAGCTCGCAGCCATCCGGAACGAAGAAGGCGTAACCTGACGTGTACGTGTTCATCAGGTCGTGGTTGTCCAGGCAGGCGTTCTGGAGGACGAAGGAGTGCAGTGGAATGGAATTATACGTGGGATCGGTAATGGAAGTCGGGTACTTCGCGGACCATTCCGCCCATGTTGTCCGGTCCCCGATATTGTAGGTGGTCGAGTTGTCGTTCTCATTTCCCCCGCACCAGCCATTCGTGGATCCGACAGCAACCACATGGGCGATCGACATCTGCCTCTGCGTCTCGAATGAGGGGTTGAATCCGGCTCGCTGAATGGTTCCCTCGCAGTTGTCGGACCCGGCCGGGCACGGGGAAACCACCACATTCGCAGGTGTGTTCTCGAGGAAGGAGGCACCGCCCGAGACCCATTCCGTCGCGAAGCGGTGCGGCACCATCAGCCCCGCGGCGTTGTTGTTCCGCACCAGGCGGCACTCGTCATGGGCGTCGATCTCGACGGTTGCGCCGGACGGGACCAGCGTGATGTCGGCGCCGAGGCCGGAGGGGGTCATCGAGAGGAGAAGACCCATCAGGGCCGGGATCGATGCAAAAGAGGCTGCGTGTGTGCGCACAGGTACGTCTCCGATAGGATCCGGGCTCAAGGCCCCGGGTACATGCATCACTGACAGGTAACTGAAAGCCCGACACCATTCGATGGCGTCTCTCCGACGCCCAGCGGATACCAGCAAGCCCCAAAGGTCTCGCCGGGAGAGTGATCATTTACGCAGATCTGATCCAGTGTGCTCGGGATCTGAGATGATGCCACCATCAGGGGCACAACCGATCCAAAGACGTTTTCAACATGATCACAGCAGGCCTGAACCCCCGTCCATCCACCGCCGATACCGCATATCTGGGTGGACTCACCGACCCCCGTGGACCCCGGCGGAGAGGATTGCTCGCAACGCCAGGGAGGATCGCCGCTGAAACCGTCAGGACGGAAAAAGGCAATGGCTGCCTGATTTATGCTGTCGACGTAAATATCAAGGCAGGGATGCTGATGCACGAAAGGCAGGAGAGGCGGGCTCAGATGACCGCCATCTTCAGGGTATTTTGCTGTCCACTCGCTCCAGGTCGTACGCTGGCCGTTTGTGTATGTGGGGCTGTTGCCTGGATTGTTTCCGCACCTTCCATTCAGCTGATATGCGGCGCTGGCATGATGAACAACGAGCTGCCCTTGCCCACCAAATCCACCTGGACTGAGGTAAGCAACGATGATTTCACCTTCGCAATCGGCAACGGCCGGAGGGGCTTCGCATTCGCAGGGGAAATTCTCGTTGTTCATCCAGTGGCCGATACTGGTCCCGGCGGACGGCGCAGGGCAGCCGTCCGGGACGAAGTAAGCGAAGCCTGTGGCGTTGAGGTCCGAGGCATACATGTCGACGCATGCATTCTGCCAGATGAACTGCCTGAACGGGAACCCGCCCGAATTCGAGTCGATGGAGTTCGGGTACTTCGCGGACCACTCCGCCCATGTCGTCCTTTGCCCGTCTGTGTAGGTCGTGGAATTGTCGTTGGCATTTCCGCCGCACCATCCATTGGCGTTGCCGACGGTGATGAGATGGGCGTGCGACTCGCCGATCTCCGAGGAGTTCACGGGGTTGAAGCCGGCCCTGCGGATGGTGCCCTCGCAGTCGAGCGCACCTCCCGGGCACGGGGAAACCACCACATTCGCAGGTGTGTTCTCGAGGAAGGAGGCACCGCCCGAGACCCATTCCGTCGCGAAGCGGTGCGGCACCATCAGCCCCGCGGCATTGTTGTTCCGCACCAGGCGGCACTCGTCATGGGCGTCGATCTCGGCGGCGGTGCCGGGCGGGACCAGCGTGATGCCGGCGCCGAGGCCGGAGGGCACAACCGCGACGAGAAGGGCCATGAGTGCCGGGATCGATGCAGAACAGGCTGTGGGTACGCGCACGGGAACATCTCCGAGGGGTTGCGAAAATTATAGAAGGTTGCGCGAAGAATGGAAGGCATCACTCCACAGGCATGAGGCATCCGCCTCGCTCGCCGGGTTCCTTTCGCAGGCCCTGCCATGCTCCATGGATGGACATGGCCGGTGGTTGCGCCTGGATGCCGAGGCGCCTCCGGTCATGGCTCGAGCGCGTCGTCCGGCGCATCCAGCGGGCGCCCCATCGGGTTCGGGGTGCAGACCAGGTCCCGGGACAGGCAGACCTCCCGGATGTCCTGCTCATATGTCACGAAGGCAGGCGCATTCCGATGGCCGGTGACATGGCAATCCGCGAGGCTGTCGCCGTGGATGCTGGCGGCGACGGTCCTGCGGGCCGCCATGGACACCATGGCGCGGTTGCTGTCATCGAGCATGATGAACCACTCATGGCTGTCCGCCCCGGCGGAACGCTCCTGCGCCTCCCGCCACGCGGTCGCCATCGCCGTCTGCCCGAGCCGACCGGCGAGTTCGGCCTTCTCTGCCGTATCGATCCGGAACCAGCGGTAGCCGGCGCCCGTGAAGATGTCCGGCTCGCCGAGTGCCGTGGCAACCCGATGCCCCCTGTCCCGGATGCCGTCCCGGGCCATGGCGATGACCTCGCTGGCCGCGATCGCCGGATCGACCCGCTCTTCCCCTGCGGCCAGGAGCGCCGGGTTTCCCTCGAGAAAGGCTTCGATCTCGCCTTCGTCAAGGCCGCGATCCAGGGCCTCCGAGACAAGCCTCTCCCTTGCCCAGGCGTCGACGGAGGACCGGAAAGCCATGCGCTGCGCCTCCTCGCGAACCAGGTCGAAGGCGTTTTCCTCACGGGATCTGGTCATCGTGCATCTCCTTCTGCCCCGGCCAGCGTACTCCCGGAGCATGAAAACGGCCCGCGCGCAGGCTGTGCGAGCTCCCTGCCGGGTCTTCACCCCTGAAGGAGGGCCGTGATCTGCCTGGACCTCGATCTCTCGCCCTCCCGGAAAGCCGTGTTCATGAGCCGTGCCGCCTTCTCTGCTTCCTCCAGTGAGCCGAAGGTATTCTCGGGAAACAGGGTGGCGGCGTAGTATCCGAGCCCGTCTCCGGGCCCGGAGATTCCCCAGGCGCCGGCGTCGGAGCAGGTTGAGCTGACCTGATAGGGTCCCGCATCCCGGGATCGATCGTGATGAGGATGGCCGTCCGGCATGGTGCTCTCTCCCTCGCCTCGCGGGGTGGTGTGGTCCGCTCCCGGCGGCGTCCCGGAGTGCGAATATTCCTTTGCGGCTTGCTGGATGTCAATGCTGAAAAACTATCGCGAGCCCGGGAAATCCGGATTGATGCCAGGCGTCCCTCGCTGCCCTCAGGAGCCCGTCCGCCCCCATCCCGCTCCGCCCACTGTCCACAGCTTCCGCGCCCTCACCCTCTGTCCCGGACTTCCGCCTGACTCCGGCATCGAGGATCATGGCGCGGTCTCCCTGCCCTGGGAGGCGGACACGGGGCTGTCTGGACTGGACGGCCCGGCTCCTGACGTGAAATGCGAAAAAGGACACCGGAACCGATGATCAAGGAAGCCTGCATCTTCATCGCCATGCATCTGCCCGGAGGATCGATCGCGGCACAGGAGGCGAAGATCGCCGAGCTCGATGCGCAGGGCTGCAGGATCGAGATCCATGGCGAGTGCCTCAGCTCCTGCACCATGTTTCTCGGTGCCCGGGATGTCTGCGTTCATCCGCGCGCAATGCTCGGATTTCATTCTTCGCGCGGCGGTCATTTCGGTGGCCTCATCACCAGGCCTTCGCCCTGGCCGGTCCAGGATGAATGGGACCGCCGCATGGCCGCCTACTACCCCCCTGCCCTGCAGCGATGGTTCCTCGAGGACGTCCGGCATCGGGGGTTCCATGAATGGGCCTGGGTGTCGGGGCGGGAGATCGCCCGGCATGGCATCGCAACCTGCGAAAACCCTCCACCGCCACCACTGACGCCCTGATCGGACTCTGCTCAGGGGCCCGGCGGCGGATCTTTTCCGAGGTTGGGCCAACAATGTGAGAAAGGGGTCTTTCCATCATGAGACAGCCATTCTCGAACGAGATCCGTGCCGCAGCTGCCCGCCTCGTGACTTCAGCCCAGGCGGTCCTCGATGGCTGGGAGCAGGATGCCGACGGCATGGATCCGGAGCTCGGCGCGGGCGGCGCCTGCCAGGATGTGGCCGCAGCCATCTCCCGGGAGCTTTCGGAGCTTGGCGTCGAGGACATGGCGGAAGTCTTCACCGAGTTCGACGGGGGTCATGTCTTCGTCGTGGCCCGTCTCGCCGATGGCGTGTTCCGGATCGACATCCCGCCCGGGGTCTACGAGACCGGCGCGGGCTACGTCTGGCGCAAGCGCCCCGGTGTCCGGCTCGCCGCGCCGGATCTCGTCATCGACAGGGTGGAAGGTCCGGTGTCGGCTCACGAGTTCCGCAGCAGGTACACCGAGGATCCAGACCCGGTTCCGGGTCTCTGAACGGAGGACGGAGATGGACCGCAGCCTGCGCATCGTCCTGTGGAACATTCACCGCGGCAAGGAGCATGCCGGCCGGCAGCCTTCCTTCCTGGATGCGCTGAAGGCCTTCGGTCCGATCGACATCCTGTGCCTGGTGGAGGCCGACCGGGACTGGCCGTCGTGCCGGGGCTTCCTCGATCTCGCCGCAATCGCGCGCGAGACCGGCCTGCGCAGGCCGGATGGCCATCCTCGCACGGGGGACGTCTCCGACGGCTTCCTCGGGCTGCTCTGCCTCGTTTCCCCGCGCGTCTCGATCGTCTCGTCCAGTGCCTTCGATCTGCCTTCCTTCCGGGAGCCGAGAGGCCTCGTCATCCAGGAGGTGGATACCCCGGGCGGCCGGTTCTGCCTCGGCCTGACCCACCTGTCGCTGGAACTGGGCCTGCGCTGCTTCCAGGCGCGGGCGGTCAGGCGGATCCTCGGCGCAAAGAGCGACGGAGAACGGGTCGTTCTCGCCGGCGACTTCAACGAATGGGCGCCGTTCTCGCCGGCACTCCGGGTCTTCTCCGCTGAGTGCCGGCAGCTGCGCCGGCCGAGCTTTCCCGCGGCACTGCCGCTTCTTCATCTCGACCGGATCATCGCCTGGCCGGGGGTTTCCCTGACTCCGGAGCCGATCCGACGCGGCGATTTTGCCCATCTTTCCGATCATCTGCCGCTGGTCGGGCGCCTGACCCTGCGGGCGCCCTTCCCCGCGAGCCCCATGCCCCGGGCGGTCTGATCCGGGGAGCTCCTCAGCAGGCCCCTGCGGCGCGGGCTCCATGGGTCGCCTGCTCCATCGTGAACAACTCGCCCGCGGAGGATGAGAGTTGCTGGATCATGCCCTGGCATGAGAAGCCCATCATCTGGAGATACTGGCGCGCCGAGCGCTCGGCCTGGGCGTTCCAGTCCACCGAGAGGCTGTCCACGGCCACCGTCGCATCGGCGACCTCGTAACCATCCCCGAAGGAGGAGGAGAGCTGCCGTATCAGCCCGTCCCGGGAGAAGGCGGTCATGCTCAGGTAGCTCTGCGCGGAGCGGACGGCATTCTGCTGGGGCCCGGTCAGGGACTGGGCGGAAACTCCGGCGGCGCTGATCACGAAGACCGCGGCAGCCGCGCAGAGCGCAGCCTTTGACGGTGACGGGAAGAACGAGGAAACACGCGACATGACGGGCACCATTCCTTTGCAGTGGACAGAAATTCGTAGAGGTCGACCCGTTTCCCGGTCAACCCAGGACAGCTCTGCAGGGAGGTCTTGTCCGTTTCTGGCCCCCTCTGTGGCAATCATGGGCCTCGAGGTTTTTTGTCGAATGCGCCTTTCTCCATGGCAGGGTATCTTTGGATGCGGGTCCGGAAGCCGCCCGTTTTGGTGCCGAGGAGGCCTTGGGTTGCAATGTGGGCAACGAGGACCGCGTCAGAGCAAGCATCGGGCTGGCGCTCGAGATCATCAAGGGATGCTGGAGAGATGACCGGTCTTGCGAATGTTGAGGGAAAGCTGTGCAGCGAGGGTCATCTCCATGTCTGATCGCACCCGCATGACGGCCGACCGCCTGACCGCCATGATCGAGGACTCCAGGACCCCGGATCTCGAGCTGGACCAGGCATTCTGGGCCCGCGACCGAGGGGTGGATTATCCCCTCACCCACTACGACGAGGAGACCTGGGAAGCCTGTGCGCAGGAAGGGGATCCTGCTGCGCGGGCGATCAGCAACCCGGGCGCGCTCTTCAGCTTCATCGAGGAGCGCTATCCGGGCCACCGGCTCGACATCCGGGCCGAGGGCGCGCGGGCGAAGGTGTCGCTCCTTGTGACAGGGCTGTCGACCGGCCCCCTGCCGATCGGGGTGTCAGGGGAGTTCCTTGGCGATGCCCGGTTGTCCGGCATCGGCCGTGCCGTCGCGCTGGCCACCGTCAGGGCGGATGCCCTTTCCCGCGATCTCCAGAGGCGCCTCGCCGCGGTTGCCGACCTCGACGGGCAGGCGCCCCGCTTCGAGGACTGGCCGATAGAGGAGGTCTCTCCGGGCCGCTGGGGTGCGGTGCATCACGGGCTCCGGCTTCTCTGTGCCACGGCGAACAGCCCGGATGGAGCGGCGCGCCATGCCGGAATGAACCACAAGGGGATCCATGGGCTGATGCTCTGCCGGGAGCGCTACGGGAGGGCCTTCCCGGATCCCGCGCCGGACGCGGCGGTCGATGCGGCCCCCGCCCCATGAAGAGCCGGGGCCCGGCATGGTGGATCAGGGTGCCGGATCTGCTTCCGGGGTCGGCTCGGGGTCCTCGATGGTCACCAGCTCCTGGGCGAAGACGCAGTGAAGCCTCCGCCCATCGGTGCCGTCGACATGAACGCCGATCGGCGGATCGTGCCTGAAATCCCAGATCCGTGCGATCACGCCGGACCCCGTGACGGTCCCGCCGTTGATGCAGGCCGAAATCCCTCCGGTGCCGTGGCGCCAGGTGACCCTCTGCCCGACCCGGACATCGGCCATCGTGAACGGCTGCTCGTCCTTCTCCCGCGACATGCCGATCCTTTCCGCTCTACCCTTGGAGCACCTTGACGGAAACGTGCGAAAACCACAAGAACGCCCGAGTCTGGATGAATGGCCGGAGGCGGGACTGCCCTTCATCGGCGGGCCGAGTCCGGGGCGCCGAATGCCGAGTCCGGCGCCCATACGAAGGAGTTGGATAGACAGGATGAGCGTTCCGCCGCCGCCCCCGGGCTGGAAGGATCCCTGGCCTCCAGATCCCCCGGATCATCCGGCACCCTCCCCTGCCCGTCTTGCCATCGCGACCCTGGCGGGCCTTGCCCTGGGGCTCGGCGTGACGCTTGCCCTCGCCGGCGTCCTGCGTTTCGTCGAGGGGACGGGCTCCGGAGCAGCCAGCATCGCGCGCATGCTCCATGACGGGGACCCGCGGATCTCCGGCGTCCGCAATGGCGCGATCGTGGGCCTCATCCTCTGCACGCTCCTGCTCTGGTGGACGGTCCGCCTGCGCCTGTCGGCCGGCATCGCCATGATCGTCGCCGGCATCGCGGGCTTCTCGATGATCCAGCTGGCCTGGAGCCTCGGTCACCTGCCTCTCGGGCTGGGTGCGGAACCTGCCCTGCCCTTCCTGTCCCCGGGTGATGTTCCGCGGCATGTCTTTCGGGAGCAGCTTCTCAGGTAGGACAGGCGCCTGCTGGTCCGTGCGAAAACATCTTGCGACCCCTGTCTTCTCATGTAATAACTTATGTAGTTACGGAGGAAGCCATGCCCAGGATCCAGAAGATCGGAAACTCCCATGGGATCGTCGTCTCGGCGACGGCGCTCGCCCAGGCGAACCTGGTTCCCGGGGACCGGATGGTCATGGCGCCGCTTCAGGATGGCATCGTGATCGCGGCCGAGGGCAGCGCCACGGGGCGCATGCTGTCGGCGATGCTCGAGGGCATGGACCAGTATTCCGAGACCTTCAGGACGCTGGCCTCGGAACGCCTCAGCGATGACGCGTGATCCGTTCCGGGCACCGATCTCCCTGGTCGAGGAGGTTGACGCGGTCATTCTCCCGACGCCGGAGATGGTGGAGCTCCTGCACTCCATTCAGCTGCGCCGGTTCGGCGGCGGCCAGGGGATCCGGGACCGCGGTCTTCTCCAGAGCGCGGTCGCCCGCGGCGCGGCGTCCCTGCAATGGTCCGAGGCACCCGACACCATCGATGCGGCCTGCGGGATGGGGGAAGGCGTCATCCGCAACCATCCCTTCGTCGACGGCAACAAGCGCACGGGCTTCGCCGTGATCCTCTCGACCCTGACGACGAACGCCTGTCGCTTCGACATGGATCCGATCGAGGCGGCCCGGCTGATTGTCGATTTTGCAGCGAGCCGTGTCTCCTCGGAGGAGTTCCGTCAGGTCATCCGGGATCACGTTCAGGTCTGCAGGACCGGGGCGGAGATCGAGGCGCTGTCCGAGCGGGAGACGCCCGCTCCATGAAACAGCCAGGACTGGATAACTGGCCAACAGACTGCGGGCCGCCCGAATGCTGAGATCTCCATGCCTCTCATTTTTCCTGATGATCTGTACGGCGTCAGCTGTCTTGGCGGAGCCAGAGGCTCCGTATCGAGACGATGACGGCAGCCTGATCTTCTCGGTGGAGTGGTTGCACGCGGCACGGGAAAGACTGGAGCAGGAACCGCGTATTCTTCAGCTGCTTGGCGAGGCGATGGATAGCACCGAGAGCGCGCTGCGAGCACTGAAGGGACCAACCTCACAGGAGCATGAAGCAGCGTTGGAAGCCGACGCCGGAAGCGATGTCGCAAAAGGATTTGAGGCCCTGTACGGCTCCGGCGCCATCGAGTTCTACCGAGATGCCGGCCCGGACGCGTTCCGTCAGGCCGGAGATCTCGAGGACCTCTTCAGGAGCGGCGAGGGGGGCGAGAGCTGGCGGGATGCAAGGGCCGTCGTGGCGCTCGGGATGGCGGAGACCTGCGCGAGAAAGGGGCGACCGTCGGTTACCTTTCATATCCTGGCAGAGATACTGCATGGCGAGGTTGAGAGGATGTATGGACCGAACGCAGCTCGCCATGCGCGGCACGGGCTTCCGGATCATGCGGAATGCGCCCCGGAGCTTCTGTTCGGTCTGCTCTCGGACTGATGAATGAACGATAGCCGTTGGATCACAGCGAGGGCTCGATGCCAACAGGCTCCCAGCCCGGGCTTCTGGAGAATTCCGCAAGCCGCGCCGGCAGGATGCCGCCCCGCGGGCAGCTGAGCGACAGCGGATCGTCGATGTCGTCCCACCAGATCCCCACCACATCGGGATTGGACGACGCCAGGACATCATTCGCCCACAGGATGACCAGGCCGTCCATCGCGTGGCAGGGATCGACCCAGCGCTCGAGGCGTGCCATGCCGGCCGGCGTCAGACGAAGCCCCTCGAGGGCCTCGATGGCGGGCTCTCCATCAGGCCCGTCGTCCTCCTGATCCTCGTCGATCTCGGCCAGCGCCGTCTCGTGATCGTCGAAGATCATCATGCCCCAGCTGTCGGCCTCGTCGTCGAAGCGCCACACACGCCAGAGCGTGGCGCGCTCCGCGTGGCCCGCGGCCAGGGCCCAGGCCGCGATCGCGGCCTCCTGTGCGTCATGCAGGCTGTTCGCCTCGAGCCACAGGCCGCCCGGCCTGGACAGCGTCCAGACCGGCGCGCCGCCGATGCGGGCGATCCCGGCCCAGCCGTCCGGATCATGCGAGACGGACAGGCAGAAGGCTTCGAGCGAGGCGCGGTTCGCGACCGCCCTGTCCGCCGGATCGAGCGTTCCGACATGAGCCACGACATCGATCCGCCGGAGCGGCAGGTCTCCGATCGGCGGGCGATCCATCACCTCTGAGCCAGGCTCAGGGACCATCGGGCGCGCCATCGGAGAGAGCCAGGGCTGCATGCACGTCCGGCCGGTTCTCGCGCAACCAGCGCACCGCCGCCTCACTGTCGACATCGACCTCGAAGCCGACGGTATCGCCTGAGGCGGTCGTCGGGTGGAGGCCGAGATAATGGAACAATGCAATTGCCGAAGGATCGCCGGCTGACTCGAGGGCGTAGGCCACCTGGTCCGCCCGCTCGCCGTAGTCCCAGTCGTCTTCGGCGAGATCAAGGATGTCTTCGGGCGCCGCCTCCATCAGCCAGGGTCGGATGTCGACATCCCGCTCGATGAAGCGGGTATCGGAATAGATTTCGGCCAGCACCGGCTCTCCGTCGAGAAGGTCCTCCCGGCACCAGACGGCGCCTTTCGGCAACGTTGTCAGAAGGAGAGGTACCGACTCCTTCCCTTCTCCGGACACGTGCTTCGCCGTTTCCGGAACATCACCGGGGATCGTCGGGATCCACCTCCTTTCCTCCCCGTGCTGTCCATCCAGGATCATGTCGGCAGGATCTGCCTTCCGGATTACCCAGGCAGGACCGGGATCGAAGGCTGTCTCGATCTTCGCCAGCATTGGCGCCGGGTCGCGAGAAGCCGCATCGAGGGCGGCTTCCAGCGCGGCGTAGAGGTGTTCCGCCTGCGGGCGCTCCGGTCCGGGCGTCTCGATGTCGAGGGTCAGCGTGAACCTGGCCATGTTGCCGTCCTGCTCCTTGAGATCCTTCTTCGCATGATCGCAGAGGTGTGCGAAAAGGACCATGTTGAAGGCCAGGTTGCCGTGTTTCGGATTTCAGCCTCGGATGGGATCATCCTCCCTGGGGTTCATGGGATCATCCTCCCTGGGGTTCATGGAGAACGAAGATAGGTACGGAAGACGAGCGGATCGAAGACCTTGCGGATCGCCTGGACAGATGGCTTCTGGACCGGATCGAGGAGGAGGAGACCGGCACCATCTTCGGGGAAAGTTATGCGCTCCTGCTCGGGGAGGGCTCCTGGCCTCACAACGGGGCGCCCCGCCAGCTTCTCGAAGACATCCGGTCACGCGGCATCGATGTCGAAGGGGTCGACGTCGACCAGATGATCGGCATCGCGATCCGGGCTGCGAAAATGTTGCCCTCTGCGACGCCGACGGACGCGGAGTCGTGTTTCCTTCTCGATGTCTTCCCGATCGGAGAATTCGAGGTCCATGTGTCGCCGCAGGACGTCGGCCTCGATGTCGCCGAGGACAGCCCTGACTGGGGGGCAGCCAAGGCCAGGAGCCGGTTTCCGTTCCACGGCAACCATGTGGTTCTCTCCTCCGACGGGACATGGAAGGCGGTCCTCTTCCGGGAGGACATCGTCCGGGAGATCGCCGAGCTGCGTGCCGAGACGCAGGCAGACAGCCTGACCCCCTGATCCCATGGCCTCAACACATTGATCTTGAAGATCTTGGTGTCCACGGCTGGAAAATGCTATCGCTGGACACCAGAACATCTGATCTCGACGTCCTGGGCGCCTGAATCGGCCTTCGCACCTTCCTCTTGGCGTTGACGCCAACTTCCTTGCCTTTCATGTGCCGCGCGGTGTAATCTTGGCGTTGACGCCAACAAGCCGAGGCGCGCGATGGCCCGCAACGACAAACCGCGTGACGATCCGGACCCGCCTCATCGCAGGCAGATCCTCACGGCTCAGGACCTTGGTGGGATGATCCGCTCGCGCCGCGAGCGGCTGGGGATCGCGCAGCTCGAGCTTGCGTCGATGGCGGGCATCGATCCCGGAAACCTCTCGAAGATCGAGCGCGGGAGCCGCAGCTCGCACCTCGACACGTATCTCAAGCTTTGCGGCATCCTCGGGATCGATCTGTTCGCCGAGGCGCGCTCATGAGGATGGATGTCTGGATGGAGGGGAGGGACGTCCCCGTGGGCCTGCTCTCCCGCTCGGCAGACAGGGAGTTGTCGTTCGTCTACTCCGATGGCGTCGCTCCGGAGCACCGGATCTCGATGTCCCTGCCGATCAGGCCCGAGGCCTACGGCGATGCCGAGTGCCGGGGCTATTTCGCCAACCTCCTGTTCGAGGGGCCGCAACTCGAGCGCGTCCTCGATGGCTTCGGCCTCGACCGCGGAGACATCGGCGCGCTGCTGTGGCATCTCGGGGCGGACTGCCCGGGTGCGATCTCCATCACCCCCGAAGGCACGGGCCCCGGCAAGGCGCCGGGACGGTTTCCGGGGGATTACGAGAGGCTTTCGGATGATCGGCTCAACCAGATCGTCCTGTCCCTGCATCGGCACCGGCGCATGCCCGAGGGCGAGCGGGATCCGTCACCCGTCGCGGGTGTCCAGGGGAAGCTCGCCTGCCTCATGCTGGACGGGTCCGTCTGGCTGCCGAAGGAAGGCTCCCGCGCGCCGACGACGCATATCCTGAAGGTGTCGCCGGCGGGCGATCCCGACATGACACGCCAGGAAGCCACCCTGCTCCAGATCGCCTCCGAGATCGGGATCGATGCTGCGGAAACCCTGGAGCTCGCCTTCGAGGTCGAGGGGGTCCGGATCAACGCGCTCCTGTCGACGCGCTTCGACCGCGAGATCGAGATGACGGATGGAGCGGGAGCGATCCGCCGTCGCCATGTCGAGGATTTCTGCCAGGCGCTCGGCTTGCCGCCCGGCCTCAAGTACGAGCGCGATTCAGTGGATCCGGACCGTCGCTTCTCGGCGGCCGCCGTGCGGGGCATCGCGTCACGGACGTCCGCGCCGGCGCTCTTCACGAGGGACTTCCTGTCCCAGACGCTCTTCAACCTGATCGTCGGGAACAGCGACAACCACGGCAAGAACGCGTCGCTCCTCTACAGGGGAGGACGGGCCGAGCTGGCGCCGCTCTACGATGTCGTTCCGGTGTTCATGGACAGGCGCGTGACGCATGAGCTCGCCTTCCGGCATGGTGGCGCGCGCTTCGCGGAGGATCTCGATACCGATGCGCTGCGAGGTCTTCTGTCGGATCTCGGCTTCGCCAGGCCGCCCGTCAACCGGACGGCGAAGCAGCTCCAGGACATGGCGAAACGGGTATCCGGGCTCTCGGCTCTCCGCGCGCCAAAGGATCTCGCCGACGGGCTCCATGCGCAGGCGCGCGTCGTGGCGGATGCGCTTGGCCTGGACTTCGACCTCGTGGAGCGGGACTACTTCAATCGCATCACCAGGGATGGCGAGGCCGAGAGGACGGGTGGGTGGCAGGGGTTCAGCTGAGGGATCTCGAAGGGCTTGGGGGATAGTGGCCCGATGGTCCGTGGCGCACTGAGGGAGATCAGGCGAGCAGGCAGGGCCACGTTCGATCAGGGAGATCCCCGGACATCATCGGGATCATCTGCATCACGGCCCTCCATGTCCTGTCTCAGCCTCCCGAGCGCCTCCTCTGCCTGGGGAAGTGCCTTCAGGATCCGGGTGGTTCAGGATCGCTCTGTCCACAGGAAAGTGGTGTTCAGACTGCCCTGAAGGGTTCATCGGCCTTGTGAGAGCGGGCATCATGGGCTGCGAAAATCGCTTGCCACGCGCCCGGAGAACCGATGCTCGACAGTCAGTACAACATCCCGACCCTGCGGTCGGTCTGCAGCCTGAGGCCTGACGCGTTCGAGGGCATACGTTTGGAGGGGGTGCATGGCGCGGTGAAATTCTCGGCGCGTGGAGGGATGTGATGCCGGAGATTCTCCAGGAACAGGATGAACCCGGCAGCAGCACGGGGAAGCAGGTCCTTCTCGATTTCAAGCCTGTCGGACGGCCCCTTCATGTCGACCGGATCGACGAGGAGTTCACCCTCATGAAGGAGGCTCTGGGGAAGGACCTCACCGCCGAGGTGGCGCGCCGGATCTGCGAAAAGAGTGGAAGTCATCTCCTGAAGATGGTCAGCCCACGCGCGGATGGCGAGCATGCCTGCCTGTTCTTCGAGGAACCCGGCTCGAACCATAGACCGCAGATCCTGCCCTCGACCAACGCCCCTGACATCCCGTTCTGCAAGGTCATCTGGCGCCCCCTCGAGATCCTCGGGCATCCGACGATGTCGACGGTGGATCACATCCTGAACCCGACGGAGATCTTCGACATCGTCCTGACGGCCTTCGCCCTTGTCTTCGGAGCGGATGTTCTGGATGCCATGCAGGAAGCTCTCCTCGAAACGCCGAAGCGTGTCGAGAAACTCGCCGCCGGCGAATTCCCCGTCATCTTCATCCCCCGTCCGGGCGGAGGGGATCTCCAGGTCACGCCCGTCTCACCGGCCGCGTCCTTCATGGACATGAAGCGTGTCACCGATCCCTATTTTCAGAAGGCTTCGAAGGAGATGCCCCGGCCGCCACGGGGTCGCTGGCATCGCCAGGCGGTCAGCTCCAAACCTCAGAACATCTCCGGCGCCATCGGTGGCCCACGCGTCCGGTTTCTGGCGACCATGCCACCCGGCATGACGCAGTTCGATGCCGAGATCCATCGCTTCCTCCATGGGGGGAGCTTCCCGCGCTGGCGCGAGCCTGACGTCGACGTCTGGGTCCTGCGATACGCCGAGATGCTGGAGGCCGATGCCACCTACAACAACCAGGACACCCGGGCTGCCCTCGATCGCACCGCGGATCGGCTCATCAGGGATGCGGAAGCCTTCCGCCTGGAGACCCTCCGCGATGCGGAGGTTGCCGCATCCCGACATGAACCAGCGATTGAGCGGGTACCGGATCCGCCTGGCATTGCCCTGATCCTGCTCCGGCGCCGCTGGAAGAAGGATGAGGATCACCGGAAGGCCCGCAAGGCGCTGACCAGCCCCCATTTCGAGTACCGGCTGCGTCTGCACCGGAACGGCAAGGAGGCATGAGCATGTCCGCACCCCGCCGCCTGTTTGCGATCCGGAACATCGAGGCTGCCCGGGTCAATCTCCTGATGAACGATTTCGCGGCCGGTTTGCCCAGCCCGTTGTCCTTCCTCGGGCTCGCGGATCTGCTTGCGCGCCGCATGGGCCTCACGCCCTGGTCAGCACGGGTGCTCCCGGTCCTGCATCGGGTTCATGCGTCCGATGGCCGTACCAAGCCTGAAATGGAGAACAAGTCGGGCGTGTTCATGCCGATCGAGACGATGGAGGATCTCACCGGCAGCGTGGAGATTTCCCTGTTGATCGAGATCCCCGGCTGTGACGACGAACTGAAGCTGAGGCGCGTCATGACCGGCTGCCGTATCGCCGGAGGCCTGATCCAGAACGATGTGATCGATGTCATCCCGGTCACTGCCGATGGATCCGCTTTCCGGGACCTCCGCCGCGGCTATGCAATGGTACGACCGGACCCTCCGGAGCGGCGGCGCATCAGCATGGGAGATCCGGAGGGGCTTCGTGCGATCGCTGCCACCCTGTTCCCTGCGGAACGCCCACAGGGGTTTGGCTGGATCGTGCCGGTTGCCGTCGGATACCGGCTTCTGGAAGACCCTGACAGCGCCCCGAAGCGGATCCGCACGCGCAGCCGTGACGTCCCGCATGTCTTTGCCGAGCCCGCGGTCGGGATCGCCGAGCTGATCTCGGTGCGCAACCCACGGCTGACCGAACTGGCTGAGGAGCCCCTTTCCGCACTGATGTGGTCCTGGGACGCGAGGGACAGGCTCGTTCTCGGCCACACCGACTATCACCCTGCCATCGAAGCCGCATCCTGAGGAGACCCCCCGATGCCCAAGACGTCCGGAGCCCTGTCGCTCGAAACCGGCATGCTCGCCTATGCGCGGTCCACCCAGATCACGGAGGGGCTGTTCTACGCCACGCGCAGCGACCAGCCCGACAGCCTGACGCCCATCCCGGTCCTCGAGAAGGGTGTGCGGGGTCAGTCCTCGGAAGACAAGGTGAAAAATCCCGGCAAGAGCAACCCGCAGTCGGTGGAATACGCCATCATCCCGCAGGGTCATGATGGCGTGCAGCTGACATTCTCCATCCGCTTCATGCCGCTCTCCCTGCGTCCCCATGCCTGCGGCAGCACCGAGGTGGGGGAAGCCTATCGGCGTCTGGCTGCGGGCTATCGTGACGCAGGTGGCTTCCGGGTTCTGGCCGAGCTCTACACCTGGAACATCGCGAATGCGCGCTTCGCCTGGCGCAACCGCTTCCAGTCGGATGCGATGAGGGTTTCGGTGGCGTTCAACGGCCGTACCCTCGTCTTCGATCCGTTCGTGCTGAGCCTCGATACCCCGGCCGGCAAGGACGAGATGGCAGCCGCTCTCGTCGAAGGGGATACGGACAGCCTCGAGGCGCTGATCGAGGGCATCGCCGAAGGTCTTTCGAATGAAGATCGGGACGCCTTCGTGATCAAGGTCACCTGGTCGGCGGTGATGGAGCCGGGGCAGGAGGTCTTCCCCTCGCAGGAGTATGTCCGGGATCAGAGGAAGGACGATCAGCTGAGCCGTGTCTACGCCAAGCTTCCCACCACCCATGGGGGCCGGCAGCTGATGCAGGCCTCGATGCATTCCCAGAAGATCGGCGCCGCGCTGCGCCACATCGACATCTGGCATGGCAGCGAAGAGCATGAAGCTCCGATCGCCGTGAACCCCTATGGCGGCGTCCAGGAGACAAGCGCCGTCCTGCGCGCGCCCAGGACGAAGAAGAGCTTCTACGATCTTCGTGCGAAGGCGGCCGATCTGATCGCCGGCGTCGAAGCGGCCAGCAGCCCCGAAGAGCTCACCGGAGACGCCCATTTCGTGATGGCGAACCTAGTCCGTGGGGGTGTCTACGGCGCCAGCGGCAAGAAGGCGGAGGCCAACGGATGAGTGGCCTGAACACTGGTCAGGGGCGGTGCCAGGCCACTGCCCGTCTCCTCATCAGGCCTGTGCGGGCGGTGGTCGAGCTCGGGGCAGCCGTGGATGTCATGATGAAGACCTTGAAGGCCGTTCATCATGCCAACCGCCATGGGTCCACGGAGGACTTCATCGCCGTGGCCTTTCCGACCATGAAGATGGGGCGCGACTGCATGCTGCCGGGCCTCGAGATCGAGCTGATCGGCTCGGAAACTTCCCTCGATGCCCTGATGGGCATCGAGGGCATGCAGTCGCTGAAGCGCCGCGGCATGCTGGAGGAGACGGAGATCGGCGAGATCTACGCCGATCCCGGGATGACCGGCGCGGCCTATGTCCGCGACCGGGCCTGCGAGAAACATACCCCCGGCTGGATCCGCCGCACGCGTGCCCGCGCCGAGCGCCGGGGAAAGCCCCCTGGCAAGCCTGTTGTGGCACGTCGGCATGACCTCTCTGCGCTCGCGTTGACCTACGGCGATGTCGTGGTGCATGTGCGCGAGAAACTCGGCGAGATCACGGGTGATCCGATCCTGGTCTCCACCTACGGCTTTTCGGCGGCAAGCGCTCCGGCAATCCTGCCCGTCTTCCCGGACTCCGCCCGAGGGATCGAGGATGCAGCCTAAGGGCGGTCCCCGACTTCTGGTCACCGACCGGGAGGGCGCGCTCTACCTCGAGCGCGCCCGCATCCATGTCGAGAACGACAGGGTCGTCTATCACATCACGGATGACGAGCACCGACGTGAGTACAACATTCCGCATGTGAACCTTGCGGTTCTGTTCATCGGTCAGGGGACGTCGATCACCCAGGACGCGATGCGCCTTCTCGGCGAGGAGGGCGTCCACCTTGCCGTGACGGGAACCGGAGGGACGCCCCTGCACATGGGCGGGCTGACACACTACACCTCCACACGACACTTCCGCGACATGCTGCCCATCTACCTGTCCGGGCAGAAATCCCTGGCCGCGGCGAAGGCCGTGATGCGGGATCGCACGGCGCGGATGCGCAAGCTGGGTCTTCAGGGTGCGCAGAAGTGGCTCAGGGCCCGGGACATGCCCGGTCTCTCGCGGGCTTGCGCCACCTTCGATACCAATGTGGCGGCCTGCAGCGACATCACCCAGCTCCTCGGTCATGAGGGGCAGTTCTCCAAGGCCTGCTACGCGGAGTTTTCCCGCGCGGCAGGCCTGCCCGGAGATCAGGTATTCCGTCGCGATGCCGGGTCATCGGCGAAGGGAAAGGAAGACCCGGAGACGATCCGGCGCGTCAACCGCATGATCGATCACAGCAACTACCTCTGTTATGGCATGGCCGGGGCTGCTCTCTGGGCGCTCGGGATCCCCCCGCACATGTCGGTCTTCCATGGCAAGACCCGGGCGGGCGGACTGGTCTTCGATCTTGCCGACAGCTTCAAGGACGCGTTGGTCCTGCCCCTGGCCTTCGCCGCCGGTCTGGAGAAGACCGCGGAGGATGCGGAGAAGACTTTCCGGGGAAGACTGATCGGGGCCTTCGATGATCGACGCATCCTCAAGGAGGCGATCGAAACCGTTGAGCGCATGATCGCCACGGCATCGGACGGAGGGCCAGTGACCGATGCGTGAGGTGATCGCCGTCTGCCGGTCCGGAAAGAAGTCCCGTCTGCGGACCGCCAAGGTCCTGGACCGATATTTCTGGCGCATCGGCGACCGGACCTGGCGCGGCAAGGCATCGAATGCCTGTCTCGACCGGGTGTCGCGGGAACTTCGCAGAGGCGCCACGCGCAACACGGCCGTGGTCATCCACGAGATCCGCAGCGCCCATGAAAGCCGTCTGCCGCTGATCAGGATCGGATCCAGGTTCGCCTTCTCCGAAGAAGGCCTCGTGCCCGTGGCGTCGCATCCAGCCGAGGCTCGCCACGGTGGGGCGAGATCCGCATCGGACCTTTCCGGCCTCGCGGCTGTTCGCATCGCCGCCCTGTTCCACGACCTCGGGAAGGCGACCGTCCTCTTCCAGGACAAGCTCCGTCGCGCGCTGAAGGGGGGAGAGCCGGAAGCGGACGCTGTTCGCCATGAGCTGTTCTCGGCGGCCGTCTGGGATCTGCTCTTCGGCAAGACCGAAGATGCCGATCTTGGACCCGCTCTTGCTGCTCTTACAGCCGATGCCGTGGATGCGGCATGCCGCGATGTCATGGATGGGCTGTCCCGCATCCATGCGGATGCCAGGGCAGAGCTTCCTTTCGCCTTTGCGGGAAAGGCCGGCACCCTCTCGCATCTCGTCGGCATGCTGGTCCTGACGCATCACCGCCTGCCTTCGGGATCGGGCAATCATATCACCCTGACAGGCGAATCCCATGTCCGCCCGGACAGCCCGCTCGATGCCCGGAAGCAGCTGGCCATAGCGCCGGGCACGCCGTTCTGGCATGATCCGTGGTGGCTGTCGCGACTGCATCGGGAGGCGAAGAACCTGCGTCCAGGCTCCTCTTGCGCCAGAGCGGACATCGCCCTTCGTGCCAGCCTCATGTTCGCAGACCATCTCGGCTCCGCCCTCAAGCAACCATCGGCAGATCTCCCGGAGCACCTCGCCAACACGGTCCGGAAGGAGGGCCGCCGGAAGGCTGATCCGGCCGACAGCCTCCTGATGCATGTGCGCCGCGTCTACGGGGCTGTCCGGGGTGCCCATGACCTCACGCACCGCCTTCGGGACCGCTTCCCGGCGCTGGATGCCTCCGGGGTTCCTGTCGACGTCCTGCATCCGCCCGTTGCCGCCCCCGACAGGTTCGCCTGGCAGGGAGCCGCGGCCCGGGCGGCGCAGGCCATGTGCTCGACGCGGGAGGGGGGCTTCTTCACCTGCATCATGGCCGGTACCGGGACCGGGAAGACACGCGGCGCGCCGACGATCCTGGCGGGTGCGGCGATGCATGACGCCCGTCCGGAGCGGCGGTATTTCCGCATGAGCCTTGGTCTCGGCCTGCGCGTCCTGGCGACACAATCGGCCCGGGAGTACGTCGAGGATCTCGGGTTCCAGGAGGGGGATGTCTCGGTTCTTGTCGGCCAGGAGCCCCTGCGCTTCCCCGAGGATGAGCCGGATGCTTCGGAGGGATCGGAGAGCCTGATCGATCTTCCCGAGTGGCTGCGGGTGG
>Ga0213835_100117_pt1 | contig 101622 bp, 76 predicted proteins | sample SWPATP01_FD_160576 | JGI IMG/M metagenome (GOLD analysis project Ga0213835, IMG submission 160576) | Coastal seawater microbial communities from Marineland, Florida, United States - SWPA TP0 #1 | ecosystem: Environmental > Aquatic > Marine > Coastal | place: USA: Florida | collected 2016-08-05 | reverse complement strand
TCGGAATCCCGGCCGCTTCGAGTTTCTGCATGATGAAGGCGTTGAACTTGTTGCAACAAGTTCAACGCCTTCATCATGCAGAAACTCGAAGCGGCCGGGATTCCGACCCAGTTCGACAAACTGCTGGCCGACAACGAAGTGCTGGTCAAGAAGCTCGACATGATCCCGGTCGAATGCGTCGTGCGTAACTACGCCGCTGGCAGCCTGGTCAAGCGCCTGGGCGTCGAAGAGGGCATGAAGCTCAACCCTTACACCTTCGAGCTGTTCCTGAAGGACGACGCCAAGGGCGACCCGTTCATCAACGAATCCCACGTCGTGGCGTTCGGCTGGGGCACCGCCGAGCAACTGGCACGCATGAAAGAACTGTCGCTCAAGGTCAATGACGTCCTGAGCAAGCTGTTCGACGACGCAGGCCTGCTGCTGGTCGACTTCAAGCTGGAATTCGGCGTGTTCAGCGACGGCTCCATCGTCCTGGGCGACGAATTCAGCCCCGACGGCTGCCGCTTGTGGGACAAGGACACCAAGAAGAAAATGGACAAGGACCGCTTCCGTCAGGGCCTCGGTGACGTCATCGAAGCCTACGAAGAAGTCGCTCACCGTCTGGGCGTCCCTCTCTAAACCGGGAGAGTCGCCGCAAGCATCTGAAAAAACGCGAAAATTTTCAAAAAAGGGTTCGCGTTTTTTCATCAAGCTGTTATGATGCGCGCCGTTGGAGAGATGCCGGAGTGGCCGAACGGGACGGATTCGAAATCCGTTGTACTGGCGACAGTACCTAGGGTTCAAATCCCTATCTCTCCGCCATTACAAATGAAAGCCCCTGAAGTTATGCTTCAGGGGCTTTTTTGTTTTTCTGGAATGGACTCATGACAGACGCCGTACTGACCAGCAAAGCAGCGACGATCACTCGCTGCGTTGGCAGAGCGCGAGAAGAATACGACACGGACCCCTCGACATTTCTTCTCGACCCTTCCCGCCATGGTGCAGCCTTTCTGAACATGTTGAGGGCATGTGCAGCAGCTTTGGATATTGGTCATCACCTCATCCGTAGAGAGACGCTGGGAGTTCCTCAAAGCACTCGGGATGTGTTTGACTTGCTTTGCAGGGGAGGGTGGTTGGAGGCTTCATTGCTGACAACCATGAAGAACATGGTCGGCTACCGGAATATCGCCGTTCACGAGTACCAGACGCTCCAGCTGCCGATTATCGTGGCAATTATCACGCAGCACTTGGACGACTTCGTCCGTTTCAGCTCGTTTGTATTGACGCGGGATGCGGTCTGACGACCTGAAAGGGGTAACACTCAAAAAAATGCGCCCAACCGGGCGCATTTTTTTATGGCTTACTCGTCCCAGGGACGATCGCCGTTCTCATCCTTGACGCGGGTCGGCAGACCCATCACGTCCAGCGCCTTCAGGAACGCCTGGGCAGGCAGCTCCTCGACGTTGACCATGCGTTTCACGTCCCACTCGCCACGGGCGACCAGCAGGGCTGCGGCGACCGGCGGGACGCCTGCGGTGTAGGAGATGCCCTGGCTGTCGGTTTCGGCGAAGGCTTCTTCGTGGTCGGCGACGTTGTAGATGAACACTTCGCGCGCCTTGCCGTCCTTGGTGCCTTTGACCAGATCGCCGATGCAGGTCTTGCCGGTGTAGCCCGGTGCCAGCGAGGCTGGATCCGGCAGCACGGCCTTGACCACTTTCAGCGGCACGATTTCGACGCCTTCAGCGGTTTTCACCGGCTGTTCGGACAGCAGGCCGAGGTTCTTCAGTACGGTGAAGACGTTGATGTAGTGCGCGCCGAAGCTCATCCAGAAACGCACGTTGGGCACGTCGAGATTTTTGGAAATCGAGTGCACTTCATCGTGGCCGGTCAGGTAGAGGTCTTGCGAGCCGACGACGGGCAGGTCGTCCGTGCGTTTGACTTCGAACATGGTGTTGCTGGTCCACTGGCTGTTCTGCCAGCTCCACACTTGTCCGGTAAATTCGCGGAAGTTGATTTCCGGGTCGAAGTTGGTGGCAAAGTATTTGCCGTGTGAGCCGGCATTGACGTCGAGAATGTCGATCGAATCAATGCGGTCGAAATATTCTTGCTGCGCCAGGGCTGCGTACGCGTTGACCACGCCCGGGTCGAAGCCGATGCCGAGGATGGCCGTGATGTTTTTCTGTTGGCACTCTTCGAGGTGTTTCCACTCGTAGTTGCCGTACCAGGGCGGCGTTTCGCACACTTTGCCCGGCTCTTCGTGGATCGCGGTGTCCAGATAAGCCACGCCGGTGTCGATGCAGGCACGCAGGACAGACATGTTGAGGAACGAGGAACCGACGTTGATCACGATCTGTGATTCGGTTTCCAGAATCAGCGACTTGGTCGCTTCGATGTCCAGCGCGTTCAGGGCATAGGCCTTGATTTGCGCAGGCTGCTTGAGGCTGCCCTTGGCGTTGACGCTGTCGATGATGGCCTGGCACTTGGAGATGTTACGCGACGCGATAGCAATACGACCGAGTTCGTCGTTGTGCTGCGCGCACTTGTGGGCCACCACCTTGGCGACACCTCCCGCACCAATGATAAGAACGTTCTTCTTCAATTTTTTTCTCTCTCCTTTCTGCCAGCGTTAGGAAAGGCTGGACAGGTAGTCGTCAAAACCAAACTCACGAACCACCTCGACTGTACCGTCGAGTTGTTTCACTGCGATGGACGGCATTTTCAGGCCGTTGAACCAGTTCTTCTTGACCATGGTGTAGCCCGCGGCGTCCACGAAGGACAGCCGATCGCCGATGGTCAGCGGACGATCAAATTGATATTCGCCAAAGATGTCGCCGGCCAGACACGATTTGCCGCACACCATGTACGTGTGCTCGCCTTCGCTGGGGGCCAGCTTGGCGTCGAGGCGGTAGATCAGCAGGTCGAGCATGTGCGCTTCGATGGAGCTGTCGACCACGGCCAGGTTTTTGCCGTTGTACAGGGTGTCGAGCACGGTCACTTCCAGCGAGGCGCTTTGGGTGATTGCCGCTTCGCCCGGTTCCAGGTACACCTGCACGCCGTATTTTTGCGAGAACGCTTTCAGGCGTGCGCAGAATTTGTCGAGTGGGTAGCCCTCGCCGGTGAAATGAATGCCGCCGCCAAGGCTGACCCATTCCACTTTGTGCAGCAGATGGCCGAAACGTTCTTCGATGGTCGAGAGCATCTTGTCGAACAGGCCGAAGTCGCCGTTTTCGCAGTTGTTGTGGAACATGAAGCCGGTGATCTGCTCGATCACTTTTTCGATCTTCTCCGGGTCCCATTCGCCCAGACGGCTGAACGGACGTGCCGGGTCGGCCAGCAGGTAGTCGGAGCTGCTGACTTGGGGGTTCACGCGCAGGCCGCGCACTTTGCCTTCGCAGGCCGGGGCGTGACGCTCCAGCTGGCTGATGGAGTTGAAGATGATCTTGTCGCAGTTGGCGAGCATCTCTTCAATCTCGTCATCTGCCCAGGCGACGCTGTAAGCGTGGGTCTCGCCTTCGAACTTCTGACGGCCCAGCTTCAGCTCATAAAGAGAAGAAGAGGTGGTGCCGTCCATGTATTGCTGCATCAGGTCGAACACCGACCAGGTCGCGAAACACTTGAGTGCCAGCAGGGCTTTCGCACCGGATTGCTCGCGCATGTACGCGATCTTTTCCATGTTGCGCAGCAGCTTTTCTTTGTCGATGAGGTAGTACGGCGTTTTGATCATTTCGTGGCCTCCAGCAATGCCAGCCGAAAAAGGACGGGGATTGTGCCTTCACTCGAATCGGATCGAAAGGGCGAAAAAGACTTTTTGCCACTAAATGCGACGTTCGTGACCCAATTCCGCCGTGCTGAAACATTTTGTGTCCACTTGGGCTCGTCAGCAGGGCGCGGGTCGACGTTGCAAAAGATGCCGGACAACCATGACAGTTGCCGGTCGGCCAGTCACAATCCGCGCGGAACCCCACGTGTGACCTCATGTCGGTCGACGACGGCTGGACTGCGCCGTGATACACGAGCCCCCCTCTTATAGAGGAAGGGTGGCGCTGAACCTCAGTCGCGCTTGAAGGTGCGGCGCTGGGCGCTGAAGGCCATGAGTGCGCGATCACGCCATCCTCGGCGGGCTTCAAGCTGATCCTGTGCCAGAAACTCGCGACGCTGGGCCTCGACGTTGGCGATCAGCTCCGGGCTCCACTCTTGCGCATGGGAGCGCGAATCAGCGATGCCTCGATACAGCGGCCCCAAGCGTTGGGCGTAGTCGGCCACGCCGCCCACGGCGTTGAGGTCGATGGTCTCGAACGGCCCCATGAACGACCAGCGCCAGCCCAGGCCGTCGCGCACGGTCTTGTCAATGTCTTCGCAACTGGCGACGCCTTCTTCCACCAGCGCCCAGGCTTCACGCAGCAGCACCGCTTGCAGGCGATTGAGTACAAAGCCGTCCACTTCCTTGCGCACGTGCACCACGCTCTGGCCCACGGCTTCCATCAGCGCGGCCGTGAATTCGACGACCTCAGGGGCGGTTTCAGGGGAGGGCACGATCTCGACCACCGGCACCAGATACGGCGGGTTGACGGGGTGAGCGATGATGACCCTCGGTGTGATGCTCAGCCCTGAGGCGAACACCGAGGCAGGTATACCCGACGTCGAGCTGCCGATAATGAGATCCGGGGCGGCGACGGCTTCCAGTTCAAGCATCAGCTGACGTTTGACGTCGGTGCGTTCCAGGATCGATTCCTGAACGTACACCGCGCCTTCCACCGCCTGGGCGAGGGTGTCGCAGACGGTCAGGCGTGCGAGGATCGTCTCGGCCGATTCGCTCAGCAGGCCGTGGGCGGTGAGGTCGGCGATCTGCCCCTTGATCAACGGCACTGCCGCGCTGGAAATCGTCGGGTTGGCGTCGAAGATCCGAACGTTCAGGCCCGCCCTGGCAAACACCAGCGCCCATCCGGAGCCGACCAGGCCCGCGCCCACAATGGCGATGGGGCGGCCTTGGGTCAGGGTGTGGAGATCATGCATCGTTGCTCACCTTTTTTATGTTTGTGTGGCCGGTATTGGCCGATAGGTATCACTGATCGTTTAAGTGTGAATGCGTGTGCATTCGACTCTAGTTGGTCGATTTTCAGCAGGTCAAGATCATCTGACCGTGCCTGCGCCCGCAAATGACCTGGGCGTTGCTGACAACTCTTTCACTGTTATCTGGTTTGCGTTCGGCCATCATTCAGCAATCAAGGCAGTGACAAAATGTCGCAATTGCCTGGAGACGAGTAAGATAGGCCCCCTGATTTTTTATCTCCCCATTTTTTTGGACGGTTTCTGCGTCGAGCGTCGTGAAAGACCGACCTCCGCGATGCCGTTTCGAGTACGCATTGATAGAGCAAAATAGAGAAAAGGCGATTACTGATGACCAAGACCTCCCGACCTTTATATATCTCCTACGCTGGCCCTTCGCTGCTGGAAATGCCGCTGCTCAACAAGGGCAGCGCGTTCACCCCGCAGGAGCGTGTGGATTTCAACCTGATTGGCCTGCTGCCACAGAACGTTGAAACCATCGAAGAGCAGGTGACCCGCGTTTACAGCCAGTACCAGCAATGCGCCAGCGATCTGGACAAGCACATCTACCTGCGCTCGATCCAGGACAACAACGAAACGTTGTTCTTCCGCCTGCTGGACTCGCATCTGGAAGAGATGCTGCCGATCATCTACACCCCGACCGTGGGTCAGGCGTGCCAGGAATTCTCCAAGATCTACCGCACCCACCGCGGCCTGTTCATTTCCTACCCGGACCGCGACCGCATCGACGACATCCTGCGCAGCGCCACCAAAGACCGCATCAAGATCATCGTGGTGACTGACAGCGAGCGCATTCTGGGGCTGGGCGACCAGGGCATCGGCGGCATGGGCATCCCGATCGGCAAACTGTCGCTGTACACCGCGTGCGGCGGCATCAGCCCGGCCTACACCCTGCCAATCGTGCTCGACGTGGGCACCAACAACCAGGAACTGCTGGACGACCCGATTTACATGGGCTGGCGCCACAAGCGCGTCACCGGCAAGGAATACGAAGACTTCATCGCGCTGTTCATCGAAGCCGTTCAGCGCCGCTGGCCGGACGTGCTGCTGCAGTTCGAAGACTTCGCCCAGACCAACGCCATGCCGCTGCTGGAGAAGTACCGCGACGAGCTGTGCTGCTTCAACGACGACATTCAGGGCACGGCTTCCGTGGCCGTAGGTACGCTGCTGGCCGCGTGCAAGGCCAAGAACGAAACCCTGGGCCAGCAGCGCGTGGTGTTCCTGGGCGCCGGTTCCGCCGGTTGCGGCATTGCCGAGCACATCATCGCCGCGATGGTCATCGAAGGCCTGAGCGAAGCCGAGGCGCGCAAGCGCGTGATGATGGTCGACCGTTTCGGCCTGCTGACCGACAGCATGGACAACCTGCTGGACTTCCAGAAGAACCTGGCGCAGAAAGCCGGCGACGTCGCGGGCTGGTCTTCTTCCGAGGAGTACCCAGGTCTGCTCGACGTGGTCACCAACGGCAAGCCGACCGTGCTGATCGGCGTGTCGGGCCAGCGTGGCCTGTTCACCGAGCAGATCATCCGCGAAATGCACAAGCACTGCGCCAAGCCGCTGGTGATGCCGCTGTCCAACCCGACCTCGAAAGTCGAAGTCACGCCGCAGGAAGTCCTGACCTGGACCAACGGCGACGCGCTGGTGGCCACCGGTAGTCCGTTTGCCCCGGTGACTGTAGGTGATCGCACGTTCCACATCGCTCAGTGCAACAACTCCTACATCTTCCCGGGCATCGGCCTGGGTGTGATTGCGGCAAAAGCCACACGCATCACCGACAAGATGCTGATGGCGGCCTCCAACGCGCTGGCTGAATGCTCGCCGATGGTCACCGGCAAAGGCGACGCAGTGCTGCCGCCGTTGAAGGAAATTCAGTCCGTCAGCAAGAAGATCGCGCTGGCCGTGGCCAAACAGGCCCAGGCCGAGAACGTTGCGCTGGAAACCACCGAAGACATGCTGATGGAAGCCATCGAGCGTCACTTCTGGATGCCGAACTACCGCAGCTACCGTCGTAGCGCGGTGTAACACTCTCGGGCTGCTACAGAAGTAACACCGCTCGCCAGAGCGAAGACCGTCCCATGGCAACGTGGGGCGGTCTTTTGTTTTCGGGCAAAAGCCCTCAGGATGACCCTCGGACAAAAACAAAAAGATCGACGAGGGACGCATGCAAACGGACAGTGTGCTCTATGACTACGTGATCGTCGGCGCGGGCCCCGCCGGGTGCCTGTTGGCCAATCGACTGTCGCACAACCCTTCTCATCGCGTGCTGCTGCTCGAAGCGGGCGGGCAGGACAATTACCCCTGGATTCACGTGCCAGTGGGCTATCTCTATTGCATTGGCAACCCACGCACCGACTGGTGTTTCAAGACCGAAGCCGAATCCGGCCTCAACGGGCGCGCGCTGAGCTACCCGCGTGGCAAGGTGCTGGGCGGGTGTTCGTCGATCAACGGCATGATCTACATGCGCGGCCAGTCCCGCGACTACGACGAATGGGCCGCACAGGGCAATAAAGGCTGGGGCTGGCAGGATGTGCTGCCGATCTTCAAACGCTCGGAAAGCCACTACGCCGGCGACTCCGAGCTGCATGGCGCGCAAGGCGAGTGGCGCGTCGAGCAGCAGCGTTTGTCATGGACCTTGCTCGATGCCTTTCGTGAGGCCGCGGCGCAAACCGGCATTGCCTCGATTCCCGACTTCAATGGCGGCGACAACGAAGGCTGCAGTTATTTTCAGGTGAACCAAAGGCGCGGCGTGCGCTGGAATGCATCGAAAGCGTTTTTGCGGCCTGTTGCGCAACGGCCGAATCTCACTGTGATGACCGGTGTCGAGGTGTCGCGCGTGGTCTTCGAAAACGGTCGCGCCAGCGGCGTGCTGGCAAAAGTCGGCCAGCAGGAACAAACCCTGCGCGCGCGACGTGAAGTGATCTTGTGCTGCGGTTCGATTGGCTCGCCGATGGTCTTGCAGCGCTCGGGAATAGGCCCGCGTCCGTTGCTGGAAAGACTCGGCATCGGCGTACGCCACGAGTTGCCCGGTGTGGGCGGCAATCTACAGGACCATTTACAGCTGCGGCTGATCTACAAGGTCAGCAACGGCCACACCCTCAACCAGATGGCAGGCAGCCTGTGGGGCAAGATGAACATGGGCCTGCGCTATGCCATCAATCGCAGCGGCCCGCTGGCCATGGCGCCGAGCCAGCTGGGCGCCTTTGCCCGCTCGGGGCCTGAGCAGGAGCGCGCCAATCTGGAGTACCACGTGCAGCCGCTTTCACTGGAGCGGTTCGGCGAGCCGTTGCATGGTTTCCCGGCCTTCACCGCGTCGGTCTGCGACCTGCGCCCGCAAAGCCGGGGCACTGTGGAAATTCGCTCGGCACAGGCCGATGCCGCGCCGATCATTCGGCCCCATTACCTCAGCCACGAAGCCGACCTCAAGGTCGCCGCCGACGCGATCCGTCTGACCCGACGCATCGCTGCCGCCCCGGCGCTGGCGCCCTTCGAGCCCGTAGAATACCTGCCCGGCGCCAGCCTGCAGACCGACGAAGAACTGCGCCAGGCGGCGAGCGCTATCGGCACAACCATCTTCCACCCGGTGGGCACCTGCAAAATGGGGCAGGGGATGGACGCTGTGGTGGACGAACGCCTGCGGGTTCACGGGGTGGCGGGATTGCGTGTGGTCGATGCCTCGATCATGCCCACCATCACCTCCGGCAACACCTGCTCGCCCACCGTGATGATTGCCGAAAAGGCGGCGCAGATGATCATCGAGGACGGAATTCGGGAGGCGAGATGCAGTTCGGTCGGGGCGCCTGAGCTTGTGCTGTAGCTCGTCAGCTTGTTGAACCCCCTGGAGAGTCCGGCTTGTTGGCGGTGGCGATTTTTCGGTCGCAACCGCTGGCAAGCCATGCTGCTACAGGTCCTGGCTTATCCGTTCTAGCTGGCGATTTTTCCTACAAAAAAAGCCGCCAAAACAGACCTTTTGTTCGCATCCTTTTCACAAAAAATTGATAGCACACAGCCTAAAGTTTGCGACATCGGGAGAGTCTGGATGCTCTTGACCGATGCTCTCATTTTTCAGGCACTTCGATTCCCATGCTGAACGCAAAAGCAGTTCGTCCCGAGCTCGTGACTGTGCTCGCCAGTCTTTTCTTGCTGGTCGGTTTTAACCTGACCCTCTGGCAGCATGTGTTCGCCATTACCGACTTCAACGGTAAGGGTCTGCTGCTGCGCGGCGCTTTTGCGGTGATGCTTTTTTGTGTGTTCAATATCTTCCTGACGCTGTTTGCCTTCAAGAAAGTGTTAAAGCCGGTATTGATCACATTGTTCATGATCAGTGCAAGTGTTGCGTATTTCATGAGCGAATACGGTGTGATGATCGACGCCAGCATGTTTCGCAACTTTGCCGAAACCAACGCCACTGAAGTTCAGGGTTTGTTGTCGCTGAAGTTGCTGGCTTATTTGTTTTTCCTAGGGGTAGTGCCTTCAGTTGTTCTCTGGAATATCCCGGTCCATTACCGTCGCTGGCCTCGCGAAGTGTTGAGCAAGGTGGTGGTCAGTGCCGTCTGCGCCAGTGTGATCGGCGGCGTGGCGTTGATGAACTATCAGGGCCTGTCGTCGCTGTTTCGTAATCACCATGAACTGCGTCTGATGGTGGTGCCGAGCAATTACCTCGGTGCGTCGGTGGGGTATGTGAGTGAGCAGGTGAAGTCCGCTCGACAGCCTTTCGTCGCCATCGGGCAGGACGCCAAACTGGCCAGCGACTGGCAGCAACACAAGCGCAAATCCCTGACGGTGTTGGTCGTGGGTGAAAGTGCGCGGGCCGAGAACTTCGGCATCCTGGGTTACAACCGTGATACCACGCCGCAGTTGAAACAGGAGCGCGGACTGCTGACCTTCACCGACGTGCATTCCTGCGGCACTGAAACGGCAGTGTCGGTGCCGTGCATGTTCTCCAACATGGGGCGCAAGGACTACGATGCCAGCGCCGCGAAGAACAAAGAGGGCATGCTCGACGTACTCAAGCGTGCGGGGCTGAACGTGATCTGGCGCGACAACCAGTCGGGCTGCAAAGGCACCTGCGACCGCGTGACCTTGCAGGATGTCAGCAACTTAAAGGACCCGGTGCTGTGTGCCAATAACGAATGCCGCGACGAGATTCTGCTGCAAGGCCTGCAGAACTTCATCGATAACCTGAACAAAGACACCGTGCTGGTTCTGCACCAGATGGGCAGCCACGGTCCTGAATACTTCAAGCGTTATCCAAAAGAGTTCGAGAAGTTCACCCCGGTTTGCGAGAGCAACGCGCTGAACAACTGTTCGCGGGAAAGTATCGTCAACGGCTACGACAACACCCTGTTGTACACTGACCACGTATTGGCCTCGCTGATCGACATCCTGCGCAACAACCAGAACAAGGTCGATACCGCCATGTTGTACTTGTCCGACCACGGCGAATCGCTGGGCGAATACAACCTGTTCCTGCACGGCACGCCTTACATGCTGGCGCCGGACCAACAGAAACATGTGCCGATGATTGCCTGGTTCTCCGACAACTATCAGCAGTCGTTCGCGGTGGACACCCATTGCCTGCAGAAAGAGCGCAATGCGCCGTTGAGCCAGGACAACCTGTTCCACTCGATGCTGGGTCTGCTGCAGGTTCACACCAGCGTTTATAACCCGGCGCTGGACATGTTCGCCGGCTGCCGGGGGATATATACGGACGGGGTACTGGCCAATGAGTGAGCAAACCAGCGGGCAAGACCATTTGCAGCAATACGTGCACGACCATGAGCAGGGCCTGGCCCGACGCTTGAGCCTGTGGCGCGACGCTCAACTGGCACGCCAGGCGCTGCGCGATGCCGGTGAGCCGGGGCTGGTGCTGGATCTGCCGTCAGGCTCCGGGCGTTTCTGGCCGGTGCTGGCCGAGCACGCCAACCGGGTGATTCTGGCCGCCGACCCGTCCACCGACATGCTGGAAATCGCCGAAGCGCAGTCCAGCGCCGACGTACGCAAACGCATTCGCACCTTTCAGAGTTCGGCGTTTTCCATCGGCTTGTCGGCCAACGCCGTGGACTGCATCTTTTGCATGCGTCTGTTCCATCATGTGGCCGATGGCGAGAAACGCCGGGCGATTCTCGATGAGTTCCATCGCGTGACCCGGGACACAGCCATCGTCGCCCTGTGGGTCGATGGCAACATCAAGGCCTGGCGGCGCAAGCGTCAGGAGAGTCAGCGCCTGGCCCGGAGCGGCGTGCCAGCGCTGCGTAACCGCTTTGTGGTGTGTCGGGCGAAGATCGAATCGGAGTTCGCCGATGCCGGTTTTCGCATCGTCGGTCATCACGATTTTCTGCCGGGTTATGCCATGTGGCGCGTGTATGTATTGCGCAAAATGGCGGATTGATCCGATAGACGGTCGCACTTCGGCGCCATATCCCTGAACACACACGATGAAGTTGTTCGAGACTTGCAGGACGGATGCCCGGTAGACGCCCATAGCGATATATACTGCGCGCCATTCTTCAAGGGAGAGCCGTGTGGCCATCGATATTCACTGGATTCGCGACGACGACAGCCTCGCCCAACACTGCGCACAGTGGCAGACCCTGCCATTTGTCGCCCTCGACACCGAGTTCATGCGTGTCGACACCTTCTATCCCATCGCCGCGCTGTTGCAGATCGGCGATGGCTCGCGTGCCTACCTGATCGACCCGTTGCTGATCAACGAGTGGAAACCGCTGGCCGCGCTGCTGGAAAATCCTGACGTCATCAAAGTCGTTCACGCGTGCAGCGAGGACCTCGAAGTCCTGCTGCGCCTGACCGGCAGCCTGCCGGTGCCGCTGTTCGACACCCAACTGGCTGCGGCCTACCTGAACCTCGGGTTCTCGATGGGCTATTCGCGTCTGGTGCAGGAAGTGCTGAACATCGAGCTGCCCAAGGGCGAGACGCGCTCGGACTGGCTGCAGCGCCCGCTGTCGGACACCCAGATCAGCTACGCCGCCGAAGACGCCGTGCACCTGGCCGAGGTCTACAGCTTGTTGCGCCCGCGTCTGTCGGATGACAAGTACGCCTGGGTGCTGGAAGACGGCGCCGAACTGGTGGCCAACCTGCGCCGCGAGACCGACCCTTACGAGGTCTATCGCGAGGCGAAGCTGGCGTGGAAGTTGTCCCGCGCGCAACTGAATGTGTTGCGCGAGCTCTGCGCCTGGCGCGAGCAACAGGCGCGCCTGCGCGATCAGCCGCGCAACCGCATCCTGCGTGAGCATTCGTTGTGGCCGCTGGCCAAGAGTCAGCCGGACAACCTCGCAGCGCTGGCGAAAATCGATGACATGCACCCCAAAACTGTCCGTCAGGACGGCGAGTTTCTGCTGGAGCTGATCAAGAAGGCCGGCAGTGTTTCCCCCGATCTGTGGCCGCCAGCCTTGCCTGAGCCCCTGCCGATCGATGCGTCGAATGTATTGAAGAGCCTGCGTGCCATTGGCCAGCAGCAAGCCGAGCGCCTGAACATGGCGCCGGAGCTGATGCTGCGCAAGAAGACTCTCGAAGCCTTGCTCAAGACCGGTTTCCCTGACGGTCCCTATAAACTGCCCGATTCGCTGCGTGGCTGGCGCCGCGAATTGATGGGTCAGCTGCTGCTCGACAGCCTGGCCAATGCCGGAGAACAGCCTTGAAACAGATTTGTTCCATCTACCGCAGCACGCGCAAGAACGAAATGTACCTCTACGTGCTCAAGAGCGACGCGCTGGAGCGGGTTCCGGAAGGCCTGCTGACTGTGTTCGGCAAGCCGCAGCACGCGTTCGATCTGGTCCTGAGCCCCGAGCGCGCCCTGGCCCGTGAAGACATCCACGCGGTCCTGGCCAATCTGGAAAAGCAGGGCTACCACCTGCAAATGCCGCCGGCCGAAGACGAGTACATCGAGCATTTGCCCGAAGAATTGCTGCGCCGCAACGATCCAATGTGATTGACGACTGCCCCTGCCATTCATCGCAGGGGGTTTACCGGGCCGTTGTCTGCGTCTGGCCCGCTCCGTTGCCTGTGTAGGGATTGGGGCGCCGGGCGTGATGCGGTCGCATGTCCTGCTTTTTCGAGTTTTCTATTCATGCGCGTTCTGATTGCCGAACACGATTACGTCGTTTACACCGAACTCCTTCGCAAGGCCGCTCCCCACATTGAAGTCCTGAGCAGCGGCGACTCCGCGGAACTGGCCGAAATGGCCGCCGATGCGCCGATCTGGCTGGGTCAGCCGGATCTTCTGGCCACCCTGCTGCGTCAGGGGCACAAACCTCAATGGCTGCAATCGACCTGGGCCGGCATCACGCCGCTGCTGGCCGAAGGTCTCAATCGCGACTACCGCCTGACCCGTGCCGTGGGCATCTTTGGCCAGGTCATGGCCGAGTTCGTATTGACCTACATGCTGGTGCACGAGCGCGAAGTACTGGCGCGGCTGGTGAGCCAGGTCGAGCGCAAATGGGATGACCGACCGGGCCAGAGCCTGGCCGGGCGCAAGGCGCTGATCGTCGGCACCGGCGATATCGGCGTCAGCGTGGCGCAGTTCCTCGTGCCGTTTGGCGTTGAGGTGTATGGCGTTGCCTCGACCCCACGCATCCAGGCGCCTTTCGTTGAAGTGGGTGCGATGCAGGACCTGCCGCGTCTGGTGGGAGAGGCTGACTTTGTCATCAACCTGCTGCCGAATACGCCGCAGACCCACGATGTCTACGACGCCAGGCTGTTCGCCCAATTCAAGCCGTCGTCGTTGTTCATCAATGTCGGGCGCGGCGCGGCGGTGGTGGATGCCGATCTGGTCAATGCCCTGAAGGAAGGTCATCTGGCGGGCGCGGTGATCGACGTCTGCCGTCAGGAACCATTACCACAGCGCCACCCGTTCTGGACCGCCTGGGGCCTGCTGCTGACCGGCCACAGCTCGGCGCCGACCTCGCCTGCTGCGATGACGCGGTTGTTCGTCGAGAATCTGAATGCTTATTGCGCGGGTGAGGCGTTGCGTGGGGAAGTGGATTTCGCGAAAGGGTATTGATCGCAGGCGGATGCCTCTGTAAGAGCGCGCTTGCCCGCGATGGCGATTCGTCTGCGCCATCTCGGTGACAGACAGTCCGCCATCGCGGGCAAGCGCGCTCCTACCGATCGGCCTGCTTGAACAAGGTTACAAACTAAAATCCCCTTCAGCCGCCAGTTCCGCCAGCGGACGGCGCGGGCTTGGCACTTCGCGGGCCTGCAGATACTCAGGCAGGGTCGTCTTGTCGCCCAGCTTGCCGATCGCCACCGCTGCATGCAGCGCGTAGCCTTCCGGAATCTTCAGCTCCTTGCGGGTCAGTTCCTGATCGAAACCGGCCATGCCGTGGGTGTGCCAGCCGCTCAGGCTCGCTTGCAGCGCCAGGTGGCCCCAGGCGGAACCGGTGTCGAAGGTGTGCCACAGGGCAGGGGTTTCTTCGCTGGCACCTGGTGCGGTGAAGGTGGTCTTGGAAATGACGATCACCAGCGCCGAAGCGTGCTGCGCCCAGCCACGGTTGAATTCGTTGAGCAGGCCCAGGAAGCGTTCCCAGTTCGGCGTGTCGCGGCGGGCGTAGAGAAAACGCCACGGCTGCGAGTTGTAGGCCGACGGCGCCCAGCGGGCGGCTTCGAAAAAGCTCAGTAGGGTTTCTTGCGGGATGCTTTCGCCGGTGAAGGCGCGGGGCGACCAGCGATCGGTGAATTGCGGGTCAATGGCGTATTCGGCAACGCGTGGGTTGGCGCTCATGGAAGTTCTGATCCTGAAGGGTTGAGGTGATCGCCCGCCATTGAAAGCGGCAGGCGAAATCAGTCAGATGGGCCGTGGACGGCAGGCATCGTCGAAACCGAAATGATGCGTGTCGCAAGCAGGCGTGGGCCCGGGTTGCGAGGGCATAAAGCTACTGCGCCGACCGCTCGCTGACAAGTGTGCGCGTACCGACAGTCGCCAGCGCTTGGCCCGCGTGCGATGTGCCACTAGACTGGCGGCCTTTTCTTCAGCCAATACCGATTCCCAGACCCATGGCCGCTCACGTAGAACCCTTCTGGATGCGCAAGACCCTCGCTCAACTCGACCCTGTCGAGTGGGAATCCCTGTGCGACGGTTGCGGCCTGTGCTGCCTGCAAAAACTCGAGGATGAGGACGACGGCAGCGTTTATTACACGCGCATCGCCTGCAAATTACTGGACCTTAATACCTGCCAGTGCACCGATTATCCGAATCGTCGTGCTCAGGTGCCCGATTGCATTCAACTCACGCCGGGTCAGGCCGATGAGTTCAAGTGGTTGCCGCCCACCTGCGGTTACCGCCTGGTTAGCGAAGGCAAGGACCTCCCGCTCTGGCATCACCTGGTGTGCGGTGATCGCGAGCAGGTGCACAAACAGCGTATTTCCCAGTCCGGCCGCATGCTCAGTGAAAAGAGCGTGGACGAGGACGACTGGGAGGACTACCTGATTTTCCGCGCTGGCTGACCTCATGGTGAGTTAACTCTCGATCCGAGAGCCTGTGCAACAGGAGTGGTCTGCCCGTGCGTTATCAATTGCCGCTGTGTGCTGTTCTGCTCGCCCTCGGCCTGGCTGCCGCAGGCCCTGCAAGTGCAGCGAAGAAAGTCGATCTGGATTATCACGTCACCCTGTTGCCCCAGAGTGATCAGGCAGAGGTGCGTCTGACCCTGGAGAAAGGCAGTGTCGTACGCAGCCTGAATCTGAATCTTGGGGACAAGGGCTATTTCTCTGACTTCAGCGCCGACGGCCAGTGGGCGACTGCGCCGGGTGAATCGGCCAATGCGCTGCGCGGTGTCTGGAAGCCCGCTACTGGCAAGGCGACGCTGAGCTGGCGTGTGCACCTCAATCGCCATGGCGCCGAGGCTTCAGCCGACAAACCCGGTTACGACAGCCGCATGACCCCTGACTGGGCGCTGTTTCGTGGCGAGGATCTGGTGCCCAGGGCGCGGCTCGATCAGCAGGATGGCGTGCGCTTGCAGGCGCGCCTGACCTTCGACTTGCCGCCGGGCTGGCGAAACGTCGAAACCTCCTGGCCACGCATCGGCAAGAACCGCTTTCGCATCGATAACGTCTCGCGCCTGTTCGATCGCCCGACCGGCTGGATGCTGGCGGGCAACCTGATCAACCGTCGCGCGCATCTGGGCGACACCGACGTCACGGTCACCGCGCCGAAAGGGCAGGGCATGCGCCGCATGGAAACCCTGACGCTCCTGACGTTTGTCTGGCCCAAGCTGCAGGCGGTCTTCCCGCGCACGCCGGGCAAGCTGCTGGTGGTTGGCGCGGCGCAGGGTATGGCGCGCAACGCCAGTGCCGCACATGACTCGATCTTCCTCAATGGCAGCCGACCGATCATCAGTGAAAGTGGCGCGAGCCCCTTGTTGCGTGAGCTGGTGCAGGTGTTCGCGCGCATTCAGACCCGCGATCGCAGCGACTGGATCCGAGCCGGGATGGCTGAGTACTACTCGGTGGAGTTGCTGCGGCGGGCCGGCGGGATGACTGAGGATCGCTATCAGGACTGGCAGTCGATCCTGACCCGGGTGGGGCGCAGGGTGACGACATTGCGCGGGGATCGTGTCGATCAGCCGATAACCGCTCGCGCAGCGCTGCTGATGAGCGCGCTGGATCAGGAGATTCGGCGCAAGACCGATGATCAGAAGTCGCTGGATGACGTGGTCCAGGGCGTGATGCGGATGGGAGCAGTGAGTACCGAGGATTTCGTGCAACTGAGCGCCGGGGTGATGGGCGAGCCGTCGAAGGTGCTGGCGACGTCATTACTTCAGGCGCCTTAGTCTGTGGGAGTGAGCTTGCTACGAAAGCGTCTTTTCAGGCACCAGCCCTGGGATGATGCTGCCGCATTCGTGAGCAAGCTCACTCCCACACATTTGAACCGTGGCGTGAGCGTAACCGGTATCAGACGCCCTTAGGCCCTTTCACCGCATCAATGCTCTTCACCACCGCTTCTTCCGCCGCCACTTCCGCCTTGGTCTTGAGCTTGCTCAACTCGGCGCCAGCCTCCTCGATTCGCGCGCGGGCCACGTCCATCTCACTGCGGCTCTTGTCCAGCAGTGCCTTGGCCGAGCAATGGCCGGTGATGCCGCGCGCCAGTACTGCGCCGCCGATGGCCAGTTGCACCAGCCCGAAAATACCGCCGCGACGCAGGCCCTTGCCCATCATCAGCACGCCACCGGCCAGCGAGCCAATGCGCTCCCAACCCTGGACGTTCTGCTCGGGGTAGTCCTGCAGATTTCGTTCGACGCGTTTAAGGATCGGGGTATCGCTCATGATGCGCTCTCCATGAAAAGTAAGGTCCCTAAAGCTGACTGTCACAATCGCAAACTGTTCAATGCGTTTGTCGCGGCAAAGGGCTCAGGTGCGATCGGTTTCGCGACCGAACTGCGGGCCGGAGCGGGTGTTGTTGCCCTTGGCCATGCGGTCATACAGCACGACGTTGACAGTCGCCGCCAGGTTCATGCAGCCGGTGGTGGGGATGTACACCACGTCCTCGCACCAGTCGCGAATCTCCTTGTCCAGCGAGCCGTCTTCGGGGCCGAAGATGTAGATCGCGCGATCCGGATGGGTGTACTCGGGCAGCGAGCGCGCGCCTTCTACCAGTTCCACTGCGACGGGCACACAACCCAAGGGGATGATTTTTTTCAGGTCGTCGATGCCGATCAGCGGGATGTCCTGATGGATCTTCTTGGTATCGGTGACGAAATCCCGCGCCCGCTCGTAGCGCGTGCCGGTGTAGAACACCGATGCCACGCCATAGCAGCCTGCCGCGCGCATCACCGATCCGACGTTTTCCGGGGATTTTGGGTTGTACAAGCCGATGCAGGCATAGCGTTTGTTGGCCACGGGGGAGGGTGCTCTGAAGGGAAAGCGCGGGATTATACGTAAGAAGCAGCGGCAAGCTTCAAGCTTTGAGCGGCAAGCTCGGCAGGCCGCTGTGAATTCACATGCACCGCTTTTGCTTGAAGCTTTGAGCTTGAAGCTTGTGGCTGCTCTTCAATCTTTTTTCATCAACCCCGCCAGCGCGGCGAAGGGGTTGTGGGTCGCCTTGGCGGTTTTCGGGCTGCTGGTCGAGCTGTCCGAGAAATACTGCTGGTCGGTATAACGCGAGTGCTCGTTGTCGTGGCAGTACAAGCACAACAGCTCCCAGTTGGAGCCGTCCTGCGGGTTGTTGTCGTGGTTGTGATCGCGGTGGTGCACGGTCAGCTCGCTCAGGCGCTTGCCGGAAAACTCCCGGGCGCAGCGGCCGCACACGTGCGGGTACATGCGCAGGGCCTTGTCGCGATAGCCCATCTCGCGATCGCGCTGGGCGTCGGCAAGGATGCGGTCGAGTTTGGATGTGTTGGTCGGGGTTCCCGAACTCATGGTGTCACCTGTTTCGTGTGCTGTGGGCAATGGGGGAATTCTAGCGCTTTGCAGCGCGCTCAGCCCTTCACTTTTTCAGCGATCCAGATCGTATGCCGCGTGCCCTTGTTGCCGTGGGCGTAAACCTTGACTTGCTCAGCCTTGAATCCGGCCTTGCGCAGTTTGTCGCTGAACGCGGCATCCGCGCTGGCAGACCACACGGCCAGCACGCCTTTGGGGCGCAGCGCGCTGGCGCAGGCCGCCAGACCAGCTGCCGAATACAGCCAGCTGTTGGCCTTTTGCGTCAGGCCTTCGGGGCCGTTGTCGACGTCGAGCATGATCGCGTCGAAACCCTGGGGTTCGCTTTTCAGCACCTGCGCGACGTCCTGGACGACGACTTTGGCGCGCGGGTCCTGCAAGGGATTGCCCGATTTCTCGCCCAATGGGCCACGATTCCACTCGACCACGCCGGGCACCAGCTCAGCTACCACCACTTCGCCGTTCTTGCCCAGATGCTTGAGGGCCGACGCAAGGGTGAAACCCATGCCCAGGCCGCCAATCAATACGCGAGGTTGCAGGCGCGAGGCGACTTTCTTGCAGGGGATTTCGGCGAGGGCGTCTTCAGAGCCGTGCATGCGCGTGTTCATCAACTGACCGCCGTCGCCGCCCTGGATCTTGATCACGAAATCCTCGCCGTACTCGAACAGGCAAAGGGCGCCGCCGTTGTCGGGGATCGGGGTGGTGTCGAGCAGAACAAAACGTTTCATGGGGAACTCAATGGGGGCGAGGCCGGGCCCAGCGCAATTTGTCAGCGCACGAAGCGCTGCGCAGGAGTAGCCTGAGCGTCACAGCAAAAGATTGGCAGTGGAGGCCAACGATGAAGCGGTCCATTCTAGCGGCGATTACCTTGGCGGTGCTGAGTGCATCACAGGCATTTGCCGAGAATCTGCAACCTGTCCTCAACACCCCCGAGCCGATCGCCGCGACCTCCGGCTCACCCGGAACGGCCACGCCGACCCCGTACCCGCAAGTGTCCCCACCCAGCGTTCCCCGCGCGGGAGGGCAGGGCAACCCGCCGTTACTGCCGAAGATCCCTCAGCCGGGGCCGCCGAAAGACGATGAGCCTCTGCCGGGGTTGTCGCCGCCGGCCAAGCCCAGCCCGTGAGTCGACCCCGTTATTCCTGCTGCGCCAGCACCTGTCCGTCCATCATGCGCAGGCGCCTGGACATGGCAATGGCGATGGCGCGGATGATCTTGGCCGCGACTTTTGGCGCCTCGTTGAGCATCTTGTCCAGCGAGTCCTTGCCCAGGTTCAACAGGTAACACGGCGACGCCGCGATGCAACTGGCCGAGCGGCGTTCGCCATCCAGCACGGCCATTTCGCCGAAGGCTCGACCGCTGCGCAGGATCGCCGTTTCCACCGGGACGCCTTCGCCGTTGCGTTTTTGCACCGACACCGTGCCCGAATGAATGATGCACATGAAGGTGCCGGCGTCGCCTTCATTGAAGATCGCTTCGCCTTTTTCGATGCTGCTGATGCTGAAATAACCCGCCGCCGCAGAAAAGTCCGCAGGCGTGAGTGCGAGGAACAGACCGCAGTCCATCAGCATCTCGCGGATTTCATTATTCAATGATGAAGGTGTCGGCATGGGATGTTCTTGTAAATGTAGTGAAGAATGGGGACTGCCAATTCCTGACCTGCAAAACGACGGCGGACTACAGCGGGTCCGCACACCGTCTGATATGACAAAAGGCCAGGAGGGAGTTCCTCAGGCCAGCTGCAATACCTTGAAGATAAATCCGTATTCGAGCGCTACGTCACGCAATCCCTGATAACGCCCGCTCATTCCGCCGTGGCCCGCGCCGAGTTCGGTCTTGAGCAGCAACAGATTGTCGTCGACTTTGCTGTCGCGCAATTTTGCCACCCACTTGGCCGCTTCCCAATACTGCACGCGACTGTCGTTATAACCGGCGATCACCAACATCGCCGGATACGCCTGGGCGCTGACGTTTTCGTACGGCGCGTAGGCCTTGATTCGAGCGTAGACCGCAGCCTCCTGCGGGTTGCCCCACTCGTCGTATTCGGTAACGGTCAGTGGCAGATCGGGGTCGAGCATGGTGTTGAGTACGTCGACGAACGGCACCTCGGCGATGGCTGCCTTGAACAGCTGCGGACGCTGATTGACCACTGCGCCGATCAACAGGCCACCGGCGCTGCCGCCGCTGATCACCAGTTTCTCGGCCGATGTCAGGTTTTGTGCAATCAGATGCTCGGCGCAGGCGATGAAGTCGCTGAAGGTGTTCTGCTTGTGCTCCTGCTTGCCGTTGCGATACCAGGCTTCGCCCAGCTCGCCGCCGCCGCGTACGTGGGCGATGGCAAAAGCCATGCCGCGATCGAGCAGGCTCAGCCGCGCGTGGGAGAACCACGGGTCGAGGCTTTCGCCGTAGGCGCCGTAGCCGTACAGATACAGCGGCACGGGAGTGCCTGCCAGCTCACGCTTGACCACCAGGCTGATCGGCACCTGCGTGCCGTCGGCAGCGGTAGCCCACAGGCGCTGGCTGACGTAGGCATCGGCGTCGAATACGCCCAGAACCGGCGTTTCCTTGAGTACGACCTGTTCCCCGTTGGCCAGGGTCAACTGACGCACTTGAGGCGGACGGTTCAGGGATTGATAGCGCAGCCGAATCTTGTCGCTCTCGAATTCAAGGGTGTCCTGGACATACAGGTTGTAGGCCGCGTCCGGCAGTTGCACGCGATAAGGCGACAGACCCTGTGGGTGAACCTCGACGATCGGCAGGCCGCCTTCGCGCAGGCTCAGGGTCAGGCCACGGGCGTTGAGGCTGAAGCCGTCGAGCATCACCGTGTCGCTGTGAGGGATCAGCGTCTGCCAGTCCTTGCGCTCAGGCGCGCTGCCGGCTTTTTCAGGGGCGTGGAACAGGGCGAAGTTGATGCCCGCCTGATTGCTGCGAATCAGCCAGCTCCAGGTGCCGTCGATCAGGCCGTGGTCCACCGAATATTCATGACCTTCGCTGCGTGGCGCGACGCAAACGAACGCCTCTTGCGGCTTGCTGGCGTCCAGCACCCAGCTTTCGCCGGTGGTCTTGCTGTCCAGCGCCAGCACCAGCTGACGCTCGGAACTGGTGCGGTAGCAGTGCAGGAAGAAACGCCCGTCGGGTTCGCTGAACACCAGCTCCGCCGAGTCGCTGCCCAGCCTGTGGCGATACAGCTTGTGCGGGCGATGGGTGTCGTCCAGCTCGCCGAAGAACAGGGTCTGGCTGTCATTGGCCCAAGTCATGCTGCCGTCGCAGTCCTCGAACGGCAGGCTGGCGACGTCGCCGCTGTTCAGTTCCTTGACGTACAGGCTGTAGACCTCTTCGCCGCTGGTGTCGGTGCTGTAGGCCAGGCGTTGATGGTCCGGGCTGATGCTGAACGCGCCCAGGGAAAAGAAGCCGCCGTTGGCCAGTGCATTCGGGTCCAGCAGCAGCTCTTCGGCGTTTTCGTCGATGGTCTCGGAATCATCCGCAGGGCGCGGGCAGCGGTAGTGGCGGGCGTACTCGTCGCCTTCGGTGGTGCGGGTGTAATACAGGTACGGGCCCCAAGGGGAGGGCAGCGACAGGTCGGTTTCAAGAATGCGGCCCTTGATCTCCTGAAACAGGGTCTCGCGCAGCGCCTGTTGATCGGCCAATTGCTGTTCCTGCCAGGCGTTTTCGGCCTTGAGGTAATCGAGCACCTCGGCGGTGTCGCGGTTCTGCAGCCAGGCATACGGATCGGCGCCATCGGCCTTGCGGGCAACGGGGGCGCTGGACGGGGTCTTGGAAGAAGGCATGCGGGGCTCTCTCAAAAGTGAAACAGACCGCTCCGACAGGCGCCTGCTCGAGGCGATGCGGACCGATAACTGAAGCCGGGTAAGCCAGGCTTGCGAAAAGTCGTTATCATAAGCGCCTCTTTACCTGCCTTACCACGGACGTCATGACCGACAACGACTATCTGATTGCCTGGGGCCTCTACGCGTTCGCTGCGTTGGGCTGTCTGTTGGTGTGGTTCAAGCTCACCGGCTGGATGTGGCGCTATCTGCGCGAACCGCTGCGCGTGATCGGCGCGGTGCTGCTGTTCTGCCCGACCATCATCGACCCGGTCAAGGAAAAATACGCTCCGGCGCTGGCCATCAGCGTGCTCGACCTTGGCCTCAAGGTCGGCAATAACGTCTGGCGCGCGGCACTGGATCTGTCGACCTACGGCTCCATTGCCTTGGGCCTGTACGTCATTTTCGCGCTGATCCGTCTACCTTTCCTACGCAAGAAAAAGGCCCGTCTGGCCCACGCCGAAGCCGCTGCCGCACAGGCTGCCGCCGAGCAGAAGGCCGAAGACGACCAGCCGTTCGCAACGCAAGGCCCGTCACGTTTCGCCAGCCCTGCAGCGCCCGCCAGCGGCGGCAATCTTGGCCGTCAGCGGGTCGAACCCAAACTTTAAAGCGTGGCGGGTACTCCTGCAGGAGCGCGCTTGCCCACGATGCAGTTCTGCAGACACCCGTTTGGTGGCTGGCAAAACGATTCGCGGGCAAGCGCGCTCCTACAAAAATGATGTGTGTCGTTGAGCGTACCGAGACCTGAGCATGTGTGAACTTCTGGGCATGAGTGCCAACGTACCGACCGACATCGTGTTCAGCTTTACCGGGCTGATGCAACGCGGCGGTCGCACCGGTCCCCACCGCGACGGCTGGGGTATCGGCTTCTATGAAGGGCGCGGCTTGCGTCTGTTCCAGGATCCGGCCGCCAGCAGCGAGTCGGAAGTCGCGCAACTGGTGCAGCGCTACCCGATCAAGAGCGAAGTGGTGATCGGCCACATCCGTCAGGCCAACGTCGGCAAGGTCTGCCTGTCCAACACCCATCCATTCGTGCGCGAACTGTGGGGGCGCAACTGGTGTTTCGCCCACAACGGCCAGTTGGCAGAGTTCCACCCTAGCGCCACGTTCTATCGGCCCGTGGGCGATACCGACAGCGAGGCTGCGTTCTGCGACCTGCTGAACCGCGTACGTGAGGCCTTCCCCGAGCCTGTCGAGATCGAACAGCTGCTGCCGACCCTGGTCCAAGCCTGCAGCGAGTATCGAAAAAAGGGCGTGTTCAATGGCCTGCTTAGCGATGGCGACTGGCTGTTCTGTTTCTGTTCGACCAAGCTTGTGCACATTACCCGGCGTGCGCCGTTTGGTCCGGCAAGGCTGAAAGATGTCGACGTAATCGTCGATTTTCAGGCCGAAACCACGCCAAACGACGTGGTCACGGTCATCGCCACCGAGCCGTTGACCGAGAACGAAACCTGGAATCGCTACGAACCCGGCCACTGGAGCCTGTGGCGTCGCGGCGAATGCGTGGCCGAAGGCCAGACCGACTGAGAGGGACCTATGCTGCGAAGCTATCTGCGACTGGTGTTGTTCACGGCAGGCCTGTTGATCGGCGTGCAGATTCCCGGCTTTATCAGCGACTACAGCAAGCGTGTCGAAGCGCACCTGTTGGAAGCGCAGCAGAACCTGCGCGGCTACAACGACACGGCCCAGCGCTTCTTCAATGGCGACGTGCAGGCGCTGATCCAGCATTACCGCAGCAGCGATGACCCGGTGTTTCGCACCGATGCCAACAACATCAGCAATCTGCTGACCCGCAATCAGGTGCTCGACCGTGAGTTCATGGCATTGCAAGGCCCGTGGTACCTGCGCGCCTGGCACGTCCTGACCGCCGCTGACCCGGACATCCGCAAGGAAACCTGGAACGGCTACACCTGGCAGGTGCTGCTGTCGCCGGAAGTCATCGGCTGGGGCCTGGTGTGTGCGCTGCTGTTTTCGATGGTGATCGAGAGTTTTGTGCTGTTCATCGACTGGGTGTTCGTCGGTCGGCATCACGTGCGCAAGGTGAATCGGGATTGGCAGTGAGCTAGCTCCCTCACGCTTCAGAACCCGTGGGAGCCGGCCCGCAGCAAGCCGGCTCCCACGGGGTGCTGTGGAGATTTTGCTATCCGCCCGCGCCGTTCACTTTTTCTTATCCCCCCCTCCCGCTTTTATTAGTTGGACGCCCCGTCCGCTCCCGCCCAAGAATGCGCCTACACATGACAGGCGTGTTTCAGCGCTGCAAAGGGACGCTTCCCGCGCGTAGACTCAAGCCTCGTCACCAACCGTCATTCGCACAGGAGATCATCCCTTGGGCCGCCTGTTATTGAACTGTGATATCGGCGAAAGCTACGGCGCCTGGACCATGGGTCTGGACGCCGAGGTGATGCCGTACATCGACTGCGCCAACATTGCCTGTGGCTTTCATGCCGGCGACCCCAGCGTCATGCGCAAGACCGTGGCCCTGGCCCTGACCCACAACGTGACCATCGGCGCGCACCCGGCGTACCCGGATCTGGTGGGTTTCGGAAGGCGCTCCATGGCCTGTTCGCCGCAAGAGATTCAAGACCTGCTGCACTACCAGATCGGTGCGCTGGATGGCGTTGCCCGTGCTCAAGGCGGTCGCGTCAGCTACGTCAAACCCCACGGCGCGATGTACAACGACATGATGGCCAACCCGACGCAGCTGCGCGCAGTCATCGAAGGCATCGCCCGCTACAACGCCGAACTGCCGCTGATGCTGCTGTCGATGCGCGACAACAGCGCAGCGCAAGCCATCGCCGATGAGTGCGGCGTTACCCTCTGGTTCGAAGCCTTTGCCGACCGCGCCTACGACAGCGCGGGCCGTCTGGTCTCGCGCAACCTGCCGGGCGCGGTGCATCACGACCCTGCGCTGATCATCGGTCAGGCCATGACCCTGTCCCGAGGCGAAGCGCTGATCGCCAGCGACGGCAGCGAACTGCTGCTGCACGTCGACACCCTGTGCGTACACGGCGACAACGCCAGCTCCATCGCGGCGGTGCAGCAGATTCGTCAGGCGCTGGGCAAGAACACCGCGTCATGAATGTGCGTATCGAAGTCGTCGCAATCGATTGCCTGATGGTGCGTCTGTTCGATGCCATCGATGAAGCCAACATGCCGTGGATGCTCGCCGCCAGTTTGCGTCTGCGCGAGGGCTTCGGTACGCATCTGATCGATCTGGTGCCGTCCTACACCACACTCATGGTGCATTACGACCTGATGGCGCTAAGCCCTCAACAGGCTAGCGAAGTGATCGCTCAGGCGCTGAAGGGTTTGTCCCCCGACGCGGCCAAAAGTGGGCGGCAGCATGTGTTGCCGGTCTGGTATGACCTCAGCGTGGGGCCTGAATTGACGCTGCTGTCCAAACGCAGCGGGCTGCCGGTGCATGAAGTGATTCATCGGCACACTCAGCGTGAGTACCAGGTATTTGCACTGGGTTTCGCGCCAGGTTTTGCCTTCATGGGGCTGGTCGAGGAAATCCTCGCCGCGCCCCGCATCAAGACCCCGCGCAAACGCGTCGCGGCTGGCAGTGTTGGCATCGCCGAACGTCAAACGGCGGCTTACCCGCTGGAGTCCCCCGGCGGCTGGAACATCCTCGGTCGCACCCCGGCGAAGCTCTTTGATCGTGACATCGACGGTTACTGCCTGATGCAACCCGGCGATACTGTGCGTTTCGCCGCCATCGATCACGCCGAATTCATTCGCCTGGGCGGCGACGACACCCCGCTGGAGGCACTGGCATGAGTGTGTTGACCGTCAAAAGCAGTACGCCGCTGTGTCAGTTGCAGGACGCCGGCCGGTTTGGCGTGCGCCATCTGGGCGTGACCCAGGGCGGGGCGCTGGACTGGGTGTCGATGGCCTGGGCCAACAAGCTGCTGAGCAACCCTCTCGGCGCGCCCGTGATCGAAGTGACCCTTGGTGGCCTGACGCTGATCGCCGAATCCGACTGTTGCCTGGCCTTGGCGGGCGCCGATCTGGGCGCGATGCTCGATGACCGCGCAATCGCTCCGTGGCGCAGCTTCTTCATGCGCAAAGGCCAGCAACTGCGCTTCACTCAACCGATTTGCGGCGCACGCGCCTACCTTGCTGCGCCTGGTGGTTTCGACGCGCTGGGCGTGTTGGGTAGCTGCGCAACTGTTGGGCGGGAAGGGCTGGGTGGTCTGGACGGCTCCGGCAACGCACTGCGCGAAGGCGATCAACTGACGTACTCGGGCGCCTCATTCGAACTGCATAGGCTGCCTGATCACCTGATCCCGAACTTCACAGAACCCCGCCCACTGGACGTCGTGCTCGGCGCACAGATCGGCCAGTTCAGCGGCCTGAGCCTGTTCGACGCCTTCAACAGCGATTGGACCCTCGACAGCCGCGCCGACCGCATGGGCCAACGCCTGCTAGGGCCGGAACTGGTCTATCAGGGCAAACCGATGATCTCCGAAGGCATCCCGCTGGGCGCCATTCAGGTCCCGCCGGATGGCCAACCCATCGTGCTGCTCAATGATCGCCAGACCATCGGCGGCTACCCCCGGCTTGGCGCACTCACCCCGCTGTCGCTGGCGCGGCTGGCGCAGAAACTGCCGGGGAGTGGGGTCCGGATGAAGGCGGTGGTGCAGGAGGTGGCGTCCAGGGAACAGGTTGAGTGTTTGCGGCGGTTCGCCAGTTCGAGCTGATTGAGCGTCTGCGGATCTCTTTTGTAGCAGTCCGGCTTGCCGGCGGCGGCGATTGCGATGCCGCCACCGCCGGCAAGCCGTGCGGCTACCGTCTCAGCATTACTTCGCCAAATACCGCATCCCTTCTTCCAGCCCACGCAACGTCAGCGGATACATCTGATCTTCGATCAGATCCCGCACGATGTTGGTTGAAGTGGTATAGCCCCAGGCATCTTTGGGGTAGGGGTTGATCCAGATGATTTTCTTGAACTTGGTCATAAAGCGGTGCATCCACACGTAGCCGGCTTCTTCGTTCCAGTGTTCGACGCTGCCGCCGGGCTGGGTGATTTCATAAGGCGCCATGGCGGCATCACCGATGAAGATCACTTTGTAGTCGGCGCCGTATTTGTGCAGCAAATCCTGGGTTGAGGTGTGTTCGGACGTGCGGCGCAGATTGTTCTTCCACACCGATTCATAAATGAAGTTGTGGAAGTAGAAATATTCCATGTGTTTGAACTCGGTCTTGCAGGCCGAGAACAGTTCTTCGCAGATCTTCACGTGGGCGTCCATCGAGCCGCCGATGTCGAACAGCAGCAACAACTTGATGGTGTTACGCCGTTCCGGGCGCATCTGGATGTTCAGAAGGCCCGCATCACGGGCGGTGTGATCGATGGTGCCGTCGATGTCCAACTCGTCCGCAGCGCCTTGGCGGGCGAATTTGCGCAGGCGACGCAAGGCCACCTTGATGTTGCGCGTGCCGAGTTCGACCTGATCGTCGAGGTTCTTGTACTCGCGCTGATCCCAGACCTTTGCGGCCTTGCCCTGGCGCTTACCCGCCTCGCCGACGCGGATGCCTTCCGGGTTGTAGCCACCTGAGCCGAAAGGGCTGGTGCCGCCGGTGCCGATCCATTTGTTGCCACCGGCATGACGCTCTTTCTGTTCCTCCAGACGCTTCTTGAATTCCTCAATGAGCTTGTCGAGGCCGCCCAGCGATTGAATCTGCGCGCGTTCTTCGTCGGTGAGCGAACGTTCAAACTCCTTGCGCAGCCAGTCCTCGGGGATCAGCGCCTGCAAGTGGTCGTCGAGCTTTTCCAGGCCGTTGAAATAGGCACCGAAGGCCCGGTCGAACTTGTCGTAGTGGCGCTCGTCCTTGACCAGAATCGCCCGGGACAAGTAGTAGAACTCATCCATGTCGGCGAATGTCACCCGCTGTTTCAGGGCGTTGATCAGGTCCAGCAGTTCACGCACCGAGACCGGCACCTTGGCTGCGCGCATTTCGTTGAACAGGTTGAGCAACATGAACAGGGCCCCGCACTTATCCGGAAGAACTCAGCGATTGCCGCGACGGCTCATAAACGCCAGACGCTCGAGCAACTGTACGTCCTGCTCGTTCTTGACCAACGCCCCGGCCAGCGGCGGAATGGCCTTGGTCGGATCACGCTCGCGCAGAACGGCCTCGCCGATGTTGTCGGCCATTAGCAGCTTGAGCCAGTCCACCAGTTCGGACGTCGAGGGCTTTTTCTTCAGGCCCGGCACTTTGCGCACGTCGAAGAACACGTCCAGCGCTTCGCTGACCAGGTCTTTCTTGATGTCCGGGTAGTGCACGTCAACGATCTGCTGCAGGGTGTTGCGATCGGGGAAGGCGATGTAGTGAAAGAAGCAGCGACGCAGGAAGGCGTCAGGGAGTTCTTTTTCGTTGTTCGAGGTAATGATGATGATCGGGCGTTTTTTCGCCTTGATCGTCTCGTCGATCTCGTAGACGTAGAACTCCATCTTGTCGAGTTCTTGCAGGAGGTCGTTGGGGAATTCGATGTCGGCCTTGTCGATCTCGTCGATCAGCAGGATGACGCGCTCATCGGCCTCGAAGGCTTCCCAGAGCTTGCCTTTCTTCAGGTAATTGCGCACATCGTGGACTTTGTCCACGCCCAGTTGCGAGTCGCGCAAACGGCTGACGGCATCGTACTCGTACAGACCTTGATGGGCCTTGGTGGTCGACTTGATGTGCCAGGTGATCAGCTTCGCGCCGAAGGATTCGGCCAGTTGCTCGGCCAGCATGGTCTTGCCGGTGCCGGGCTCGCCCTTGACCAGCAGCGGACGCTCCAGGGTGATGGCGGCGTTGACGGCAAGCTTGAGGTCGTCGGTGGCGACATAGGCGCGGGTGCCTTCGAACTTCATCGGAAAATCCTCGAACGTAATGTGCGGGCAACAGACCCGAACGGCGCTGATTCAGCATAAAGAATGCAGCGACTATAACGCGCGCCCCGCCTGAGTGTGAACGCAGACGCTTTATTCAGTTGCTGAATGGCGGGTCTTGAAATGACTCACTGCGCCTCACTCTTGCCACTGTCATACCGCGTATTGAACGCCTGCACGAACGCATTGCGCAGAATTTGCAGGAACGCCTGGAACGCGCTCACGTCCTGGTTGTGCACGCTGCCGCTGAGTTCGACGCGGGTGGCGAACTGGTTTTTGCGCTGATTCTTGAGCACGGTTTCGCTGGCGCCGACCATGGCTTCCCAGATCGAGCGAAAGAAACCCTTGTTCTGGTTCTCGACGTCCTGTTGCCAGTTGAAGATGTCGACATCGCGCAGCAGCGGTTTGATATAGCCACTGAGCTGGCCCTTGTTGGCCTGGGCTTCGATGACGATGTCGCCGCTGCCCGCGTTGAAATCGAACTTGCCGTAGGCCGAGGCGAAGTCGTTGAAACGCTTGAGTTGCAGGTTGGTGGCACGCAGTTTGAAGTCGAAGTCTTCGAAATTGCTGAACGGGTCGAACGTGGCGCTCGACTCCATGGGTGCCTGGCCCTGAAGCAGTGCCTTGCCTTCGAAGCGGGCGTCGCGATTGCCGGCGGTGTCGACCACGTTGGTGATGTTGTAGACGCTGGCGTTGACTTTGTCGGCCTCGATTTTCACTTTCGGGGTGGAGGTGAAGTTGCTGAAGGTGATTTTGCCGTCCTCCACCCGCAATTCGTCGAGGGTGATGGGCAGCAGCTTGTTCAACTGCTCGCGCCAGTCGGTGCCCGCACCGGTCTGGGATTGTTGCTTGTCGGGACCGCCGTCGACAAAATTCAGCTCAGGGCTGACGAATGTAACCTGAGCCACAACGGCATGGTCGTACCAGAGCGAGTGCCAACTGACGGAGAGGTCGATCAGCGGCACCTTGAGCAGAGGGACCGGCACTTTGCCATCGACCTTGACGATGTTCAGGCCGTTGATCCTGTACGCGCCGCGCCACAGCGCCAGGTCCACATCGGTTATGCGACCGCGGTAGTCGCCCATGTCGGCGAGCTTGTCGTTGAGGTAGTTGCGTACCACATAAGGGAGCGCGATGTGCGCGGCAATCAACAACACGGCCAAGGTCACGACTGTCCACAGGGGCCAGCTATAGCGACGTTTCATGTCGAAGTTCTCCGCTTGTCTCGAGGTTGACTGCTTGAAGGATTGACTGTCGGCGCTGCCATCGGTTCGCTTCGACTGGACGCAATACAGGCTCAAGGCATAGGCTTTGAGCTTTTCCGCCACCTGCACAAGGACCCGGTCATGAGCCGTATTTACGCAGACAACGCCCACTCCATCGGCAACACGCCGCTGGTGCAGATCAACCGCATCGCGCCGCGCGGGGTCACGATTCTGGCCAAGATCGAAGGGCGTAATCCGGGGTATTCGGTCAAGTGCCGCATCGGCGCGAACATGATCTGGGACGCTGAAAGCCGTGGCAAACTCAAGCCAGGCATGACCATCGTCGAGCCGACTTCGGGCAACACCGGCATTGGCCTGGCCTTCGTGGCCGCCGCGCGCGGCTACAAATTGATGCTGACCATGCCGGCGTCAATGAGCATCGAACGGCGCAAGGTGCTCAAGGCCCTGGGGGCCGAACTGGTGCTGACCGAGCCCGCCAAGGGCATGAAGGGCGCCATCGCCAAGGCCGAGGAGCTGGTGGCCAGCGATCCTTCGAAGTTCTTCATGCCGGGGCAATTTGAAAACCCGGCCAACCCTGCGATTCATGAAAAAACCACCGGCCCGGAAATCTGGAACGACACCGATGGCGCCATCGACGTGCTGGTGGCGGGCGTCGGGACCGGCGGCACCATCACCGGCGTGTCGCGCTACATCAAGAACACCCAAGGCAAGCCGATCCTGTCGGTGGCCGTCGAGCCGATGATCTCGCCGATCATCACCCAGGCCCTGGCAGGGCAGGAAATCACTCCCAGCCCGCACAAGATCCAGGGCATCGGTGCGGGTTTCATCCCGAAAAACCTTGATCTGTCGATCGTCGACAAGGTCGAGCTGGTCAGCGACGACGAAGCCAAGGCCATGGCGTTGCGCCTGATGCAGGAGGAGGGGATTCTCTGCGGCATCTCCTGTGGCGCGGCGATGCAGGCGGCGGTGCGTCTGGCCGAGAAGCCGGAAATGCAGGGCAAGACCATTGTGGTGATCCTGCCGGATTCGGGCGAGCGTTACCTGTCGAGCATGCTGTTCAGCGACCTGTTCACTGAACAGGAGCTGACCCAATAGTCGCATGGTTGCCTGCTTTGGCTTTTTACCGGGCTGACGAAGGCTTATGATGGCCGCCATCCAGACCCGCCAGAGACCTGATGCAGGTCATCTGGTGGTGTTTTGCAGTGGTTAGAATGACTGGTGGTGCGCTCGCCATACCGCTTCTGCCCGCAGGGCGTAGGAGCAAGCTTGCTCCTACGGGCTCCGCCCAGAATCGAAAGCCGATCATAGCCAGGCAATTCCCTGTTCCAAGGAGAGCTTCATGACCCTTTCTTTCGCTGCCAAGGCGGCGATTCTGCTGCTGTTCGTGGGCAGCACGCTGTACGTGCATCTGCGCGGCAAGGCGCGTTTGCCGGTGTTGCGCCAGTTCGTCAACCATTCGGCCCTGTTCGCGCCGTACAACGCCTTGATGTACCTGTTCTCCAGCGTGCCGTCCAAGCCCTATCTGGACCGCAGCAAATTCCCTGAACTGGACGTGCTCAAGGACAACTGGGAAGTCATTCGTGACGAAGCCATGCACCTGTTCGACGAGGGCTACATTCGCGCGGCCGCCAAGGACAATGACGCCGGTTTCGGCTCGTTCTTCAAGAAGGGCTGGAAGCGCTTCTACCTGAAGTGGTACGACAAACCGCTGCCGTCGGCCGAGGCGCTGTGCCCGAAAACCGTCGAGCTGGTCAGCCGCATCCCCAACGTCAAGGGCGCGATGTTCGCGCTGTTGCCCGGTGGCAGCCATTTGAACCCGCACCGCGACCCGTTTGCCGGTTCCCTGCGTTATCACCTGGGCCTGTCGACGCCGAACTCCGACGACTGCCGGATCTTCGTCGATGGCAAGGTCTACGCCTGGCGCGACGGTGAAGACGTGATGTTCGACGAGACCTACGTGCACTGGGTCAAGAACGAAACCGACGTCACCCGTGTGATTCTGTTCTGCGACATCGAGCGCCCGCTGAGCAACCGCTTCATGACCTCGATCAACCGCAGCGTCAGCGCGTTTCTCGGTCGCGCGACTGCGCCGCAGAACACCGATGACGAGCGCGTCGGCGGCATCAACCAGGCGTACGCCTTTAGCAAGCGCTTCAGCAACGGCATCAGTGGCAAGGTCAAGCAGTTCAAGCGCGCCAACCCCAAGGCCTATCGCATCCTGCGTCCGGTGCTGGCGGTGGTCGTGCTGACCCTGCTGGGTTACTGGCTGTTCGGCTGAACCCCCCCTCAATCAAAGCGCCGCGCCACCCTGTGTCGCGGCGCTTTGTCGTTTCTGGCTCCGGGGTTTTCGGGTAAATAGCACGTCCATTCAATCTCCCGCAGGCCTGCCCGCCGACCATGAGCGCATTATTCGTTCCTGGAGATGATGTGCATGCGCGCCCGATTTCTGATGATTTCAGCCACTGTCTTTGGCCTTGCCGGACCCATGACAGCAGTGGTTGCCCCGACTGCAGCGTTTGCCCAGACGCCGGTCGCGGTCGCCGTGGCCCCGCAATACGACACTTCCCACGTCTACGTTGCCCCCGCCGATGTCGAGCGCTTCGTGCAGAGCTTCACCGCGACCTTTGGTGGCCAGAGCACGCCGCAGGTGGTGGTCAACGTGCTGCCGGTGCCGAGCAGCACCACATCACAATTGATCCAGACGCCGGTGGGTACTGTGTCGCTGTTCGGGTTCACCACGCCGATTCCGCGCCCGTTCGGTCAGGAGCGTAACGGTTATCTGGTCAAGGACATGGACGTAGCCCTTAAGGAAGCACGCAAGGCTGGCGCTGACGTGATCGTGTCCGACTTCCCCGACCCGATTGGCCGCGATGCCGTGGTGCAATGGCCGGGTGGCGTCAACATGCAGCTGTACTGGCACACCAAAGTCCCTAGCTATGCGCCGTTCCAGACCGTGCCGGAAAACCGCGTCTATGTTTCGAAGGACCGCGCGGCAGCGTTCGTCAAATCGTTCGTGGCCTTCTCCCATGGCAAGGTGGTGAGCGACGCCAAAAAGGCGCCGGGCGTCGAGATCGGTCGGGCTGACGTGACCTATGAGCGCATCCGCATCGAATCGCCGTTCGGCAAGATGGTCGTGCTGGCCACCGACGGCCACCTGCCGTATCCGTTCGGTCACGACACCACCGGTTACGAAGTCAGCAACCTGCAGGACACCCTGACCAAAGCCAGGGCTGCCGGTGTCAAAACCCTGGTCGAGCCGTTCACCAGCGAAGGCCGCGACGCCGCGGTGGTGGAGTTCCCCGGTGGTTACGTCGCTGAAATCCATCAACTCACCAAAGCGGGTTGACCGGTGGGCAGTGGACGACTCAGTCGGGGTCTGAGCGGTGTCTGGCTGGCGGTGAGTCTGCCGTTGATCGGCGCTCAGGCCCACGCCGACGACAGCACCTCGCGACCTGTCGTCAAGACCAATCGTTGGCAGGAAGACTGGTCGGTGCTGGCCGACCCTGCGCTCAGGACCCAACCGCTGGACAGCCTCAAGTACATCTCGTTGTCTGACAGCGACCCGCAGACATACCTGTCCTTGGGCAGCACCCTGCGCGAGCGCTTTGAAATGAATGACGCCAGCAGTTTCGGCACCCGCAACACGGCGCGGGACGCTTATCTGCTGCAGCGTTTTCAGGTCCACGCGGACCTGCACTTCAACGAAAACTGGCGCCTCTTCACTCAGCTTGAAGACGCGCGCGCCTACGACAAGACCACCCTTGGGGGCGCCGACCAGAACCGCACGGACCTGCGTCTGGCATTTCTCGAATACATCAACAGGTTCGGTGATAACACGTTCAAGGCGCGAGTGGGGCGTCAGGATTTTGCCTTCGACTTGCAACGCTTCATTTCCTCGCGGGACGGCCCGAACGTGCGGCAGTCCTTCGATGCGCTCTGGGCGGACTGGGAAACCGGGTTGTGGCGCTTCATCGGTATCGCCAGCCGACCTGTGCAGTACCAGGACGACCGCCATTTCGACGACCGCTCCAATCATGATTTTCGCTTCCACATGTTGAGGGTCGAGCGGCTGGTGGGCGGGAGCAATGAGCTGTCGGCCTACGTCGGCCTGTTCGAGCGCGACGAGGCCAGCTATCTGGATGCCAGCGGCGCCGAACACCGAAACATCTTCGACGCTCGCCTGGGCGGTGCGGCCGAAGGTTACGACTGGGATCTGGAAGCGATGGGGCAGACCGGTTCGGTGGGTTCCAAGAGCATTCGCGCCTGGGCGGGTGGGAGTCGGGTGGGCTATACCTTCGCCGACGTGGCATGGACGCCACGCCTTGGCCTGCAGCTGGACGCCGCCTCGGGCGACCGGCACGGCGGCGATGGCACGCTGGCGACATTCAACCCGTTATTCCCCAACGGCTATTATTTCTCGCTGGGCGGCTATACCGGTTACGCCAACATCCTTCATGTGAAGCCGTCGATCACGGTCAAGCCGATCGCCAGGCTCAGCGTGCAGACCGCCATCGGCCTGCAATGGCGTGAAACTACTGAGGATGCGGTCTACGTGCAGCCCAACATTGCGTTAGCCGGAACGGCCGGGCAGGGCGGACGCTGGACCGGAGCCTACGGACAGGTACGCACTGACTACACATTCACCAGCAACCTCTCCGGCGCCATTGAAGCGGTGCACTATGACGTGGGTCAGGCGGTGCGCGATGCTGGCGGTCACGACAGTAACTACCTGGGCGTCGAGCTCAAATTCAGCTGGTAGGCACCGGTACGGATCGACAGTGGCGACGTCGTAAAACGATATTGCGCAGACACCGGTGGCTGGTTATAGTCGGCCCCGTTGCTGCAATACGCTGCAACAGTCACCTCCTTTGAGAAGGCGCAGACAATGCCTGCATCCAACCCACATTTCGCGTTCCAGGCTGCAGCTTGCGCTGTCGCTGAACCGTGTGGTTGCATGCAAGTCGCCTTTATCACGCGTTACCCGCCCCCTTCGCCTGTGAGCAGCCCGGTCGTGTGCGTTGTCGCACCGCCCGCCGTGGTTGTGCTGGGCTGATCGACTGCCCAAAGCCGTCGCATCACGCCTGCAACCCCCAACAAAACGTTTGTGAATCCGGTCTTTTTGCCGGGTCCGATTTTGTCCGATCACAGGTGACACCATGTTCGCTAACAAAGCCTTGGCCTCGCTGGCCACGACTACGCTGTTCGTCCTGCTCTGGAGTAGCGGGGCCATCGTTTCCAAGTGGGGCCTGACCCACGCGTCGCCCTTTGCGTTTCTGTTGTTGCGCTTCTTGCTGGCGCTGGTTGCGCTGGCGATCCTGATCCCGACCCTGGGTTACAAACTGCCTGCCACGCGTCAGTCGATGGGCTACGCCCTGGCGACCGGCGCGGTGCTGCTGGGCGCTTACCAGATCTGCTACCTGCTGGCGCTGGACATGCACGTCGCGCCCGGCGTCATGGCCACCATCATGGGGGTGCAGCCGATTCTGACGGCAGTGCTGGTTGAACGCAGCCGTGCCTGGTCACGGATGTTCGGGCTCGGCCTTGGCCTTGCGGGCTTGGTGCTGGTGGTGTTCCAGGGCATTGGCGACGGCGGCTCGCTGGCGGGGATGCTGTTCGGCGTGCTCGGCATGCTGGCCATGACCGGCGGCTCGATCATGCAGAAACGCATCACCGACAACCCCCTCGGCACGCTGCCGCTGCAGTACTTCGCCGGGACCCTGGTGTGTGCGGTGTTCGTGCCGTTCCAGCCGTTCCACTTCGAGCACAGCGCAGGCTTCTACGTACCGGTGCTGTACATGGGGCTGGTGGTGTCGGTGCTGGCGACCTTCCTGCTGTATCGGCTGATCGCGCAGGGCAATCTGGTCAACGTCACCAGCCTGTTCTATCTGGTGCCTGCGGTGACGGCGATCATGGATTACCTGATCTTCGGCAACCGCCTGGCGCTGCTGAGCATGCTGGGGATGGTGCTGATTGTGGTGGGGCTGATCTTTGTGTTCAGGAAGGTGAAGTGACACGTTTTATCGGCGTACGCTGAAGGCGTATGTGGGAGCAGGCTTGCTGGCGAAAGCGGTGAATCAGCTTCAGATGGGCTGACTGACGTTGCGCATTCGCCAGCAAGCTGGCTCCCACAGGTTTAGCGGTGCATTGCCACCGGTTGAGTGTCAGTTACAACACAAAGCGCGTCACCAGTCCGTTCAAACCCACTGCCAGTCGCGACAATTCCTGGCTGGCGGCGGAGGTCTGGGTGGCGCCCGCCGCCGTTTGCGTCGACAGATCACGAATGTTCACCAGGCTGCGATCCACCTCTCGCGCCACCAGCGATTGTTGCTCGGCGGCGCTGGCGATGACCAGATTGCGCTGGTTGATCTGCGAGATCGCGGCGGTGATTTTCTCCAGGGCCTGACCCGCGCTGCTGGCCCGCTGCAGCGTCTGCTCGGCCTGGCTGGCGCTGTTCTGCATGGCGCCGACGGTGTTCTGGGTGCCGGTCTGGATGCTGCTGATCATCTGCTCAATTTCCTGGGTCGAGTCCTGGGTGCGTTGCGCCAGCGAGCGAACCTCATCAGCGACCACCGCAAACCCGCGTCCTGCCTCACCGGCCCGCGCCGCTTCGATGGCCGCGTTGAGCGCCAGCAGATTGGTCTGCCCGGCAATGCCACGAATCACTTCCAGCACCTTGCTGATGTCCTGCGCCTGAGTTGCCAGCCCCTTGGCCTGCGCCGAGGCGTTCATCACTTCGCCCACTAATCCTTGAATCGACTCGATGGTTTCGCTGACTTCGCGCTGGCCGTGCTGACTGTCGGCGTCGGAGGCTTTCGACGCTTCGGAGGTCGACACGGCGTTGCTCGCCACCTCATCCACGGCGGCGCTCATCTGTGTCACGGCGGTGGCGGCCAGTTCGATTTCATCGTTTTGCGCCTGCAGGCTGCGGGTGCTCTGTTCCATCACCGAGCTCATTTCTTCAGCCGCCGAGGCCAGCTGTTGCGACGAATCGGTGATGCCGCGAATGGTCGAGCGCAGGTTCTGCTGCATGGCCGACAAGGCTTTGAGCAAGTGCGCGGGTTCGTCATTACCCTGATGATCGAAGGTCGCCGTGAGATTGCCGCCTGCAATGGTTTGCGCCACCTCCAGCGCCTGGCCGATGGGTTTGACGATGCTGCGGGTCAGCATCAATGCGAGCACAAAGGTGAGCAGCAATGAGGCGACGATGATGGCAACTACGATCAGTTGCGTGCGCTCATACAGCGATGCAGCCGCCTGAGTCGCACTTTCCGCCCCTTGCTGGCTGTAAGCGATCAACCCGCGCAGATGGCTATCGAGTTTGCTGCCTTCGGGCGCCAACTGTTCACTGAGCACTGCGTAGGCCTGGGCCGGTTGCTGTGCGTCGATCCTGGCCACCACCTGGTCGAGGATCTTCAGGTAGTTTTCCACGGAGCGTTCCAGGTTGCCGAGCAGCAGGCTTTCTTCAGGATCAACCACCTCGCTTTTGTAAAGGCTCAACTGTTTGAGTAGCTGATCGCGGCTGTCATTGATGGCACGCTTGCTGTTGCTCTGCACGTCCGCTTCGGGAATGGCGATCAGACGCAATGCCTCCATGCGAATGAGGGTCACGCGATCGGCCATTTTGTGGGTGTCTTCGATGTGCGGCATCCACTGGTGTTCGATTACCTCGGCGCTGGAACGCAGCACCGACATTTTGCCCAGGCAGAACAAGCCGACAACGGCCAATAGAAGTCCCACCAGCCCAAATCCCAGGCTGGCTCTGCTGCCAATGCGCATGTTTCTGATCACGGTATTTCGCTCCTCGGTAGGACGGGTCGGGTACATCCAGAAGCCTTTGTTGTCGTTTTGGCAGGCTGGCAGGGATGGTTTATGTCAAATGGCTATCATTGTGGTAGCTGTTGACTATGACCCGATGAAACCGTTCCGGCGGGCAGCCGCGTACACGCAGATACGAGGCTGCGTAATGATGACCAGATATTTCAGAGATGCGGAAGTGCGCGGCTCCGGGAAGGACGCGGCGATATCAAGAGGTCTGAAGGCGTTTAATCAGTTCAAACTCACATGCCGACTCAACAACGCGCGCAGGGCCGCTGGCTTCACCGGTTTAGCCAGGTATTCCAGTCCCGCCGCATGCACCTGCGCCACCAGTTCCGGGCGCCCGTCAGCGCTGATCAGCACGCCAGGCACCGGCTCGCCCAGTTGCGTGCGCAGCCAGGCCATGAGGTCGGTGCCGGTTTCGCCGTGGTCCAAATGGTAGTCCACCAGCGCCAGATGCGGGCGCATGCCTTCGTCGAGCAGGGTCTGGCATTCGTCGCGGTTGCGCGCCGTCCACACCTGACAGCCCCAACGGCTGAGCAGGCTGTTCATGCCGATGAGGATGCTGTCTTCATTGTCGATACACAGCACCTGCGTACCGTTGAGGGCCGCACGTTTGGGCTCGGTCGCCGCCGATTGCGGCGCGGTTTGCGAGCGGGCCAGCGGCACGGTGACGCTGAACACGCTGCCTTTGCCGGGCCACGAACGCACTTGCAGTGTGTGACCGAGCACACGACACAGGCCATCGGCGATCGCCAAGCCCAGCCCCAGGCCTTTTTCAGCGCGGGTCTGGTGGCTGTCCAGGCGTTTGAATTCTTCGAAAATCACCTGACGTTTGTCTTCGGGAATGCCCGGCCCGCGGTCCCACACTTCCAGACTCAAATGCGTGCCCTTGCGCCGCACGCCCAGCAGAATCGGCCCCTTGGCGTAACGGAAGGCGTTGGTCAGGAAGTTCTGCAGCACCCGACGCAGCAGCTTGGCGTCACTGGCGATGCGCAACTGACTACCGCGCACGCGGAAGCTCAAGCCCTGTTCCTGCGCCAACGCCTTGAATTCCGCGCCCAACGTGTCGAACAGGTTAGTGAGCGGGAAGGGCGCGATGGTCGGGGTAAACTTACCGTTTTCCAGACGCGATATATCCAGCAGGTCGCTGATCAGGTCCTCGGCCGAACGCAACGAACTGTCCAGGTGCTGGATCAGCTTTTGCGCCTCGTCGGGGATGCTGTCGTCGACGTGCAGCAGGGCCGCGGAGAACAGCCGTGCGGCGTTCATCGGCTGCATCAAGTCGTGGCTGACTGCCGCGAGGAAGCGCGTCTTTGACTGGTTGGCGGCTTCGGCGTGGGCCTTGGCTTCGGTGAGGGCAACGTTCAGTTGCGACAGCTCGCGGGTGCGCTCGGCCACCCGTTGTTCAAGGCTTTCGTTGACGCCCTTGAGCGCCTGCTCGGCCTCGCGGAACGCAGTGATGTCGGTGAAACTCATCACGAAACCGCCGCCCGGCATCGGGTTGCCGATCAGCTCGATCACCCGGCCGTTGGGGAACAGTCGCTCGGAGGTGTGCGCGCGGCCCTGACGCATCCAGTGCAGGCGGCGAGCGACGTGAACTTCCGCTTCACCCGGCCCGAGCAGGCCGCGCTCGGCGTTGTAGCGAATGATGTCGGCGATGGGCCGGCCGACGCTGATCAGCCCCTCGGGGTAGTTGAACAGCTCCAGATAACGGTCGTTCCAGGCCACCAGTTTCAGCGACTGGTCGACCACGCTGATGCCTTGGGTGATGTTCTCGATGGCGCCCTGCAACAGCGCGCGGTTGAACTGCAGCACCTCGGAGGCTTCGTCGGCGATGCGCACCACGTCTTCGAGCTGCATGTCGCGGCCCTCGATGGCGGCCTTGACCACCGCGCGGGTCGAGGAGGTGCCGAGCACACCGGCCAGCAGGCGTTCGGTGTGGGCGATCCATTCGCCGTTGGCGTTCTGGTTCGGGTTGAAACCCTTGCCCTGACGATAGGCGAAGCGGATGAAGCTTTGCTGCGCGCGCTCTTCACCGACGAAACGGGCCGAGAGCTTGAGCAGGTCCTCGATCTGCACCGCCAAGAGCGAACGATTGTTGGGGCGCGCCTGCAGTTCCTGACCGATGAAACGCCCGGCCTGCCAGTGCTCCGACACCCGCGTGCGCGACAGCAGCGAGACCCAGATGAACAGCGCAAAGTTGCCCGCCATCGACAGCACGACGCCTTGGGTCAATGGGGTGATCGGCAGGTTCAGCGGGTTGCTGTGCAGCCACGCCAGCAGCGGAAAACTGTCGAGCGACCAACCCATGCTGTGGGCGGTCAGCGGCAGCACCAGGGTGTAGAACCAGATGAACACCCCTGCTGCCAGCCCCGCGAACACGCCTCGGCGGTTGGCCGGTTTCCAGTACAGCGCGCCGATCATCGCAGGCGCCAGTTGAGTGATGGCAGCGAAGGCGATCTGGCCAATGGTGGCCAGGCTTGCGGTCGAACCGAGCAGGCGATAGCTCACGTAAGCCAGCAGCAATATCGCGACGATGCTGACCCGGCGCACCGAGAGCATCCAGTAGCGGAACACCTCGAACGGGCGCTCGGCGGTTTTGCGGCGCAGCAGCCACGGCAGCAGCATGTCGTTGGACACCATGGTCGACAGCGCAACGCTGGCCACGATCACCATGCCGGTGGCGGCCGAAGCGCCCCCGATAAAGGCGAGCATCGCCAGCGCCGGATGAGCGTGGGCCAGGGGTACGCTGATCACAAAGGAGTCCGGCAGCACCGAGCCTGGCAGCAGCATTTGCCCGGCCAGCGCAATCGGCACCACGAACAGCCCGGCCAGCACCAAGTACATCGGAAACACCCACTTGGCCAGGCGCAGGTCCTGAGGCTCGATGTTCTCCACCACCGTCACGTGAAACTGCCGGGGCAGGCAGACGATGGCCATCATCGCTACGCCGGTCTGCACCACCATCGACGGCCAGTTGATGGTCTCCTTCCAGTACTGCTCCAGACGCGGCGCGAGCATCGCCTGATTGAACAGATCGTCGACGCCGTCATACAGACCAAACGTGACGAACACGCCAACCGCCATGAAGGCGAACAGCTTGACCAGTGCTTCAAACGCGATGGCCAGCACCATGCCGCGGTGGTGCTCGGTGGCGTCCAGGTTGCGCGTGCCGAAGACGATGGTGAACAGCGCCAGCACCAGCGACACGATCAGCGCGGTGTCCTGGGCCCGCGTGCCCGTAGCGTCGGCACCGGCGCCGATGAGGATGTTCACGCCCAGCACGATGCCTTTGAGTTGCAGGGCGATGTAGGGCAGCACGCCGATCAGGCAGATCAGTGCGACAACCACGGCCAGCGTCTGGGATTTGCCGTAGCGTGCGGCGATGAAGTCGGCGATGGAGGTGATGTTTTCCTGCTTGCTGATCAGCACCATTTTCTGCAGCACCCAGGGCGCCAGCACCATCATCACGATGGGCCCCAGGTAGATCGGCAGGAACGACCACAGCTGCTCGGCGGCCTGGCCGACGGCGCCGAAAAACGTCCAGCTGGTGCAATACACCGCCAGCGACAGGCTGTACACCCAGGCACGCAACCGTGGCGGCAAGGCGCCGCTGCGACGATCGCCGTAAAAGGCGATGGCGAACATGATGGCCATATAGGCCAGGGCGACAGCAGCGATCAATCCGCTGGACAGTGACATGACAACTCCACAGGCAAAGAACAGTTGCGCGGCGATCCCTCACCGGTCAGACAGTCTCGCACGCCGGATGACGTTCGTCTGTTTCGACCAAGGTAGGAGCGGGTGCGAGATTATCCGAGGCTGCCGCTGGTTGGGGACACTCTGAGGACCTCTAGGAGCGCAGTGACTAAAAGGGTTCTCGTATATCTGGAAAATCTATGACCTATAGAGAAACTACCCGCTTAATAGATATCTGCCGACGGCATAACATGGAGATCACCTCACCAGAGGCCAGGAGCCACCCATGAGCCACGCCATTTTCATTCCCCGCAAACCCTTCAGCCAACTGACCCATCCACGGGAAGTCATTCGCCAGTTCACCCCCAACTGGTTCGCCGCCACCATGGGCACCGGGATTCTCTCGGCCGTGCTCACGCAGCTGCCAGCCCGCATCCCTGGCCTGTTCCAGCTGGCCGAAGCGCTGTGGATGCTGAACATCGTGCTGTTCCTGACCTTCAGTTTTCTCTATGCCGCGCGCTGGGTGATGTTCTTCGACGAGGCGCGGCGCATTTTCGGGCATTCGACGGTCTCGATGTTCTTCGGCACGATCCCCATGGGCATGGCCACGATTATCAACGGCCTGCTGACCTTTGGCCTGCCGCGCTGGGGCGACGCGGTTTTACCTCTGGCTGAAATGCTCTGGTGGCTCGACGTGGCGATGTCCCTGGCCTGCGGCGTGTTGATTCCGTTCATGATGTTCACCCGCCAGCAGCACAGCATCGATCAGATGACTGCGGTGTGGTTGCTGCCAGTGGTGGCCGCAGAAGTGGCCGCCGCCAGCGGGGGATTGCTGGCGCCGCATCTGACTGACACTCACAGCCAGTTCAGCGTGCTCATCACCAGTTACGTGCTGTGGGCGCTGTCGGTGCCGGTGGCGTTCAGCATCCTGACCATCCTGCTGCTGCGCATGGCCTTGCACAAACTGCCCCACGAAAGCATGGCCGCATCGAGCTGGCTGGCGCTGGGGCCGATCAGCACCGGCGCCTTTGGTTTGATGGTGCTGGGCGCCGACTCACCGGCGATCTTCGCCGCCAACGGCTTGCCGGGTGTGGGTGACATCGCTTCAGGGCTGGGCCTGATTGCGGGCATCATTCTATGGGGCGTGGGCGTGTGGTGGCTGCTGCTGGCGGTACTGATCACGGCGCGTTATTTGCGCCACGGCATTCCGTTCAACCTGGGCTGGTGGGGCTTTACCTTCCCGTTGGGCGTGTTTGCCCTGAGCACGCTCAAGCTTGGAGCGGTGCTGCAGCTGGGTTTCTTCGCTGGGCTGGGCAGCCTGTTAGTCGCCGGCCTTGCCGCGCTGTGGCTGGTGATCATGAAGCGCACGGTGGTGGGGGCTTATAAAGGAGAGTTGTTCGTGTCGCCGTGTATTGCCGGGCTGCACCGTTGATTCCGGCCGCCGACCTATGCCCTGCAGACAGCATGTTCACCACGAAATAGTCGACATCACCTCTGGCAACGTCTTCAATGTGGCTCGGATCGACGCTTGGGCGTTCCAATCCAAAAGCCGGTCAGCGGCGCCACTCAGGGATCTGTTTGATGAGTCAGACGCAGTTCAGTTTGTTGGGCAAGCGGCGCTTTCTGCCGTTCTTCGTGACCCAGTCCCTCGGGGCGTTCAACGACAACATTTTCAAGCAGTCGCTGATCCTCGCCATCCTCTACAAGCTGACCATCGACGGCGACCGCTCGATCTACGTCAACCTCTGCGCGTTGCTGTTCATTCTTCCGTTTTTCCTGTTCTCGGCGCTGGCCGGGCAGTTCGGCGAGAAGTACCCCAAAGACAAGCTGATCCGCATGATCAAGGTGCTGGAGATCGGCATCATGGTGGTCGGCGCGGTTGGGTTCCTCTTCGATCATTTGTCTTTGATGCTCGCAGCGCTGTTCGCCATGGGCACTCACTCGGCGCTGTTCGGGCCGGTGAAGTACTCAATCCTGCCGCAACATCTGCATGAAAATGAATTGGTGGGCGGTAATGGTCTGGTGGAAATGGGCACCTTTCTGGCGATTCTGGCCGGGACCATCGGCGCCGGGATCATGATGTCCGCCACTCACTACGCCCCTATCGTCTCCACGGCGATGGTACTGGTGGCGTGCCTGGGGTATCTGGCCAGTCGCGGCATTCCTCCCGCTGCTGCCGCCAGCCCGGGGTTGCGCCTGAACTGGAACATCTTCAGCGAATCCTGGGCCACCCTGAAGCTCGGCCTGAACCAGACCAAGGCGGTGTCGCGCTCCATCGTCGGCAACTCGTGGTTCTGGTTCGTTGGCGCGATCTACCTGACGCAAATTCCTGCGTACGCCAAGGAGTTTCTCTACGGCGATGAAACCGTTGTTACCCTGATCCTGACCGTTTTCTCTATCGGCATTGCCGCAGGTTCCATGCTTTGCGAGCGGCTGTCGGGGCGCAAAGTCGAAATCGGCCTGGTGCCCTTTGGCTCGGCCGGCCTGACCGTGTTCGGCCTGTTGCTGTGGTGGCATTCCGGCGGCTTCCCGCAGAACGTACAGGCCAATAACTGGCTGGCGGTGCTGGGTTATGGCCAGGCGTGGTGGGTGCTGCTGGACATCCTCGGCATCGGCGTATTCGGCGGCTTCTACATCGTGCCGCTGTACGCGCTGATCCAGTCGCGCACCTCCGAAAAAGAGCGCTCGCGGGTGATCGCCGCGAACAACATCCTCAACGCGCTGTTCATGGTGGTTTCGGCGATCGTTTCGATCATCTTCCTTAGCGTGGTGAAACTGTCGATCCCGCAGCTGTTTCTCGTCGTCTCGCTGATGAACATCGCGGTCAACACCTACATCTTCAAGATCGTCCCGGAATTCACCATGCGTTTCATGATCTGGCTGCTCAGCCATTCCATGTACCGCGTGGAACATCGCGGTCTCGAACAGATCCCCGACGAAGGCGCGGCCTTGCTGGTCTGCAACCACGTGTCCTTCGTCGACGCGCTGCTGATTGCCGGCTCCGTGCGCCGGCCGATCCGCTTTGTCATGTACTACAAGATCTTCAACATCCCGGTGCTCAACTTCATCTTCCGCACCGCCGGCGCGATCCCCATTGCCGGGCGTGGCGAGGACCTGCTGATCTACGACCAGGCCTTTAAACGCATCGCCGAATACCTGAAAGAAGGCGAACTGGTGTGCATCTTCCCCGAAGGCAAACTGACCACCACCGGCGAGATCGACGAGTTCAAGGGCGGCATGACCCGCGTGCTCGAAGAAACCGACGTGCCGGTGATTCCGCTGGCATTGCAAGGCTTGTGGGGCAGCTTCTTCAGCCGCGACCCGAACAAGGGCGTGTTCCGCCGGTTGTGGTCGCGGGTGACACTGGTGGCAGGGCCGGCGCTGGCGGCGGATGAGTCGCAACCGGCGCTGGTGCGGGAGCGGGTGGCGGAGTTGAGAGGGGGAGTGCGTTAGTTTTCGGCTCTTTATCCGCACAGTTTGTAGGAAAAATAGCGCCCTCCTGAAGGGCGCATTTTCGCCGACACGTAGGTCCATTCTGAATTTCTTAGTCAGCCCCGCAACGCCTTAAATTCCCTCATCTCTCGCTCTAGATTGACTCCGTCTCTCACTGAAACGGATGTCAGCGCTCATGGAAATTCCTCGCGCGCCCGAGGGCGTCTCACTCACCCTGAACATGCAGATCGCTCGTCATAAGAAGCAGATGTACAAGTACGCTCGCGGCAGTCTGCTTTGGTACTGGTTCTACCATCAGGTAAGAAATAGCGGGCCTTGGGATTACAAAAAAGGTCGGCCAGAGTTCGAGAACTTCGGCAATTTTCATTATGGGGCCGTGGGAACGGCGGCCGGTTTTTCGGCTTTTGTGCTGCACCGTGCGGCTGGTTTTGCTCAGTTCAGGGCTCAGACTACGGCAGACGACGTAACTTGGCCAGACTGGTTTTTTTATCCATACGGGGATGACGAGACGGATCAGGAGTACATTGCGGAGGGCATCAGGTATGCGATTTGCCACCCTCGTTAAAGCTAAAACCGCCATTCGCTGGCTGATTGTGATCTGCCTGATCCAGGCACTGTGGATATGGCTCAATCAGAAGTCTGACCCTGTGCTTTCCGAGATCATCCAGCGTTACCCGCTTGGGGAAAACGCCATGGTCTACGTTGTGTTGAGCAACGTTGGCGGCGCAACAGTACCGTTCACTTATCACTATTTCGTGCATCGCCGTATTGATGATAACGATCAGGCATTGCAGGCGCTCAGATCCGAAGCGAATTCTTTTCTCGTGACCCGAGATTACGATGCGAAGACGTCAGTTGATGGATATCGTGTCAGCATCTCTGTGCGAAAAGCTGTGTACAAATTTCATAACCCGGTTGGGCTGAGGGTTGGGGATACCTACACGTCGGTCGATATCTTGCTGGATGCACAGACGGATTACAGTAGCGTTCGCAAGTAGACGACAAAGAGTGACAGGAGCATGGCTGCTTAACACCAAGCCATGCTCCTGTTCACGCATCAATGCACAACTGGCTTGCTCTCCAACTCCCCATCCGGCTCCATCTTCCGGAAATACGTCGAAAGCAACGCCCCGGAAATGTTGTGCCATACGCTGAACAGCGCACTAGGAACGGCCGCCAACGGCGAGAAGTGGGCGCTGGCCAAGGCGGCGCCGAGGCCGGAGTTCTGCATGCCGACTTCCAGCGACAGCGACTTGCGCTGTGCGAGCGGCAGCTTGAACAGCTTGCCGGTGAAGTAGCCCAGCAGGAAACCGAAGCTGTTGTGCAGGATGACCACGGCCATGATCAGCAGGCCCGATTCGGCGATTTTCGCCTGGCTGGCGGCGACCACCGCGCAGACGATCATCACGATGCTCACCACCGAAATCAGCGGCAGCACGTCGACGGCGAATTGCACTTTGGCGCCGAGCAGGCGTTGGGCGACCACGCCCAGCACGATTGGCAGCATCACCAATTGCAGGATCGACCAGAACATTTCCATGAAGGACACCGGCAGCCACGCGGAAGCCAGCAGCCAGATCAGCGCCGGAGTCAGCAGCGGGGCGAGGAGGGTGGTGACGGCAGCGATGGCCACCGACAGCGCCAGGTCGCCCTTGGCCAGCCAGGTCATGACGTTGGACGACGTGCCGCTCGGGCAGCAACCGACCAGAATCACCCCGACGGCGATTTCTGCCGGCAGGTGGAACACCTGGCACAGCAACCACGCCACACCCGGCATGATCACGAAATGCGCAACCACGCCCAGCGCCACACGCCACGGATGGCGCACGACCTCGGAGAAGTCTTCCAGCTTGAGGGTCAGGCCCATGCCGAACATGACCAGCCCCAGCAGCGGGACGATCAGGGTTTTCAGCGCAATGAACCAGCTCGGGAACAGGAACGCCAGCACGGCGAACAGCAGCACCCAGTACGCGAAGGTATTACCGACAAAACGACTCAATGCAGCCAGTGCACGCATGGCTTGCTCCTTTTATTGTTGGGTGAACCGGGATTTCAAAATGTGGGAGCCGGCTTGCTGGCGAATGCGGTCTGTCAGCTCCATCAATGGCGTCTGACACAACGCATTCGCCAGCAAGCCGGCTCCCACAGAACTGAGGTATTGCTTAGATCCCCTGCGGAATCTCTTCACCCCCCAGCGCTTCGAACAGCTCCGGCAGGAACTCGCCGAAAGTCAGCATCATCAGCGTGAAGCTTGCGTCCAGCTGGCCCAGTGCGTCGTCGCCGCCGTCCTGTTCAGCCTGATCCTGCAGCAGGTCTTCGAACTTCAGGCGCTTGATGCCCAGCTTGTCGTCCAGCACGAAGGACAGTTTGTCCTGCCAGGCCAGGGACAGCTGAGTGACGACCTTGCCAGTGCTCAGGTGCAGCTGGATTTCATCGCTGGTCAGGTCCTGACGTTTGCATTTGACGATGCCGCCGTCTTCGTGGGTGTCGCGCAGTTCGCATTCGTCCAGAACAAAGAAGTTGTCGGCGGTCTGGCCAGTCTTGACCCAGTCGGTCATGACGGCAGTCGGCGCGGTCTTCACGGTCACAGGACGCACTGGCAGGGAGCCGACCACTTCACGCAGGGTCGACAGCAGGTCTTCGGCACGTTTCGGGCTCGAAGCGTTGACCAGGATCACGCCTTGCTTCGGTGCGATGGCGGCGAAGGTGGCTGAGCGACGGATAAAGGCGCGCGGCAGGAAGGCCTGGATGATTTCGTCCTTGAGCTGATCGCGCTCTTTTTTATAGACCTTGCGCATTTGCTCGGTCTCGATCTCTTCGACTTTCTCTTTAAGGGCGTCGTTGACCACGCTGCCCGGCAGAATGCGCTCTTCCTTGCGCGCCGAGATCAGCAGGAAATCACCGCTGACATGCACCAGAGGTGCGTCTTCGCCCTTGCCGAACGGGGCGATGAAACCGTAAGTGGTCAACTCCTGGCTGGCACAAGCGCGTGCAGGCTTGGTCGCCAATGCGGTTTCCAGCGCCTCGGCGTCAAATGGCAGGTCCTGGGTCAGGCGATAGACAAGCAGGTTTTTGAACCACATGGGGTACATCTCTCCTTAATACAAAGGGGGGCATTATTCGCTCCCGCGACCCTGCGGCCAACCCTGATGTAACCCTTTGGTTGGATTATAAAAATTATTTGAAAAAGTGCTTGCCAGAGGTAGGAACGCTCCGTAGAATGCGCGCCACACCGAGAGACAAGGGTGATTAGCTCAGCCGGGAGAGCATCTGCCTTACAAGCAGAGGGTCGGCGGTTCGATCCCGTCATCACCCACCACTCGATGTAGTTGTAGACGCGCAGCGGTAGTTCAGTCGGTTAGAATACCGGCCTGTCACGCCGGGGGTCGCGGGTTCGAGTCCCGTCCGCTGCGCCATATTGAGTTACGAGGCCCTTGAACTCCTCGTAACGACAAAGAAAGCGACCTTAGGGTCGCTTTTTTTGTGCCTGGGATTTGATGGGCAAGGCAGTGGGCCTGAGGGAGAGCTTGAGTAGGAGCTGGCTTGCTGGCGAAAGCGGCGTTTCAGTCGACATATCTTTGTCAGATTGATCGCCTTCGCCAGCAAGCCGGCTCCCACAGGTTACGTACCGATACTCACCCCACATCCACCTCAACCACCTCCCCATTCAATCGCGCCGGCCAGGTCCGCAATCTCAGCGACGGGTCTTCCAGGCATGTGCCGTCTTCGAGGCGGTAATGCTGCTTATATAAAGGCGAGGCAATCACCAGATCCCCCGCCAGGCTCCCCACCAGGCCACGGCCGATCACGTTGACCCCGGACACCGGGTCGCGGTTGTCCACCGCAAACAGCTGCGGGGTGCCGCTGATGCAGGCGACGTAAAACAGCGCCACCTGGGTGTTGCCGATCAGCGCCACCACACCGGAATTGAGCACCAGATCCTGTCGGGCGCAGACGGCCCGCCAGGCCTGGGTTTTCGACAGGTCCATCATTGCTGCGTTGGCCGGGCTCATTGTGCGATCTCCTCGACAGGAATCAGGTTGAGTTCATGACTGCGCGCCGGGCGTCGCTGGCTGCGTTCCTTGACGAAATGAATGTCCGGGTCGGCGCTCTTGTCGTTGACGAAAGTGCGGAAGCGCTTGAGCTTTTCCGGGCTTTTGAGGGCATTGGCCCATTCGCATTCGTAGCGGTCGACCACCAGTTGCATCTGTTCCTCCAACTCATTGGCCAGCCCCAAGCTGTCGTCGATGACCACGGCTTTCAGGTAATCCAGCCCGCCTTCCAGCGATTCCCGCCAGACCGACGTACGTTGCAACTTGTCGGCGGTGCGGATATAGAACATCAGCACCCGGTCGATGTAGCGAATCAGCGTCTCGTCATCCAGATCGGTGGCGAACAGCTCGGCGTGACGCGGGCGCATGCCGCCGTTGCCGCACACATACAGGTTCCAGCCGTTCTCGGTAGCGATCACGCCGATGTCCTTGCTCTGGGCCTCGGCGCACTCGCGAGTGCAGCCGGAAACCGCAAACTTCAATTTGTGTGGCGAACGCAGGCCCTTGTAGCGGTCCTCGATGCGCAGCGCCATGCTCACGCTGTCCTGCACGCCATACCGGCACCAGGTACTGCCCACGCAGGACTTCACCGTGCGCGTCGACTTGCCATAGGCATGCCCGGTCTCGAACCCGGCGGCGATCAATTCGGCCCAGATGTCCGGCAACTCATGCAGCTGTGCGCCAAACAGGTCGATGCGCTGGCCACCGGTGATCTTGGTGTACAGGTCGTACTTCTTCGCCACGGCGCCGATGGCAATCAGGCCTTCGGGCGTGATTTCCCCTGCCGGAATGCGCGGAACCACCGAATACGTGCCGTTCTTCTGCATGTTGGCCATGAACGTGTCGTTGGTGTCCTGCAACGGCACAAGCGTAGGGTCCATGATCGGCTTGTTCCAGCAAGAGGCAAGGATCGAGCCGACCGCCGGTTTGCAGATGTCGCAACCAAGATGGCCCTTGCCGTGACGGGCGAGCATGCCCTCGAAGGTCTCGATGTTTTCCACACGGGCGAAAGCGTACAGCTCTTGGCGCGTGTAGGCGAAGTGCTCGCACAGGCTCTTGTCCACGGCGACGCCACGGGCGGTCAGTTCGTGCTCGAACACGCTTTTGAGCAACGCCGCGCAGCCGCCGCAACCCGTCGCGGCCTTGGTGCAGGCCTTGATCCCGGCCAAGTCCGTGCAGCCACCGTCGATGGCCGAGCAGATCGAGGCTTTGCTGACGTTGTGGCAGGAGCAGATGGTTGCCGTGGCAGGCAAGGCGTCCGCCCCGAGGGTCGGCGCGCCTTCGCTCTGGGGCATGATCAGACTCGACGGATCGGCGGGTAGCTTGATGCCGTTCTGTGCGTATTGCAGCAGCGTGTCGTAGTAGCTGTTGTCGCCGACCAGCACCGCGCCGAGCACCTGTTTGCCATCGGCGGAGACCACCAGGCGGCGATAACTGCCGGTTGCCTCATCGATAAAACGGTAGCTGCGCGCGCCGGTCAGTGCGCCGTGGGCGTCGCCGATGGAGCCGACATCGACGCCCAGCAGCTTGAGTTTGGTCGACATGTCGGCGCCGAAAAACGGCTCGGCGTCCCGATCACACAATTGCGCGGCGACGTTGCGCGCCATCTGGTAACCCGGTGCTACGAGGCCGAACACGCTGCCGTTCCAGGCTGCGCACTCGCCGATGGCAAAGATGTCGGCGTCGCTGGTGCGGCAATGTTCGTCGATGGCGATGCCGCCTCGCGGGCCCAGTTCCAGCTCGCATTGGCGGGCGAGGGCGTCCTGTGGGCGGATGCCTGCGGAAAACACGATTAAGTCGGTTTCGAGGAATTCACCCCCGGCGAAATTCATCCGATAGCGATACTGCTCGCCTTGGCTGATCGACTGGGTGGCGCGGGACAGGTGCACGCCAACGCCCAAGGCTTCGATGCGCGCCTTGAGCGCTGCGCCGCCGAAGTCGTCCAGTTGCACTGGCATCAGGCGCGGCGCGAATTCGACGACATGAGCCTCCAGCCCCAGCGACTTCAGCGCGTTGGCCGCTTCCAGACCCAGCAAACCGCCGCCGACCACCACGCCGCGGGTCGCCTGACTGGCTGCGGCGCGAATGGTGTCCAGGTCGTCCAGCGTGCGGTACACCAGACGCGAATGGCCCTCGGCGCCTTCGATCGGCGGCACGAACGGGTAGGAGCCGGTGGCCAGCACTAGCTTGTCGTAGCCGAAACAGCCTTGGGCGGTGATCACCTCGCGGCGTACGCGATCGATTTCCAGCACCGGCACGCCCAGGTGCAGGGTCAGGCCCGCTTGTTCACATAAAGCAGCATCGCTCAGGGCCAGGGACTCGGCATCGCGGCCGCCGAAGTATTCGGACAGGTGCACGCGGTCGTAGGCGCGCTGCCCTTCTTCGCCGAAGACGTGAATGCGATAGCGGGTCAGGGCGCCCGCCGCGATCAACTGCTCGACGCAGTGGTGACCGACCATGCCGTTACCGACCACGATCAGGGTTTGCACATCATCAAGAGGGGCGACAGTGGTGTTCATATCGAGTCCCGGCCAAGGCCAATCAGGTTTTTGAAAGCAAAAAAAAAGGCGCCCGGAACCTCTCGGTTCCAGGCGCCTTTGCCTGTTCTTTTCGGTGTTGTCGCTCGACCGCATTGTCGGCGCAACGTGCTCAGCCCGTGGCCGGTCATCATTGACAGGCCTGAGCCGCCAGCCGCGCATGTGTAGCTGGACTTGGTGGGGATGTAGCAATGGCTGTGCCAGCGATGATTTTGCACCCGCAACGTGATGGCTGACGACGATGATCGCCTCTGCTTGTGGCAATAGGCCGTAGGAGCGCGCTTGCCCGCGATCTGGCGCGAAGCGGCAGCAAAATCAGGCACCTTGGTCGTGTCAGGCATACCGAGTCGTCAGGTTTTGCGACTGCTTCGCAGCCGATCGCGGGCAAGCGCGCTCCTACAGAAAACATCGCGCGGTTGGCACGAAAACGGTGCGACTTTGGGCGAATCGCCCCAACCTGTAGCAGCCCGGCTTGCCGTCGGTAGCGCTCGTAAACACGCCGCTACCACAGCGACTGCCACGGGTCGTGCGCCCTTGCACGCCAGGTTCAAGACACTGGCCTGCCGTTTGCAAAGCCTCCCTTACAGGCAGTCAACGCTGATTGCCATCTTCACGACAAAGGCGCCGTGTGCTCCCCGTTTTTCGACGGAGGAGAACAGGGCGTCTTTTTTTTGGCCTCGGGAACGTGGATATGGCGAGCAACAGCGTGCGAAGTGTGTGTCCTTATTGCGGCGTCGGCTGCGGCATCGTCATGCAGGTCGAGAACAACCGGGTGATCAAGGTCAGTGGCGACAAGGCTCATCCGACCAATTTCGGTCGCCTGTGTACCAAGGGCACGACCTGCGGCCAGGCGATTGCCGAGTCCGGGCGCATGGCGTCGGCGTACCTGCGTCATCAGCGCAATCAGGACCCGGTGCACACGCCCATGGAGGCGGCGATCAGCGAAACCGCGCAACGCCTGCGCGCCATCCTCGACCGCGACGGCCCCGATGCATTGGCGTTTTACGTCTCCGGGCAGATGTCGCTGGAGGCGCAGTACCTGGCCAACAAGCTGGCCAAAGGCTTCGTGGGCACCCCCAACATCGAGTCCAATTCACGCCTGTGCATGGCCAGCGCGGGGAGTGGTTACAAACTGTCGCTGGGCTCGGACGGCCCGCCCGGCTCTTATGACGATTTCGACAAGGCCGACCTGTTCTTCGTGATCGGCGCAAACATGGCCGACTGCCACCCGATTCTGTTCCTGCGCATGATGGATCGGGTCAAGGCCGGGGCGAAGCTGATCGTCGTCGACCCTCGGCGCAGTGCTACGGCAGACAAAGCCAGCCTGTTTCTGCAGATCCGGCCCGGCACTGACCTGGCGCTGCTCAACGGCCTGCTCTATCTGTTGCAGGAAAACGGCGACCTCGACGCTGACTTCATCGCTGCGTCCACCCAGGGCTGGGAAGCGATGCCCGAGTTCCTCGCCGACTACACGCCAGACAAGGTCGCGCAGATCACCGGGCTCGCCGAGGCTGACATTCGCCAGGCCGCGACGATGATCGGCCAGGCGCCGGAGTGGATGAGCTGCTGGACCATGGGCCTGAACCAGAGCACCCACGGCACCTGGAACACCAACGCCTTGTGTAACCTGCACCTAGCGACCGGCGCGATTTGCCGCCCCGGCAGTGGCCCTTTCTCGCTCACCGGGCAGCCCAATGCCATGGGCGGTCGGGAAATGGGCTACATGGGGCCCGGACTTCCCGGACAGCGCTCGGTACTGGTGGAGCAGGACCGCAGCTATATAGAAGACCTGTGGTCGATCCCTCGCGGCAGCCTACGTCAGACGCTCGGTGGCGGCACCATCGACCTGTTCGAGCAGATGCGCGACGGCGCGATCAAGGCCTGTTGGATCATCTGCACCAACCCGGTCGCCAGCGTCGCCAACCGCGCCACGGTCATCGAAGCGCTGCAGGCGGCCGAGCTGGTGATCACCCAGGACGCCTTTCTCGACACCGAAACCAATCGCTACGCTGACATCCTCTTGCCCGGCGCGCTGTGGGCCGAGGCCGAGGGGGTGATGATCAATTCCGAGCGCAACCTCAATCTTACGCAGAAGGCCGTCGATGCGCCGGGGGAGGCCTTGCCGGACTGGCAAATCATCGCGCGGGTGGCCTGTGAAATGGGCTTTGCCGAAGGCTTTAGCTATGCCTCGGCTGAGGCGGTATTCGAAGAAATCAAACAGGCGTGCAACCCCAAGACCGGCTACGACATTCGCGGCGCCACATACGCTCGCCTGCGCGACCATTCTCTGCAATGGCCCTGCGCGCCGGACGCCGAAGGCACGCGCAACCCGATTCGCTACCTCAATAACGGCCTCAGCCAGACGTTGAAACAAAGCGATCAAGGCCAGCGTCCGGCCATCGTGTTCGCCACGGAAAACGGCAAGGCGGTGTTTCTGCCGCGCCCGCACCTGGCGCCGGCTGAACTGCCCAATGATGACTTTCCGATGGTGCTCAATACAGGCCGCGTGCAGCACCAATGGCACACCCTGACCAAGACCGGCAAAGTCGCCACCCTGAACAAACTCAACCCTGGCCCCTTCATAGAGGTTCACCCCGACGATGCAGCGACGCTGGGCATCCGCGACAGGGACGCCGTCGAGGTGCGCTCGGCCCGGGGTCACGCTGTATTGCCTGCCGTGGTGACTGATCGCGTGCGCCCTGGCAATTGTTTCGCGCCGTTTCACTGGAATGATGTGTATGGCGAGAACCTGGCGATCAACGCCGTCACCAGCGACGCCATCGACCCGATTTCCCGGCAGCCGGAGTTCAAGTTCTGCGCGGTGGCCTTGAAGAAGGTCGAGCTGATCGGCCATCGCTTTCTTGACCTGCCCGTTGTTGAGGACGAGGCGCAGGAAACCCTCGAAGGCAAGCCGCTGCTGACGCTGCTCTGGGCCTCGCAGACCGGCAACGCCGAGACCCTGGCCAAAGGGTTCGGCAGCCGCTTGCGCTCGGCGGGCGTGCCGGTTCAGGTCGCGGCGATGGACAGTTTTCCCGTCAGCCGCTTGAACCAGGTGAGTAATGTCGCGCTGATCAGCAGCACCTTCGGCGACGGCGATTCTCCGGATAACGGTCAGGGCTTCTGGCAATCGCTGAGTGCGCAACCTCAGCGGCTGGACTCCCTGCGTTACGCCGTTCTGGCTCTGGGTGATCCGAGCTACGAAAGCTTCTGTCAGCACGGCAAAAACCTCGATCAGCGCCTGCTCACCCTGGGCGCGTCGCCACTGGTAGCGCGCGTGGATTGTGACGGGGATTTTCAGGGGCACGCCAATAATTGGTTCAGGGCATTGCAGCAGGCGCTGGCGCTGGACTTGCCCGATGTCGAGCTCAACGAGCCGCAAAGCGATCAGCCGACGCGCGCGCGGCCTCATCGTGCTCGGTTGTCGATCAATCGTCGGTTGAACGGGGAGGGCGCCGGCAAGGACACCCGCCAGTTCGCCCTGACCCTCGGCGACTCGGGCATGACCTACCAAGCGGGAGATGCACTGGGCGTGTGGCCGCGCAACTGCCCGGCACTGGTCGATGAACTGCTCGACCTCACAGATCTGAAGGCCGAGCAGCCCGTGCAGGTCGCCAAGGCAGGCGATGTTTCGTTGCGTCAGGCATTGAGCGAACAGCTGGAAATCGCTCGGCCCAACGCGGAAATATTAAATTTCATCGCCGAGCGCAGCGGCAGTCAGGAGCTCAAAACCCTGCTCAGCGAGCCTTTCAAAGGCGAGCTGAAAAGCTGGCTGTGGGGCCGGCAATTGGCGGACGTGTTGCGCGAATTTCCCCTGCGCTGCTCAGGCCAGGAACTGCTGGAAAACCTCAAGCCCCTGCAACCGCGTCTTTATTCCATCGCCTCCAGTTCAAAAGCCCACCCGGAGGCCGTTCATTTGACGGTTTCGGCCGTGCGCTATGGCCAGCGCAAGGGCGTGTCGTCGACGTTTCTTGCCGATCGGGCAGGCGACTGCGAGGTGCCGATTTTCCTGCAACCGACCCAGCATTTTCGCCCACCCGCCGATGGCGACGTGCCGATCATCATGATCGGGCCAGGCACTGGCGTGGCCCCGTTTCGCGCCTTCCTTCAGGAGCGACAGGCGCGGGGAGATCGGGGGCGTAACTGGCTGTTCTTTGGCGAGCAGCACGCCGCCACGGATTTCTACTACCGCGACGAACTGGAAGGGATGCAGAAGGACGGGTTGCTGACAAACCTGAGCCTGGCGTTTTCCCGCGATCAGGCCGAGAAGATCTACGTGCAGCACCGCATTCGCCAGCAAGGCGCCGAGCTGTGGAAATGGCTGCAGGACGGCGCGCGGATTTACATCTGCGGCGATGCCACGCACATGGCCAAAGATGTCGATCAGGCGCTGCGGGAGGTCATCGGCGAGCAGGGCGAGTTGAGTGGCGAGCGGGCGGCTGAATACCTGCGCGGGTTGGCCGAGCAGAAGCGCTATGTGCGGGATGTGTATTGAGGGTCAATCACCCAATACCCTGTGGGAGCCGGCTTGCTGGCGAAAGGGGCGTGTCAGGCAACTCAGCTGCAGCTGATCCAGCGCATTCGCCAGCAAGCCGGCTCCCACAGGTATTGAGTCGATCCGCCGTTTTGGAGGCCACATGGCATCTGTGGAAATCCCATATTTAAAGCGCGGTGGCAGCCATGAGGTATGGCCGCAGCACTAGTACCCCTGATCCCGCGCAATCTCCCCCTGCATCGCTTCTCCACGCTGATGCCGTCGAATATTCCCCAGCAACACATCGAACGCGCTGTCCGGCGAGGTGTTGGCGCCGATGTGCGGAGTCAGCCAGATGTTGGGGTGATGCCAGAAAGGATGCTCGGTGGCAGGCGGTTCGTCGTTGAGGACGTCGATGATGGCGTGGCTGAGCTGGCCGCTTTCCAGCGCATCGAGCAGGTCGCTTTCCACCAGGTGGCCGCCGCGTCCGAGGTTGATCAGCTGCGCGCCTTTGGGCATCGCGGCGAAGGTCTTGGCGTTGAGGATGCCGCGGGTGTCGTCGGTCAGGGGCAGCAGGCAGATGAGGATGTCGCACTGCGCGAGAAAGCTCGGCAACTGCTCGGCACCGGCGAAGCATTGCACGCCGGGGATGTCCTTTAGCGAGCGTGCCCAGCCGCTCAGATCGAAGCCGAAAGGGCGCAGGCTTTCCAGCGTTGCGACGCCCAGGTTGCCCAGCCCCATGACACCCACGCGGCGTTTGCTGGCCGGGGTCAGTTCGTGAACCTGCCACTGTTTTTCACGCTGCTGTTGCAGGTAAAGCGGCATCTGTCGGTGCAGGCTCAGCACGGCAAAGCCTGCGTACTCGACGATGCCCTGAGCGATGCCAGGATCGAGCATGCGTACGACCTTGATGTGTTCGGGCAACTCGCCGAGGTCGAACTGGTCGACGCCTGCGGAGGTGGCGAAGATGACTTCAAGGTTGGGAAAGCGCTCGTGCAGGTTCTGCGGCGGCTGCCAGGCCGCGAAGTAACGCACCTGGGACGGCTCGCCGATCTCGGGCCACAGGCGCAGGTCGATGTCCGGCGCATGGGTCTGAAACAGTGATTGCCACGCGATGCCACGGGCGTCGGGGACTTTGAACAGCAGGGCCATCGAATCTCTCGCACATGCCGGTAAGGTATTTCGCACGATGCCAGATCTGCACGCAACAATCTCCCGAATCACGCGCGGTGAACGGGAGATTGCGTGCTTTTTGCCGCCTCAGACCGCAGCCGCGATGGCCTTGCCCAGGGCTTCGGTGTTGCCGGTGCCGCCGATGTCGCGGGTCAACGGTGCGTCCTGCGGGCCCATGGACAGCACGCTTTCAATGGCTGTCAGCACCGCCGCGCCGGCCTCTGGATGACCGAGGTGTTCGAGCATCATCGCGCCACACCAGATCTGCCCGATGGGGTTGGCGATGCCTTTGCCGGCGATGTCCGGGGCCGAGCCATGCACCGGTTCAAACAGGCTGGGGAAGTTGCGCTCCGGGTTAATGTTGGCCGACGGTGCGATGCCGATGGTGCCGGTGCAGGCGGGGCCCAAGTCGGAGAGGATGTCGCCGAACAGGTTACTGGCCACCACCACATCGAACCAGTCCGGGTGCAGGACGAAGTTCGCGGTAAGGATGTCGATGTGGTACTTGTCGACGTTCACGTCAGGGTACTTCTTGCCCATTTCGGCGACGCGTTCGTCCCAGTACGGCATGGTGATGGCGATGCCGTTGGACTTGGTCGCCGAGGTCAGGTGCTTCTTCGGGCGGCTCTGGGCCAGGTCGTAGGCGAACTTGAGAATGCGGTCGACGCCCACGCGGGTCATCACGGTTTCCTGCAGCACGATCTCACGCTCGGTGCCGGGAAACATCTTGCCGCCGACGCTTGAGTACTCGCCCTCGGTGTTTTCGCGCACCACCCAGAAATCGATGTCGCCGGGCTTGCGATTGGCCAGTGGCGCCTTCACGCCGGGCATCAGGCGGCAGGGGCGCAGGTTGACGTACTGGTCGAACTCGCGGCGAAACTGCAACAGCGAATCCCACAGGGAAATGTGATCGGGCACCACGTCCGGCCAGCCCACTGCGCCGAAATAGATCGCGTCGTAGCCCTTGAGCAGCTCGAACCAGTTGTCCGGCATCATCTTGCCGTGGGCCAGGTAGTAGTCGGCGCTGGCGAAATCGAACCAGGCCCACTGCAGGTCGAGGTCGTGTTTGACGGCGACGGCGTTCAGCACGCGCACGCCTTCTGGCATCACTTCCTTGCCGATGCCGTCACCGGGGATCACTGCGATTTTGTACCGGGCCTTGCTCATGGGGTCGACTCCTGCGATTGCACGCTTAGGGTTGAAGGGCGATGTCGGTCAGTGTATGCAGTGTTCTAGAATTAATAATTAGTCTATAAAGAAAGCTATTCTTAGATTTAGGGAAAGAATCCGTGAGCGCGATCGATGACCTGAGTTTCTTCCAGCAGGTGGCCACGCGGGGCAGCCTGACCGAGGTGGCGCGTCATCTGGGCCTGTCGCTGCCCGCAGTGAGCAAGCGCCTGAGCCAGCTGGAGGCGCGGCTGGGCGTGCAATTGCTGCAACGCACCACGCGGCGACTGTCGCTGACGCCGGAGGGCACGCAATACCTGGAAGGCGGGCGGCCGATCCTTCGCCAGCTCGAAGAACTGGAAAGCGCGCTCAACAGTCGCCAGCCCACGCTGCGCGGGCGTTTGCGCATCAACGGCACCTTGGGTTTTGGCCGGCGGCACCTGGCCCCGGTGGTGTCGGAGTTCGCTCGCCTGCACCCGGAGCTGGAGATTTCCCTGGAGCTGACCAGCCAGCCGCTGAGCCCGCTGGATGATCAGTTCGACATCGGCCTGTGCATGGGCGAGCCACCGGATTCGCGTCTGATCGGTGTGCGCCTGCTGGAAAATCCGCGCATTCTCTGCGCTTCACCGAGATACCTTGAAGCTATGCTTGAGCCGACTTGCGTGGCCGATCTGGCGCGGCATAACTGTATCGTGCTGCGTCAGTTCGGCAGCGATTATGCGATCTGGCGTTTCAGCAAAGACGGCAAGGAGTACTCGCACAAGGTCAGCGGCACGCTGTCGAGCAACGACGGAGATGTGACCGTGAGCCTTGCGCTGGAGGGGCACGGGCTGATCCTGCGATCGCGCTGGGACGTGCAGGAACATCTGGAATCCGGGCGTTTGCGGGCGGTGCTGGGTGATCATCAGGCGCCACGGGGTGACATCTTCGCGGTGTACCAGCATCGTCGGCACATCCCCCAGCGCATCTCGGTGTTCACCCAGTACCTGGCGCAGGCACTGGGTAACCGTCTGCCTTTTGCAGCCATTCGCTGACTCAGATTGCACTTTGGGCATGGTCTAGACGGTTCATAACTTCAAGACATGGCGGTCCTGACTATTCGTGCATTGCCCGCCAGCGTCATGCTCTTGTAACGTCCGATTGTCCCGCTCGGTCCAACAACAAAAAAATCTGAGCAGCGCACGACAGTGCAGGGTGTCCTTCAGGTTTTTTTGAGCTGCCGAATTAATCTACGTCCAGGATGATTTGCCATGAAAACCTTGTCTGTTGCTGCAGCGTTCGGTTCCGTCTTATCCCTGTTGAGTCTCTCGGTGGCCTGCGCGACCTCTGCGCTGGCGGCTGATCAAATCACCTTCGTCTCCCAAGGCGGCGCCTATCAGGAAGCCCAGACCAAGGCCATTCTGGACCCCGCTGCGAAAAACCTGAACATGACCATCAAGCAGGACAGCGCGCCGGATGCCTGGCCGATGGTCAAGGCCATGGGCGATGCGAAAAAGCCGGTCTGGGACGTGATCGACACCCCGCCGTCGAACTGCGTACGTGGGGGCAACGAAGGGCTGATCGAGCCGCTGGACCTGAGCAAGATGCCCAATGTGCAGAGCATGCCGGCGCAGTACCGCACGCCGTATTCGGTGGCCTACGAGTTCTACTCGTCGGTGATCGGCTACAACAAGAAGACCCTGAAAAAGATCCCGCAGACCTGGGCCGAATTCTGGGACGTGAAGAATTTCCCCGGCACCCGCGCCCTGCGCAATGACCCGATGAGCACCCTGGAAGCGGCCCTGCTGTCCGATGGCGTGCCGCGTGACAAGCTCTACCCGCTGGACGTCGATCGCGCCTACAAACGCCTTGAGCAGATCAAACCGAACATCGCCGTGTGGTGGACCTCCGGCGGGCAGTCGGCGCAGCTGCTGGCGGACGGCGAAGTCGACATGCTGATGATCTGGAACGGCCGCGCCAGTGCCGTGCAGAAGAGCAACCCCGACGTGGCCTTCACCTACAACGATGGCCTGTTGCAGAACACCCAGCTGTGCATCCTCAAGGACGCGCCGAACTACGCCTCGGCGGTGAAGTTCATCAACGAAGCGCTGTCTCCTGAACTGCAAGCCAATCTGCCGCTGTACATCGATTACGGCCCGGGTAACCCGGCGGCATTCGGCACTGGCAAGATCACCGAGCAGCGTGCGAAAGAGCTGCCAAGCTCGCCAGACAACGCCGCGAAACAGGCGCTGATGTCGGAAGAATGGTGGGCGTCGGCTGCTGGCATCGCGGCCAAGGATCGCTGGCTGAAATTCGTTCAGTAAGCGCGGGGTGAGTCGATGATCGATTACCTGATTCTCGGCGGCGGGTCGGCGGGCTGTGTGCTCGCCGCCCGGCTCTCGGAAAATCCCAACGTGCGGGTGTGCCTGATCGAGGCGGGCAGGGACATTTCGGCGCAGACCATGCCGCCAGCGATTCGCAGCCGTTACCCCGGCCGCGCGTATCTGGACGTCAGCAACATCTGGCAGCGTCTGAGTGCCTTCATGGGCCAGCGCGCCAGTGCCTCGCGGCGTTACGAACAGGCGCGGATTCTCGGTGGCGGCTCGGCGATCAACGCCCTGATGACCAACCGTGGCGCCCCTGCCGATTATGACGAATGGCACCGCCTCGGCGCCGAGGGCTGGAGCTGGGAGAGCTGCCTGCCGTACTTTCGCAAGCTGGAAAACGATACGGATTTCAATGGCCCGCAATACGCCGATCGCCATGGCAATAGCGGGCCGATACGGATTCGTCGTACGCCAGCGGAGCGCCTTTCGCCTTTCGTCAAAGGCGTTATCAAGGTGCTTGCCGGGAAGTGGCTGGCACACAAGGCGGATCAGAATGGCGCTTGGGAGGATGGCTCCTACGTGGGCGCCATCGGTGTCAGCGAACAGGGCGAGCGCATTCCGACGTCGGTCTGTTACCTGACTGACGAAGTGCGTCGACGCAGCAACCTGACCATCCGCACCCATTGTGTGGTCGACCGTCTGTTATTCAAGCAGCGTCGCTCGGTGGGTGCGCGCGTCATCGGTGAAAACGGTGAGGTTGAATCCGTGATGGCGGGGGAGGTGATCCTCAGCGCCGGGGCGATTCACAGCCCTGCGATTCTCCTTCGCAGCGGCATCGGTCCGGCCAATGAGCTGATTTCACTGGGCATCCCGCTGGTAGCGGATCGGCCCGGTGTCGGCGGCAACCTGATGGAGCACCCGTCGATTGCGGTGTCTGCACTGCTCACCCGTCGCGGTCGCACGCCATTCCCGGACGAGCATCATGAGCAGGCCATCGTGCGGTTTTCGTCGGGGCTCAACGACACGGTTCCTGGCGACATGCACGGGGCAATCCTGTCGCGCTCGGGCTGGCATTCGATCGGCTATCGACTGGGTACGATTTTTTTCTGGGTCAATAAATCGTATTCGCGAGGGCGCTTGTCTCTTGCGTCGAGCGACCCTCACCAAGAGCCCGTGGTGAACTTCCAGATGCTCTCCGACGGGCGCGATCTTGAGCGTTTGAAACAGGCGTTGCGCTTGGGTGCGGCGACGCTTTCGGACGACGCGCTGGCGGGTGAGCGCAGCGTGGTGTTCCCGTCCAGTTACTCGCCGCGGGTGGCCAAGGTGGCGATGCCGGGATTCTTCAACGCGTTGCAGCGCGGGGCGTTGAGCGTGCTGTTGGACATCGCCGGGCCGTTTCGAGCAGCGTTGGTGCACGGGTTGGTGACCCAGGGCGTGACCCTGAAAAAACTGCTGGCCGATGATCAGGCGCTGACCGAGTTCGTGCAGCGCAATGTCGGCGGCACATGGCACCCTTCGGGCACTTGCCGCATGGGGCGCGCGGATGATCCTCTGGCGGTAACCAGCGGCGATGGGCGGGTCATTGGCGTTGAGGGTTTGCGCGTGTGCGATGCGTCGCTGATGCCGTCGATTCCCTGCGCGAACACCAACGTGCCGACGATCATGATGGCCGAGCGGGTGGCGGATTTGATCAAGGCCCAGGTGCCCCAATCGAAGGCGCAGGTGCTCCACCTGTAGCAGTCCGGCTTGCCGGCGAACAGGTCAGTCCAGACACTCATGTGCTGTCTGACCTACCGTCTTCGCCAGCAAGCCGGCTCCCGAAATGGTTGCGCCAAGCCGTAGAGGGTTGATCGGCACGGGCTCTGTGGGAGCCGGCTTGCTGGCGAAAGCGTCACACCGGTCAGCGCATCAGTTTCCCCAACCCACAATCCCCTTGGTTTCCAGAAACGCCTCCAGCCCCCACTCGGCATATTCCCGGCCGTTGCCCGATTGCTTGTAACCGCCGAACGGCGCCGCCGCATCCCACGCCGGGTAATTCACATAAACGCTGCCCGCGCGCAGTTGCAGGGCGATGTTTCGTGCCCGTTGCAGGTCAGCCGATTGCACGTAGGCGGCCAGGCCGAACACGCTGTCATTGGCCATGCGCACGGCATCCGCTTCGTCTTCGTAGGCCTGGATCACCAGTACCGGGCCGAAGATTTCTTCGCGCGCGATGGTCATGTTCTGGCTGACAGCGGCGAAAATTGTCGGCTGCACGTAATAGCCTTTGGGCAAATGTTCGGGGCGTCCCAAACCACCGCATGCCAGTTGCGCGCCTTCGTCGATGCCTATGGCGATCATGCGTTGGATCGCATCGAACTGGCGTTCGCTGATCACCGGACCCAGTGTCGTGCCGTCTTCGTTCGGTGGGCCCAGTCGATGGGCTGATGCGGCGCGACGGGCGATGTCGACGGCCTGATCGTGCAACGCCGCAGGCACCAGCATGCGGGTGGGGGCGTTGCAGGACTGGCCGCTATTGCTGAAGCAGCTGTTTACCCCGGCTGTTACTGCGGTGTCCAGGTCGACGTCATCGAGCAGAATGTTGGCCGATTTCCCGCCCAGCTCCTGATGCACGCGCTTGACCGTCGGCGCTGCCAGGCGCGCAATTTCGATGCCTGCGCGGGTCGAGCCGGTGAACGACACCATGTCCACTTGCGGGTGAGCCGACAGCGCCGCGCCAACCACCGGGCCGTCGCCGTTGATCAGGTTGAACACGCCGGGCGGCACGCCTGCCTCGTGCATCACTTCGGCAAACAGCAGCGCGTTGAGCGGGGCGATTTCGCTGGGCTTGAGCACCATGGTGCAACCGGCCGCCAGTGCAGGAGCGACCTTGCAGACGATCTGGTTGATGGGCCAGTTCCACGGGGTGATCAGCGCAACGACGCCCACCGGCTCCTGGTTGATCAACGTGGTGCCACGGACCTTCTGAAACTCGAAGGTGTCGAGGGTGTTCAGCAATTGCTCCAGGTGAAACTTGCCGATCCCGGCCTGCCAGCCATGGGACAACCCCTTGGGGGCGCCGACCTCACGAACGATGACCTCGGCGATCTCGTCATAGCGGGCCATGAAACATTCAAGAACGCGCTGCAGCAGCTGCTTGCGCTGCGCGGGCGAGGTATTGGCGAAGGCCGGAAAAGCGCGGCGGGCCGCAGTGACGGCCGCTTCGACATCGGCCACATTGCCCATGGCGATCTGGTCGAAGGCCTGTTCGGTGGCCGGATCGATCACCGGCAGACGGTCGCTGCCGTTCGGTTCCACCCAGCGGCCGTCGATGTAAAACTTCAGCGCGTTATCCATATAAAGAACAGCCTTGTGAGGTTGGAAAAAGGGCGTGCGTGAGGGTCGGAAAAACGCTGGCGAATCACACGCAATGACCGGCAAGAGTAGGCTCGGTTTTTTTCCAGCGACAATTTACTAATAGTTGGATTAGGCATAATCTCAGATCATGTCTAGTTTACGTCGCAAGCTCCCCAGTTCCAGCTCACTGTTCGTCTTCGAAGCGGCCGCGCGTTGTGGCAGCTTCACCCGGGCGGCGGATGAGTTGTGCGTCAGCCAACCGGCGGTCAGCCGCATGCTCTCGCGTCTTGAAGAACACCTCGGTGTGCAGCTGTTCGAGCGTGTGCGCGGCGGGGCGAGGCTGACCGAAAGCGGCAGCATTTTGTATCGTCGGGTTCAGGAAGGCTTCAGCACCATCGAGTCGGCGATCAGCGAAATCGAAGCCCGCGCCACCGGTATCGAAACGGTCACGTTGTCGGTTTCCACGGCCTTCACCACCCACTGGCTGATGCCGCGCATGCGTCGCTTCAGCGAGCGTTTTCCGACCGTAGACATGCGTTACCAGCTGATGTCCGGCAGGATCGGCGGGCCGCTGGTGGATGTCGACCTGGGCATGCGTTACCTGGAAGCAGGCAGCCTGAAAGCCACGGATTCACTGGTCATTCCGGAAATCATCCTGCCGGTCTGCAACCCTCAATACCTCGCTGACGTGGTGCAAGGCAAAGGCCGCAAACAGGTGCCGACGCTGATCAGCATGGACAATCAGGACCGGGGTTGGGCCGCCGCTTTCGAGACGTCGGGGCGCGCCGATAACACCCTGGTGTTTTCCGATTACGCAGTGGTGGTGCAAGCGGCTTTGCTGGGGCAGGGCATCGCGCTGGGCTGGCTGAACGTGGTTTCCAACTCGCTGTGCAAAGGCGAACTGGTGCCTGCCACGGACGCCATTCGGGTCATGTCGCGACGCTGCTGTCTGGTGGTGCCGGGCAATCGTCCGGTGCGTCCGGTGGTCGAGCAGGTGCGTGACTGGATCATCGAGGAAATGCGCGCTGACCTGCTCGCCATCGACGCGCTTTACCCTCATCTGGGCCTGGCCGCGACCCTGCAATCGACCCCTTGAGCACAGGTGCGGCACGTCAAGTAGAAAAACAGTAGGTTATGCCTTAAGGGCAGGGCAAAACAGAATATTGCGCGAGAAGGCGGGCAGATAATGGGCCTGTCCAGTCAGTTTCACCCTCACGACTTTTCTTGCGGAGCGCCCTATGTCTTTCAAGCAGTTCAAAGCCCTGACGTTCGACGTCGTCGGTACCCTGATCGATTTCGAAGCCGGCATCCTCGCCCACGTGCGCGAAGTGGCCGGTGAAGCCGGTAAAGCCTGCAGCGACGACGACATTCTCAAGGCCTACCGCGAAGCCCGCGCCCAGACCGATTCGGGCTGGTGGCCGGACGACCTGGAGCGCTGCTACCACGTGATCGCCTCCAAGCTCGGCCTGCCGGACAACGACGATTACGCCAAGGGCCTGGCGCAGTCGGTGAAGAAATTCCCGGCGTTCCCGGATTCGATCGAAGCCCTCAAGCGCCTGCGCAAACACTTCAAGCTGGTGGCCACCACCAACTCGCAGATCTGGGCCCTGAACCACATGGCCGAAACCCTCGATCAGCCGTTCGACGTGCGCGTCACGGTGGATGACGTGCGTTTCGAAAAGCCCGACCCACAGTTCTTCGCCTACACCCGCGGCGTGCTGGCCTCAACCCAAGGCATCGTCTTCGAAGAAATCCTGCACGTTGCCCAAAGCCAGTACCACGACATCGGCGTGGCCATGCGCCTGGGCTACCAGACCTGCTGGATCGAGCGTCGCTTCGCCCAGAAAGGCACCGGCGGCACCCTGGAGTCCGAGCGCACCGAGCCGCACTACCACTTCACCTCGCTGGCACAACTGGCTGACGCGGTCGAGAAAGAGCTGGGTTGATTTCCCGTTCTTGTGGGAGCCGGCTTGCTGGCGAAAGCGGTCGGCCTGATACGGATGAATTGGCTGATCCACCGCCTTCGCCAGCAAGCCGGCTCCCACAGGGGATGTGTGATCGGCAACAAAGTATCGACAGAGACGTTGAGTCAGCAAATTCCGATCCTGAGCCTAGAGGCTGGCATGACTGTTCAGAGCTTATGGGCGGCCACCGCCCAACCCGCACCGGCCCTGCAATCGCTGGAAGGCGAACGGCAGTGCGACGTGGTGATCATCGGCGCCGGCTACACCGGCCTCTCTGCGGCCCGGCACATCGCCGACAGCGGACGCGAACCACTGATCGTCGAGGCCAACACCCTGGCCTGGGGCGCTAGCGGACGGAACGGCGGCGTGGTTTCGCCTAAGTTCCGCGTGGGCTTCCCCACGCTCATGGCGCGCTTCGGGCGTGACACCGCGCTGCAGATGTACCGCACCGGTTATGCCGCCGTCGACAGCCTGGTCGAGACCGTCGAAACCCTGGGTCTCAGCGAAGCCAACCTGCATATGGGCGGGCACATCGCCGCAGCCCATAACGCCCATGCGCTGCGCGGTCTGGAAAGCACGGCGAGCTGGATCAAGCGGGAAACCGGCGGCGCGTCTTCAGTGATGATTTCCGCTGAGCAGGTGCGTGAACTCACCGGCTCGGCGATCTTCTCTGGCGGCCTGCTGACCCCTAAGGCAGGCGGCATCCATCCCCTGAATTACGCCCGCGGCATGGCCCGGCACCTGACCGAGCGCGGGGTGAAAATCTTCATCAACAGCCCCGCCGAACGTGTGGTGCGCGAAGGCGATCGAGTCATCGTGCAGACCCCGCAAGGGCGGGTCAGCGCCAGGCAGGTGATCTACGCCACCAACGGTTATTCCGACCAGACCCGCGCCACCGACACGCTGCATCGTCGGCTGATTCCGTTTCGCAGTGCGATCATTGCCACCGAAGCGTTGTCGGCTGATGTCCTTGCGACGCTGTTGCCTGGTGGGCAGGTGTGCGGCGACACCAAACGCATGCTGCGCTGGTTCCGGGTAGTCGGCGATCGCCTGATCTTTGGCGGGCGCGGGGCGTTTGGCAAAGGCGATTCACAGAGCGCCTTCGACGACCTGCAACGCAGCATGGGCGTGGTCTTTCCGATCCTGCGCGATCAGAAGATTGCCTATCGCTGGTCCGGCCTTGTGGCCATGACCCTGGACTACCTGCCCCACGCCGGACAGCTCGACGAGCGCAGCTTCTACGCCCTCGGCTACAACGGCGGCGGGGTGGCGATGTCGACGTGGATGGGCAAGCAATTGTCGGCCATGACGGCAGGGGAAAAGGTCGAGCTGGGGTTGTTGGCGGGCGAGGGTTTCAACCCCATTGCGCTGCATGCCTTCCGCGCGCCGGGCGTTCGCCTGGCGGCGGGTTGGCAGCAGTTTCTTGATGTCATCGGCCGATGAGCGAGCTTGAGCACATGCCACCGATTCTGCATTACACCCAACCTCACACTGAGCGGGATTTGCCCTGCGCCACCTTTGCGCTGCAGGGCGATCCGCTGGCGGCAGGAAGGGTGATTCACTTTCACGAACCGCAGCAGGGCTTTGTCACGGGCAGCAGTGTCTGTGTGGGCGCGAATCTGTTGATCGAGGCGTTTCCCTGGGTGGAGTTGGGGATCGTCGAGAGCGGTGAGTTGAGGTTGCAGGGCGAGGGGTTCGATCTGCAATTGAGCGCGGGGGATTGTTTCGTGGTGCCGCATGGCGTTCGTGTGCGCTGGCATCATCGCGGGCAATTGCGGCGGTTGTTCATGGCGTTTCCGGGGCTTGAGGCCTGTGGGGAAATGCCTGCTTTGCCAATCAAGCTGGATCTTGGGCAGGCTTTGGCGCCTTGTGCTCCCCCGCCGGCCAGTGTGTTGTTGACCGAGGCGCCGAAAGCCTGGAGCGAGACGCTGTTCAGTGTGGCCAATTTGCGGGTTGGGATTTGGCAGTGTGAGGGGGATGCGCGGCGTCAGGTGGAGCCCAGTTACAGCGAGTTGATGTTTATCCTGGAGGGCGCCGTGACGTTGACCGCTAAGCATGGGGAGCGGCATGTGGTGAAAGCGGGGGAGACGGTGGTTGTGCCTAAGGGGGCGACCAATGCGTGGGTCAGTGAAGGGATCGTGCGCAAGGTGTTTTGTATTTTGGCTTGAGGTTTCAAGGCTTGATGGGGCGTGTGTATATCCGTTTCTGCGGGTGTTGCTGATCCCTGTTCTGCCTAACGGCAGAAGCGTTCCGCCTTCGGCGGGTTACTTGGAAAAGACCCCCAAGTAACCAAGGGGTCCTGCTCCTGGTTTGGCCCGACTTCGTCGGGTTCCCTCAGCTCCGGCGACGCTTCGTGGGCCCGCCGCCATCCGCCATCCATGGCGGGGGGCGGCTCTCGCGGCATCCATGCCGCTCGGCCCACGGAGTGTCGCCGGAGTGAGGGAACTTCGACGAAGTCGAAGCCAAACCAGGAGCAGGGCCTTTTTGGTTACTTTTTCGGCTCTTGGAAAAAGTGACCCGCTGTAAGAGCGGAACCGTAATCAGCCGTTACAGCAGAAATGGATATACACCCTTTATCAATAGCAACAAAAGGGTGCGTCCAAGGCCCTCATAAAAACCATCAAACCGCCCGGACAAGACTCCGTAACGGCACCGTGCTCTTGACCACCGGCGACTTGATCACGATATAGCTGAAGTACTTCTCGATCCCGATGTTCTTGTCCAGAATCGACTCCATCAGCTCCTGATAATGCGCAATGCTGCTGCACAGAAACCGCACCAGATAGTCATACCCACCGCTGATCAGATGACACTCCAACACCTCATCGATGTTGCGAATGCTCGACTCGAACTTCACGAAATCCGCCCGCTTGTGATCCGACAGCGTCATCTCGGTAAACACCGTCACCGAGTTGGCAAACTTGGCCAGGTTGACATGGGCCTCATAGCCGCTGATATAACCCGCCGCCTCCAGACGCTTGACCCGCTGCAAGCAGGGACTGGGCGACAGGCCCACGGCCTCGGCCAGGCTGACGTTGGTCATGCGCCCGTCTTTCTGCAATTGGACCAGGATGTTGATGTCGATACGGTCGAGCTTGGTTGCAGCGTCCATGAATCAATCCTCGCAATGTCAAATCCGGGCGGTCGGCCTCAGGCCAGCAATGCCTTTTGATGGGCATGGGCAAGGTCGGCGAGGCTGGCGTATTCACAGCGCTTGCCGTCCATTGCCTGAGGCGAATGGTTCCACGGCTGGTTGTGGCCGCGGCGCAGTGTGCAGACCGGAAAGTCCACCCGGTCGGTCCACGGGTCGTCGCTTTCGGTACTGCGCACCGGTAACAGCTCCGAGCGCTCCAGCCCCAGGCGCTGCAACGCGCGTTCGAGGCTGGCGTGCCAGTCGTCCGCGCCGGGTTCGATGATCGCATCGAATTCAACCGGCAGACGGCGACCGAGCGCCAGCACATCGATGCCCTGGGGTGGGGCGATCAGTATCAATCGGTAAAACTTGCTCAGGTACTGCAAGGCACCGGGAGCATCTTCGAAAATCGGCCACTGGGCCGAAGAGCTACCAAACGCCACACTCTCGTCCCAGCCGGGAATGATTTGCAATTGTTGCGCCACACGTTGGTAAAGCTGCCCGTGAAAAGCCGTGGCACTGACCTGCGTGACCGCTGCAGCCAGCTCCTGCGCCACATGTCGGTAAGTGCTGAGCAATTGTGCGTCGCTGGTCACGGCATCGCTTTGCACTGCCAGAGGACGCAGGCCTTCGAGAATGCCCCGTTCGCGGTCAACCAAGGTTGCGAAGGACAGCCCCAACGCCTTGTACTGGGTGACTCTCATGTTGTGCTCCCGAACGACTGGTGACGGTTTCTTCCTGATTCAGCCCCGCACCCGACGCTGCCACGGCAGGTCGGGTGCAGCCGTTGCTGCGGTCGGTCAGCAGGCAGCGGCCAGCGCCGTGTCGAGCATCTGCAAGGCTTCTGCCACCTGTGCAGGCGTGGCCACGAGCGGCGCGAGGAAGCGCACCACGTTGCGATGCACGCCGCACTTGATCACCAGAAGGCCTGCGTTGCGCGCTTCGTCGATGACCTTTTGCGCGAGCGCCGCATCGGGGCTTTGGCGGGCGTCGTCGGCGACCATTTCGATGGCCTGCATGAAGCCCAGACCGCGCACGTCACCGATGCGCGGGTAGCGCTTTTGCAGGGCCAGCAGGCCTTCGTTGAGCTGGGCCGCCAGTGTCTCACCCTGGCTCAGCAGATCCTGCTCCTCGAACAGGTCGAGCACCGCCAGTGCCGCAGCACATGCCACTGCGTTACCGCCGTAAGTGCCGCCCAGACCGCCCGGCGTCGGCGCGTCCATGATCTCGGCGCGGCCGACCACTCCTGACAGCGGCATGCCACCGGCCAGGCTTTTGGCCACGGTGACCAGGTCCGGCTGGATGTCGGCGTGCTGGAAGCCGAACATCTTGCCGGTGCGGCCGAAACCGGCCTGGATTTCATCGAGGATCAGCACGATGCCGTGTTGCGTGCAGCGCTCGCGCAGGGCCTGCAGGAAGGCTTTGGGCGCGGTGAGAAAGCCGCCATCGCCTTGCACGGGTTCGATGATGATCGCTGCCACGCGGTCAGGCGCGACGTCGGTGGCGAACAGCTCGTCGAGTTCGGCCAGGGCGTCTTCGCTGCTGATGCCGCGATACGCGTTGGGGTAGGTGGCGTGATAGATCTCGGCGGGGAAGGGGCCGAAATTCTGTTTGTACGGCTGGCTCATGCCGGTCAGGGTCACGCCCAATAAAGTGCGCCCGTGGAAGCCGCCGCGAAAGGAGATCACCGCCGTGCGATGGGTGTAACCGCGAGCGATCTTGACGGCATTTTCCACGGCTTCCGCGCCCGAGGTGAACAGCACGCTTTTGTAATGGGCGTCGCCGCCGATCATCTTGTTCAGCCGCGCGGCGACCTGGATGTAGTTTTCGTAGGCCACGACCTGAAAGCTGGCGTGGGAGATTTCACCGACCTGCCGGCGCACCGCTTCGACCACTTTGGGGTGGTTATGGCCGACGTTGAGCACGCCGATGCCGCCGACGAAATCCAGATAACGCTTGCCGTCGACATCCCACAGCTCGGCACCTTGTGCGCGCGCAGCCACTACCGGGTGAGCAGTGGCGATGCCGCGAGGCACATGTTGTTCGCGCAGGGCCAGCAGGCGTTGGTTTTCAGTCAGTGCAGAATTCATTTCGCTCTCCGTAATGCCAAGGGTGGCAGGTAATGTGATCAGGATAAGGAGTGGCCGGAATCACAAGCGCTGAAGTTCAGGTGGGGAATGCGGTGATCGACTGTTTTGCGGGGGCGTTACGAAACATTTCACTGTGGGGCGGTGTGTGGCCATGCAACGGTGGGGTGGATCAATTGTGGGAGCCGGCTTGCTGGCGAATGCGGTGGGTCAGGCAACATTGACGGTTCTGATCTGACGCATTCGCCAGCAAGCCGGCTCCCACAGAGGGGTGTGCAGGGTGCTGGAATCAAACCCCGGCGCGCGGCACGACGATGGTGTCTTCCGGGTGCAGGCGCATCATCATCGGCGAGCCGATCGGCGGCAGGTTCAGGTTGCCTTCGTGGTGGCTGGCCTGGCGCAGGCTGACGGTCGGGCCGCCTTCCAGATCGACGAACACCTTCAGGCTCTCGCCCTGAAACACGATGTCCGAAACGCGCCCGCGCAAGCGGTTCCATTCAGGCCCGGAGGCTGCGTTATCCAACAGCAGTTTTTCCGATTGCAGGGCCAGAAACACATCGCCTGAGGTCGGTACCGGGCGCGTGGTGCGCAGCGGTGTGGAGCCCAGGGTCAGGCCGTTGTCGGCGCCCCGTTGCAGCGGCACCAGGGTGCTTTCGCCGATGAAGCTGGCGACGAAATCGTTGGCCGGATGATCGTGCAGACGACGCGGGGTATCGACCTGCACCAGCTGGCCGCCGCGCATGATCGCGATGCGGTCGCTCATGGTCAGGGCTTCGCGCTGATCGTGGGTGACGTAAATCATCGTGGCGCCGAGACGCTTGTGCAGGGCGCGCAATTCGATCTGCATGATCTCGCGCAGCTGTTTATCCAGCGCCGACAGTGGCTCGTCCATCAGGATCAGCTTGGGCTCGAAGACGATGGCGCGAGCCAGCGCCACACGCTGACGCTGGCCGCCAGAGAGCGCGGCAATGTTGCGGTCCTCGTAGCCGGACAGCTCGACGGTCGCCAGCGCGCTCTTGACCCTGTCACGACTCTTGGCCGCGCTTTCGCCGCGAGCACGCAGCGGAAACGCCACGTTTTCGCCCACGGTCATGTGCGGGAACAGCGCGTAGTTCTGGAACACCACACCGATTTCACGCTTGTGCGGCGGCATCAGGGTGACGTCGCGCTCGCCGAAGAAAATGCTGCCGGAGCTGACCCGAATGAAGCCGCCGAGAATGCTCAACAGCGTGGTCTTGCCCGAACCCGAGGGGCCGAGCAAGGACATGAACTCCCCGGCCTCGACCTTGAGGTCGACGTTGTGCAGCGCCTTGAGGCTGCCGTAGTGCTTGCACACCTTGTTGACGCTGACCGATTCAAAACCTTCAGTGAAATTCATGGAGCGTCCTCTTTTCAGAAGGGGTTGGCCCGAAAGATCTGCATGTCATCTGAACACAGGCGCAGGCCTGGTTCGTGCCGTTTTGGGCCGCCGGAAAAACACGATCTGCTGCCCGGCGGCGTTTACACGCATGAAGGGTCAGTTGAGGCCGCCGATGTGCCAGGCCTTCACTTCCAGGAACTCGTCCAGGCCGTACTTGGAACCTTCGCGGCCAGTGCCCGATTGCTTCATGCCGCCGAACGGTGCGACTTCCATGGAGATGATCCCGGTATTGAGGCCGACCATGCCGAACTCCAGACGCTCACCCACGCGCCAGGCGCGGCGCATGTCTTGGGTGAAGTAATAAGCCCCAAGGCCATAGGGTGTGGCGTTGGCCAGGGCGAGGGCTTCGGCTTCGTCCTTGAACCGGAACAGCGGGGCGACCGGGCCGAAGGTTTCTTCGCTGGCCAGCAGCATGTCGGCGGTGGCGTCGCGCAGCACGGTGGGCTGCACGTACAGGCCCTCGCCCTGCGGCGCGCCACCGATGGCGATGCTCGCGCCTTTTTCCAGCGCATCACCGATGTGACGGGCGACTTTGTCGACGGCTGCCGCGTTGATCAGCGGGCCGATGGTCACGCCGCTTTGCAGGCCGTCGCCGACCTTCAATTCGGCGACCGCTGCGCTCAGGCGTTCGGCAAAACGGTCGTAGATGCCGTCCTGCACCAGGATGCGGTTGGCGCAGACGCAGGTCTGGCCGGCGTTGCGGAATTTGCTCTGCATCACCCCGGCAATCGCCAGGTCCAGATCGGCGTCATCGAAGACAATGAACGGCGCATTGCCCCCCAGCTCAAGGCTCAGGCGCTTGATGGTCGCGGCGCACTGGCTCATCAGCAATTGACCGACGCGGGTGGAACCGGTGAACGACAGTTTGCGCACCGCAGGGTTAGCAGTCATCTCGCCACCGACGCCCGCGGGCAGGCCGGTGAGCACGTTGAACACGCCCGCAGGGATGCCAGCGCGTTCGGCCAGCACCGCGAGGGCCAGCGCTGACAGCGGGGTCATTTCCGAGGGTTTGACCAGCACCGGGCAACCGGCGGCCAAGGCGGGCGCGCATTTGCGAGTGATCATGGCGTTGGGGAAGTTCCACGGCGTGATCGCGGCGACCACGCCAATCGGCTGCTTCAGCACCAGGATGCGCCGGTCAGCGGTGGGCGATGGAATGGTGTCGCCGTAGATGCGTCGCGCCTCTTCGGCGAACCATTTGATGAAGCTCGCGCCGTAGGCGATTTCGCCACGGGACTCGGCCAGCGGCTTGCCCTGCTCGGCCGTCATGATCAGGGCCAGGTCTTCCTGGTTGTCCATGATCAGCTTGAACCAGGCTTCCAGGTACTTCGCACGCTCGGCGGCCGGCACTTCGCGCCAGGTGATGAAACGCGCTTCGGCGGCTTCGATGGCGCGGCGGGTTTCGGCGGCCTGAAGGGCGGGAACCCGGGCGATCACGCTACCATCGGCGGGGTTGGTGACATCGATCGTGGCGCCATCATCGGCCTTGATCCAGACGCCGTTGACGTAGGCGCGTTCGACGAGCAGGGAAGGGTCACGCAATTGGGTTTTCAACATGATCGGGGGCCTTGAGGGTGCGAAGGATGAATGCGTTGATGGCTCAATTGTAAAAACGCCCCGCCAGTGGCCGATGCCGAGATGGCCCCGTGGACGGGTGATAGATGCTGAATTGCGGCGCCTGGCGGCAGGCTGTGCTGACGCGCAATTTGCCCGAGCGTGCGTCACGAGGGCGCCACCGACTGTGGGAGATTCGATGCTCGAACGCCGTCTGTAATCGTCTGACAGAACGCTTTCGCCACCAAGCCGGCTCCCACATAAGAATGCAGCGTTCCTCAGGCGCAGGCCCTACTGCTTGTTACGCCCGGCAATCACCACCAGGATCAGCGACGCCAGAATCAGGATCGAACTGATCGCTGCAATCGTCGGGTCGATCTCGTCGCGCAGGGCGGTGAACATGCGTTTGGTCAGGGTCTGGTTGTCGCCGCCGGAGATGAACAGCGCCACCACGGTTTCATCCAGCGAGGTGATGAAGGCAAACAGCGTCGCCGACACCACACTCGGTTTGATCTGGGGCAGGGTCACGGCCATGAAGGCGCGAAAGCGGTTCATGCCCAGGCTGCGGGCGACCATCTCCTGAGACATGTCGAAGTTACGCAACCCCGCCAGCAAAGCGATGATCACGTACGGCAGCGCCAGCATGATGTGCGCCAGTACAAGGCCAGTCATGGTGCTGATCAGCCCGACCCGCGCATAGACGAAGAACACCCCGGCGGCGATCAGGATGATCGGCACCATCATCGGCAACAGCAGAATGATCTGCAGCGTGCGCACCACTTTCAGGCTCGAGTTATTGATCGCATACGCCGCCGCCATGCCGATCGGCAGGCTGATGATCATGGTGAAGAACGCCGTGATCAGGCTGACCTTGGCCGCCGACATCCACTCCACGCTGTTGAAGAACGCCTCGTACCAGTGGAACGACCACTGCTTGGGCGGGAACTGCAGAAAGCGTGCTTCGGAGAACGACATCGGCACCACGATCAGCACCGGGATGATCAGGTACAACAGGATCGCCGCCACCAGCAGCGTGAACAGCACGCGGGACAGACGCAGGTGGCGCAGGTTGGCAAGCAGGTTCATTTAGCGTGCTCCCAGAATGCGTTCGATGGGGATGAAGCGGTTGATGCCCCAGAAGATCAGGAACACCACGAACAGCAGCACCAGCCCGACCGCACTGGCCGCGCCCCAGGCGTGATACAGCTCGACGTTGCGCTGAACCAGCATCGACACCAGGATCGTGCGTCCACCGCCCAGCAGTTCAGGGGTGATGAAGAAGCCCAGGCAGATCACGAACACCAGAATGGAACCGGCCATGATCCCTGGCGCTGCCATCGGCAGAAACACCCGGCGGAAGGTATAGAAGGGCTTGGCGCCCAGGCTCTCGGACGCCTGCATCAGGTCCTGCGGGATCTTTTTCATCACCGAGTACAGCGGCAAGACCATGAACGGCAGCATCACGTGCAGGGTGCCGATTACCGTGCCGGTGGTGTTGTGCATCAGGTTCAGGGGCTGGTCGATGATGCCCAGATCCATCAGGGTCTGATTGACCAGGCCGCGACGTTGCAGCAGCACCAGCCAGGCGTAGGCGCGCACCAGCACGCTGGTCCAGAACGGCAGGATCACGCAGATCAGCACCAGGTTGGCCCAGAAGCCATGCAGGCGCGAGGCGGCGTAGGCGATCGGGAAGCCCATGACGATCGACAGGATCGTCACCAGAAAGCTGATCTTGAAGGTCAGCGCGAAGGTGTCCCAGTAAATGGACTCCTGAAAGATGCGCAGGTAGTTGGCCAGGGAAAAACCGTCCTCCGTCTGCACCGACTGAAACGCCAGCCAGCACAGCGGCATGATCAGCAGTATGACGACCATCACCAGCGCCGGGGCCAGCAGCAACAGCATCGAGGTGTGCTCCTTGCGTTCCTCGCGGGCCAGGGCCTGTTCGTTGGCCATGGGCGGCTGGTCGCGGTCGCTGGAGTCGGGCAGGGATTTGGCGAGATAAGCGTTGGACATAGGGCCTCCCATTACTTTTTCTGAACGAAGGACAGCCAGCGCTCTTCGGCTTTGACGCCGGCATCCGATGCCCACCACTGCGCGGACAACAGGGCCTGACGGGAAATGTTTTCAGGCGAGGACGGCAGCTTGCTGGCGCGCTCGGCAGGGATCACGCCGGTCTTGAACGCCTCGGGGTTGAGCGGGCCGTAATCGATGATCATCGGCAGCGCCGCTTGCAGTTTTGCGTCGATGGCTTCGTTGACGAACTTCATCGCGGCCGCCTTGTGCGGGGTGCCCTTGAGCACGCACAGCGAGTTGGTTTCCAGCACGCCCTGGTTGTAATTGAACGCCACCGGCGCGCCAGCCGCCTGCACGGCGCTGATGCGGCCGTTCCAGGCCTGGATCATGTCCACCTCGCCATCGCTGATCAGCTGCGCGGACTGACCGCCGGAGGTCCACCAGGTGGCGATGTCGGGTTTGATCTGTTCCAGCTTCTTGAACGCGCGATCGACGTCCAGCGGGTAGAGCTTGTCGGCGGGTACGCCGTCAGCGAGCAGGGCGATTTCAAGGGTGGGGCGCGGCAGATTGCGCAGCGAGCGCTGGCCGGGGTACTTCTTGGTGTCCCAGAAGTCAGCCCAGGTCTTGGGCACGTGATCGCCCTTGAAGGCGTCGGTGCGGTAGGCCAGCACCGTGGAGTAACTGATGTAGCCGACGCTGTAGTCGTCCTTCAGCGCTGCAGGCAATTGCGCGGCGTTGGGCACCAGCGCCGGGTCGATTTTCTCGAACAGGCCTTCCTGCTGACCGCGCACGCAGTCGCCGGTGGGCAGGTCGACGACGTCCCAGGTGACCTTGCCGCTTTCGACCTGGGTCTTGATGATCGGGTACGCCTTGGGCGAGCTGTCCTGCTTGAGGGTCAGGCCCAGCTTCTTCGCGGCGGGCTCCAGAATCGCCTTGCTTTGGGCTTCCTGATAAGCACCCCCCTGGGAGACGAACGTGATGTCCTCGGCAAACGCCTGGGTGGTACCGCTGATCAATAGCGCCAGACTCGCCAGCTGGAAAACAGTGCTACAGGGGTTGCTCATAAGGAAGGACTCCGGATGGTTGGCAGATGTCTTAAGCGAGCTTTAGGTTTTGTTGTCGGTCGCTCTGCGGGACCATGCCCACTTAATGTACCGGCTTGTCCATGAATGAAGCGGGCACAAATGCGCTGCACAAAAGTGCTTTATTGCGAAAAAGCCAACCTCGACGGCATCTCCTGCGTTTGCCCAGGCGGGGCAATCCTTGCGGGCGAAACTGTCATTTAGGACAGGTGCCTGAACCCAAACTGAACAGTTTTCCCGATCATTGAAGAAAACCTTTGGATACCTGAACTTATCTGCCTTTTCTCCCTCTCATGCCGGTAGCCATTGATCGCGGCGGCCTGATAAGCTCGCGGCTTTACTCGTTTGCCCTTTCGGCGCATGAACAAGGAAACAGGATGAAACAGCATCGGTTGGCAGCGGCGATTGCCCTGGTCGGTCTGGTACTTGCGGGCTGCGACAAGCAAGCCGCTACCGTTGAACTGAAAACCCCGGCACAAAAAGCCTCCTACGGCATCGGCCTGAACATGGGCAAGAGCCTGGCGCAGGAAGGCATGGACGATCTGGATTCCAAAGCGGTAGCGCTGGGTATCGAAGACGCCGTCGGCAAGAAAGAACAGAAGCTCAAGGACGAAGAGCTGGTTGCAGCCTTCGGTGAGCTGCAAAAGCGCGCTGAAGAGCGCATGGCCAAGATGAGCGAAGAGTCGGCAGCGGCCGGCAAGAAATTCCTCGAAGAAAACGGCAAGCGCAAGGAAGTCACCACCACCGCTTCCGGCCTTCAGTATGAGATCATCAAGAAAGCCGACGGTCCTGTACCCAAGCCGACGGATGTCGTGACCGTTCACTATGAAGGCAAGCTGACTGACGGCAAGGTGTTCGACAGCTCCGTCGAGCGCGGCAGCCCGATCGATCTGCCGGTCAGCGGCGTGATTCCGGGTTGGGTCGAAGGCCTGCAACTGATGCACGTTGGCGAGAAGATCAAACTCTACATCCCTAGCGATCTGGCCTACGGCGCACAGAGCCCAAGCCCGATGATCCCGGCCAACTCGGTTCTGGTCTTCGACCTGGAACTGCTGGGCATCAAGGATCCGGCTGCTGCAGGTCACGACGCCGCTGGCGGCGCTGCAGGCGCAGACGAGGAAGAAGAAGCGGCTCCTGCGGCAGAACCTGCCAAGCCTGCTGCCAAGAAGTAATCGACACCTCGATTGCCACTTGAACGAAATGCCCCGTCTCGACGGGGCATTTTCGTTTTTGCCGAAAAAAAATCGAACCGGGCAGGGCAGCTACAGTCCCAATACCGTCAGCGCACTGGACGAATGTCGAGAAATGTTGACGGGTGTGACAGCTTTCGCAGAGCATCCGTTAGCGTCGCAGAACGTTCAAGTCAACGATTTTTTGCGTTTTAGCATGTGTGTAAAAAACGCGCGATTTAAGCCAAGCCCCTGTAAAACGGGCATCTCAGGGCCGAAACACGGCTCTGTTCACAAGGTTATCCACAATTTGTGTGGATAACCTTTTATGCGTGCAGGACAGTGTTGCACGCGCGGGTCGTTGCATCCGTGGTGATTGACCAGTTGGTCGATTTTTATCGGCTCTTTATCGACGTTGCTGGAGTCAACATGAAAGCACCCTGTAACCTCATTCGATTTCTTCCCATGGCTAAACGCCTGATGGCAGCAGGCCGTTTGCCTGCGCTGCTGTTCGCGGTGGCAGGCAAGGCGGCCAGCGAAGGCAATCGGCTTGGCAAGCTCAAGGATGATCTGAAACTGCTGCAGGCGCTGTGCCTGGCCTATTGGCGGGGCGAGTACCGGGCGATCAGCGGCAAGGCGATCCTGTCGGTGGTGGCAGGCCTGATGTACTTTCTGAGCCCTCTGGACGCCATCCCCGACTGGATTCCGGGGCTCGGCATGCTGGATGACATCGCAGTGCTAGCATGGGTGATGAAGCACCTTGAAGCCGAGCTCAGCGTCTTCCGCGCCTGGCGCGACCGCCAGACCCCGGAAAAACTTGCTGTGGTCGAGCGCCTGCCCGCCACGCCGAAACTGCTGGAGCAGGAGAAGAAGGATTAAGCCTGTTCGATAAGAAAACCTGAAAAACGTCGCTCGTGAGAAAACTCTGTCGATAGATCGCACGCAGTTTCTGTCCAGCCGCTGTTAAGATGCCGCAATACAAAGAAAAAGATTACAAGCAACGGCATTTCGTCCTACGGGGGAGTGGTATGGATCTTCAGGTTATTTCGCGCGATGGAGAGCCAGAATACGCGGTGCTGCCATGGGCGCAATATCAGGCCCTGTTGCAGGCCGCCGGGGTGTCCCGCCCGCAACCCGCAGCAACCGCTGCACAGGCTGCTGAACCGGTACCTGCCTCGGATCTTCCTTCACTTGATCAACTGAGTGCGCTGCGTCAGGCCAAGGGCCTTGAGCGGGCGCAGCTGGCACGCACGGTGGGCATCAGCCCGTCGTACCTGGAGCTGATCGAAAACGGCAGCCGCCAACCCGACGCCGCGATTCGACGAAGCCTGGCGTGGGAACTGGGTGTGCCGGGCTGGCGAGGTGAGCCATGAGCGTGCGTATCAGCCGTCAGCACTGGGAAGCGCTTCTGGCTGAACTGGACCTGGCGCGTCGCCAACGGCATCTGGTGACCTACCGCGCCCTGCTCGAACGCCTGCAATTGCCGACGCCGGCGATGCAGACCCTGACTGCCGCCCTTGAACACCTTGCCGCCCTCGATGCCCGCGCCGAACAGCCGTTGCGCAGCTCGCTGGTCATCAGCCAGGGCGCCAGCCGCCTGCCTCGCACCGGTTTCTTTGAATGCGCCGAACGCTTGGGCCGCTTCACCGGGCCGTCCGACGGCGTTGCCGCAGCCTCCTGGCATGCAGCTGAAGTGGTGCGGGTGTTTGAGTTCGAGTATCCGCAAGAGGCGAAGCCGGAGTAAGCAGTCAGGTCCTGCACCTGTAGGAGCCGGCAGGGCGCGCGGTGTGGCTTCAGCTTGCCGCTTGTGGCTTGAAGCCTGGGGCTGTTGTATCAATCACATGCACGCTCGCGCCGATCACCTCCTTGGCGTAATGCTTGGCCTGTGACGCCAGTTCCGCCAGTTGACTGGCGTCCAGCGTGGCGCAGACCTCTGGATGCAGGTGCACCACACCGATCGACAGCGAAAGCAGCGGGAATTCCTGACGCTGCCCCTGACGGTTGAGGGCGATGAAGCAGCCGGCTTCCAGGTGCTCGGCGCGGTAGAAGCGTCGGCACTGATTCTGAAAGTCTTCGAGCAGCAGGTTCAAACGTCTGCGCCAGTCCTCCGAGCCCAGCACCAGCAGAAAGTCATCGCCGCCGATGTGGCCGACGAAGTCGCGGCTGGGGTCGATGCGATCGTTCAGGCATTGCGCCAGACACAGCAGCACCTCGTCGCCACGGCCATAGCCATAGATGTCGTTAAAGGGCTTGAAGCTGTCGATGTCGACGTAGCAGATCATCGACTCCTGCCCCTGTTGCAGCAACCGCGTGAGGCACTGCTGGATCGGCACGTTGCCCGGCAGCAGGGTCAGCGGGTTGGCATAGCGCGCCTGCTGGATCTTCAGCTCGGTGATCAGCTTGAGCACGTCGATCACCCGCCCCAGCCCCAGATAGACGCCGTTGTGCATGATGATGAAATCCTCTTCGATACGCTGCCGCGCGCGGCTGGTGATCAGTCGGCTGACCTGTTGCAGCGACTGATTCAGCTCCACTGCGAGAAAGTCATCGCTCATCAGGCGGCTGATCGGCTTGCGCGCATAGATCTCAGTGGCGAAGGGCTGCAGCAGCACGCCCGACAGGGAATGCCGGTGAACGATGCCGATGGGGTGTAACTGCTCGTCCAGCACGGCCAGGGAGTTGAGGTTGGCCTGTTTGCGAAAGGCGTCCAGCACCGTCGCGGTCGGGGTGGTCTGCACCACGGCAGGCTGGGTGTTGAGCAGCGCGCTGAGGTCGCAGCCGTCTTCGTTGAGCACCGCGACGCTGGGGTCGATCTTTGGCAACAGGGCGCGGGCTTCTCTGGGCGGATGTTCCTGCGGACGGCAGAGCAGGTAGCCCTGAACAAGGTCGACGCCCATGTCGATCAGCACCGCCAGTTCTTCCTGCAGCTCGATGCCTTCGGCGATCACCAGCGCTCGGGAGGCCCTGGCCATTTGCAGCATGGAGCCGACGAACTCGCGTTTGACGGCATCCTGATGAATGCCGTCGATGAAGTGCCGGTCGATCTTCACGTAATCCGGGCGCAGCTCGGACCACAACCGCAGGCTGGAATAGCCCGCGCCCAAGTCGTCCAGGGCGATGGAAAAGCCCATGTTGCGGTAGTGATGCAGGGCGTTGTAGAGCAGGCCGAAATCGTCGGTGGGCGTCTGTTCGGTCAGTTCGATCACCACCCGGTTCGGCGCGATGCCATAGCGTTGCAGCAGCTGCAAGGTGCGCCCTGGCGGGTGCGAGGCCTCCAGCAGCGATTCGGGGGAGATGTTGAGAAACAGCTTGCCGTCGAGCTGCTGTTCGCTGAACCGGCGACAGGCCGACTCGCGACAGGCCATTTCCAGCTCGCTCAGGCGACCGGCCTGGCGCGCCACGGCGAACAGGTTGAAGGGGGAATGCAGGGTGCTGTTGGACGGCCCGCGGGTCAGGGCTTCGTAGCCGAGGATGCGGCGATCGGACAACGACACAATCGGTTGGAACAGGCTGTGCAAGTCGCGGTGAGTCAGGATCGCACTCAAAGCGCTCAGCTGTTCGGTCACGGTCATGGCAATCTCGAGGCAAGAAAAAGGGCTCGACACCTTGGCATCGAGCCCCGTATTTCACGACAGATTCATGACTGTTTGATGACGCTTTGCCATCACCTCGTCAGGTTTCATGACGAGGTGCTCATTTGCTCACTTCTTGGCCACTGACCCACTCAGATTCAGATAGTCGAGGAGAATCCGGCCAGTCTCGGCCAGATACGCGTCGTCTTCCGGTTTGGTCTTGTCGTCGTCCACTGGCAAGGCGTCCTCGTCTTCCTTCTTCAGCTCTTTGAGCGGTTCTTCGCCCTTGGCCTTGCGACGGGTATTTTCCATCACCAGTTGCTTGCTTTCGACGTCGGCGTGCTCGCTGCGCCGTTCGGCTTCGTTGAGGCTGACGGTCTTCTCGCTCATCAGCTTCTTGGCCAGCGCCAGTTTCTGCTCGACGAACACGAACTCGGCGTCCTTGGCCGAACGCACGTCGTGACGCGCCTGCAGCTGGGCCAGGAACGGCTTGAACGGGTCTACCGCCGGCTTGATCGCAGGCTTGATGGTGTCGTAAGTCATCGCTTCGGGCAGCGCGCTTTCGCCGATTTCCTTGGTGTCGATGATCGACGGGTAGGCGATGTCCGGCAGTACGCCCTGATGCTGGGTACTCTGACCGGACACCCGGTAGAACTTGGCCAGGGTCAGTTTCAGCTCGCCATGGTTGAGCGGCTGGATGGTCTGCACGGTGCCTTTACCGAAGGTCTGGCCACCGATGATCAGCGCGCGGTGATAGTCCTGCATGGCGCCGGCAAAAATCTCCGAAGCCGAGGCGGACAGGCGGTTGACCAACAGCGCCATCGGGCCTTTGTAGAACGCGCCACTGTTTTCGTCTTCCAGCACGTCGACCTTGCCGTCGGCGTTACGCACCAGCACGGTAGGGCCTTTGTCGATGAACAGGCTGGTCAGCTCGGTGGCTTCCTGCAGCGAGCCGCCGCCGTTGTTGCGCAGGTCGATGACCACGCCGTCAACTTTCTCGGACTGCAGCTCAGTCAGCAGTTTCTTGACGTCGCGAGTGGTGCTCTTGTACTCGGGATCGCCGGCACGGTAGGCCTTGAAGTCCAGGTAGAAGGCCGGGATCTCGATCACGCCCAGCTTGTAGTCCTTGCCGTCCTGATTCAGGTGCAGGATCGACTTCTTGGCGGCTTGCTCTTCGAGCTTCACGGCTTCGCGGGTGATCGACACGATCTTGGTGGTCTGGTCGCTCGGCGCATTGCTGGCCGGGATGATTTCAAGACGCACCACCGAGCCTTTAGGACCGCGGATCAGCTTGACCACTTCATCCAGACGCCAGCCGATCACGTCGACCATTTCTTTGTCGCCCTGGGCAACGCCGATGATCTTGTCGGCGGTGGCCACCTGTTTGGTTTTGGCGGCAGGGCCGGCCGGAACCAGACGCACGATCTTGACGTTGTCGTTGTCGCTTTGCAGGACCGCGCCGATGCCTTCCAGCGACAGGCTCATGTTGATGTCGAAGTTTTCCGCACTGTCAGGCGACAGGTAGTTGGTGTGCGGATCGTAGGACATCGCGAAGGTGTTCAGGTAAGCCTGGAAGATGTCTTCGCTGCGGGTCTGACCCAGACGGGCCAACTGGTTCTTGTAGCGCTTGGTCAGCGTTTCCTGGATCTTGGCCGGGTCTTTACCCGCGATCTTCAGGCGCAGGACTTCATCCTTGACGCGCTTGCGCCACAGATCGTCCAGCTCGGCTTCGTTCTTGGGCCACGGAGCGTCCTTGCGATCGACCAGCAAGGTTTCGTGGGTGGTCAGGTCGATCTTGTCGACGCCCTTGTTCAACTGGGCGATGGCGAAGTCCAGACGCGACTTGATGCGGTCCAGATAGCGCTTGTAGATGGTGAAGCCTGGCTGCAGGTCGCCGCTCTTGAGGAAGTCGTCGAACTGGAAGCGCCACTTGTCGAACTCGGCGATGTCACTGGCCAGGAAATAACTGCGCGCAGGATCGAGGAGTTTGAGGTAGCTCTGATAGATGATTTCCGAACGCTTGTCGTCCAGCGGCGGCTTGCTGTAATGGTGGCGCTTGAGCAGCTCCACGACATTCAGACTGGCGATGACTTCATCGCGATCAGGTTGAAGATTGTCCCAGCTATTGGCTGCGAACGAACTGGCTGACATTGGCAATGCCGCCAGGCCAATGAGTAATGCAAGGGTGGTGCTTGGCAAAAAATGCTTCATGCTGATTCGACGCGGGGACAATTGATAACGCATATTAGGCCGTCTTTGAGGTCGCCGGTTCCTCTCAGGCTTGGTGAAACTTCGCGGTGCCAGGCAACGTTTTCTTGCCGTGGTGCGTGATGTTTTCACACAGACTGATGCGAAACCCGGTCGCATAATGCAAAAAGCCCGAACGCCATGAGGCACTTCGAGCTCAGTCAAGACTCACTATGGAGGCACCGTGAAAGCATTGCAAGGCGTTGAAGGTCACGTGGAATGGGTTGAACAGCCATCTCCGACGCTTGATGTGGGGCAAGTTCGCATCAAGGTTGCGGCAGCCGGGCTCAATCGTGCCGATTTGTTGCAGCGCGCGGGCCTGTACCCGCCACCCCCGGGCGTCACGGAAATCCTTGGCATGGAGTGTTCCGGCGTCATCGCCGAGGTCGGTGCCGGCACCTCCTGGCAGGTCGGAGATCGCGCCTGTGCGCTGGTTGCAGGCGGGGCGATGGCCGAAGAAGTGGTGGTCGACGCACGGCATGTTTTACCGGTACCAGAGGGCATGTCGCTGCACGAAGCGGCAGGCATTCCTGAAGTGTATGCAACCGCCTGGCTCAATCTGTTTCAACTGGCGGGTCTCAAACCCGGCGAAAAAGTTTTGTTGCACGCTGGCGCAAGCGGGGTTGGTTCAGCCGCCATTCAGCTGTGCAAGGCCTTCGGCAACCCGTGCTGGGTCAGCGTCGGTTCGGCTGATCGCTTGAAATACTGCGAAGACCTCGGTGCCCAGGGCGGGGTCATCCGCAGCGAGAGCCTCGATGGCTTGAGCGACTTCGGCCCGTTCAACGTGATCCTCGACCCGGTTGGTGCCAGCTACGCCGCGCTCAACCTGAAAGTCCTAAGCACCGATGGCCGTCTGGTGCTGATCGGTCTGATGGGCGGGCGCAAGGCTGAGCTGGACCTGGCGCTGGTTTTAGGCAAGCGCATCCAGATTCTCGGCTCGACCCTGCGCAGCCGCGACGATCAGTTCAAGGCCGATCTGCTGGCCGATCTGGGGCAGCACGTCTGGCCGCTGTTTACTGAAGGCCGCCTCAAGCCACAGCTGGCGCGCAGCTTTCCGATCCTGGATGCCGAAGAAGCGTATGCCGAGCTTGCGACCAATCAGGTCTCGGGCAAGGTTGTGCTGGTGATCGATCCCTCTCTCAGCTGATGCGCTGAACACGCGTGTATCGGGTCACGGATGACCCGGTGCTGCCGGTGTTTAACAAGCGCCAGTCCTCTCTGTCCAGTGTCAAAGTTGACAGTAGACGGTCTCTTTTTCGGGGCCTCTAATGGCGTCAGTTCTTGCGCATTCGGTGTATTGGTCGTAACGCCGGCAGGCAGATCATTTCCATGGACTGGAGTGGCATGTGATGGCCAACGACAACCTCGCAACCGGCAGCGGGCTCGATCTGTACGTTGCCCTTGACGCCGATTTCTTTGTCGATCTGAACTTCGATCTCTTGCCAGGGGGGCTTGGCGAGGTGGAGGTGATTGGAGTCATCGATCAGGACGACCCTGAAGGGTTGATGCCGGTCGGGGCGCATCTCAAGGACCTGGAGGTCAGGGTGCCGCTCTGGGCCAACACGGCCCCGCCCGGCCTGACCGATCAGTTGATCCTGTACTTCAAGTCCGGGCCCGGCGAATTCGAGGTCCAGAGCCTGGCGTTTACCGGGCCGCTGGATCCGGCTGATTTTCCATACTCGCTATTTATCGCCAAGGCCAATCTGCCGACCGATGCGCGCTGTGAAGTCCGCTACGTGGTGAAAAGTTACAATGGCTACTTCGATTCATCGAATATCAGCAATGTCACGTTTGACACGCTGCCCCCAAGTTTTGACAAGCAGCTCGACGCGCTGCTGCTGCCAGACGACCTGGTAGACGAGCAGATAACCGAAGAATACCTGGCCAGCCATGGCGACAGCGTCGAGCTTCGACTTCCTCAGCCTTTGTACCTCGATGCCCGTGAGGGCGATGTCGTGAGTCTGTACCTGTCGCCAGACAACCCGCCCGAATCCGGCCCCGTCGGCACAAAAATCGTGACGGATGACGAGGTCGTTGCCAGTGATATCCGGCTGGATCTGCCGGGGGATGTCGTTCGACTGGCGGGCGATGGCACTTTTTATCTGACGTACAAAGTACGGGACCGCGCGGGCAACGAGACACCTTTTTCACTGCACACGGTCGTCGATGTGCAGTGGGTGCCGATCCCCGAGTTACCCGAGTTGCCAGAACCTGAGTTCCCGGACGCCACGATTTACGGCTACATCAACTGCGATCACGCGCCCTGGAACGGTATCCGGGTCCGCTTGCCTTTTGCCCAGGGGGTGGCAGGGCTGGGTGATGACGTTCTGCTCTCCTGGCAAGGCTATGAAACCCTCAATGGCATTACGCCTATCGCAGGCACTGAGGGGGAGTTCGCCGATAAGGTGACGGCCGCCGACCTGGCGGCGGGCTACAAGGACATGCTCATCGAACCCTATATGCCTCATATAGAACCGATTCTTGAAGGCTCGGCAATTGCGTTCTATCGCCTGAAAAAGAGTAACGGGCAGTCGGCGCTTTCTTATGAAGGGCTGGTGAAGATAACCCGCAAGTTACCCAGCGGTGAACTCTGCGGGCCCGCCGCAAACTCCGCACCGTCGAGTGAAGTGTCAACGGCTGCTGTGCGGTTCATGGAGTGGGTGCGGCGTATCGTCAAATAAGGTTTGAAGGCACCCAACGTTATATCGATGACGCCATCTGACGCCGTTTTTCGAGTTGTTGATCCGATGGGAGTCTCTGAAAGATCACTGTTAGCAGTGAAGGGAAGTAGGTCTATCTACCTGTAAGGAGAGTTATCGTGGACGCTCAAGGAAAAGCAATCGCAATGTATCGCATCAAGAATTCTTTAGAGAAATTTCCTCGTTCATCCGGGGGTGTCGGGACACTTGAGGCGCAGGAACTAGCAGCGCCAGTGCTGCCCGATTGGTGGCCCGGTGAGCCGGAGTTCGCCGGTCTCGTGCCACGGGAAGATCAGCAAAAGGACATGGTGATTTCATTACCGCCCTGGCCCAATGGCGCCCCGGCGCCGATGTTCAGCGACGTGTTCAAATTCCAGTACCGGCGTAGCGACATCCCGATCTGGACCGACGCACAGGAGGATCGTATTCCTGGCCCAACAGTGCCTGGCGGGCCTCCCAAGCAGGTCACGTTCAGGTCGGAAAACTTCCCGGCGCACGGCGTCTATCTGCTGCGCTATACGGTGACAACCTATAACAACATTCTGGGCGAGTCGTTCGAGGTGTCCTTCATCATCGATCAGCAAGCGCCCAACTATGATGGGCAATCCCCCGATCCGCTCACGTTTCGGGATGACGCGCTGATCAAGGCCGATGGTGTGACAGGTCAATACCTGGATGCCAACAACAATCAACTGCCTGTGGTTATTCCCGCTTACCACGACGAACAGCCGGGCGACACAGTGCAGATCTTCTTGGGGGCTACGTTGCCTGATCCCGAGGGTACGCCTGCTTATGACGGTCCCTATGATCCTGCGACGCGTGAAGTGCTCATCCCGGGCGACCGTCTGCGCGCGCTGGAGGACGGGAGGCTGTACGTGACGTACAGGCTTGTGGACAAGGTGACCAATCGCGGGCAGGCGTCGGATCCGGTGGTGGTGGATCTGCTGATCAAGCCGCTGCCCCAGGAGCCCCTGCCAGCGCCACGGGTCATTGGTGCTGAAGACAGCGACACTCAGGTTAACCTGGAAGACCTGCGCGCCGGCCGCGATAGCGTGCTGATCCCGCGCTACCCTGAATGGCAAAACAATGATCGCATCGTGGTGACTTGGGGCGGCATTGATCTGGCCCCCTATCTGGTGATCAATCCGGCCGATCCGATCGAGATCAAGGTTCCGTACAGTGTCATCAGCAGCGCATTCGGGGCTTCTGACGTGCCGGTATCGACCCCTGTGACCTATCGGGTGGAGCGTGGCAGACGCGTGTTCGGCGCGGATGTCACGACCGTCGATGTCGATCTGTACGTGCCTGGCCCGGAAAACCCCGACAGACCGGACCCCATCAACCCGACTCTCAAACCGGTCACGGTTCGAGGGGGAGGATCTGCCTCAGAAGTCAACAAAATCAACGCCGATGACGTCGGCTTGCCTGCCACCGCGACCGTGACCTTGCATGATCCGATTGTGGCCGGGTCTCGGCTGAGACTGTATTGGGGCAACTTCGACAATCTGGCAGCGGAGTATCAACCCACCGCTGCTGATGGCGGCACCTCCTATACCTTCACCGTCCCTTGGGATGTGATCGCTAAAGGACCAGCCGCTATTGACGTGCCAGTGTTTTACACACTTGATCGAGTAACCGGCGGTAACTACGAGATAGCCCCACCGACGTCGGTAGATGTCACCGAGGCGGTTGTCGTGGCGCTAAAAGCACCTGCGTTCCCCAATGCTGACGTGATGAATGACGGTGTGACGCCGATCCTCAACTGTCTGTCTTTCATCGGCGACGACCATCACCTCAATGTATTTATCCCACCTAATGGCGATGCATTGACAGCTGGTGATGAGATCGAGGTGGTGGTGCAGGGCTACACCGACTGGGAGGGGACTCAACCGGTAAAAGATCAGGCTGGTCAAGCCGTGACATGGAGAAGGACAATCACCTTGACGGCCGAACAGATCACGAGCGGTGTCACATTGGAAGTTGGGCCGTATGAGACATATCTGCTTCCGATCGACGTGTTGGGTCTGGTCAAGGCCACCTATGCGACGACCAGTGCACCCGTCAAACTTGGTCAATCAGAGATTTATGCTTCGACCACGAGACCGGGTGGGACCTGCTTCCCTCCCTTCCTGCTGTCACCCCCTGTAACGTCCGGTCTGCGGCCGTAACTGACGCTGGTCAGGGAAGCCGAACAGTGTTTCGGCTTCCCTGTTTATCGCCTGAGTCATTTCAACAGCTTCAACCCTTTATTCATTCGCGATTAAAAACAGCTTTTTAAGACTGGCCAGCTCTTTGTAAGTGTTAAGGAATTGAGCTTTCATTGTGGTTGTAGGATGCGACTCTCACAAAAGTCGGAAACGTCCTACATCAATGTAACTATATGGCTTGTAGTCTTCGCGCCCGTTTCCTTCGGCCATTGCCGAGCGTCGAAGGCCTTTACACTTATTCAAGGAGTTTGTCATGCCCGTGCCAAAGGCAACACGGAAGTCTTTGCTTGTTCGCTGTACCCTCGGTACTACTATCTTGTTGAGCTTTAGTCCTGTCGTACAGGCTTTATCGATCGTAGCGCCCGGGCAAACTCAAACATTAAATCCCGGCGACCCTGTGGACAGTTGGCAAGTTCAAACAGGGGGCACGCTTAATGTCAACGGCGCTGCTACCCTGGCCATCGCAGGGTCCGGTGCGATCCTCAATCTTGCGACCGGAAGCTCAACCCAAACTATTGATCTTAATGGCGGTTCCCAGGCCAATATCACCGGTGCAACCATCACCGCTTCTGCTGCGGCATTTTCCGGGTTCAATATAACCAGCAGTCAGGCACAGATCGTCAATACCGACATTGACGCCACGGCCAACGTCAATGCCACGGGATTGTCCCTCATCCAGGCCGGTGCAAATCCGGGCGCAGCCGTTTCCATGACCGGGGGCTCGGTCAGAGGAGGCGAGGGTGGGATCTCCCTATCAGCCCTCAGTACACTGACGCTCGACAACGTCCAGGTTCAGGGCGTTGGAGCCAACGGCTATGGCCTCAGGGCATTTGCGTCTGATGTCAGTGTCACAGGAGGCTCGGTGCAAGGCGGGCTCAACGGTATCCAGTACTATGTCGACTTCGTCGGGCTGCGCGAGGGGACGATCAGCCTTTCCGGAACGCGGGTCACGGGGGACAGCGGATCAGCGATCGCCTTCGACGGATTTGGCCAATCCATGGTTGCCAATCTCCAGTTGCTGGACGGTGCCACGCTCAACGGCGGCAATGGCACGGCGCTGGAAATCAATGGCGCTGCCACTGTCAACGCGCTGGTGCGTAACAGTCAGCTCGATGGGGACTTCGTCGTCACTAACGACAGCACCGGCAATTTCACCTTCGACAATGCATCGCTGACCGGCGATATCAGCGCCGACGCGACCAGCAGCGCGAACCTGACGATGGCCAACAATTCCAGCCTGACCGGCAATCTGATCAACGTCGACAGCGTCACGCTCAATGCCAGTTCGCTGACCGGGGACTACACGATCTCCGACGGTCGTAGCGCCAGTCTCACGCTGCAGAACGGCGCGAACCTTGCGGGCAATCTGATCAACATCGACAGCGTTACGCTCACTGACGGCGCACTGACGGGGGACTACACGATCTCGGACAGTCGCACTGCCAGTCTCACGTTGCAGAACGGCGCGAGCGTTGCGGGCAACCTGGTCAACGTCGACAGCGTTGCGCTCGATGCCAGCTCAATGACGGGGGACTACACGATTACGGACAGTCGCAGCGCGACTCTGATACTGCAGAACGCCGCGAGCCTGAAGGGTAATCTGATCAACGTCGACAACGTCACGCTTGATGCCAGCTCTATGGATGGGGACTACACGATCTCGGACAGTCGCACTGCCAGCCTCACGTTGCAGGACGGCGCGAGCCTGACGGGCAACCTGGTCAATGTCGACAGCGCCACGCTCGATGCCAGCTCACTGACGGGGGACTACACGATTTCCGACGGTCGCAACGCCAGACTGGCGCTGCAGAATGCTGCTCGGTTCACCGGTAACCTGAATAACGTTGGCGGCATTGTGCTGGCCGGTGAGTCGATCTGGAACATGGTCGCTTCCAACAGCGTCGGTGCGATGTCGATCAATGACAGTTCGGTGAAGTTTGGTTCGGCCAATGAGTTTTTCCAGCTGGATGTCGGCACCCTGGCCGGTAACGGTACCTTCCTGATGGATGTGGATTTTGCCACCAATCAGCATGACCTCCTGAATGTGACAGGGGTTGCAACAGGGACCCATTCCCTGGTTATCCCCGGTTCCGGTGTCGACCCTGCATCGCCCGAGCAATTGACCGTGGTGCGCACGGGCGGAGGAGACGCGACCTTTGCCCTGGCCGGAGCCAGCGTAGTGGACGTCGGTACCTATTCCTATGCCCTGAACTCGGTGGCCAACGGAACCGGAACTGACTGGTTCCTCGACCCGTCGACCAAAACCATCAGCCCCGGCACCCGCTCGGTGCTGGCTCTGTTCAACACCGCGCCGACTGTCTGGTATGGCGAGCTGACCTCCCTGCGCACGCGCATGGGTGAGCTGCGTTTGAACGGCGGTCAGGCCGGCGGCTGGGCGCGCACGTACGGCAACAAATACGATGTGAACGAGTCTTCGGGGCTGGGTTATCAACAAACGCAACAAGGCTTCTCGCTGGGGGCCGATGCACCCTTGCCGATCGGTGACGGTCAGTGGCTGATCGGTGTGCTCGCAGGGCACAGCACCTCTGATCTGGACGTGAGCCGTGGCACCTCCGGCACCGTGAAGAGTTATTACGTGGGCGCCTACACCACCTGGCTGGACAAAGACACCGGCTACTACTTCGACGGCGTGCTCAAATTCAACCGCTTTCGCAACGACGCCAAAGTCAGCATGAGCGACGGTGCCCGTGCCAAGGGCGATTACGACAATGTCGGCCTGGGCGGTTCGGTGGAGTTCGGTCGCCACATCAAACTGGACGACGGCTACTTCGTCGAGCCGTTCACGCAGTGGTCCACCGTGGTCATCCAGGGCAAGGATTACGGGCTGGACAACGGCATGGAGGCGCAAGGGGATCGTACCCGCTCGCTGCTGGGCAAAGTCGGCGTGACCGCAGGGCGTAACTTCACCATGGCGGGTGGCAGCGTCGTGCAGCCGTACGTGCGTGTGGCGGGCGTTCATGAATTTGCGAAGAGCAACGAGGTGCAGGTCAACAACAACACCTTCAACAATGACCTCTCGGGTTCCCGTGGCGAGTTGGGAGCGGGTGTGGCGGTCGCGTTCAATGATCGCCTGCAGCTGCATGCGGATTTTGACTACTCGAACGGGGACAAGATCGAGCAGCCGTTCGGGGCGAACGTGGGGTTGCGGTATAGCTGGTAACACCACTGAGGCTCGCCCCGTCTCGAGTGACGGGGCGAGCGTCGTGTCAGGCAATGCCAACCACTAAAGCGCCACCGATTTGAAGCAGTGAACTCTCCGCGCCCGTGACCAGATTTTTGACCCAGTTTTTCCATAGCCCAGAGCCGTCGCTCGACCAATAGGGGCCATTGCCCATGGAAAAGGTGCTCCCGTACAGCGCATGGATTTCTCGCAGCTCCCCAAGCGAGGGAACCCTTAGTCCTTGAGCTGATGCCTTGTCCCTTGCCATCTTGTAGTTGCCCGTTCCCAGACCATAGACTCTGATGAAGTTGGAGACCATCACGGAATAAGATCCAGAGCGACCGGCGCTGTCGCTAACGGTAATGGTCGCGCTGCCATTGCCTTGCGAGAATATTGCGCCGTTAGCCTCGACCTTTACGACGGCAGGATTGCTCGACCTATAGGTATAGGGAGGTGAGCCACTGCTGGGTACGCGCGTGTAGGTTGTTCCTGCTGGCCAGCTGGGAGGTTGGAAAGGGCCTGGTCCTACGAGCCCGTAAAATTTCCCGTTCAGGGTCACGGCCGTTGGAACCAGCTGAAACGGTGGCAGTGGAGACACAACGGTAAACGTCCGCACATTCGACGCCGGACCGCTGCCATATTGCGCCACCGCTTTCAGGCTGTGCGCGCCCAACGCCAACCCTGACACCGGATGACTCCAGTCACCGTTCCCGTTCACCGGCGCCTTGCCTTTTGACGTAGCGCCATCGAACACTTCCACCTGCTCACTGGGTGCCGCCTTGCCTGCCGCGGTAACCGCAGTGTCCGTGGTCGATCCACCGACTTCACCCTTGGAATCGCGAACGCTGGTCAGCGTCGGAACGACGGCATCCTTCACCGTGAAGGTCCAGGCAGCAGACACGGGGTTGCTTCCATACAGCGCCTTGGCGGTCAGCGATCTGCCGCCAACCGCCAGACCGCTGACGGTGCGCGACCAAGCCCCCGTGGCATTTGCCGTGGTGGTGCCTTTTGAGGTGGTGCCATCGAACACCTCGACCAACTGATGGATCGACGCCTGACCGGATGCCGTCACGCTGTTGGCATAGGTCAAGCCACCATTGGTCACCGGTCTGTTCTGCGGATCGACCACGGCGGTAATGGTGGGGTTGACCACGGCGACCACAGTGAAGCGGCGCACGGCGGATTCGGCACCACTGCCGTACAGCGCCTTCGCCTTGATGTCGTGCCCAGACACTGTCAAACCCGTCAGCGGCAGCGTCCACACGCCGTTGGCGTTGGCCTTCGCTTTACCCTGGGGCGCCACGCCATCGAAAACTTCCACCTCAAGCTCGGCGGTGGCGGCGCCGGTCAGCGTGACCTGAGTGTCGACCGTAAAGCCATTGGGCGAAACTTCCCCATTGGCATCCCGGATGCTGCTGATAGTGGGGGCGAGCGCTGCGGAAACGACGACCGTCCAGATCCCCGATACCAGCCCTGTTCCGTACAGCGCTTTGGCCTGTAGCGGGTGCGATGCCACGCTGAGGCCTGACACTGCCAGCGACCAGACGCCCATGTTATCGGTCCAGGCCCGACCATGCCTGATGGAGCCGTCGAGCAATTCCACCTGTTGATCCGGGCTGGCCTTGCCGGAAACGGTGACGGTGGTGTCCACCGTGGTGCTGCCATTGGCCACCGGCCCTCGCGAATCGAGCACCTGCTCGATGATGGGTGTGAGATTGGCCAGCACTTCATAGGTGCGCGGCTGTGAAACCAGATCGCTGCCATCCCGCGCGTTTGCCGTGATGCTGTAGCCTTTGGGAAGTAGCCCGGTGAGCTCGGTTCTCCACTTGCCTTCGGCGTCTGTGCGGACCGTGGTCAACACCGTGGTGCCGTCGAGAATCTCAAGTTCGGTGTCGAGGGTGCCAGTGCCGCTCAGGTCGAGCGTCGTGTCGAAGGTCGTCCCGCCGTTGGCGACTTCGCCTTTCGAATCCCTGACGCTGACGATGACGGGCGTGACCCAGTCGTGGTGCAGCTTGAACACATACTCCATGACGGGCAGGGGGAGGGCGGCGACTTCATCGTCGATGCCGCTGAAGGCCACGTTGCAGATCACCTTGAGCGCGGTGTCCTGCCCGAATTTTTCCAGCGCGGCGCGCAGCACCGATTGAGAAAGCCCGGTGCCGACCTGTGCGCTGGTAAGGGCTCCGCCATCAAGCAGTACGATCGAATGCGGCCCTCCGCTATCGGTTTCACCTTCGAGCCGCAACCAGGCGCGCTGTCCCGTCGCGATGAACGGCCAGGCAGCCACGGTGGTCGTTGCGTTGCCCGCAAAGGTCGCCAGGTTCAGGACTTTTGTCTGCGCATTGGCCTGGGTGATGATCGGCGTGGGCAATACGCTGTCCGGGAGGGTAGAGATGTTCAGCAGCAGGATCTCGGACTGCTTCTCGGTGACGTAGCGTTTGACCAGATAGGAGACGCTGACCCGCTGACCAATATTCGCGCCGATAACAGTGGAGGGCACCGAAAAGTCGACTTGGCCGCTCGCACTGCCGGGCGCTTGCTGATCGGGCGGCGAGCCGACGCCCGGCGTGCCGAGCCAGGACAGCGTGATGATGTCCTGCGGGTCCATGCTCGCGTACTGCACGCGCACCGTTGCGCCGGTCTGGGCCTGCAGCGGGTCGAGCGTGCTGCCCGCTGCTTCCAGCACTTGCGGTGCCGGCAGCTCGCCGATCAGTTTGCCAATGGTCAGGTCCAGTACCTTGGAATATTGGTAAGCGCCGGTGCTGGCCAACTGGAGGCTGTAATAGAGCCTCACGATGTTGTTGATGCTGGGCTCGATCAGCGTCCTGGGGATGTTGAACGTGAACGGCTTGCCGGCAATCGCGCGGGTGATCGGCAGCCAGTCGCTGGCGCTGCCATCGAGAGATTCGCCCTGCCAGTACCAGGTCAGAATGTCGCCTGCCACAGTGCCGGTGTAAGGCACGCGGTAGGTGGCGTATTGCCTGACCTTTTCAGGGTCCAGCACGCCATCGACCGCTTCATCCACCGAGGGCGCAGGCAGTTCTGCGTAGCGGGCGCGCAGGGCCAGATAGAGATGATCCGAAACCCGCACGTCAAAGGTGCCGGGGGCATCGTTGGAGACTTGGTAGCTCAGGTCCAGCGTGCCGTTGGCGAGAATTGCGATATGCTCCTCGGTCACTGCGATGTACAGCGGCTCACCCACTTCCCCTGCCGAAACGAAGTGTTGTGCCTCGTAGAGATAAGGCGTGCCGTTTTGCCGCGTGCCCAGCCAGATGACGTTGATGAGGTCGCCGCTGGCCATTTTGTCGTAGATGGGTATCTGCACATGCACGCGTTCAAGTGTCGGGTCGAGCGTGTCGCCGACGGCCTCATAGACCCACGGGGCATCAAGCGGGATCTTGCCTGTGACCCGCGCGGTGGCCCGTTTGGAGGATAGCGGGTCACCGCCGTTGGCTTTGGTGAGCACATAGGCGGCGACACCTCTGCCGTCGCGAATGGCGCGTATCTCGGCGTTGGGGACCTGGATCTCGGCGACGGAGGGGATATTGGTCAGCTTCAAGGTGTCTGTGAATTCGAGCACGTCGCCGGCACTGGTCGTGCCTGTCCAGATCAGGGTCAGGGTGTCGCCTGGCTCGAACGGCAGTCCAATAGCGGCGATCTGCACCGTCACATTGTCAGGCCCCAGCAGCCCCAGGTCGATGATGCCGTTGACCGACTCTTTGATGATCGGCGCGGCCAGACGCTGTGCCCCAGCCTCTACTTTTACATACGTGCGCAGCGACCACTCTGTTGAAAAGTTCCAGACCTCATCGAACACCTGGTACTGCACGAGCAGATCGGGCGAGTCGCCACCGGCCAGGATCGCGGCCTGATCCACGGTGATCACGATCGGAGCCGTTCCCGCAGCTTCGGCATCGGTCAGGCGATGGGTCAGCGTGGCATCGCCCCACTGCAACTCAATCGTGTCGCGAGCGGCTCGCCCGGGGTACGCCGCAATTTCCGCCGGTACGCCCTGCGCCGCCCAATTGGCGTCCACGCCATTGTCGATCACCTCCTGCGGCAGGCGTGGGGCGGCAAGCTCCGAGTGGCCGGGGAGATGCGGGTCTCTGTCGACGCCGCCTGGGTGGTCGAGTTTGACGCGAATGCGCAGGGGCACACTGTCTTCGGGCGTCGACGATCCGGCGCGGGTCAGGCGATAAAACACCCGCTCGGCCCAGCCCGGAACAATGGGCTCCGGAGGCAGGAAAAAAATCAACCGCTGATCGATCTCCGCTGCTTCGACGGTGCGGCTGGCGACCGCATGATCGTTCCAGTAAATCTCCACACGGTCGCCCACTGCCATTTGCTGCCAGGGGTCTACCGCTGCGAGAACGCCGATCGGGTTGTCGTTCACTATCGAGAAATTGACCCCTGCGTCGCCGTTTTCGACCGGGGTCACCATTCCGGCGATCAGCACCGGACGCAGGGCCAGAATCGAGTAATCGCGTGGCAATGGACGAAATAAAAGTGTGCGCGTACGGCGTTTCATGGTGTGAGTCCTTTCAGGTTTTCTGATGCCTTCAGGCGTGCGCAGGCCTTGATATGCGCGGATGGCAGAGCAACGCCCAGGCGTGGGCTCTGTCATCCAGGGGCACATTCCAGGTCAGGATGAGTACGTCACCGTTCCTGAAAGCGTCACGCTTGTATCGGTGGTGGTCCCGCCGTTTGGGATGCTCGCTCCCGTCGAGTCCTTGACGTCGGTGATGGCGACGGCCGTGACGGCAATGACCGTGAAGTTGCGCACTGCTGACGCCGGGTAGCTCCCGTATTGCGCGACCGCCTTAATGGCGTGGGCAGCGACGCTGAGGCCAGAGAGGTTCGATGTCCAGTTGCCGCTGGCATCGGCTTGGAACCTGCCTTTGAGCGTCGTACCGTCGAATACTTCGACGGTCTGCATGGGCGACGCCGTGCCGGTCACCGTGACACTGGTGTCGAAGGTGGTGCCATTGGCGGGAATCTCGATGCCTTTGGGGTCCTTGATGCTGGCAATGGTGGGCGTAGCAGCAGCGGCTACCGTGAAGGTGCGCACCGCCGATTCAGGCTTGCCGCCGTACTGCGCCACCGCCTTGATGGCGTGGGCAGCGACGCTGAGGCCGGTAAGGGTCACGGTCCATTTGCCGCTGGCATCGGCTTGGAACCTGCCTTTGAGCGTCGTACCGTCGAATACTTCGACGGTCTGGTTGGGCGACGCCGTGCCTGTCACCGTGACACTGGTGTCGAAGGTGGTGCCATTGGCGGGAATCTCGATGCCTTTGGGGTCCTTGATGCTGGCAATGGTGGGCGTAGCAGCAGCGGCTACCGTGAAGGTGCGCACCGCCGATTCAGGCTTGTCGCCGTACTGCGCCACCGCCTTGATGGCGTGGGCCGCAACGCTCAGGCCGGTGAGGTTCAATGTCCAGTTGCCGCTGGCATCGGCTTGGGGCCTGCCTTTGGGCGCCGAACCGTCGAGTACCTCCACGGTCTGGTTGGGCGACGCCGTGCCTGTCACCGTGACACTGGTGTCGAAGGTGGTGCCATTGGCGGGAATCTCGACGCCTTTGGGGTCCTTGATGCTGGCAATGGTGGGCGTATCAGCAGCGGCTACCGTGAAGGTGCGCACCGCCGATTCAGGCTTGTCGCTGTACTGCGCCACGGCTTTGATGGCGTGGGCCGCAACGCTCAGGCCGGTGAGATTCAATGTCCAGTTGCCGCTGGCATCGGCTTGGGGCCTGCCTTTGGGCGCTGCACCGTCGAGTACCTCCACGGTCTGGTTGGGCGACGCCGTGCCTGTCACCGTGACACTGGTGTCGAAGGTGGTGGCGTTGGCGGGAATCTCGACGCCTTTGGAGTCCTTGATGCTGGCAATGGTGGGCGTATCAGCAGCGGCTACCGTGAAGGTGCGCACCGCCGATTCAGGATTGTCGCCGTACTGCGCCACCGCCTTGATGTCGTGGGCCGCGACGCTGAGACCGGTGATGGTCAAGGTCCAGTTGCCGCTGTTATCGGCTATGGATGTATCTTTGAGCGTCGTACCGTCGAATACTCCGACGGTCTGCATGGGCGACGCCGTGCCTGTCACCGTGACACTGGTGTCGAAGGTGGTGCCATTGGCTTCAATCTCGTTGCCTTCGGAGTCCATGATGCTGGCGATGGTCGGAGGATCAAGCGCCACAACGCCTACATCGAAGCGATTGATATCCGAATAACTTGTACGGGCACCGCCCGCACGGAGCACCTCATAAGAGGCGGAAACGCTGCCTTTATCATTGGGCTTGATCGCGCTGCCGGGAATCGTGAACGGGATCGGGAGCGTCAGGTTGCGGCTATTGACGGGCATGGAATTGGTGTGGGGGCCGCTCACGCTGCCCTTCCACAGGATAGAGATCTGATCGCCTAACGCCTTGTCCTTATAATTGGGCACGGTCAGCGTCGTGTTGGCAAGGTCGGGGTCCAGGGCACCATCGACCACGTTGGCGACATCGGGCGCCGGCAATTCGTTGCGCGGCGCCCCTACTGCCAGCTCGGTTGTGCGTTCCGATTCACGATGGATAATCGCGTCGTTCGCTTGTTGTTCGAGGATGTAATAGAGCTGGAGTTTGCCGCCTTCGATCGCCTTCAGGTGGGTCCCGTTGACGTTGAAGATCAGCGGCTGTCTGGCGATGACATCGCCGTTGCTGATGAATATGAGAGGCAGGTCTGGATCGTAGATACTGGCGTCCGGTCGGGTGCCGAGCCATCTCAGCGTTACCACGTCGCCAGCGATCATGCTGTCGTCCCAGGCCACTTCGATTTGGGTCGTTGCCAGTTCCGGATCAATAGCGCCTTGAGAGGCATCTTTGGCGACGGGTGCTGGCAAACGCGTGGCCTCGCCGATGATGCTGACGAACGAACCTCTTGATCTGGATTCCTCTCCAGCGTCGTGATTGACCTGATAAGAGAAGATCGCCTGGGTTTTTGCCAGCTTGCGCACTTCGGCATTGGGAATGGGCACTTCGTAAATGGCTGGCAAATTGTTCACGATGACTTCAGGCGCCGTATAGGTCACGTCCGTGCCCTCGGTCGTGGTGCCTCGCATCGTCACCACGATCTTGTCGCCGAGGTTGAAGTCAGCGAAAACGGTCAGACTTTCCAGCGTTTCGCTACCCAATGATTGTGGGGTGGTCAACGCCTTGAATTGGGTCACCAGCTCCGTGCTGAGCACGCCGTTTTTGGACATGGCGATGATTTGCGCGGTTGCAGGTTGTGTGCCGAGGGTATCGAGGTCCAGCACATTGTTGACGGCTTCCTTGATGATCGGGCCGCTCAGGCGCGAGTTACCAGCATCGACGACGATGCGCGTTTCAGCCGCCCAGTCCTCAGAGCGATTATCGACGAGGTCATAAAGCTCATAGGTGACGGCAAGACCGTTGGGCCCGGAATCACCCGCCGCGAGGATGTCCTCTTTCGTGACGGTCAGCACGATGGGTTGACCGACCTCGGCTTCAGTGACGATGTGCGTAATGAAACGGCCGCCCCAGGACAGCTTGATCATGTCCAGTGCGGCCATGTTGGGATAAGGATTGATGGTCACCTTCACGCCGGCTTCGAGGTGCTCTTTACCTACACCATTGTTGATAACGTCATCGGGCAAGAAGAATGTCAATTCGGAATGGCCCGGGATGCTGCCGTTCTGATCCTGACCACCAGGACGATCGAGTTCGACCAGAATGTCCGTTGGCGCAGACGGATCTGGCGTCTGGCCCAGGCGTGTAACGATGTATTCGAGGGTGTGCCTGAAAGGCGCTTGGGTCAGGTGCCTGGCTTCGACGAACGTGGTGACACGCTGGCCCACTTCCAGGGCAGTGATCGTCTCGGTCTGCACGGTCTTGCCGTCCAGCCGCACGGCCACGCTGTCGCCGGTGTTCATCTGCTGCCAGGCGGGGATATACAGCTGCAGCCCGTGCTGGGGAAAGTTGTCAAGCGCTGCCCCGTGGTTGATGCCCCATAGCGTTTGCCCTGCATCGGCCGGAGGGCTTGGCAGTGGCCCTACCGCGCCGGGAATCTCCAGTTCGATCAGTGCCCGAGTCGATCTACTCAGGGCGGATCGACCGGAGTATTCCTCCGGCTGGAGATTGAGCTCCATCCATAATTGATCGTCGAGAAATACGGTGACCCGCATGGCTTTTTTCGTCGCGCGCACTGGGTTGCTGATGATGTACTGTTCGGGAGGCGATGGAGGAATGGTGCTGCGCATGCTGTCTGACTCCTGTCGATTGATGTCAGAAGTCATTCAGCGCTGGATTGTGAACCTTGCCTACTGTCATAAATGACAGGTTTCGCTACCGCTTGTCGGGCTGTTTAGCGTTGCGCGAGCACAGCCCTGCAAGGGTCATTTCCACTGATGAATCGGCCAGCCGGCCTTTTCTGCCGCTTCTTTGAGCACCGGATCGGGATTAACCACGTGAGGGAAATCCACCTTCTGCAACAGCGGCAGGTCGTTGCGCGAATCGGAATAAAAACTTGCGCCTTCGAGGTTTTCGCCTTCCTGATCCAGCCATTCGAGCAGACGCGTGATCTTGCCTTCGCGGTAGGTCAAAACGCCTTTGGTTTTGCCGCTGTACACGCCATGGGCGATGTCCAGGTCGATGGCCAGCACTTCGTCGACGCCAATGCGTTCGGCGATGGCTTTTACCAGGTGCACGCCGGAGGCGGAGATGATCAGGATGCGGTCGCCGTTGGCGCGGTGTTCGGCGATGGTGCGGGTGGCGTCGCTGAAAATGATCGGTTCGATGTAGTCCTCGACCCAGGGGCCGACGAGGAAGTCGACTTCCTCGGGCGTGCGGCCGATCATCGGCTCCAGGCTGAAGGCCATGTAGTCCTCCATCGCCAGATCGCCCTTGCTGTAGGCCTCCATCAGTTCATGGTCTTTTTTCA
>Ga0213835_100116_pt1 | contig 101671 bp, 74 predicted proteins | sample SWPATP01_FD_160576 | JGI IMG/M metagenome (GOLD analysis project Ga0213835, IMG submission 160576) | Coastal seawater microbial communities from Marineland, Florida, United States - SWPA TP0 #1 | ecosystem: Environmental > Aquatic > Marine > Coastal | place: USA: Florida | collected 2016-08-05 | reverse complement strand
GACTCGATCGCCAACCTCGCCGCCCACCTCATGCAGGAACGCGCCTGCCTGAGCGAGGACGACTGGAAGGAGATGCAGAAGCAGATCCGCGACATCGTGAAGGACGCGGTCGACTTCGCCGAAGCCGCCGAGGCGCCGAGCGTGGAGGAAGAACTCTACAGCGACGTCTTCATCCACCCGCTGCCGAACCTGAGCCCGTCGGGCGACTACACCCACGGCTCCAAGAACCCGCTGCTGTAAGTCGACCCCGCCGCGAGACGCTTTTTCGAGAACCACCCGTTGCCCGATTTACCGATCGATCACGAACGACTCGCCGAGGTCTGCCGAAAGTGGCGGATCACGGAGTTGTCGCTCTTCGGCTCGGCGTTGCGCGAGGATTTCGGCCCGGATTCGGACGTCGATCTGCTCGTCGAGTTCGAAGACGGCTGGACGCCCTCGCTGGGCGAGGACCTGGCGATCCGTGACGAGCTCTCGGCGCTGTTCAGCGGGCGGGCGATCGATCTCGTGGAACGCCGCCTGCTGCAGAACCCGTTCCTCTTGCGTCGCGTGCTCACAACCCGGCGGGTGGTTTATGCCGCATGACACGCCACCGAGCCAGCCAACCGAAGACGACCTCGCCCGTGTCTGGCACATCCTGGAGCGGTGCCGGAAGCTGGAGCGTTATGTTGCCGGCCGCCGCTTCGAGGAGTATGCCGCCGACGAGATGCTCCGCGACGCGGTGGAGCGAAACCTGGAGGTCATCGGCGAAGCCGTCGGCAAGCTCTCACCCGCGTTTCTTGACGCCCACCCCGAGATCCCATGGCGGCTCATCCGCCACCAGCGCAACATCATCGCCCACGTGTACGACCAACTCGCCGATGAACGCATCTGGGAAGCTGCAACCGTGCACGCCCCGCCCCTCCGCGAGTTCGTTGAACGCGTCATCGCTGAGCACACTGAAGACCCGAACTGATTTTCGAATCGACCGAGCCCCGAAACCCGAGACCCACCCATGACCACACTCACCCATCCCGCTCTCGACAAGCCGTACACGTACCCGGATTTTGACAAGCCCCTTCCCTCGCGCGAGGGCGACCGCGTGATCCAGTTCCGCGAGGCGCTCCGCGAAGCGATGAGTGAGGAGATGCGCCGCGACGAGCGCGTCTTCCTCATGGGCGAGGAGGTCGCGTACTACAGCGGCGCGTACAAGGTCAGCCAGGGCATGCTCGAAGAGTTCGGCGACAAGCGCATCATCGATACGCCGATCTCCGAGAACGGCTTTGCCGGCATGGGCATCGCCGCCGCGATGGCCGGGCTTCGGCCCATCGTCGAGTTCATGAGCTGGTCGTTCAGCCTCGTCGCGGCCGACCAGATCCTCAACAACGCGCCCAAGATGCTCTACATGTCCGGCGGGCAATGGGGCTGCCCCATCGTCTTCCGCGGCAACGACGGCGCCGGCGGGCAGCTCGGCTCCACGCACTCCTGGTGCGTCGAAGGGCTCTACGCCAACGTGCCCGGCGTCAAGATCGTCATCCCCTCCAACCCCTACGACGCCAAGGGCCTGCTCAAGACCGCGATCCTCGACCCCGACCCCGTCTTCTTCCTCGAATCCGAGCGCATGCTCGGCGACAAGGCCCACGTCCCCGAGGAGGAGTACTACATCCCCTTCGGCAAGGCCCGCCTGGCGCGCGAGGGCGACGACGTCACCATCGTCAGCTTCGGTCGCCCCGTGAACTTCTGCCTGGAAGCCGCCGAGAAGCTCGCGAGCGACGAGAACATCCACGCCGACGTGCTCGACATGCGGACCATCCGCCCGCTGGACATCGACGCGATCGTCAAGAGCGTGCAGAAGACCAATCGCATCGTCGTGGTCGATCAGTGCTGGCCGTTCGCGAGCATCGCGAGCGAGGTCTGCACGCAGGTGATGGAACGCGCCTTCGACTGGCTCGACGCCCCCCCCGTTCGCGTCAACACGGCCGATGTCCCGACGCCGTACGCCAAGGGGCTCGAGGCGGCGTACCTGCCGAACGCGGAACGGATTGGCGAAGCCGTCCGCCGACTCGTGCGTTGATTGCTGTGATGCAGCGGAGCGAGAAGCTCGGAGCAGCGGATCGGAGTGTGTGTCTGATGGCCCGTCTGGACCCGGACATCCTGTCGCAGGCCGAGCGTCTCGCGGATCGCGTGCTCGACGTGGTCGAAGCGCTCAGCGGGACACCCTGCTCCCGGCGGATCGTGGATCAGCTCGCCGCGTCCGGCACTTCGATCGGCGCCAACGTCTTTGAAGCCGACGAGGCGATGAGCCGCCCCGACTTCGTCCGCTGCCTCGCGATCGCGGTCAAAGAAGCGAATGAGACACGGTTCTGGCTTCGCCTGATCGCCCGCCGTGCCTGGCTCGCGCCCGACCGTCTGACGTCACTCGAACAGGACGTGAATTCGTTTAAGCGTATCCTCGGGGCGATGATCGCCCGCACCAAGAAGCCCGCCCGCACCCCCGCAGCACCGCTCTGATCCGAGTTCTGCTGCTCCGAGTTCTGAGGTTTCCTATGCCGATCCAAGTGACAATGCCGCGCCTCTCTGACACGATGGAACAGGGCACCGTTGTCAAATGGCACGTCGCCGAGGGTGACGCCGTGCAGACCGGGCAGGTCCTTGCCGACATCGAGACCGACAAGGCCACGATGGAGCTCGAGAGTTTCGACACCGGCACCGTCGCCAAGATCGCGGCTCCCGAGGGCACGCAGGTCGCCGTCGGCAGCCTCATCATGGTCATCGCTGAGGAAGGCGAGGACGCCGCCGAGGCGGCCAAGTCTGCCGGCGGGTCCGCGGGTACGAGCAAGAAAGCCAAGGCCGACGGGCACGACGACGACGCCCACACCGGCGGCACCGCGACCGCCACCGAAACCGACCACGCCTCCAACGGGCGCTCCCGTGCTGCCGCCGACGATGAAGGCGGGCGCATCTTCGTCAGCCCGCTTGCCCGCAAGATGGCCGAGGACGAGGGCATCGACCTCACCGCCCTCACCGGCAGCGGGCCCAGCGGGCGCATCGTCCGCAAGGACATTGAAGCCGCGATCGCCAAGGGCACCACGACCGCCCGCAAGACCGAGGACCAAGCCAGCAAGCTCGACAAGCCCCGCTCGACCCCCGCGCCGATGGTCCCCGACGCCGGGTCGGCCCTCGAAAGCCGATCCGTCCCCGTCTCCGGCATGCGCGCCACCATCGCCAAGCGACTCCTCGAATCCAAACAGCACATCCCGCACTACTACGTCACCGTCCAGGCCCGCATGGACGAACTCCTCAACCTCCGCAAGCAGCTCAACGCCCAGCTCGAGTCTCAAGGCGTCAAGCTCAGCGTGAACGACTTCGTCATCCGCGCCTGCGCCCTGGCGATGCACCAGCACCCCTATGTCAACTCCCGCTGGATCCAGAAGGACGGGCAGGCGACCGTCGAGCTCGTCGGCGAAGTGAACATCGGCATGGCGATCGCGCTGGAGCGCGAGGGCGGCGGGCTCGTCGTCGGCACCATCCGCCACGCCGACCGCGTCGGGCTCCGTCAGATCTCCAGCGAGTCCAAGCGCCTCGCAACCAAAGCCCGCGAGAAGGGCCTGAGCCCCGACGACATGGCCGACCAGACATTCACCATCAGCAGCCTCGGCATGTTCGGCGTGAGTCACTACACCGCGATCATCAACCCGCCCAACACCGCGATCCTCGCCGTCGGCGCCGCCACCGCGACCCCCGTCGTCAACCCCGACGGCTCCATCACCGCCGGGCACCTCATGGACATGACCCTCTCCAGCGACCACCGCGTCATCGACGGCGCCATGGCCGCGAAGTACCTCAGCACCGTCCGCGAATACCTCGAACACCCCGCGACCCTGCTCGTCTAAGCCGGCTCGCTCCGGTGCCATGGAAACACGGAGCCGACCGCTGCGGTCGGCGCAGCTTTTCCATGTCTCGGCTTTCAGATCGCATCCAGAGCTGAAGAGAAAAATAAGACCCGGAAAAGCTCCGCCGCAGCGGCTCCGCGTTTCCGGGGCACCGAGCCCCTCCCCTGAACCTAACCTCGGTGGCACAGGTCTCCGACCTCTGTCTCTCCCCTCCAAACCCCCCATCTCCCCAGCGATTTCGCCGCATCACGCTTGACACGCCGCCCCATTCGTGGCACCGTCGGAACACCGCCCCGCCCGCCGGGGTTGACCCGCCCGAGGGGAGCGACGAGACCATGACCCCAATCCCGAACCAGCCCCAGAACTCCATGGATTCGCCCGAGCCGCGTCCCTCCACGGGACGCATCGCGCCGGGCTTCACCAGCATCGTCGGCCCCGGCTTCCAGTCCCTCTCCACACCAACCACCCCCACCGCCGCACCCACCAGCATCAAGCACGCGCCCCAGCCCGCCGCGACGCCCCGCCCCGCGCGCACGCCGAGCCGCGTCGCGGAGGACGCCTTCGTCGATCTCCGCATCGGTCCGCCGGAGTCCGACGACGCCGAGCCGGTGGACGGCGCCCGTCTCGCCCGGCGTCTGCTCGTCGCGTTCCTGCTGATCGCGGGGGTCTGGGTCCTCTTTGTCACGCTGCTCGCGCAGCACATCTCGCCGATGGTGCCGGTGCTGGCGTCGGGCGCGATCATGCTCGGCTCGATCCTCGCCGCCATGCCCGAGCGCAAGGACGAAGCGCCCGAGTCGGACGATCTGGACGACGCCAAGCCCATCGGCTGCTGCAGCGGCCCGCGCCCGCTCGGCGAGATGAGCCGAAAAGCCGCCCGACGCGGCAACCCGCCCCCCGGCGCCTGCTGCCGCTGAGTTCACCAGCCCCTCGCTCACCCTCCGCACGGTCCGCGGCACTGGCACGCCTTGTGCGGAACGCCGGGCATGGGCATTGTGCGTGTCATCGCGTCGGGAGGAGCCGCCCCGGGAGGGGGCGAGCCGTACGAGTGGATCCGGCGCGTCGTGGAGAACCGGCGCGAGGTCGAACGCCTCGAACTGATCGAGCCCGGCGGCGTCGGCTCCCCCGAAAGCCCCGGCTCGATGGTCGCCCCGACGCCGAGCGGCACGGGCGAGGGGCTCGGCTGGACCTTCGGGCTCTGGCCCGATGCCGTCTGGCTGGGGATCGCGATCGGCGCCGTGGCGGCGATCTGGGTGGTGTGGCGGGTGCATCGCGTGGCGGCGAGCTGGTGGCGGGGCGGGGTGGGCGACCCGGGCGAGCGTGCGTTCCGGCGCATCGCCGCCGAGACCCGCCTGGACCTGCAAGCCGTGCGAGCCGCCCGCGAGCTGGCGCGGGCGCGCGGGCTGCGGGCGACGACCGTGCTGCTCTGCCCGAGCGTCCGCGGCGGGCGTCTATAGTCCGCGCGTCGTCGGCGTGCGATCGCCGGCCCACCGAACGCCGATCCTCGAATTGAGAACACGATGCTCAAGCGCACGCACACCTGCGGGCAACTCCGCCCGGAGCACACCGGGCACTCCGTCACCCTCTCCGGCTGGGTCCACGCCTACCGCGACCACGGCACCGGGCTCATCTTCGTCGACCTCCGCGACCGCGACGGGCTCACCCAGCTCGTGTTCGATAAAGAAGATGCCTCGGCGGAGCTTTTGGAGCAAGCCGACCGCATCCGCAACGAAGACGTCCTCAGCGCCCACGGCATCGTCCGCATGCGCGACGGCGGCCCGAACCCCAAGCTCGCAACCGGCGAGATCGAAGTCGTCGTCACCAAGCTCGACCTGCTCAGCAAAACCGAGAACCCGCCCTTCCTGCCCAGCGACGAGAAGAACCTGCCCGGCGAGGAAGTCCGCCTCCGCCACCGCTACGTGGACCTGCGCCGCCCGCGGATGCAGGAGATCCTGCGCACGCGCCACCGCGTCGCGAAGATCGCCCGGGACTATTTCGACGAGCAGGGGTTCCTGGAGATCGAGACGCCGAACCTGTGTCGCTCGACGCCGGAGGGCGCGCGGGACTTCCTCGTCCCGAGCCGCCACCAGCCCGGGCAGTGGTACGCGCTCCCGCAGAGCCCGCAGCTGTTCAAGCAGCTGCTGATGGTCGCCGGGTGCGACAAGTACCTCCAGATCTGCCGGTGCTTCCGCGACGAGGACCCGCGCGCCGACCGCCAGGCGGAGTTCACGCAGATCGACTGCGAGATGTCCTTCGTCGAGCGCGAGGACGTCATGCACACGATGGAGGGCTTCGTCCGGCGCGCCTGGCAGGGCGTGCTCGGCGTCGATGTCCCACCCATGGACCGCATCACCTACCGCGAGGCGATGGACCGCTACGGCATCGACCGCCCCGACCGGCGATTCGGGCTCGAACTCGTCGGCATCACCGACCTCGCGGCCGAGACCGACTTCAACGTCTTCGCCCAGGCGATCGCCAAACGCAAGGGCGTTGTCAAAGCGATCCGCGTCCCCGGCGGCGCGGAGAAGCTGACCCGCAAGATGACCGACGGCTACACCGAGTTCGTCAAACAGTTCGGCGCGGGCGGCGTGCCCGTCGCGAAGTACACCGGGCCGAGCGGCGCTGGCGCTGAAACCGGCGGCTTCGAAACCGGCATCGCGCGCTTCATCGCGCCGATCGCGAGCAAGCTGGTCGAACGCCTGGGGCTGGAGCCGGGGGACGCCGTCCTGTTCGGGGCCGACAGCTACAGCGTCTGCACCAAGGCGATGGGCGAGCTGCGCCTCAAACTCGGGCGCGACCTCGGGTTGATCGACGAGAACAAGTGGGACTTCCTCTGGGTCATCGACTTCCCGATGTTCGAGTACGACGAGGCGTCCGGCCGCTACTACGCGCTGCACCACCCCTTCACCGCGCCCAACCCGGACCAGCTCGAGCTGTTCATGAACGCCGACAAGCGCGATCCGGACGCGATCGAGGCGGTCGTCAGCGCGGGGTACGACGTCATCTGCAACGGCTCGGAGATCGGCGGCGGCTCGATCCGTATCCACCGCCAGGACGTCCAGGCGAAAGTGTTCGATCTGCTCGGGCTCAGCGAGAGCGAGGCGAAAGCCAAGTTCGGCTTCCTGCTCGACGCGCTCCGCTTCGGCGCGCCGCCGCACGGCGGGATCGCGTTCGGGCTCGATCGCCTCGTCATGCACCTGGTCGGCACCGACAACATCCGCGACGTGATCGCCTTCCCCAAGACGCACAACGGGATGGACCTGATGTCCGGCGCCCCCAACGCGGTGGACGAGGCCCAGCTCCGCGAGCTCCACGTCCGCAGCACTTACGCCCCCGAGCAGAAGGCGTAAGCCGCGCGGTAGACTAACCGATATGACCACCCAGCCGATCTACCAGGTCGATGCGTTCACGAGCACGCTCTTCCGCGGGAACCCGGCCGCCGTCTGCCCGCTGGAGCACTGGCTCCCGCCGGAAACCATGCTCGCGATCGCGTCGGAGAACAACCTCTCCGAAACGGCGTTCTTCTGCCGCCACGGCGCGCAGGACGGCGCCGATTTTCACCTGCGCTGGTTCACCCCCGAAGTCGAGATGCCCCTCTGCGGGCACGCGACGCTCGCCTCGGCCCACGTCCTGTTCGAACACCTCAACTTCGCGAGCGAACGCGTCCGCTTCAGCACCGCCCGCGCGGGCGCGCTCGTCGCGGCCCGCGCGCCGGGGGGCATGCTCGCGATCGACCTGCCCGCGCGCTCGCGCGAGCGGATCGCAAAAATCCCGCCGGAACTTGTCGCCGCGCTGGGGCGCTCGCCGAGCGAGCTGTACATGTCCGAATCCAACATGCTCGCGGTGTTCGAGAACAAGCGGGACGTGCACGAGCTGACGCCGCACATGGAGCGCCTGCGCAAGCTCGACGCGTTCGGCGTCATCGTCACCGCGCCCGGCGCGGGGCACGATTTTGTGAGCCGCTACTTCGCCCCGGGCGCGGGCGTGCCCGAAGACCCCGTCACCGGCAGCGCCCACTGCACACTCGCCCCCTACTGGAGCGAACGGCTCGGCAAGACCGAACTCTCCGCACACCAGGTCTCCCGTCGCGGCGGCGAGCTGCACTGCGCCGTCCAAGATGGACGCGTCACCCTGACCGGTGCCGCGGTGACCTACCTCCAAGGCGCAATCCGCACCGCGTAAAACGCCGACCTACGGCGCGATCCAGCCCGCGCTCAGCGAGCCGTCGTCGCCCCACGCAAAGCGGGCCCGCCGATGCCCGTCGTGGCGCAGGTGGAGCCATTCCAGCTCCGTCACCCGCGCGCGAATCGCAGCAAAATGCACCCGCCCCGGCTCGGCTTCCTCCTCGGTCGGCACGCGCCCACGAACCGACTCCGGCAGGTTCGGATCCGGTGCCGAACCCGCCACCGCAGCGCCCGGCGCACGCGGCGCGAGGTAACACCGTCGGCTCGTCAGCGCCGATGCCCGCCATCGCGCCTCGGCGAACACGTCGTCGGTATGCACCGCCGCGTGCGCACGAACACGGATCTGCACGCGCGAACCCGGGTCGTAGAACAGCCATGACGTCCGGGGATCGGCGCGCACAGCCTCGCACTTGGGCGATCGCGCATCGGTATGGCAGACCAGCTCGCGCGTCGCTCCGTCGGCCGCGCGAAGCACCACCGTCCGCGCCGCCGCCCCATCCCCCACACCCGCAGTCGCGAGCGTCGCGAGGTGGTACGGATGATGCCGATCACCCGCGCCCCATTCCAGCCGGGCCCAGGCGTCCCGCAGAACCAGATCCAGCGCGGGGCTCTCCTCACGCGTCGCGTCGGGCGGCGGGGCGTCGCCCGGGACGGGGCTCGGCAGGTAGATCACCGAGCCGCTGGGGTGGCTCGTGCGCCCAGCGGCACAATCCAGGATCACCGCCGCGACGTCCTCCGGCGCGAGCGTGCCCGCGCGGGGGATCACGTCCTCCCCGAACAGCCCGCGCAGCATCGGCGTCTCCACCGCGCCCGGCGCGACGGCGTACCCGCGGATCCGCGACGACGCGCCCTCGTTCCGCACGCTCCGGATCAGCGACTCGCCCGCCGACTTCGCCGCCGCGTACGCGAAAAAACCGGGAAACGGGTCCTTGGTCCCGAACGTCGAGACGTTGACCACCACGCCCGACCGCTGGCGTTCGAACACCGCCCACGCCGCCGCGATCGTGTTCGCCGGGCCCAGCGCGTTCACGCGGAAGGTCTCCAGCAGCAGTTCCGGGCTCGTCTCCCCGATCGGCACCAGCGGCGCCACCCCGGCGTTGTTCACCAGCACATCCAGACGCCCGAACGCATCCACCGCCGCCCCGACCACCGCACGGGCCTGCGCCTCGTCCCCGACGTCCGCGGGCACCGTCCGCACGCGCCCGGGCTCGCCCAGCCCCTCGCCAGCCGCGCGCAGGCGCTCCGCGTGCCGAGCGACCATCACCACGCGGTAGCCCTCGGCAAGAAACCCGCGGGCGGCGGCGAGCCCGATGCCGGAGCTTGCGCCCGTGATCAGGGCGACCGGTGCGTCGGGCATGGGCGATCCTTTCCTCACGCCCGGGCAGGGCCTCGCGCCCGCGAGAGTGCGCCCGCGCCGGGATGACGCGAATATACCCGCCGACCCCGGCACGCGGACGCGAGCCGTACACTCCGGGCATGAACGCTGCCCGTGTGCTGGTGCTGCTGGCGTTTCTCGTCGTGCTGGGCGTCCCGCTCGCGATGCGCCCCGCCTCCGTGCGCGAGAGCGCCGAGGGCGCCCAGCGCCTGGTCATCGTCACGCCCCATGTTCAGCAGATCCGCGACGAGTTCGCCGCCGCCTTCAACGCGTGGCACCAGCGGGAGTACGGCGAGCCGGTCGTCCTCGACTTCCGAACCCCCGGCGGCACCAGCGAAATCATCCGCCTTCTCCAGTCCCAGTACGAAGCCGCCGTCCGCAACGGGCAGGTCACCATCGAGCCCGACGGCACCGCCCGCATGTCCATCGGCACCGTCCCCTTCGACCTCATGTTCGGCGGGGGCAGCTACGACCACGGGCGCCTCGTCTCGGGCGGCCCGCGCATGCGCGTCCCGGGCGAAGACGGCGCCACACGCGAAATCACCGTCCCCATGTCCGCCCCCGCCGGGTTCAGCCAGAGCCAGCTCGACGCCTGGTTCGGCGAGAACCGCATCGGCGCGGAACAGCTCTACCACCCCGAGCAGTACTGGCTCGGCACCGCCCTCAGCTCCTTCGGCATCGTCTACAACACCGACATCCTCGCCGAACTCCGCGGCGGCGACGCGACCCCGCCCGAAGACTTCGACGCCCTGACCGACCCCCGCCTCGTCGGGTGGATCGCCCTCGCCGACCCGCGCTTCAGCGGCTCCATCACCACCACCTTCGACTCGATCCTCAGCAACCAGGGCTGGGATCGCGGGTGGCGAACCCTCCGCGCCATGAGCGCCAACACGCGCTACTTCACCAACAGCGCCACCAAGCCTCCGATCGACGTCAGCCAGGGCGAGGCCGCTGCCGGGCTCGCGATCGATTTCTACGGGCGCGGGCAGGCGCAGTCCGTCGCGCGCCCCGGGCAATCGCCCGACGAGGTCCGCGTCGGGTACGTCGATCCCGCGGGGAGCGTCTACATCGACGCCGACCCGATCAGCCTCCTCCGCGGCGGCCCGAACCCCGAGCTCGCCCGGCGCTTCATCGTCTTCTGCCTGACCGAAGAAGCCCAGGCCCTCTGGCAGTTCCCCGCGCGCACAAGCCCGGACCACGCGAACAACCCGATCGGCGCGAACGCCGAGCCGATGGGCCCGCGCCGCCACGAGCTCCGCCGCCTGCCCGTCCGCCGCGTGATGTACGAGCGCTACTTCGAGCACTTCCGGGACCAGGTCCGCGCGTTCGAAATCGCGAGCGAAACCACCCCGAGGGGCTGGCGATCCGCAATCGGCCCCATGATGGGCGCCTTCGCGATCGACACCTCCGACGACGTCCGGCGAGCGTGGCGGGCGCTGAACCGCCTCCACGACGCCGGCACGCACCCCGAACTCGCGGCCGAGCTCGATGAGCTCTTCTTCAGCTTCCCCACCCACCGCATGCCCGACGGCACGGAACTCGCCTTCAACGAGGCGAACTTTCGCACGATCCGCAACTCCTGGCGCGACCCGGCACACCCGGACTGGGGCAAGCGGAGCCAGATCCGCTACACCGGGTTTTTCCGGCAGATCTATCGGGAGGTGACCCGACGGGCCGAGGCGGCGCTGCGCGAGGGATCGGTGTCGAGTCGGTGACGCCGGGTCGCCGATAGAAGGGGGTCGATCCCGACCGTGCCGCGCGGTGGTTGCGCGAGCGTGCGGGGCTTCCGAGGCGTTGTTCGGCGGCTTGTGGTCGTCGTCCTGTGCGGTGCTGCTGGAGATTGGACGCGATGTCGCTGACCTGCCCCTTCCCGCGTGAGATGCCGAGCCGAACCAAGCTGGTCGCGACACTCGGGCCGGCGAGCGACTCGGAGGAGATGCTCGCGAAGCTGATCCTCGCCGGGGTGAGCGTCTTCCGCTTCAACTTCAGCCACGGCAGCGAAGCCGAGCACGAGGCCCGCCTGAACCGCCTGCGCCTGGTCGCCGAGCGCCTGCAAGCGACCGTCGCCGCGCTGGGCGACCTGCAGGGCCCGAAGATCCGCGTCGCCAAGGTGCCGGGCGACGGCATCCGCCTCCGCGTCGGGCAGGACGTCGCGTTCCGTCGCGGCGTCGCCGAGGCGTTCGTCGACGAGCAGGGCTGCGCCGTCTTCGGCACCACCTACGAGGGGCTGATCGACGAGGTCCGGACCGGGCAGCGCGTGCTCATCAACGACGGCGCCATCCGCATGCTCGCGGTGCAGAGCGAGACGCCGCGTCTGCCCGACGGCTCGCGCCCGGAACGCCGATGCCGCGTCACCGTCGGCGGGCTGGTCACCAGCGGCAAGGGCATCAACCTGCCCGAGTCCGACGTCAAAGCACCCTCGCTGACCGAGCGGGACGAGGGCTGGGTCCGCTTCGCGGCCGACCGGGGGTTCGACTATCTCGCGCTCAGCTTCGTGCGCACAGGGGACGACGTCCGCGCCCTCAAGCGCCTGCTGGATTCCCTGGGGCGGGGCGAGGGGGCGGACCGCATCCCGGTGATCGCCAAGATCGAAAAGCCACAGGCGGTGATGAACATCGACGCGATCGCGCAGACGGCTCACGGGCTGATGGTCGCGCGCGGCGACCTGGGCGTGGAGATGGACATCGCGCGCACGCCCGTGGCGCAACGCCTGATCCTCGAGGCAGCCCGCCGATACGGTCGCCCCGCGATCGTCGCGACCCAGATGCTCGAATCGATGATCGAATCGGTCATGCCCACGCGGGCCGAGGCGTCGGACGTCGCGACCGCGATCTTCTCGGGCGCGAGCGCGGTGATGCTGAGCGGGGAGACGGCCGTGGGCCGCCACCCGGACCTGGTCGTCGAGACGATGCGCCGGATCGCGCTGGAATCCGAGGCGTTCCACGCGAGCCGATCGCTCGTGGAGCCGGTGATCCCCGAGGCGCTCGACCCGGCCCGCCACCGACAGGCGGCGCTGGCGCACAGCGCGTGGCACCTGGCGCGCACGATGAAGGTCAAAGCCGTCGCCTGCTGGAGCCAGACCGGCGGGATGGCGCGCAACCTGAGCCGGGCGGAGATGACGGCCCCCATCCTCGCGTACACCTCCGACGCGCGTTGGGCGCGCCGGATCGCGCTGCTCAGCAACGTCTCTCCGGTGCTCGCCGAGCCGCCGCCGAGCGGGTATCTCTCGGACTGGACCGACCAGGTCGAGGCCGACCTGATGGACTTCGGATGGGTGGACCCGGGAGATCAGGTCCTGCTGATCGCGGGCAAACCCCTGGGCGCGCCGCAGACCACCAGCGCGATGGCCGTCCTGGAAATCGGCAACAAGGCGACCGGCTTCCGTGCGCACGATCAGTGACGCCGCGAGACCGCGTCGGACGCCCGGGGCGGCTTCAATCCCGCCATGACCACGCCCACCACCCACACCACCATGCATCGCGCCGCCGCCCTGCTCTCCATCGGCGACGAACTGACGCTCGGGCAGAGCCTCGACACGAACTCCCGTTGGTTGTCCGCGCGCCTGGTGGATCTTGGGATCGCGCCGGTTGAGCACGCGACGGTGCCGGACGATCTGGGCGTAATGGTCGCGGCGATCCGTCGCCTCGCGTCGGGGTCGGACGTGGTGATGCTGACCGGCGGGCTCGGGCCGACGGCCGACGACCTGACCCGGGCCGCGCTCGCCGAAGCGACGGGTGACCACCTGATCGAAGACGCCGAGGCGCTGGCGCACCTCGAACGCTGGTACGCCGGGCGCGGGCGACCGATGCCGCGGACGAATCTCGTGCAGGCGCAGCGCCCGTCGCGGGCGCGTTGCCTCCCGAACCCGAACGGGACGGCTCCCGGGCTCGCGGCGACCCTGACGGTCGGCGCGCGCACGGTGGACGTCTTCGCGCTCCCCGGCCCGCCGCGGGAGATGACGCCGATGTTCGAGACGTGGGTCGTGCCGAGCCTGCGCCCGGACCCGTCGCGCGCGGTGCGGACGCGCCTGCTCCGCGTCTTCGGGCTGGGCGAGTCGGACGCCGCCGAACGACTCGGCCCGCTCATGGACCGCGACCGCGACCCCATGGTCGGCACCACCGCCTCGGTCGGCATCGTCACCATCCGCATGCGCGCCGAGCGCGCGGGCAACGCCGAGCAAGCCGAGCGTGCGCTGGACGAAACCGAAACGCTGGTTCGCGCGGCCCTGGGACGCCACATCGTCGGCGCCCCCGACCTGCCCGAAGCCGTGCTCGAACGCCTGCGCGAGCGAAACGAAACCGTGGCGGTCGCCGAGAGCTGCACCGGCGGCATGCTCGCGGCTTCGATCACCGACCGGCCCGGCGCGTCGAGCGTCTTCGCCGGCGGGTTCCTCACCTACAGCAACGCAGCGAAGTCGGCCCTGCTGGGCGTGCCCGAAGCCCTGTTCGCTCCGGAGGGCCCGGGAGCCGTGAGCGCCGAGTGCGCGATCGCGATGGCCCGCGGGTGCCTGGAGCGGGCCGTCTTCGGCTCCGGCGCGCACGAACGCGTCACCCACGCTCTCAGCGTCACCGGCATCGCCGGGCCCGATGGCGGATCCGAAGACAAGCCCGTCGGCACCGTCTGGATCGCCCGCGCCTCCCGCGACGGCTCGTCGATCGCCCGACGATTCCATTTCGCGGGCGGCCGTGGCGCCGTCCGCGACTGGTCCGTCCGAGCCGCGCTCTCGATGCTCTGGGCGAAACTCAGCGATACCGACGACCTCACGCTCCTGCGTGAACTGGAGCGCGTGGAGCGCTGAGCACCCCGCCTCGGTGATTCAAACAGTGGTGATCAAAAAAAACAACGCGGGCGATGTATCGCCCGCGTCGGGAGTGGGTTTCTGAGGTCCTGTGAGAGGACGAACTGCTCAGCGGCGACGACGGGTCAGAGCCGCCAGCCCGCCGAGGGCCAAGATGCTCGCACCCGGCGAGGGCACGACGAACCCGAAGCTCAGGTTATCGAAGCCTTCGCGCTCGGTGGTGATCTGGAACACGGCGTGGGTCATGTACTCGCCGCCGGTGAAGACTTCCATGTAGCTGTCTTCGAGCGTGGTGCCGTTGTCGAGGATCTCCATCCAGTCGAGCACGAGGAAATCCCCGTTGCCGAGCTCGCGGAGCGCGATCAAACGCACGATGTCGCCGCCCTCGACCGCGAGGTCGGTGTGCAGGCTAACAAAGTTCACGTTCTCAGCGTCGAACTGCATCATGACGCTGTCGAGCCGGTTCTTGTCGTACGCGCCGACAAAGTTCTGCCCGCTGACGGCGTCGTCGTTCGAGTACACCGTGACCAGCGGGCTGATCGTCGTCCAGTTTAGAATCTGACCGGTCGCGACGCTGCCCGAGACCTGCCCGGTGCTGAAGAGCACGCCCAGACCAGCCCAGAACGAGCCGTCAAGCACACTCACTTCGTTGTTCTCAACGTTCTCGTACTCCGAGAAGTTCGTGAACGACACATTGCCCATCGCCTGCGTGGCCAATGCGACCGCGCTCAGCCCCGCAAGGGCTGCGATTCCGTTCTTCATGATGTCCCTCCAGACCCGCTATGCAGGCCGAAACCTGTGCACCCGAGCGCGACTGTGCGTCTCGAGCCTCCATAGTCGAAGATGCCACAGATCTGGAAAATGACCACCAACCCGAAAAAAAACGCGCCTGGGCGGCGCGAATCGGGGCGGATCATGGGGTCGTACAACGGAAGCCCACGGCACCCGTGGGGGGTTCACCCACGCAACAGCGGCAGCACACGCCTCGGATAGCCGTGCCGCCACGGAAAAATCTCGATCCGCGTGGGCTTACTCGCCGGGGATATAGCTGATCGCGCCCTCGAAGGGGCTGGAAGCCGTCGCGTAGAGCTTCTTCTCGATCCGCCCGGCCCGATAACTCGCCAGCCCCGCCTCAAGCCCCAGGCGCATCGCGCGGGCCATCAGCACCGGATCCTTCGCGTGCGCGATCGCGGTATTCAGCAACACCCCGTCGGCCCCCAGCTCCATCGCGACGCTCACGTCGCTCGCCGAGCCCACGCCCGCGTCCACGATCACCGGGTAGTCCGGATCCCCGCGTTTCAGGGCCTCCAGGCAGAGCACGATGTTGTTCCGGTTCAGCACGCCCTGCCCGCTCCCGATCGGGCTCCCCGCGGGCATGACGCTGGCGGCACCGGCGTCCTTGATCCGGGCCGCCGAGATCGGGTCGTCGCTCGTGTAGCAGAGCACCTGGAACCCGTCGGCGACCAGCTCCCGGCAGGCCTCCAGCGTCCCCACTGGGTCCGGCAGCAGCGTCTTTTTATCCCCCAGCACTTCCAGCTTCACCCAGTCCTTCCCGGGGTTGTCGAGTTGGTCCAGCAACTCCCGCCCCAGACGGGCGACGCGGACCGCGTCCGCGGGGTCGAAACACCCGGCCGTGTTCGGCAGGATCGTGTACCGAGACAGGTCCAGATGGTCCAGCAGGCTCTCGCCGGCCTCGTTGACCAGACGCTCCCGCCGAACCGCGACGGTCACCACCTCGCACCCGCTCGCCTCGAGCGCCCGCTGCATCAGGTCGAACGTCTGGTACTTGCCCGTGCCCACGAGCAGGCGGCTCGTGAAGCGACGACCGGCGAGCAGAAAGCCGGCGTCGTCCGGGGTCGGCGTGGCGGGCGTGCTGGGGCTAGAACCGGTCTGGGGCGTCATGGACGACTTTAGGGGCGGGCCCCCGCCACGGGCAGGGCCCGCAAACCGGGCCTTCATCCGCCGCCGACGAGCGTCACCAGCTCTACAGCGTCGCCCTCGCGCAGCTCGCGCTCGGCGTGCAGACGCCTCGGGACCACCTCGCGGTTGATCTCCACCGCGCAGGGCTTCCCACCCAGCCCCTCGGATTCGAGCAGCCCCGCGACCGTCGTCCCCGGCGCCACATCCGCCCGCAACCCGTTGACGATCACTTCCATACGCTGATGCTAGTGCGGGGAACACCTCCAACGCGGCGATCAACCCGGGCCGAGCGGCTGCGCCGTCTCGTGCCCGTCTGGGCCGCCCTGGCGGGGGTGCTCGGCGTGCTCTCGCTCGGCGGGTGCTCGGAGCGGCGGTACGACCAGACCTCGCCGGATCGCGTCCTGGACAGCGCCTCGGCGATGGTCACCAGCGGCGACACGCACCGCCTCCCGAGCCTGATCTGGGCCGAGGACGAGAACACCCGCCGGGTCTACGACCGCCTCGGCCGCGTGCTGACCCGCGCCGGGCAGCTCGCGGAGCTGATTCAGGAACGCTTCCCGGAGGACGTCCGGCGTGTGCAGGCGGACCTGGACCGCGCCCGAGCGGGCGGGCAGGTCTCCGCGATCGAGCGCACGCTGACCGGGGGCGGGCGACGCCCGCGCACGCCCGAGGCCCAGCGTCAGCAGCGCGAACAGCTCGACGCCGCCATCCGGGCCGTCTTCGCCGACCCGTACGGCTTTCTCGAACGCGGACGCGACCGCCTCGGCACCACATACATCAACGACAACAGCTCCGCGATCACCTGGGACGGACGCCTCGTCCTCCCGCCGTTCGGGCTGCTGATCCAGCAGCAGACCGACGGGCTCTGGTACCTCACCCTCCCCACGCAGGGCATCCCGCAGATCCAGCGGTTCCTCCCGAGCGCCAACGAGGACATGGCGATGATCTGGCTCGCGTCGATCCAGCTCCTCGACAACGTGCTGGTGGACATGGAAGCGCGGATCAAGGCCGGTCGGTACCGCTCGCTCGATGAGGCGGCACGCGGAGCCGGGGAAATGATCTTCCTCCCGGGCGTCATGCTCTTCGCCGCGTTCCAGCAGGCGGCATCCGCCGAGCGAGCCCCAACCCCCGGCGGGTAAACCCAACGCGCCCCCGGATGAGCTGCCGCCGGACATGGCGGCGTGTGTCCCTACGCTTGCCCCATGCCGACGTTTGACCTGGTGATCGCCCTGGACTGGTCCGCCGCAAGCGGGCGGAAGCCCAACCCCTGCGAGGACCGCTGCTGGCTGAGCTGGTCGCTCGCCGAGTCGCCCACTGGCGAGCGCCCGGACCCCGAGTACATGCCGACGCGCCTCGAAGCCGAGGCTCGGGTGCGCTCGCTGCTCGAACAGCATGCCGGCGCGCGCACGCTCGTCGCGTTCGACTTCGCGATCGGGCTGCCGCTTGCAGAACACAACGAGCCCGTGCTCCCCGCGGGGCGCGAGCTGTGCGCGATGCTCGCCGAGCGCATCACCGACGACCCCAGCGGCGTCAACAACCGCTTCGAAGCCGCCGACGCGCTCAACCGCGAGATCCGCACCGCCCTCGGCACCGACGCCGGCCCGTTCTGGGGTCGCCCGAAAGAGCACGCCCACCTGCGCGAGCTGCATTTCACCAAGCCGAGCGCCACGCGCGTACGCACGCTGCGCGAAGCCGAGCGATTCGCGCGGAAAGCCACGAAAACCAAGCCCAAGAGCCCCTGGCAGCTCGCCGGCATCGGGAGCGTCGGCTCCCAGCAACTCATGGGCCTCCCCACCGTCCACCGCCTGCTCACCGACCCCGCGATCGGGCCGCGCGCACACCTCTGGCCGTTCGAACCCGCGCCCGACACCCCCGGCGCGGTCACGATCGCCGAGATGTACCCCGCGCTCTTCCCCGAGCGCGCGCCCATGCACTGGTACAAGGACGCGCGCCAGGTGACCGACGCGCGCGACGCGCTGCTCGCGATGCCGATCGATCAGGCCCTCGCCACGCCGCCCGAGCCCGCGCTGGCGCGGAGCGTGCGCCTCGAGGGTTGGATCCTCGGCTTGCCTTCGCGCATCGCGCCGGACGAATCCGCGTGACCGCGCCCGCGCCCATGCCGCGACGGGTCGTCCTCGCCGGGGGCGTCGTGCTCGCGGCGTGCGCCGGCTGGGTCAACGCCGCGGCTTTCGCGCTCGGGATGCTCGCGCTCACACACCTGACCGGCTCGCTCAGCCGCCTCTCGGCCGACCTCGGACGCGGCGACGCGCACGACGCCAGCATCGTCCTGCCCGTCGTCGTCGCGTTCATCCTGGGCGCGGCGATCAGCGGCATGATCGTGGGACGCCCCAGCCTGCGCATCGGTCGCCACTACGGGCGCGCGCTGCTGCTCGAAGCCGCCCTGCTCGCCGTCGCCACCGTCCTGCTCCTGCGCGGGCAGGCGCTGGGGCTCATGCTCGCCGCCGGCGCCGCCGGGCTGCAGAACGGGCTCGCCGCGACCGCCGCCGGCACGATCGTGCGCACGACGCACGTCACCGGCATCGCGACCGACCTGGGCTTCATGCTCGGGCGGTGGATCCGCGAACGCCATGTCGAGCCTTGGCCGTTCCTGCTGCTTTCCAGCCTGTTCGTTGGGTTCTTCGTCGGCGGCACGCTCGGCGTGCTCGCGGCCGACCGGCTCGGTGCGCACGCGCTCTGGTTCCCCGCCGCCGTCGTCGCGATCGCTGGGCTCGCCGCCGGGCGGCTCCACGCCGATCGACACGCCGACCCGCACACGCGCGACGCTCACCCGCCCGGCAGGTGACGATCGATCCAGTCGTCCTGACGCAGCACGCTCGCGCGCCCCATGCGCGCGCGCGCCTCGGCCCGGCGCTGCGCAGTCTGCAGCACCGCGTGCGCGCGCCGATCCGTCGTCAACTCGTCCTTGCCGCCCGCGATCAGGTGCGCGAGCCCCGGCGCGTACTGGCGCACCAGTTCGTCCTCCAGGCTCGCGAACGTCTGGCTCGAGCCCGGGTCGCCCTGTCGCCCGGCTCGACCGATGAACTGGCGGTCGATGCGGTGAGCCGCGTGCAACTCGGTCAGGATCACGTGCAGCCCGCCGGCTTCGAGCGATTCCGCGTCCGGCTTGATGTCCGTGCCGCGACCGGCCATGTTCGTCGCGACCGTGATCGCTCCCGCGCGCCCCGCGCTCGAGATCATCTCCGCCTCGTCCGCATCGAAGTTCGCGTTCAGCACGCGGTGCGCGAGCCCGCGCGCACTCAGGCGTTCGCTCAAATGCTCGCTCGCGGCGATCGATCGCGTGCCGACGAGCACGGGCCGCCCTGCGCGGTGCTCGCGCTCGATGCTCTCCACGATCGCGGCCCACTTGCCCGCCTCGGTGCGGAAGACGCGCGTCGGGCGCTTCTCCCGGATCACCGGGCGGTGCGTCGGCACGACGATCACCGGGCGCCCGTACACCGCCTCGATCTCCCCTGTCGCGTCGGCCGCGGTGCCCGTCATGCCGCAGAGGAAGCGGTACGTCCTGAAAAACCGCTGAAAACTGATCCGCGCGACCGTCTCCCGGTCGGCCGTCACGTCCACGCCCTCTTTCGCCTCGACCGACTGGTGCAGCCCGTGCTCCCACTGACGATCGGCGAGAAACCGCCCCGTGAACTCATCAACAATCACCACGCGCCCGTCGATGATCTCGTACTGCTGCCCGCGCTTGTAACAGTGGCGCGCGACCAGCGCCTGACGGATGAGTTCTTCGCCGCGCCGTGTCGCTTTCCAGATCGGATCCCCGCCGGCGCGAAGCGCTTCATCGAACATCTGCGCGCACCGGTGCTCGCCGCGCCGCTTGAGCAGCGCCCGGCGCTTCACCGCTTCGATCACGTAGTCCGGGCCTTCGTCGAGTTTCGCCGCCATCCGCGCCGCCTCGGCGTAGACGGGCGCGAGCTCGTCCAGCCCTCGGCTTCTCGCGATGATCAGCGGCACCACGCCCTCGTCGATCAGCACCGCGTCCGCCTCGTCCACCAGAGCCGCACGCAGCCCCGGCACGATCGGCCCGCCCCCGCCGCCATCGCCGCTCGCGATCCCCAGCATCGCGCCCTGACGAGCCGCCCACACGCTCCCCGCCGGGCCCAGGCGCAGCTGATCCCGCAGGTAGTCGGCCGTGATCTGCTTCGGCGTGCCGAACACCACCGGCAGCGCGTAGATCCCCGCGCGTTCGCCCTGCGCCGTCTCCTGCGTGATCGCGCCGACACGCAGCCCGCATCGCTCGAAGATCCCGCGTCGGCTCTCGGCATCGCGGGCCGCGAGATAGTCGTTCACCGTGAACACATGCAGGCGACGGTGCCGCCACGCGAGCAGCGGCGCGACGATCGAGCCTGTCAGCGTCTTACCCTCGCCGGTGAGCATCTCCGCCACGCGCCCGTGGTAAAGCCCCAGCGCGCCGACGAGCTGAACGAGGTACGCCTCTTCCCCCGTCTCTCGCCGCGCAACTTCGCGCACGACCGCGAGCCCGCGCCGGACCGTCTCGGCGTCGTGCCGCCCGCGCCGGAACGCTTCGCGCAGCTCGCGCACGCGTTCGCCGAGCGCCGCGTCGGTGGAGCCGCGAAGCTCGGGCGCGAGCACGTCCACGCGCTCGGCTTCTCGCATCAGCCACTTCGGCGTCGCCCGCGCACGCTCCAGGCGCACCAGCCCGCGGTACCAGAGCCGATCGAGCCCCTTGCGATACTCGGGCCTTGCACGCCGCGTCCGCACGGCTTCGTACAGCGCGTTGTACCGCGTCACCGCCTGCGAACCCTGCGCGATCACAGCTCGATCCGACCCTGCACCAGCTTGTGCAAACGCTCCGCCCACTGCCACAGCAGCGGACGCTTCGGCAGCGTGAACCGGAGCGTCACGCGCTCCCCGGGCTGACCGGCCCACGCGCCGTCCGCCTCGCGCACGGGCTCGTAGCTCGCGACGCGCATCACGAACTGCGGATCCCGCGCGAGCAGGCCCGTCCGGTCGTCCGGGCGGTTCTCGAAGCGGCCGCCGCCGGCGAAGGTCATCGATCCATGCGGCATGCGCGTCTGCGCCGCCGGCAGCACCGTGACGCCCTCGCCGCGCAGCACCAGCGACGGGCGCGACCACGGGCGGATCTCGACGCCGTACCCCTCGCCGCCGAGATCAAAGTGCCACGCCGCCTCGTCCTGGGTCAAGACCGCCGCCACGCGCGTCGAGCCGGGGTCCACGATCTCGCACACCCCGCGCCCACGCGGCACAAACGCCCCGACCAGCACCGACGGATCCCGCCCCACCACCACGCCGCTCGCCGGCGCGCGCACGACCAGCCGCGAGACACGGTCCTCGAGCGCCCGCACGTGCTCCCGCAGCGCCGCGACACGCTCGAACGCGACCACACCCGCGCCCGGCTCGCGCACCTCCGCGAGGCGCGCCCGCGCCTCGGCTTCCATCACCCGCGCCCGCGCTTCGCTCAGCTCGCGCTCCAGATCGGGGCTGCGCCCGGTCAGGATCGGGTCCCCCTCGCGCACCGCATCGCCCGGGCGCACGTGCACCTCGGCGACGAACGCGTCCACCTCCGTGAACACGCCCGTCCGCGTCAGGCTCTCGATCACGCCCGAAGCCGTCCGACGGTCCGGCATCGGCACCGCGCCGATCAGCAGCAGCCCGCTCGCGAGCATCCCCAGCGTCGTTGCGATCACCACGCCCCGCCGATCGATCAGCTGCGGGCTCGCCGCGAGCCAGTGCACGAGCTTGCCCACCGGCATGATGAACCACATCGCCCCGGTCCAGATCGCCAGCAGCAGCCCGATGACAAACAGCTTGCCCATGACGTACAGCGTGATCGTGATAAACAGGAAGACGCGGTACGCCAGCGCGAGAATGCCGTAGATGTACAGGATCGCCCGCTCGCCGGCGAGCGTGGTCGGCGGCTGGGTCTGCTCCAGGCGGTAGACGTGCTTCTGGAAGAAATGCTTGAGTTGGTTGTTGGACCGCTGCATGAGGTTCGGCACCTCGAGCAGGTCGCTCAGGATGTAGTACCCGTCGAACCGCATGAGCGGGTTGGCGTTGAACAGCACGGTCGAGACGCTCGCCGTCAGCAGCATGTTGTACGCGATCTGGTGCACGAGCCCGCCGGAGTTCATCGTCTGCACCCAGACGATCGCCGCGATGCCCGCGAGGAACAGCTCGAAGATCATGCCCCCCGCGCCGACCGCGATCCGTCGCCATTTCCGGTCCATCGCCCACGCCGACGACGCGTCGACATAGGGCGCGGGGAAGAGCACCAGGAGCATGAACCCGAACTCGGGCACCTGCCCGCCGAAGCGTTTGCAGATGACGCCGTGCCCCGTCTCGTGGAACGCTTTCGCGACCACGAACACCACGATCAGCCATCCCCAGTTGCTCGGCGAGAGCGCGCTCTCGAACCCGCCGGCCAGCCGATCCCAGTGCGGCACCAACTGCCACAGCGCCCACACGACGAACACCGCCCAGATCAACAGCCCCACGCGGTTGAGCGCTGGGCGCAGGATCGGCTCCAGCCACGTCAGCAGCCGATCCGGGTTGAACAGGCGCATGCGGAAGTACATGAGCCCGATCGCCTGCTGCATCGCCTTTTTCTTCTTGCGCTCCCGACCGCGACGGAGCAGTTGCTCCGTCTCCGGGCTCGCGTCGCTGGAGAGCAGGTTGGACTGGTAGAGCTGACTCAGCAGCTGGATCACCTCCGGCTGCGTCGGCGCGTCGTCGCCGTGGTTCGCCAGGACGATCTTCCACGCCTCCTCGACCGTGCGCGCGCCGTCGAGCAGCCCGACCAGCGCGTGCGCCACGGGGCTGAGCCGAAAGAACTGGTTCGTCGCCGGGTCGTGCACGACGTGCCACCGGCGCCCGCGGTAGTGCTGGCGCGTCACCTGCACATGCGGGCGCAATCGCGCCTTGAGCGAACGCACGCGGTGCCAGAACGGGCTGAAGGTGGGACGATCCATGATTCAGGCACAAGGAGCCGGGCACCAGGAGCCAGTTCGGACTGGCTCGCTCATCAAAGGCATGCCACCGGTGCCTGGTGCCTGGCTCCCGGTGCCTTGGTTTACCACCACAACCACAGCCGCAGCGTGTCCACCACGCGTCGGGCGCCGATCTCTGCCAACGTGCGCCGCCCGGTGTCGAGCTTGCACAGCCCTTCCATCCCCGGGCGCATCCACGCCGCCGAGGCGTCCAGCGTCGCGTGCACCTCGAACGTGTTCCCGCCGTCGGTCGGCATCGCCATCGGCACGACGCGTTCCACCGTCATCGGGAACCGGCGCCCGGGGTACGCCTTGGTCGCGACGCTGCCCGATTGCCCGATCGAGACCAGCCCGATGTCCCGGTCGTCCACGCGCGCCACGACCCGCATCCGGTCCAGCGGCGCGATCTCGAACAGCGCCTGCCCGAGCTCGACCGCGCTCCCGCGCACGTCCCGCACGTCGCCGGCGAGGATCGTCCCCGCGATCGGCGCGCGCACGGTCGCGTCCTCGATCCGCTGCTCCAGCAGCGCCAGGCGCGCCCGCGACTGCTCGGCACGGGCCGCCGCCTGCTGCGCCTCGGCCAGTTTCCGCTCGCGCGACGCCTGATCGCGCTCCGTCTCAGCCGTGCGCAGCTGCGCCCGCGTGTCGATCGCCTGCAGACGAAGCTCGGTCGTGTCCAGCACCAGCAGCACCTGCCCCGCCTCGACCGACGCCCCCGGCTCGATCCCCTCCGGCACTTCCGAAATGATCCCGTTGAACGGCACGCTCACCGTCCGACGCTCCATCGGGCGCAGCTCCACCGGCGCCTCGATCCGGTACTCCGCCTTCACCACCAGCACGCTCACCATCAGCGCCAGCGCCGCAACCCCCGCGAGCTTCCACACCGTGTGGCGCGGGCCCACCGCCCACGACGCCCCCGCGAGCGCCGCGTCCCACGCGCGCAGCGCCACGTTCCGATCGTCGTTCCGGCGAATCCGCAGAACCGGCGCGACCAGATCCGCCACGGCTTGCAGCAGCTCGACCAGATTCGCGTCCAGCGCCGGCCCGCGCCGCTCGCCCGCGCCCGAAGACGCCCCCCCGAGCTCCACCGTCAGCACGCCGACGATGTCCTCCCCCGCACGCAGCGGCACGCTCGCGACGCGCAGCTGCGCATCCCCGCCCGCCAAGCCCTTGTGCGCGTGCACCACCGCCTGGCTCAGCAGCACATCCGCCGGCTCGCCGACCGTTCCGGGCGCGACCGCATCGGGGCCGACCGTCGACGCCTCCCGCTCCGGCGGCGGCGGGTACAGCACCGCCTGCTCCTGGTCCAGGCACTCGTCCATCGCCATCTCGAGCTTCTGCACCATCGCCATCCGACGGTCCAGGTGCTCGGTGTCGCTCAGCGCCACCACGCGGACGCGTTCCCCCTCGCCCCGGCGACCGAGCCCGTGCGTCCACCCGATCGCGACGCGGTCGAGTTGCAACTGGCGCATCAGGTCGTTGGACGCCTGCATCGTCGCGCCCTTGAAGTTGGGCGCGCCGTTGATGGAGGCGATGAGTCGTGCCGCCAGATCGAGCGCCGCCCCAGCCGAGCGCAGGCGAACAAGCTGCTGCTGAGCCGCGTGGGTGTGGACGTACCCCGCGAGCACCTCGACCATCGCGAGCGTCGCGGCCATCGCCTGCGGGCTCCGGCTATCCAGCGCGAGCACCACCACCGGAGCCGCCCCGCCCGCGCCCGAACCCCCGAACCCGATCGGGAGTGCGACCAGATACCCGCTCGGCCCGCTCGTGTAATACGCCCCACCACCACCAACCCCGCCACCACCGTCTTCAACGCCGAAGATGCGCGTCCCGCCGCGTTCCGCAGCCGACCGTGCCGCCGACAGCGTTTCGCGATCCGCCTCGACCGCCCCGCCGACCGCCCCACCGGACGGCACGCCCCCCGTCATCCCCCCATCACTCGGCCAGGCGAACACCGCGCGCGGCTCGATGACCGACCCATCCGCCCCCGAGCCCCCCGGCACCACCACCAGCGTCGCCCGCTTCGCCCCGCCCACCTGACCGAGCACACCCGTCAGCCGGCGCAGGAACGACATGTCGTCCCCCGCCGGGCGGGAAAGCTCCGTCACCACGCGCCCCCACTCGGGCGTTTTTAAGCGATCCGAAACGTCGTTCAACGCACGCCCTCACCCACCAAGCCCAGAGCCGACGCCATCCCCTCATCCGGCTCGGTGAACCGCACCCACACGCGCAGCCCCGGCGGCAGGCTCCCCGGGTTCTCCACCTCCACCCGCACCCGTCGGCTCCGGCTCGCATAATCCGCGACCGGGCTCACCTCGATCACACGACCCACGCGCACGCCCCGAGCCTCCGGCGCATCCACCAGCACCCAAGCCGGGTCGCCGTCCTTCAAACCAAGGCGGATCGTTTCCCCGGCCGGCGCGGGCACGTCGATCCACAACGGATCGATCGAAACCACCCGAATCGCCGGCTGCGCCCGGTCGATCGACCGACCCAGCTCCACCGCCACCTCGTCGATGATCCCGTCAAACGGCGCCTCGATCCGGAGCTGCGCGAGCAGCGCCCGCGCCTGGTCCAGTCGCACGTGCTCGAGCGCCTGGTTGAGCTTGGCGGTTTCGACGTCGATCCGGGCCGTCTCCATCGCGAGGCGCGAGCGATCCAGCTCGAACTGGCTACTCCCGCCGCGCCCGTACGCGTCCTGCGTGCTCCCGTACTCGACCGCCGCCAGGTCCGCCGCCTTCTGCGCCCGCTCGACCTGCAGCTCGCTCTCGGCCCGCAGCGCGGTCTGACGCACGATCGCGAGCTGCTCCGCGTCGTCCCCGCGGATCAGGAGCTGACCCGCGGTCACCCGCTGCCCGCCGCGGACCAGGATCTCGACAACACGCGTCGGCGCGTTGAAGCCCATGACCGAATCCCGGCTCGGGCGCGTGAACGTCTGCACCCCGCCGAACGGCTCGGCCCAGGCGCTCTCGTCCGGATCGAACCGGAACCCGGAATCCAGCCCGCCGCCGCCCCGCGGCGTCGCAGCGGCGAGCACACCCGCCGCCAGCCCACAAGCCGCCAGAGCCAGCGCCCCGCGACCAAGCCACCCCAGTCCAGCCTTCGCGCTCCCGCGCCCGAATTCGCGTCGTGCCTGCATCGACCAAGCATACGAGCCCACAACCCACGCCGTTCCCTCCCAAGGTGGCACAGGTCTCCGACCTGTGTCTTTCCCTGCATGCCAACCTGCACCCCCAAACCATGCCCCGAACACCCAAGCCCCGGATCAACCCCGCGCGCCATCCTCCGCCCTATCGTTTCCGATTCGCCTCGGGGCGATTCGCCGCCCCGCCCACGGAGGAGCCCAGCCCGTGACCCCAGCCACCACCACCCAACCCGTCAGCCAGGTCCCCTTCATGGCCGTCGGGCTCGATCGGGCCGACATCGACGCCGCCCACGCCGTGCTCGAGTCCGGCATGCTCCGCGCCGCCACCAAGTGCGCCGAGCTCGAACAACGCTTCGCCACGATCTCCGAAGCCAAACACGCTCTCACCTGCGCCAACGGCACATGCGCCCTCCAGCTCGCCTACGAGCCCCTCTTCCAGCCCGGCGACGAGGTTCTCGTCCCCGCGTGGACCTACATCGCGACCGCCAGCATGCTCGCCGCACGCGGGTGCCAGCCCGTCTTCTGCGACGTGCACGAAGACACCTTCCAGATCGACGTCGAAGACGCCGCCCGGCGCATCACCCCGCGCACCCGCGGCATCGCCTGCACCCACCTCTACGGCATGCCCGTCGACGTCCACGCTGTGCAGAAACTCGCCGCGGATCACAACCTCAAAGTCGTCTACGACGCCGCCCAGGCCCACCTCTCGACCATCGAGCACCAAGGCAAGCAGACCGGCATCGGCGCCTTCGGCGACGCCGTCACGTACTCCTTCTACGCCACCAAAAACCTCGGCACCGGCGAGGGTGGGCTCATCTCCACCAACGACGACGCCCTCGCGCGCCAGATCGCCCTCCTCCGCTCCCACGGCGAGACCGACAAGTACCTCCACGAATCCGTCGGGTACAACTACCGCATGAACGACGTCGCCGGCGCGATCGGGTGCTCCAAGCTCGACCGGCTCCCCGACGAGACCGACACCCGCCGAGCCAACGCCGACCGCTACGCCGAGATCCTGAGCAGCATCGAAGGCCTCGAAGCCCCCACGCCCACCAAGGGCTCCAGCCCCGCGTGGCACCTTTACGTCGCCAAGCTCGACCTGAGCCGCTTCACATGCACCCGCGACGAGTTCTGCGACGCCCTCAAAGCCCTCGGCGTCCCCACCGCGATCCACTACCCCCGCTCGCTCACCCGCCAACCCGCGTTCAAGACCCACGTCGAGAAGAACGCCGAGCTGTTCAAGACCATGGGCGACACTGGCGCACACCCCACCATCAGCGACCGCCTCAGCGCCCGCGTCTTCGCCCTCCCCATGCACCACAAACTGACCGACGCCCACTTCGACCAGATCGAACAAGCCCTGCGCCAAACCGCCGCCAACTTCGCCCGCTGAGCTCTTCCGAACGAGCCGCGACCGTGAGGGAGCGGTTTCCCGTGCGCACGCCGCACAAGCATCAACAACACATCGGTGCCATGGAAACGCGAAGCCGACCGCCCCGGTCGGCGCAGCTTTTCCATGCCGGGTGCGGACGACATACCGAGCGAGAAAGAAATCAGAAGACCCGGAAAAGCTCCGCCGCGACGGCTCCGCGTTTCCGGGGCACCAAGCCTTCACCCCACCCCACCCCGCGCCTCCAACCACACGCACCCATCCCCCACAACCTCCCCAGCGCACCCCGCCGGCACCAGCACCGCCGCCCCCATGCGCAACCCAACCTCCCCGCGCGACCACCGCACCGCGCCTTCCCCACCCACACACACCACCACGCTCGGCCCAACGTTTTTTGCATCCCCTGTCGCCAGCGCGCCCCCGCCGCGCACGCCGTCGAGCTCGAAAAACGCCGTCGTCACGAGCCGCGCCCGCCCCGCCCCAGTCGGCATGCGCGTCGCCGCGGGCGCGTCCTCCCAGACCGCCGCCGCCAGCCCTTCTTCCACGTGCATCGCGCGATCCGGCCGCCCGTACTCGCGCACCCAGTCGTACAGGCGAAACGTCGTATCGCTCGGCGTCTGCACCTCCGCCACCAGCACGCCCGCCCCCAGCGCGTGCACCGTCCCGCTCGGGAGCAGGTGACAATCCCCCACCACCGCCGCCTCCGCGTGCAGCACGTCCTCAGCACGACCCGCCGCGAGCGCCGCGCGAAGCTCGTGCTCCCCCACGCCGGCCTTCAGCCCCTTGAAGATCGTCGGCGGCTCCCCCCGCGCCCCGCGATCAGCTTCCAGCACCACCCAGCACTCGGTCTTCAAGTGCGCCTCAGCATGTGCCGCCGCGTACGCCGGCGAGGGATGCACCTGCACACTCAAATGCTCCCGCGCGTCGAGAAACTTCACCAGCATCGGAAAACCGCCGAACCGCGCCGCCAGCCCGCGCGACGCGCCGAGCACCGCGTCCCCGTGCGCGCGCAACACCTCGTCCAGCCCATACCCCCGCAGCGGCCCATCCGCCACGACCGACCGCTCCGCCCCGCCGCCGGCTCCGCTCGCGCTGGTCGAGCCCAGATCCGCCACGAGCCACGCCTCCCCCACGCGATCGCCCGCCGCCACCGGCAAGCCGTACCGGCGCAGCCGGTCCCCGCCCCAGACCTTCTCGATCACCCGCGGCTCAAACGTCATCGGCCCCAGCACCTCGCCCACACCCTCACGCATCGCTCAACTCCATCTCACCCGACGCCCCCGCGTCGTCATCCTCGTTCCTGTGCCGTGCGATCGCGCGCACCAGCTCGCCGATCACTCCCGCGTCATCATGCCCATCCAGCATCACCGCCCGCGTGCGCGCCGTCGCCGGGGCGTACACCCAGTGCGCGAACAACCCCACCGCGTCCACGCGCCGCGGATCGCCATCAAACGCGGGCGAAGCCGCCGCGTGCGTCGCCGCAGCCTGCGCGATATCGGCACAGTCGCCCTCGGCGTCCATCTCCCCCAGATCGTGCACCCACCCGCGCGCGCACAGCATCAGGTGCACGCCGCGTTCGCCCGCGCCAGCGACGATCGCGGCGAAGCGATCAAGCGTGCGCGCGTGGCGCATCGGCGCCTTGCGCATGACGCCGAGGCGATCGAGCCGGGCCTTGAGCATGCCCGCGTGCTCGAAGTTCATCGCGCTGCTGGCCGAGCGCAGGGCTGTGTTCGTGCGCTCGATCGCGTGCGCCACGCCTTCGCGCGTCAGTGCCACAGCGTCGTGGACGCGCGCCCGGTAGGCGTCCATCGGCTCGCTCCCGTCGCACGCCGCCGGGCACTTGCCCATTTCCTTGTACGCGCACGCCTTGCCCCGCGGCGCTTTTTCCAGTTCCCGCGGGTATCGGCACAGCTCGAACAGCTCGTCCAGCCCCTCGGCGAACCGCCCGCCCGCGTCTTTGGTGCCGAACGGGCCGAGCAGGTCCGAGCCGTCGGTCGAGCCGGGCGGCACATCACTCAAGTTGGTCTTCCGCCACATCGGCGTCGGGTCCGCTGCGTTCCAGCGCACGAACCATCCGCGCCGGCGCTCGGCCGCAAGCCTCGCCACCCGCGGCAGGCGCGACCGCGCGACATCGAGAAAGAGCACCTCGGCCATTGCGAGCGATCGGCACGGGTGGACCACCACCCGCGCGGTCACAGGACGAAGATCCGCCGAAGGGCGAGCCCCGCGAGCAGCAGCACCACGATCACCAGCACCCACCGCTCTCGGCTCGACATCCGGACCCGCCGACGCGTCCGCCGCCCCCGCCTGCGCGCCGAGGCGCGATTGGCAGAACCGGCGCGCCTCCCCCGTGACCGCCACGAGGACCGCCCGCCCATCGTCAGCCTCCAGGATCACCACGCCCCGCGAGCCGGGGATTCGGCGCAGATCCGCCTCCGTGAACCCGTCACGCGGCTCAGCCGGGCGGACCACCACGCCCTCGCCCGCGGTCAGCACACCAGCCGCCCGAGCCGCACCCGTCTCACCCGGGCATCCCCTCAGCGAGAATCATCCCCGAAACCCGCGCCTCGAACGCCACGCGATCCCCCGCGACGCCCTGGATCGAGCACTGGAACCGGCGGCGCCCCATCTTGATCTCTTCGCACAGCAGGTACATGCGGTCGCCCACCGTCGCGCTGGCGCGGAACGCGGCCTCATCAATGCGCAAGAACGCCGGCGTCGTCAGCGTCTCCTGGCGCACGTTGAACAGGTAGCCCGCGAGCTGGGCCCCGCTCTCGATCATCAGCACGCCCGGGAACATGGGCAGCCCGGGGAAATGCCCCGGCACCCAGAACTCGTCGCCCTTGAGATCGCGCACGCCGACACACCGCGCCTTGTCGGGCGCGGTCCAGACGACGCCGTCGAGCTGAGCCATGTGCCCGCGGTGGGGGTTCCACCGCTCCAGGTCGCCCCTTGTGAGCTCGATGCGATCGAGATCGATCCCGTCGAGCGGGAAGAGCAGGCGATCCCCGAGGGACGCCAAGTCCAGGTCACGACGCCCCACGCCGGTGGGCGCTCCCTGCTGCATGCCCGTCGTCACCTCTGGCACGGGTCTGACTCCATCCGTCGGCACGCGCCGCTCGACACGCACCGATCGGCGGCGCGTGGACCAACCCGGATCAGTTCTGATCCGACCCGCGCATCTCGAGCACCGCCTTGCGGATCTCCTGCGCGATGTTCTTCACGTCCTGCATCGCCTGACGGACACGCGTGCCGGCGGCCTTGTTCCCGCCCTCGGCCTTACGCACGTCCTCGTCCAGGCCCTCGATGATCGACTTCATCTTGTCAAAGAGTTCCACGGGCACTCCTCGGCTTTGATCCGAAACCACGCCTCACCCGCGAGCCTCCAAGCCCGCAGCACCCGCTAGTGTTGCCGACCAACCCCCACCGAGCAAGTCGCCAACGCCATCACAAGGGGATGATGGGGGCTTGGTCTTGGATTTCCCCTATTTAGGGCATTGGGAGAAGGCACTAGGCATTAGGGACTAGGCACTAGGGCAGACCGGAAGGATCGAAGACGTAAATCGCTTGATTTCAACCACTTACTACGAACACCCACATCGCCCTCTCCCCCTTCCTCTGCTCCCTCCCCCCTAGTGCCTAGTCCCTAATGCCTAGTGCCTTCCCCTACACCTTCCCCACCGTCCCGGCGAGGCGTTCGATCAGTTCCAGGGCGGCGTGGACGTAGACCGGGTCAGCGCCGTCGCGCTCCAGGAACGCCGGGACGCAGCACGCCATCAGGAAGCGGCGGATGTTCGCCAGTTCGCCGTACCCCTCCGGGCAGAGGAGCCCGAGTTTTTTCCGCGCCCGCGCGAGCGCCGACACGGGCTTCACCCCGCCGAGCATCGCCGAGCGGCCCCAGTACTGACGCTCCAGATACACCGCGTCCTCGATCCAGTGCCCAGGGTGCGTCTCGGCAAGGTCGATCAGCACGCAGCAACCCGGGGTGTCCTCCGCCGCCGGCTCGCGGCGCATCGCGTTGCCCGGATGCACGTCCCCGTGGCACCAGCAATCGATCGGGCGCGCCTCCCACTGCGCCTGCAACTGAGGCACGAGCTTGTGCGCCTTTTTCAACGCGGCCGTCCAGCGCGGAGCGTCCGCGACCGACCCCGCGCTGACCGCCGACCGCGAGCGATCCACCAGCCCCATCCAGTCCCTCGCCGGCGGGTGCCCGTGCACGGGCTCGGCTTCGCCCGTGAGCTGATGGAACCGCGCGACCGACTCCAGCAGGTCGAACACGTCCGATTTGTCCAGTTCCTTCCCCAGCGGCTTGCCCGGCAGGCGCTCCACCACCAGCCACGCCAGGTCGTACCCGCCAAGCGACGCCCCATCACGCAAGACCCGCGGCGTCGGCTTCGATCGCGCACGATCGGTGTCGTACCCCCCGGGCTCCACCTCGCCCAGGCGCACCGTCCATTTGCGCTCGCTGGAGCCCACCGGCAGCTTCACCACAACCGGGGCCGTGCGCCCCTCGCCCAGATCCCACGTGCTGAAACCTGTGGAGGCCCCGCCGCGCTGCCACGCGGAGCGGAACCACTCGACCGCGCCGAGCCGCCCCTCGCAGGCATCGCGGAGCACGGGCTCCAGTGATGCACCAAGCCCTTCGGCATCGCTCGGCTTCGCCCCACCGATGGGGGCGAAGCCGTGTGTCTCCGCGCCCCCCTCGCCCGTGCCGCCCGGCGTCTGGTCACCCATACGCACGCAGCCTACCGCGCCGTCCCCGGCTCGGCAGCATCCGACTCAACAGGATCGGGCTCGGCAGCCTCAACAAGCTTCGCGATCTGGGCGGGCGTGAGCGCCTCGACGCGCACGATCGGGTCGATCCCCGCGGGGAGCCGCCCGGGATCGAACCCGAGCATCTTCCAGGCCCCGCCGAGTTGCTTCCGACGCAGCGAGAACAGACGCGTGCAGAACGAGGCGAGACGCACCGCCTCCGCCCCCACCGGCACCACCGGCGGCTCGCGCCGCGGAACGACGACCATCGCGCTGGTCACGCTGGGCCGCGGCCAGAAGCACTCGGGGGGCAGGGTCGCGATGATGCGGGGCTCGCCCATCGCCTGGGCGACGACGCCGAGCGTGCCGTACGCCTTGGTGCCGGGGCTCGCAGCCATCCGATCGGCGACTTCCTTCTGCACGGTCACCGCCAGCCCGCGGCACTCGGGCTCGCGCGTCAGCAGCGCGAGCATCGCGGGCGTGCCGGCCTGGTAGGGCAGGTTCGCGACCAGCGTGAACGCCTCGCCCCCCATCGCCTCGAGCACCGCGGGCGCGATCGCGCGCTTGTTCGCGAGGCAGTCGCCCTCGACGAGCGTGAACCGGGGTTCGCCCGCGAATCGCTCGCGGAGCAGGTCCGCCAGCCCGCGGTCGAGCTCCGACGCCACCACGCGGCACCCTCGGGCGAGGAGTTCCTCGGTGAGCGCGCCGGTGCCGGGCCCGATCTCGAGCACCAGATCGCCCGAGCCGACGGCGGCTTCGGTGACGAGGCGTCGGATGAGATTGTGATCGATCAGGAAGTTCTGCCCGAGGGCCTTGGTCGGGCGCAGCCCGCGGGCTTCGAGCATCGCCCGGATCTCGGCAAGGGTCTGCATGCCCGGGAGCCTAGCCGGGGCGGGCTCAGCCGAGCCCGCGGACGACCAGGATGAGGATCAGGAAAATGGTCGCGTTGTGGAGCATGTGGGCGGTGATGGGGGCGATGAGCGAGTCGCGCCACTCGCGCATGAGGGCGAAGCCGAAGCCGAGGGTGATGACGGGCAGGAGCATCGCGAAGAGGTACCCGTGCATGACGCCGAAGACGACGCCGGAGATCAGGATCGCGAGGAAGACGCCCATGCGCGCGCGCAGATGCCGATAGAACGCGCCTCGGAAGACGATCTCCTCCACCAGCGGCGCCCAGAGCACGATGAGCGAGCCGAGCACGACCAGCCCGAGGGTGTCGAAACGCTGCACGAGGTCGAGGATGGGGTTGTCGGGGAGCCCTTCGGGCATGCCCAGATGGCTCTTGAGCATGGTCCAGATCAGGGTGAGCACCAGGCTGACGAGCACGGCGAGGACGAAGACCGGGAGCATCGCGAGATAGGCGAAGACGCCGGCGAACGCCTCGCGGATGAACCCGCGCCCGCGGTGGAGCCCGAGGTCGGCCTTCCACCGCGCGATCGGCACGCCGACGAGCAGCGGATAGAAGATCACCAGCGCCAGCAGCCACTGCGCGCCGAGCGAGAGCGTGATAATCTCCGTCTCGCTCATCCGTCCCTGGAGCGGCCTCATCACGATCGGGGCGAGAAGCTGGAGCGCCAGGAACCCGATCACGAACATCAGCAGCATCTCGCTGTACACCGAACCGCCCGGCGCCGGCGGCACAAACCGGCGCACAAACCGCCCGCGCGCCAGCTGCACAATCGCGATCACAAAGCACGTCAGCGCCGCGAGCGCAACCACGCCGACAGCGAGAATCACCCCCACCATCACCGCCATGATCGTGTAGCCGCCGCCGAGCACCGCCTGGCGCTCAGGCTCCTGCGGCGCAAGGTGCGCGACTACCGCGACGCGCCCGGCGTACCCCAGTCGTGTGCGCAGCTCATCCGCCTCGTCCGCGCCGAGATCGGCTGCGCGGAGCGCCCGGAGTGTGAGGTCGGCGTCGCGTGCCGCACGCTCGGCAAGCACCTGTGCCGCCCTGGGCTCGTCCCCTTCCCACCCAACGCTCCCGAGCCGCAGGAGCTCGGTCTCGATCCGCTCGCGCACCCGCTCAGCGCGCTCGATCGCCTTGGCGCGGGCCTCTTCGGCTTGGTCCGTTTCGCGCACGTGCGAAGCCGCGGCCGCTTCCACCGCCGCCATCCGGAGCTGGTCCGACCACGCGCTCAAACGCCCGCTCGTCATCCACCCCTCGCCCTCGTCCGGCAAGGACGGCACCGCGGCACGGAGCTGGCGCACCACGCTCTCGTGCTCGGCGCCCGCCAGTTCCATCAGCGGCACAATCAGGCGGAGCTGGATCTGAAACTCGGACATTCCGAGCGCAGGCTGTTCACGCAGCTCGGCCGGGTCCGTCGGGGTGATCGGAGAAGGCATCTCCGCCCCGGTCATGATCTGCGCCGACTGCTGAATCACGAACACCGCGAACACGCAGACCCATATCCCGATCGCCGTCAGCACGCGCCGGACGGGCGAGCCCGGGTCGGGCAGGTGCGATCGCCGCGCGGGAGCCGGGACGGCGGGTGGGCGTGGGTGCGTGGGCGTCGGCTCGCCTGGGGTCGCGTGGCTGGTCGGGGCGTCCGGGGGCGTGTGGTCCTGCATCGCTCCATCATTCGGCCCGAAACACCCCCGAGGGACAGTCCCTTCGACCGAGCGCCCCGTACACTCCCGCAACATGGGCAAACGACCCGCCGCCAGCGACGCCCGAGCCCGACTGCCCGACGCCTCGTGCCGGGTGGTGCTGCTGCACGGCCCGGACGCGTTTTTGCGAGCCGAGCACACGGCCGCCTTGGTGCGCGCGCTCGAAGCCACCCACGGCGCAGTGGACGTGCTGCACTTTGACGGGAACAGCCCGGCGGCGGACGTGCTGGACGAGTGCCGAAGCTTCGGGCTGATGGCGGCTCACAAAGCGGTGGTGGTGGACGACGCGGACCAGCTCATCAAGGAATCGACCCGCCCGCTGTTCGAGCGGTACGCCGGGGAGCCGAGCGAGGGGGCGACGCTGATCCTGCGCGCCTCACGCTGGTACAAGGGCAAGCTGGACACGCTGATCGAGCAGCACGGTGCGATCGTCAAGTGCGACGCGCCGGACGAGACGCAGGCGGCGGCTTGGGCGATCAAGCGGTGCGCCAAGCGCCACAACGGGGTGCTGCAGAAGGACGCCGCGGCGTTGCTGGTCGAGCGCGTCGGGGCGGATCTGGGTCGCCTGGATTCGGAGCTGGGCAAGCTCTCGGCGGCGGCGGGTCAGAGCCCGTGCGGGGACGCGGTGCCGATCGATCGGGCGCTGGTCGCGGAGTTCGTGGGCGTGAGCCGGGAGGAATCGGCGTTCGCGATCCAGGACGCGCTGGCGCACCAGGACCCGGAGGCGGCGCTGACGAATCTGCGCGACGCGATCGAGCGCTCGCGTGAGAGCCCGGTGCTGGTCTCGTGGGCGTGCATGGATGTCGCGCGGAAGCTGCACGCGCTGGCCGCGGCGGGGCGCGAGGCGCCGAGCGTCGCGCGAACGCTGAAGATCTGGCCGATGGATCGTCAGCAGACGCTGCTGCGTCAGGCGGGGCGTCTGGGGACGGCTCGGACGCTGGCGATGCTGGAAGCCGCGGTCGCGGCGGACCACGCGCAGAAGTCCGGGCTCGGGCGTGACCCGATGCGGACGCTGGAGCGCCTCGCCGTCACGCTGACGACCTGAGCCGACGCCTGTAAAACCCCGATTTCTGGGGCGATCGCGGGTGATCGCCCGATGCAGACAGCGGCTTCGCGGGAGTCGCGGGGCGTTGTGCACGTGCGCAGGAGGCGCGCCATGGCGGATCAGAACCGATCGGGGCGGGCGGGGTCGCTCGTGCCGTGGATCGCGGGGCTCTCGCTGGCGGGATGCCTGGCGGTGCTCGCGGGGTGCGCGGGCGGGCGGGGCGCGGGCGAGCCGAACACGGGGCTGGCGCACCTCGCCGAGCAGACGAACCCGACGACGACGCTGCTGGAGCCGGGGCGTGAGGCGGACCTGTCGCCGCTGGCGGAGATGCTGCGCCGTCAGGAGATGGCGGCTCTGGACATCGAGGCCGCGCTTCGCAACCGGGAATCCCGGGAAACGGCGCGCCCCACCGAGCCGCCGCCGGTGTGGGGCGAGCGCCGGGAGCGTCCGGCGGCGGTCGAGGCGGAGGCTGCAGAAGAGCCGCCCGAAGAGGTGGATGCCTCCGCCGAGCCCGAACCGGAGCCGGAACCGGAGGAGACGCCCGTCGAGCGTCGTTGGCGTCTGGTGGATGAACTGAGCGCGCTGCTGCTGAGTGAGGCGGGGATGGCCGAGGAGCCGTTCGAGCCCCTGGGCGCGCTGGCGGCTCTGGAAGCGGTCGCGCCCGGTGCGCTCGAGCGGGCGCGGGCGAGGGACGAAACGGGGTTCAGCCTGCTGTTCCCGTCGCAGGAGGCGATGCTCGGCGCGATGCAGGACTTGGTGCACGCGTGGCGCGCGGGCGACCCGGACGAAGCCGCGGACGCGGCGCAGCGCGTCGCGGATCGGCTGCGTGACGGGCAGGGGTTGCGTTTGCCGCGGGTGGCGTTGTGCCGACGTGTGGAGGGCTTCGGGCGGTACGAGCCGTTCGCGCGTCACGCGTTTCTTGCCGGTCGGGAGCAGGAGATGATCCTGTACGTCGAGGCCGACGGGTTCGCGCACGCGCCGGCCCGGTGGCGCGATCGGCACGCGACGCCCGGGCGCGCCGGGAGCGCCGAGCCCGTGGACGCGGAGTCGGCCGACGCGTTCGCGGTGGAGCTGACCCAGAGCGTGCAGCTCTGGCGCGACCGGGACAACCTGCTGGTCTGGTCGCAGCCTGTGCAGCGGGACCGGTGGGTGAGCCGGAACAGGGTTCGGGATTTCTACCTGGTCAACCGCGTGATCCTGCCCGCGAGCGTGACGACGGGGCGGTACACGCTGAAGGTGATCATGCGAGACGTGAACCAGCCCGGCGCGGTGGTCGAGGCGGCAATCCCGCTCGAATTCGTCAGCGACCCGAGGCTGGTGGAGTAGGTCAGGGATCAGCCATTAGCCATCAGGGATCAGGGATCAGGGATCAGGGATCGGGATGGTTTGGTGCTGATGGCTGGTGGCTGGTGGTTGATGGCTTCTTCTGCCACACCTTCGGCTCGGTGCCGGCGATGGTGCGTCGGATGTTGGCTCGGTGCCGAACGATGACCAGCAGCGCGAGCAGCGTCGTCACACCCACGAACGGCGCGAGCCCGGCGGCGGTGGTTTCCGTCGTCAACGTGCGCCCGGCGATCACGACGAGCACCGGCACCATCGCGGCAGCAACAACGCTCGCGACGCCGACGAAGCGGAACGCCGCGACCAGCGCGAACCAGAGCGCGAAAGCCGCGATCGCGGGAAGCGTGACGATCGGGTAGAGCCCGAGCAGCGCGCCGAGCCCGGTCGCGACGCCCTTGCCGCCCTTGAACCCGACCCAGGGGCAGAAGACGTGCCCCGCGACCGCCGCGAGCGCGACGCCCATCCACGCCCACGCGGGCGCGGGCTCGACCGCCCAGGAGCCGAGCACACCGCCGAGCCAGCCGGCCGTCAGCACGGGGAGCAGCCCCTTCGCGACATCGAGCGCGAAGCAGACGAGCCCGAGCTTCTTCCCGAGGACGCGCCCGACGTTGGTGGCGCCGATGTTCCCGGAGCCGTGCTGGCGGATGTCGATGCCCTTGCGGCGCCCGATCCAGAGCCCGAAGGGGAGCGAGCCGACGAGGAACGCGATCGGGATGGCCGCGAGCAGCGCGATCACGGTCGCCCGCGCCCCGCCTCGCCCGCGCGCACGAACCGCTCGCGCAGCAGCGCGAGCAGGGCGGCGTAGACCTCGTCCTCGCCCCCGCGCGCGTCGAGCAGTTGGCAAAACGCGGGGTTCTCCCGCGCCTGCGTGCGGTAGCCCTCGCGGACGCGCCGGTGGAACGCCGCGCCTTTGGCTTCCATGCGGTCCATAAGCGGGTTGAGGCGCTTGGCGGCGGTCGCTTCGTCGACGTCGAAGATGACGACCAGGTCCGGGGTGGTGCCGTGGGTCGCGATCCGGGCGGCGGCTTCGATCTCCTCCAGCGGCAAGCCGCCGGCGTGCCCCTGGTAGCTGATCGTGGACTGCACGAACCGGTCCGCGAGGACCGTCTCCCCGCGCGCCAGCGCCGGAGCGATCACCTGTTCGCAGAGCTGGGCCCGGCTTGCCATGTAGAGCAGCATCTCGCAGCGGACGCTCATCGCCTCGTCGGAGTGCTCGAGCAGCGCGCGCCGGATCTTCTCGCCGACGTCGGTCCCGCCGGGCTCGCGTACCTCGACCGCCGCCTGCCCCGCCGATCGCACCGCGCGGAGCAGGCGCCGGAACTGCGTGGTCTTGCCGGAGCCATCGGGCCCTTCAAAGACGATGAACCGCCCCGCGAGCGCGCGGGCGAGCGCGGCTTCGAGGCCATCGGTCTCGCTCGATGGGGCGTGCGGCACCATGGGGGCGAGTGTAGCCGGCGCAGAAAAAACCCGCGGTCCGGATGGGCCGCGGGCGGTGTGGGTTGTGGATGACGCGTCGTGCGGAGTCGGCTCAGCGCTTCGAGAACTGGAAGCGACGGCGAGCGCCGGCCATGCCGTACTTCTTGCGCTCGACCTTGCGTGCGTCGCGGGTGAGGAACCCGGCGTCGCGGAGCGCGTCCTCGGTGCTCGGGTCGTAGCCGACCAGGGCGCGGGCGATGCCGAGCCGGACGGCTTGGGCCTGCCCCATCGTCCCGCCGCCGTGCGCACGGACGTAGACCTCGAGCTTCTCGCTGGTGCCGGTGAGGGTCAGCGGGGCGAGGGCGTCGGCGCGGTCGCGAGCTTCGGTAAAGTACTCGTCGATGGTCTTGAACTTCTTGGCGCTGACCTGCATGCGCACGCCGGCCGGGCGATCCCCGCTCGGACGGATGCGGACGCGGGCGACGGCCGTCTTGCGCCGACCGGTGCCCCACCACCACCCGTGGGCGTCGGCGGCACGGGGCTCGCGGCGCTGGCGCTCCATCTGGGCGGGGGCCGCGGGCTGGGCGGGGGTGGTGCCGAGGTTCAGAGCGCCGGGGGCGATCGGCGTGCCAGGGGTGTTCATGCTGCTCTCGGTCATGGGTCTTGGGCTCCGGGTGGTCCGGGGTGAATCGTTCGTGGCAATCGCGGCAAAATCTGTTCGAAGTCAACGAGGGATCGGGAACGCCGATCACATCAGCGGCGTCGGCTGCTGGGCCTGGTGCGGGTGCTCCGAGCCCGGGTAGACCTTCAGCTTCTTCAGCATCACGCGCCCGAGACGGTTCTTGGGCAGCATGCGCCGGACGGCTTCTTCGATCAGACGCTCCGGGCGACGCTCGCGCAGCGAGCCGTAGGTCTCGGTCTTGCGGCCGCCGGGGTAGCGGGTGTACCGGACGGCGAGCTTCTGCTCGGCCTTGCGCCCGGTCATCCCGATCTTCCCGGCGTTGGTCACGATGACGTAGTCGCCCGTGTCCGCGTGGGGGGTGTAGTCCGGGCGGTGCTTGCCCATCAGGACCGTCGCGACGTGGGTCGCGAGGCGCCCGAGGTTGTGCCCCTCGGCATCGACGATGTACCAATCGTGCTCGATCTCGCCCTTGTTGAGCATGGGCGTCTGCCGACCGAGTTCCTCCGCGTAGCGCACCGCCATGTGGGCACCCTTCCTGACGCCGAGCCCGGCATTCCGACGTACCGAGGCACCCGCACAATCGAGGGGCCGGGGCACGCGCGACACCGAGCGGGCGTCTTCGCTGCATCTCGCCGCCTTCCGGGCGGGTCGGGCCGACGGGGTGAACCCGCCGACAGGTTTGTCCATCACGAGCCGCCCGGAGCCCGGGTCAGCAGGGAGCAACTCTAGGCCCCCGCCCCGGGGCGGGGCAAGGGGGCAAGGGATGGGGTAGGGAAGCGGGCTTCAAAAGGGGGCGAAGTGGAAACTCAGGGCTCGTCGATGATCGTCAGGATCTCGGGGGCGACAAAGATCGAGCCTCTCGCGAGCGACTTGGTACTCAGGATCGATTTTGCACTTTTCTCGCCAAAAGTGCAAAATCGATCTCGTCTGATGTCGTTGAGTGCAAAATCGCCCCAGTGCCCCCCAGCTACCCCGCCGCCCCCACCAGCTTCGCGTTGGTCTCAAAGCGAGACAACGCCGCCTGGAGCTGCTCCACCTGTTGCGGCGGGGGCATGTTGAGCATGCGTCGGCGGAGAGCCGTGATGGTCGCGAGGGTCTTCTCATCCAGCAGCAGGTCCTCCTTCCGCGTCCCGCTCGCCGCCAGGTTGATCGCCGGGAACAGGCGGCGCTCGGCGATCTTGCGGTCGAGGATCAGCTCCATGTTCCCCGTGCCCTTGAATTCCTCGAAGATGAGCTGGTCGCCCTGGCTCCCCGTGTCGACCAGGCAGGTCGCGAGGATCGTCAGGCTCCCGGCGTCCTCGGTGTTCCGCGCCGCGCCGAACAGCGTCTTGGGCACTTCCAGCGCCCGGCTGTCGATCCCGCCGGACATCGTCCGCCCGCTGCTCGCGTGCTTGCGGCTGCGGTTGAACGCACGCCCCAGGCGCGTCAGCGAGTCCAGCATCACCACCACGTGCTTCCCGGCTTCCACCATCCGCTTGCAGCGCTCGATGCAGATCGTGCTCACCGCGACGTGACGCTCCACGTCGTGGTCGTTGCTGCTGGCGATCACCTGGAGCCGCGGCGGCTGGTCCGAGCCCTCCGGGCGCGCCCACGGCGTGCCCTCGCGCTCGAACGTCCGCTTGAAGTCCGTCACTTCCTCCGGGCGCTCGTCCACCAGGAGGATGAAGACGTGGACGTCCTCGTGGTTGCGCAGGATCGACTCGGTGATCTGCTTGAGCAGCGTCGTCTTCCCGGCCTTGGGCGGGCTGACGATCAGCCCGCGCGTGCCGCGACCGATGGGGCAGAACAGGTCGATCAGGCGGCAGGCGTCCGGGCAGCCCGGGTATTCGAGCGTGAGGCGCGGCTGGGGGTCGATGACCGTGACGTCCTCGAACGCCTTGCGCTCGGCGAACACCTTCGGGTCCATCCCCTCGATCGCGAGGAACTCCTGCACGACCGGGCGGGTGTCGCGCGAGTGGCGATCCTGCCCGTGGGGGCCTCGGTTCGGGCCGCCTCGGCGTCGGCGGGGCTTGCGCTCGCCGACGGTGACGGTCACCTCCAGCCCGTGACGCAGCGGGAACTGCTGGGCGAAGTTGAGCGGGACGAACGGGTCGTCGGGTCGCTCGGCGAGCTGGCTGCCCTGGAGCTGGCGCACGCGCCCATCCGCTCGCGCGGGCCAATCGAGGATCCCGGTCAGGGTCTTCATGCGTGGTCTCTCAACCCGGGCGTCGGTCCGCGCGGCCCCGACCAGGGCGCACGCCGACAACGCCGTCACATCCGTGTGCCCACACCCGCCGTCCCAGCACCACCACCCCCCGCACGCGACAACCAGCCCGACCATCCCCGCCCCGCGCCCTCTGCGCAGACAGGCGGCTTCCGGCACTGGTCTTCATCCCCGGGGCATGACCCGGGCGGCAGGGAGGATCCCGCGCCCGCGGATGGGCCCGATGGAGGATTCGCGTGGGTCCGAACCCGCCCCGCCCCGGCATCGAACGACGCCCGGCGGGGCCGACGCCCGAACAAACGGGGCGACGGGGGATCCAAGCTCCCCGGAGGCCCCGAGTCAAGGCGGGCGGCACACCCCGGTTTCGGGCGGGTCCGCCGGGCAGGTCGGCGGGCGGGACTGGGGATGAACCCGGGCATGGTTGGGGCGCGGGCGGCGTTCGGCGGGGTTCCTAGGATTGGGATTGCTCGGCCCTCGTGGGCCGGCGCTGCGCGTGCAGGGGGTCTATGCGGACGATCGAGGGCATCGGGGTTTCGCCGGGCGTGGCGATCGGGCGGGTGTTCGTGGTGGACACGGACCACCGGCGGGTGTCGCGCCGGGAGATCGCGCCCGAGGACGTCGCGTCGGAGCTGTCGCGCTTCGAGGCCGCCATCACCTCGTCCATCGCGGATCTGAACGCCGTGCACGCCGAGGCCGAGCGCCAGATGGGGCGCGAGGCGGCGAAGGTCTTCTTGTTCCACCTGGGGATGCTGCAGGACCGTTCGCTGGTGGACCCGATGCGGGCGCTGATCGCGGAGGAGCGCCTGAGCGCTGAGTACGCGGTGAGCTCGGTCTTCCGCAAGTGGGCCGAGCGGTTCGGCGCGATGCACGACTCGGCGTTCACGACCAAGGTCAACGACATCTTCGATCTCTCGGAGCGGGTGCTGGGTCACCTCGCGGGGGATCGTCAGAGCACGCTGGGCACGCTGACCGAGCCGACGGTGGTGATCGGCGGCGAGCTGACGCCGAGCCAGACGGCGGCGTTCGATCGGACGAAGGTCCTCGCCTTCGCGACCGAATTCGGCGGGAAAACCGGGCACACGTCGATCGTGGCGCGGGCGCTGGGGCTGCCCGCGGTCGTCGGCGCGGGGGGTGTGCTCGAAGCCGCCCTGCACGGCAGCCGGGCGCTGGTCGATGGTGAACGCGGGCTGGTCATCCTCGATCCGGACGAGGCGACGCTGGAGCGGTACCGCGTGTACGCCGTCTCGGACGAGGCGCGGCGCGTCTCGCTCGCGGAGCTGACCGACAAGCCGGCGGTCACGACCGACGGCGTCACGATCGAACTGCTCGGGAACATCGAGTTCCCGGAAGAGATCCCGACGGTGCTGGGCAACGGCGGCGTCGGGATCGGGCTCTACCGGACCGAGTTCCTCTACCTCACCGGCGACAGCGAGCCGAGCGAGGACGATCATCTCGACGCCTATCTCGCCTGCCTGCGCCTGCTGGAAGGGCGCCCGCTGACGATCCGGACGGTGGACCTGGGCGCGGACAAGTACACGCAGGAGCGGGCGACGATCCCGGAGCGGAACCCGTTCCTGGGGCTGCGGAGCATCCGGTACTGCCTCCAGCGGATGCCGATGTTCAAGACGCAGCTCCGGGCGATCCTCCGCGCGTCGGCTCACGGGCCGCTGAAGATCATGTTCCCCCTGATCACCAGCGTCGGGGAGCTGCGCCACGCGCGGATGATCGTCCGCGACGTGATGGAGGACCTGGCTGAGGAGGGCGTCCCCTTCGACCGGGACCTGGACATCGGGATGATGGTCGAGGTGCCCTCAGCGGCCGTCATGGCGGATGTTTTTGCCAAAGAGGTGGATTTTTTCTCAATCGGGTCGAACGACCTGATCCAGTACACGCTGGCGGTCGATCGTGGGAACGAGCGGGTGGCGAACCTGTACACCCCGATGCACCCGGCCGTGATCCGCCTGATCCGCGACGTGGTCCGGGCGGCTGGTCGGAAGCAGATTCCCGTGAGTTGCTGCGGGGAGTCGGCGGGCGAGATCGACTTTGCCGTGTTGCTGATCGGGCTGGGCGTGCGTACGCTGAGCGTGACCGCGAGCGCCCTTCCGGCACTCAAGCGGGTGATCCGGGGTGTGAGCATCGCCCAGTGCGAGCGGGCGGCCAAACGGGCCGTGTCGTTCGATTCGGAGGTCCAGGTCGCGGCTTATCTCCGCGACCGGGTCCGCAAGATGGTTCCCGAGGCGTTCGACGGTCGGGCCGTCGAATGACCGGGGGCTCGGGGCGTGTGCCCCGGGTTTTCGGCGCTTCGGACACAGCTTTCCCCCGGCGTCTTCGTCGTGATGCCGCCCCTCGGGGCGATGTTTCGAGGAACCGGACGCCGGGCCGAGCCGACGCCCGCGATCGCGCGGGCCCGTGCAGACCCTGCCGGTTCCTTTTTGAGGAAGCCGCGGGCGATCCGGGCCCTGAGGTTCGCGGGCGACGACCCGGGCGTTGAGCCCGGCGTGTTGGTGCGGTCGGCCGCGTCTTTCGGGGCGCAGCCGGCGACGCCGACAAGCCGTGAGGCCCCCATCGCACGGGTCGCGCGTCCCCGCCTGTTGTGCGCGGGGGCTGTCGGACCCCGGCCCGGTCTCCACCGGCCCGGCCCCCAAGACCAGGGCGCTCGTGAGGAGCGAACCCCGGGGGCCAGCGGACGCCCAAGCCGCGAGTGCGCCCGCCGTGTGCCGCCGCCCGCTCCAGCACCACGCCGATGCATCCGCCGCGCGCCTTCGGGCCCGCGATGTGATCGCGTCGCCGCGGCGTTGAGCCCGGGCTCGGCCCTCGCGCTGGCGAACGAGCCGCGTCAAGAAGAAGTTCCTTTTGCCTGAAACCAAACTGCTTATCAACTACGTCCCCGGCGAAGAGTGCCGGGTCGCGATCATCGAGGACGGCAAGCTGCAGGAGGTCCACGCCGAGCAGCACGGCAAGGCCAACCGCGTCGGCAACATCTACGTCGGCAAGGTCATGAACGTGGAGCCGTCGATCCAAGCGGCGTTCGTCGACTTCGGCGTCGAAGAAAACGGCTTCCTTCACGTCTCCGACCTCCACCCCCAGTACTTCCCCGGCGAGGACGAGGACACCACCGAGCGCGTCGGCAAGAAAACGCCCCGGCGCGAGCGCCCACCCATCCAGCAGGCGCTCAAGCGCGGGCAGGAGATCATCGTCCAGGTGCTCAAAGACGGCGTCGGGACCAAGGGCCCCGCGCTGACCAGCTACCTCTCCATCCCCGGGCGGTTCATCGTGATGATGCCGCAGATGGACAAGGTCGGCGTCTCCCGCAAGGTGGAGGACGAGGACCAGCGGCGCGAAATGCGCAAGATCCTCGATCAGCTCGAGCTGCCCGAGGGCTTTGGGTTCATCCTCCGCACCGCGGGCATGGAGAAGACAAAGACCGAGCTCAAGCGCGACCTCGCCTACCTCCAGCGCCTGTGGAAGGACATGGAGCGCCGGCGCAAGCAGGGCAAGAAGCCGCGACTGCTCTACACCGAGAGCGACCTGCTCGTCCGCGCCCTGCGCGACCTGCTGACGACCGATATCGACGAGGTCATCATCGACAGCCCGGTTGCGCTCGAGCGCGCGCACCGGTTCATGAAGATCGTCGCCCCGCGGAGCCAGGCGAAGCTGACGGCGTACAAGGGCGCGCTGCCCCTGTTCCACGGGTTCGGCGTCGAAGGGCAGATCGCGGCGATGCACGCCCGCGAGGTGCCGCTGCCCTCCGGCGGTCGCCTGGTGATCGACGAGACGGAAGCGCTGGTCGCGATCGACGTCAACAGCGGCAAGAGCCGCGACGCCCGCGACGCCGAGACCAACGCCTTCCGCACCAACATGGAAGCCGTCGATGAGATCGCGCGCCAGCTCCGCCTGCGCGACCTCGGCGGGCTGGTCATCAACGACCTGATCGACATGCGCTCGTCCAAGCACAACCGCGAGGTCGAGCAGCGTTTCCGCGATCGGCTCAAGCGCGACCGCGCGAAGACGACCACGCTCTCGATCAGCGAGTTCGGCATCCTGGAAATGACGCGCCAGCGCATGCGCGGCAGCCACGAGCGGATCCACTTCGCCGTCTGCCCGGCTTGCGAGGGTCGCGGGCTGATTCAGCGTCCCGAGTCCGTCGCGGCCGACGCGCTGCGCGAGCTCTCGGCTCTGCTGAGCCACGAGCGCGTCGCGAAGGTGGAGCTGGTCGTCAGCCCGCGCGTCGCAGGCGAGCTGCTGAGCGCGCGCCGCCAGACACTGAGCCGAATCGAACGCGCCAGCGGGAAGCGCGTGGACGTGCGTGTGAGTGAGACGCTGCCGGCCGGCAAAGTGCGGTTCTACGCGTACGACGAGCAGGGCGCGGACCTGGAGATCGAGCGCCTGCCGTCGATCAAGCTGCGCAAGGGCGATCTGGAGCTGTACGAGGGCGACGCGCCCGCTTCGGGCGCTGGCAGCACGTGGGCGATGGACCCCGAGGCCGAGCGCGCGCTCGCAGCGGCCGAAGCCGAGCCCGCGCCCGAGGACGAGGAATCCACGCCGATCGATCCGATCGAGCTGCTCGAGCCGGGCGACGACGACGGCGTGTTCGAGCCGGACGAATCCACCCCCGGCGGCGCGGACGGCGAGGGCAAGAAGAAGAAGCGTCGTCGGCGGCGTCGTCGCGGGCGCAAGGACGATGCGACCGAAACCACCGGCGAGGGCGACGATGCGCCGCCGCGCGCCGAAGCACGCCCCGCGAGCGCGCCCGAAGCGCAATCCGAAGCCGCGGCTTCGCCCGATCGCTCGGGCGAGGGCGGCGGCGAGGGCGGCGAAGGGAAGAAGAAGCGCCGGCGTCGGCGTCGCGGTCGGCGTCGCTCCGGCGAGGGTGAGACAATCGGTGAGGGCGCACCCGCGCACGCGGAGGGCATGCCCCCGGCTGACGCGGGCGATGCCGCTCGGCACACCGATGCGCTAATGGACTCCGCCGATGAGGACGAGGAGACGGGCGAGTCGGAAGCCGCACCCGTTGACCAGGCGGACGCGGAAGCCGCGCCGGTTGCGGCGAAGAAGAAGTCCCGGCGTCGTCGCCGCCCGGCTTCGGGCGAAGACAAGCCCGCCGACCGGGCCGACGACGAGCCCGCGAAGGCGCCGGATCGCGCCGAAGCGCCTGCCGAATCGCAGGCAGATGACGACGGCGCGCCCCGCAAGAAGAGGACGCGCAGCCGACGCGGGCGCGGCGGGTCCAAGAGCGCTCCGAGCGAGAACACAAGCGATAACAGCACCGCGCCCTCAAACGTGGAGCCCAAGCCCACGCCCGGAGCGAGCGGCGGCTCGAATAACAGCGCCACGCCGCCTGCGCCGAAGCTCAAGCCGCGCCGCTCGCTCTACGGCAGCGCACGGCGCCGTCTCGCCCCGGGCGAAATCCCCGCCAACCGCGAGGAGTAACCGACCCGTGGCGATCGAGCGCACGCAACCACCTGCTGCCGCGGCGCACCGCCCCCACGCGGTGCGCCGCGTCGTGATTCTCGGCTCGACCGGCTCCGTCGGCACGCAGACGCTCGACGTGCTCAATCACCTCAACGCGCTGCACGCGGAAGACCGCTGGCCGACACGCTACGAGGTGCTCGCACTCGCCGCGGGGCGCAACGCCGAGGCGCTGTCCGCTCAGATCCGCGCCCACCGTCCCGCGCACGCCGCGCTTGCTGGGGGCGCACTCGACGCGCCCGAAGCCTGCCGAGCGTGGCTCGCGAGCGAATCCCAGCCCGATCCCGCGGCCGCGATGGTGCGCGCGCTCGATCTCGAGCCGGGTGTGGACTTGGTCGTCGCGTCGATGGTCGGCTTCGCGGGGCTGGGCGCAACGCTCGCGGCGGTCGAACGCGGCGTGGACGTCGCGCTGGCGAATAAAGAAACGCTGGTCGCCGCCGGCTCACTCGTGACGGCGATCGCGCGCGCTTCGGGCGCTCGCCTGCTGCCTGTGGATTCCGAGCACGCGGGCGTGTGGCAGTGCCTGTCGCGTCTGGACGCCGCGCCGCCGCCGATGGAGCGGTTCGCGCCGCAGCTCACGCGCGTCACGCTCACCGCCAGCGGCGGGGCGTTTCGGGACTGGAGCAGCGACCGGATCGCGCGCGCTACGCCCCGCGACGCGCTCAACCACCCGACGTGGGCGATGGGTGACAAGGTCACGATCGACTCGGCGAGCCTGATGAACAAGGCGTTGGAGCTGATCGAGGCGCACTGGCTGTTCGGGCTCGGCGCGGATCGGCTCGGCGCGCTCGTGCACCGTCAGTCGATCGTGCACGCGCTCGCGGAGACGGTGGACGGCTCGGTGCTCGCGCAGCTCGCCAGCGCGGACATGCGCGGGCCGATCCTGCACGCGCTCGCCTGGCCGGGCATCGCCCCCGCGCGGGCGCCGCGCCTGACGCTCGAGCAACTCCGCGAGCTGACGTTCGAGGAGCCGGACCTGGACCGCTTCCCGGCGCTGACGCTGGGCTTTGAGGTGATCCGCCGCGAGGGTTCGGCCGGCGCGGTGCTCAACGCGGCGAACGAGGTCGCGGTTGAGGCGTTCCTGAACGGGCAACTGGCGTTCCCCAGGATCGCCGAGCTCGCCCGGGACGCGCTGGACGCCTTGGGCAACAGCCCGGTCGAGAGCCTGAACGACGTGCACGCCGCCGACGCCGGCGCGCGCCGGTGGACCGCCGAGCGGCTCTAGATCGCCCCGCCAGGTGGCACGGGGCTCCGACCCGTGTCTTCCGGGCTTCCATCGCTCAAATCCGGTGCCATGGAAACGCGGAGCCGGCCGCCACGGTCGGCGAAGCTTTTCCATGCTCGGGCTCGGACGGTGGCGATGGACCAAAGAGCGTTGAAGGGGATGGAGTCCCGGAAAAGCTGCGCCGCAGACGGCTTCGCGTTTCCGGGGCACCGAAACTGTGATGGCGCCGTGGTGGCACAGGTCTCCGACCCGCGTCTCCCGGCGATAGCATCCATCGCCCCTTCTGGAGACGCCACCACGATGACCCACCACGACGCCCATCCCGCCGACGCCCCGGACACCCCGCACCGGCACTTCATCCAGCAGATCATCGACGCGGACGTCGCGAGCGGGAAGTGGGGCGCGCCCGGCGATCGCTCGGTCGTCAAGACCCGCTTCCCGCCGGAGCCCAACGGGTTTCTCCACGTCGGGCACCCCAAGTCCATCGTGCTCAACTTCTCGATCGCGGAGGAGTTCGGCGGCTCCTGCAACCTCCGCTTCGACGACACCAACCCTGAGAAAGAAGAGCAGGCGTACGTCGATTCGATCATCGACAGCGTCCGCTGGCTCGGGTACCAGTGGCCCGGGTGCGTCGCGCCCGCCAAGCCGGGCGAACCGGCGTTCTACGAGGGTGTCCGCTTCGCGAGCGACTACTTCGCCGAGATGCACGCCTGGGCGTGCGAGCTGATCGAGCGCGGGCTCGCGTACGTCGACGAGCAGACGCCCGAGCAGATCAAGCTCGCCCGCGGCGACGTGAAAAAGCCCGGCACGCTCAGCCCCTTCCGCGACCGATCGGCCCACGAGAACCTCGCCGAGTTCCGCAAGATGACCGAGGGCGCTTACCCTGACGGCTCGCGCGTCCTCCGCGCACGCATCGATGCGGACGCCGTCAGCAAGAACCCGGCCCCCATGGCCAGCCCCAACATGAACCTCCGCGACCCGGTCATGTACCGCATCCTCAACCGCCCCCACCACCGCACCGGCTCGACGTGGCACGTCTATCCCATGTACGACTGGGCCCACGGGCTCGAGGATTCCATCGAGGGCATCACCCACTCGCTCTGCACGCTGGAGTTCGAGGCCCACCGGCCGCTGTACGACTGGTTCATCCGCGCGATCAACGGCGAGATCCCGTCGCCGGACGCTGTGCCCGGCGTCTCCCGCACCGGCCCGCGCGAGCTGCGGATTCATCACCCCCAGCAGATCGAGTTCGCCCGCCTCAACCCGACGTACATCGTCACGAGCAAGCGGAAGCTGCGCCAGCTCGTGGAGGACGGGCACGTTGCCGGCTGGGACGACCCGCGGATGCCGACCGTCAGCGGGCTGCGCCGACGCGGTGTCACGCCGGAGGCTGTCCGCGCCTTCTGCAGCGGCGTCGGGATCACCAAGTTCAACGCTGTGCACGACATCGCGCTGCTCGAAAACGCCGTGCGCGAGCATCTCAATAAGGTCGCCCCGCGGCGCATGGCGGTGCTCGACCCGCTCAAGATCACGATCACCAACTGGGACCGCGAGGCGGAGTGGTTCGACATCCCGAACAACCCGGAGAACGCGGCCGACGGCACGCGGCGCGTCCCCTTCGACGGCTCCATCTGGATCGAGCGCGAGGATTTCATGGAGGACGCGCCGAAGAACTTCTTCCGCCTCAAGCCCGGCGGCGAGGTCCGCCTCCGTGGGGCGTACTGGATCAAGTGCGAAGAAGTCCTCAAGAACGACGCGGGCGAGGTGGTCGAGCTGCGCTGCACGTACGACCAAGAAACCCGCGGCGGGGACAACCCGCCGCCGGATGCCGAGGGCAAGGTGCGGAAGGTGAAGGGCACGCTGCACTGGGTCAGCGCCGCGCACGCGGTGGAGGCGGAGGTGCGTCTGATCGACCGCCTGTTCCTCGCCGAGCAGCCCGGCAAGCGCACGGGCGACCCGGTGGACGATCTGAACCCCGACGCGCTGCAGATCCGGACCGGGTGCAAGCTGGAGCCGAGCTTCGCGGCTGAGGGCGAGGGGCTGGCGCTGCTCCACGAGCCCGGCTGGTCCGACGGCATCCGCCGATTCCAGTTCGAACGCCTCGGCTACTTCTGCCTCGACGCCGACAGCACGCCGAGCCGGCTCGTCTTCAACCGCACGGTGAACCTGAAAGACAGCTGGGCGAAGGCGCAGAAGTAAACGGGCGAGCCGGCTCTCCGCCCCCCGCTAATCCCGCAGCGCGTGCTGGAGCGCGATCAGGCTGTACGCGGTGATCAGCACCGGGTCGCCTTCCATCCAGCGCTGGTCGAGCGGGCGGAAGCTGCCGTCGTCGTTCTGCAACTCGGCGAGGCGGCCGATCAGGTCGCCCCGCCAGTCGCGCGCCTCGGTTCGCCCGTCGGCGTGGATCACGTCCAGGCTCGGCTCGCCGAGTGCCGCGAGGGCGTTGGCGAAGGTGACCAGGTAGTAGTAATACCCGTCGAGCCCGACGCCCGGGTTTTCGCGGAGCGTGTAGTGACGCCGGATCCAGTCGAGCGCCGCTGCGACGCGCGGGTCGTCGCGCTCGAGCTGGGCGTAGATGTAGGTTCGAAACCCGGCGTAGGTCATGGAGCCGTAGGCGCGCAGGCGGCTCACGCGCTGCCCGTCGGGCGTGAGCTCCTCGATCTCGCCGCCCTTGCTCTCGCCGACGCCGAGCTGATCGCCCGAGGGGCTCGTCGCGTAGATGAACCCGCCCTGGGTCGAGCCCTCGGCGTAGGGCATGTCGTTGATCTCGTGGTGCATCTGCGTGCGCTCGAGGAAGACCAGCGCGCGCTGCACGGCCGGGTCCTCGCAGTCCACGCCCGCGTCGATGAAGGCGTTGATGAAGAAGTGCAGATTGCTGTTGTCCGGTCGGCTCGAGCCCCCGTACCCGACGCCGCCGTAGAACGGGTGGTCGCGCCCGACGCGCGCCGTCTCTCGGTCGGCGTCGCTCCCGACGCCCGCCCCTTCGTGCCACTGCATCGCGCGGAGGAACGCGATGCCGCCCTGCACCGCCTCGGCGGCTTCGGGCGTGCCGACGCGCGCCAGCGCGCTCACGCAGATCGCGGTGTTGTAGCTCGGGAGGATGCGGTCATAGATCCCGCCGTCCGCCTGGCGCTGCGCGAGCACGAACGCGACGCCCCGCGCGACGGCCTCATCCCGCGCGTCGATCCGCGGGTCCATCAGCATGCCTTGGAGCACAAGCCCCGTGATCGCGGGCAGCCTGGGCGCCCCGGCCCGCACGCCCCACCCGCCGGTCGCGTCGTCCTGCTGCGTTCGCAGATACTCGATCGCGCGGGCCGCGATCGCGCGACCCTCGGCTCGCCGATCCGCCGCGTCCCGCAAGGGCTCAGCCGCCAGAACCGGGTTCGACAGCGCGGGCGTCAACCCCCCCGCGAGCATCGCCGCGCACAGCACCGATCGGCACAGGGTTCGCATCCGGTCACCTCCGTCGGGCTCGCATTGTCCACGCGCCCCGCCGGCGATGCTACAGCCCGCCACCGGTCGGCGTTGCCGATGCGGGGTGGTCGCCGTCGCTATCCCTGCCGCTGAGCAGCGCCACGGTGAGCCCCGCGATCATGACGGCTGCCGTCTCGGTCCGCATCGCGTGCGGGCCCAGCCCGACCCCCACCGCGCCTGACACGAGCGCCTCGTCCCGCTCCTGGTCCGTCCAGTCCCCCTCCGGCCCCACCAGCAGGCGCACCGAAAGCGGGCGCTCCCCCGCACGCACAGGGGCGAGCGCGTCGGCGATCGAACGCCCGCCGATGAGCGCGATCAGCGTGATCGGGCGCACGCCGAGCGCGTCCGGCTCGCGCAGCGCCTGAGCAAACGACGCGCGCGTGCCGACCCGGAGCACGTGCGCACGCCCGCACTGCTTGGCCGACTCACGCGCCACGCGCTCTAGACGATCCAGCTTGCCCTCGCGCGGGTCCACGATCGTGCGCACGCTCTGCAGCGGGCGCCACACCGCCGCCCCGACCTGGCTGAGCTGCTCGATCAGCCCCTCCACACGCCCGCCCTTGGGCGTCGCCGACCAGACCTCGACCCACGGGCGCACCGGCGCGGCCGATTCGCACCGCTCCACACGCGCCAGCAGCCGCCACGCGCCCTTGCTGACTTTTTCGACGAGTTCCACGCGAGCCAGCGCGATCGTGCCCCGCCCGTCAAGCAGCTCGAGCGCGTCGCCAACCTGAAGGCGCTTGACGCGCACAGCATGGTGCGCCTCCTCGCCGAGGATCTCCGCGGGTTGCCCCTCGGCGAGGTCAAAATCCGGATCGAGCACGCGGTGCAAGGCCATAGCGGGTGCAACTCTTCGATCACGTGCCGAGTGTCAGCGCGAGTCGCGCTTCGCCTGGCTCCGCCGTCCGCGGCTGGAGATGTGGGCGTTCTTCCGCGTCCGCCCGCCCTTGGCGAGCGTGCGAGCCGTGCGCGGGCCCTTGCTCTCGCCCGGGACCACGCTCAGACGCGCGGACTCGGCGAGCATCGCCACGCGGGCGGCCTTCTTCTTCGACGTCTTCTTGCCCGCCTTCTTCCCGGTCTTCTTGCGGGCGAGCTTCTTGCGAGCCGCTTTCTTGGTCGTCTTCTTCGCGACTTTCTTCGCCGTCTTCTTGGTGGTCTTCTTCGTCGTCTTCTTCGTGACCTTCTTCGCGGGCGTCGCGGCGGGCGCGGGCGCGCTCAGGGCGGCTTCCAATCGCTCGACCGTCTCGGCGAACACCTGCTGCTTCAGCACGGTCGCCTCGTTGCTCTCGCTGGGACGACGCCCGCGCGGCGCGTCCTTGCCGCGGATCTCCCGGCGCTGACGCTCGGCAAGCGTGCGGAATTTATCCCGAAGCTTTCGCGCCCGATCGAGCTTGGACCGGAGCTGTGCCGGCGGCATCGAGGCGAGCCCCTGCCCCAGGCTCGCGGCGATCAGCGCCACCTCCGACGACGTGCAATACCGACGCGCCCGCTGCAAGGAAACCGCCATCTGACGACCCTCCGCTTGAAGCCATCACCCCCGCCGCGCCGACCCGGCGCAACGACACCCCACGATACCCGCACCCCGCACGCCACGCCATCGCCCGCCCCTCCGCCGGCGCGCTTCCCCGCGCGAGCACGCCAACGATCCGGCATGAGCCTGCGACTGCCCCCCAAGCTCCGCGCGTTCGATCGGCGTGTGGGCGCGTGGATGCACCGGATCGGGCACCCCGTCCACCGCGTCACGCTGGGTCTGTTCTTTATCTGGCTCGGGCTGCTCAAGCAGTTCGGCTACGCCACGGGCAGTTCCCTCATCGCGAGCACCGTCTACTTCGGCTCGCCCGAGCTCATGGTGCCGATCCTGGGCTGGTGGGAAGTCGCGATCGGGCTGACCCTGCTCCACCCGGCGACGATCCGTCTCTCGATCGCGCTGATGGCCGTCCGCCTCCCGGGCACGTTCCTGGCGCTGGTGCTCAAGCCCGAGGTCTGCTTCGCGTCGATCCCCTTCATCCCGACGCCCGCGGGGCAGTACCTCATTAAGGACCTGATGCTCTTCGGCGCCGCGATGGTGATCGGGAGCACCGTGATGCCCGCCGCACACCAAGCCGAGCAGCACACCGCGGAGCCCGCCGCAGCACCCAGCCCCGGCGAGGATCCGCGGTCATAACCGCGCCGGGTCCGAGCCCGCCGAACGCGGCACGGGGTTCACCCTCAGCCTGTGAAAGGTTCGGGCCAGCGCGCCGAAGTCCCATCGCTCGACGGGGCATTCCAGCGCCGCGACGTCCAGCGACTGCCCGTCCGGCGTGAACCGCAGGCACATGACCGCCCCATGCGCGGGCAGCGTCGCGACCGGGCGGGCCGACGCTCGATCGAACACCGTCACCCGCCCGAGGATGTCCCCGACGGCGACGCTCTGCCCGCTCGGGTGAAAGTCCAGGGCGAAGAGGCTGTGCTCGCCGAGGGGTTCCGACGAGCGAACGCGGAAGCTCCGCGTGTCGATCAGGTGGAGGCGCCCGTCATCCCCGACCGCGCCGAGCGTGCGCCCGTCCGGGCTGAAGGCGAGGCTGCGCACCTGCGACCGGGAGACCGTGAGCCAACGCCGAACCTCGAGCGTGCCTGGATCGATCACCGCGACGCGCCCGTCGCGGAACGCGATCGCGCCCATCCGCCCGTCGGGGCGGATGCGCAGGTCGCTCGCGCGGGCGAATTCGCCGGGCACGGGGCGGCTGAGGGTGATCGCGCCGTCACCTGTCCGGATCTTCGCCCACGCCCCGGCGTGCGTGCAGGCGAGCAACGCCGACTCGCCGTCGGTGCTGGGCCCGGGCACGAACGCCAAACCCGTGATGCGTTCGCCGGCGCCGAGTGAAACGACGCTCGCCCGGATCTCGTCGCTTCGCTCGGGCGAGGGCAGGATCACGATCCGGTCGTCGATGCCGGCCGCCGCGACGCGCCCCGTTCTCGAACAGATCGCGACACGCACGATCTCGATCGCCTCGCCGAGTTCCACAACACGCGCCGAGGCAGGGTCGTCCAGCGTGTGCACAGCGAGCCGCCCGTCGGCGTTGATGATGAGCATCTCGCGCCCGCCGGGGCGCAGCGCGAATTCGTGCGTGCGCGCGGTGGGTTCGCCGATCGGGCGTTTCCAGCCCGAGCCCGGGGCGAGCCACAGGCGCAAGACGCCGTCCGGGTCCGCGGTCACGACATGCCCGGCGTCGGTGCCGATCGCGTGGCTGTAGACCGTGCGCTGCCCGGCGAGCCCGGGCAGTTCACGCCCGTCGGGCAGGCTCCAGAGGCGGAGTGTGGAATCGCCGAGCGTCTGCCCCGCGAGCAGGCGCCCGTCGGCACTCAGCGTGGCCCCGATGCGCGTGCCGGGGCGGATCGTACGAAACCGCGCCTCGCCCCCGTCGCCGAGCGTCATCACCCGGATGCCGCCGGCATGGGTGACCACGAGCACGCGCCGATCGCGAGAAACATAGAGCTGCGCGTCATCGGGTGTGGTGCCGTCGGAAACGATCGGCTCGCGGATCCACGCGTTCGACGCGCCGGTCTCCACGTCGTGACGCACCAGCTTCGCGCCCTGATCGATCGTGAACACCGCCGGCTCGTCCGGGTCGAGCCAGGGTCGCGTTCGGCGGGCGACGCCCGGGATGCGCCGCCGATCGCCCAGTTCCGGCAGGGTCAGCACCAGCACCTCCCCGGAATCGCCCAACGCCGCCGCGCTCCAGTCCGTCAGGCGTTCGGCGACCACCGGGAACGCCACATCGCGGAGCGCGCGCTCGCCGAGCGTCCGCCCGGTCTCGGTCTCGACCAATCGCATGCGTTCCGTGTCTCGCACGATCGCGTGCCGCCCGGAGGGCGAGAACGCCGCGCCGATCGGTGGCGGCTCCAGGCTTGCCCCGAACGTGAGCGTCGCCCGCCCCGCGTCGATCCAGAGCCACGCGAACCGCCCATCACCGGTCAGGATCGCGAACCGCCCGTCCTCCAGCGGCTGGATCATGATGACGCGTCCGCCGCCCAGCGGGATGATGTCGGTGCAGGTCGCCTTCGCCTGCATCTCGACGAACGCCCAGAGCAGCTCCCGCTCGTGCAGGCGGGCGCGCCAGAGCGCCGAAACCGGATCGAACCCGTCCGAGCCCATCGATGTGCCCGCGAGTTGGGCCCAGAGCACGCGCTCGCCGCGGTCGCGCGCCCCCACAGCCGTGTGCGCGCGAAGCTCCTGCAAACGGCTCTCGCGCAGCGCCTCCGAAAGCCGCACGTTCCCCACTGCCATCGAGCCGATGACCCCGAGCAGCCCGAGCACACCCGAGCCCGCGAGCGCGAGCGCGACCCGGTGCCGCCGGGCGGCTTTACGGAGCACATACATCCTGCTATCCGCCCGCGCCGCGACCGCCTCCCCCCGAGCCGCGCGACGCAAATCCGCCGCCAGCTCGCTCGCCGACGCGTAACGACGCCGGATGTCCTTCGACATCGCCTTGCAAACCACCGTCCAGACATCGATCGGCATCAACGCGGCGTCGCGTGCCGGTGGATCGGCCGACGCGATGTTCTGGATCGCGACCTGGAGCGACGACCCGACGTCATACGGCAAACGCCCCGTGATCGCGCGGTACGCGATCACGCCGATCGCGTAGACGTCCGTCCGCGTGTCCGGCTCGGTGCGCACCCCGGCAACCTGCTCCGGGGCCGCGAACGCCAGCGTCCCGGTGAACTCGCCGGTGCGCGTGAGCGCATCGCCCACGCCCGGCGTTTCCCGCGTGCTCGCGACACCGAAATCCAGCACGCGCGCCCGGCCGTGCTCATCGATCAGGATGTTCGAGGGCTTCAAGTCCCGGTGAATGACGCCGCGCTGGTGCGCATGGGCGACCGCGTCGGCGACTTCCGCGAGCACGCCGAGCAGGCGCGCCATCGGCGGCTCGCGGAGCTCGGGGTTCGCATCCGTCCAGTCGTCAAGCGCCACACCCTCGATCCACTCCATGACGATCGCGTCGCGCCCGTCGGCGAGAATCAGCGAGTCAATCAGGCGCACGATGCCAGGGTGCCGAAGCGACGCGGCGATCCGAACCTCGCGCTGAAACCGGGCCCGCGCGCCGCCGGACGCCGACCCGCCCGCTACGGCGCACCAGGGGTGGAGCACTTTGATCGCAACGATCTGCCCGGTCGCGTCCTGCCTTGCGCGGTAGACGGCGCCCTGCCCGCCGCGCGCGTGCTCGCCGAGAACCGTGTACCCGATCGCTCGCGGCAGCCCGCCGTCCGCGAGCGAGCCCGGGTCCGCGTCCGGCGCATCGATGAGCACGCGCGCGAAGCGGCGGGCAAACCGCGCGGCTTCGAGCGTGTCGGCGCACGCTCGGCAACGGGCCGTGTGCGCCGAAGCCCACGACGGCACGTACGATCCCTCGGCGATCGCTTCGATCTGCGCCGGGGTCAGACAGGCTTGGTCGTGCTCGCCCATACGGTTGTCTCGATGCATGCAGCCTACAGCCCGTCGCGGTACGCACGATCGATCGCCGCAACAAGTTCCTGAAGCTTCCGTGCGACGCGGTGACGCGCGACATACACCTGATCCACGCTCATCTCGCACGCCGCCGCGGCCGCGCCCGCCGGCACGCCGCGCAGCGCCGTCAGCTCGAACGCCGCCAGCGTCGAAGGCGCCAGCCCGCTCTCCTCACGAAGGCGCGACCAGGCCCGCTCGAAAACATGACGCTCCAACGCCCGCTCGAACGCCTCGGCGATCTCCGGCTCTTCCGGAGCCCGGCACGCCTCGGGATCCCGCCCAACCCCGGCGCGACGGGACCGCTGGAGATCCACGATCCGGTGGTGCGCGATCCCGACAATCCAGGAAGACAGGCGACCGCGCGCGCGGTCGTACTTCCCGCCCTGGTAGTCCCGGATGGCGCACAGCATGGTCTCCTGCGCCGCTTCTTCCGCGTCCTGTGCCGAGAGCCCGACGCGGAGCGCTGTCGCCACGATCACGCCGCGGAACCGTGCGTCGAACTCCGCCCAAGCCTGGGCATCCCGCGAGTCGTGCAAGCGACTCAGCAGCAGCGTCGTCGTGACCAGGGCGGGATCGGGCACGGTGGCACCACAAAAAACACGCCGAGCGGTGCAAGATCCGGCGTCTGTGCCCGGAGTCTTCCCAGAGACAAGGCGGGCTCGCCCGCGCGGGGCACGTCGCCCCGGCGGCACGCCCCCCAGTGTACAGCACCAGGAGAGCCAGACATGACACTTTTTCTTTCGGGTTGCGGTCGGTCCATGCGTCGAACCAGCCTCGCCGCCGGCGCGCTCATCGCCCTCGCCACAGGCCAGGCGATCGGCAGCGCCGTCTACTTCGACGGCACGTTCACGCCCGCGAACTGGAGCGAAATCAACATCTTCGGACCCGGGAACGGCGCCCAATCCTTCGTCTCAACCCAGCAACTGCCCAACGGCGGAAACCCCACCTTCTGGCGGCAGATCACCATCTCCCTCGACGCCCAGGCGCCCAACACGGCCATCTTCAACCTCAACCTCAACGCCAACGCCTTCTATAACCCCGCCACGCAGGGCGCGATCACCTTTATCGACTACTCGGAGGACTCCATCGCCCTCAACGACGTCGGCAACGTGCAGAGCACCGGGCTGGTGATCGTGCAGGGCGGCAGGCTCTACATCCAGCGCAACCCCGTTCTGGTCATGCCGTTTGTTTCATTCAGCAACTGGGCCCCCAACAGCGCCCCGGGGCTGATCGCGTCGGACCTCTGGGAAGTGGATCTCGCCGGGCAGCTCGACCCGACCTCCAACCCAGACTTCTCGGCCGGCGGCGGCGTGATGCAGCTCGGCTTCTGGCGCGGCGCCTCCAGCGGGTTCGCCACCAGCTTGTCCGTCCGCGAAGCGGGCATCGATAACTGGTTCGTCCGCATCGTCCCGGCTCCGGGTGCGGCGAGCGTGTTCGCGCTCGGCGCGACGGCCTGCGCCGTCCGACGCCGCCGCCCGAACCGCTGACCTCACCCACGCAGCGCGATGCCCGGGCCGCGTGCACCCAAGGGTGGTCTCTTGGTGCCGTGGTGCGAGCGTCGGCCCGACGGGGCCGCGCTCGCGCCACGCCCGAGACCCGATGCCCACGCCCCGCCTCAATCCGCGGGCACGCAACGGTCCTTCGCCCACGCCCGGAGCTGGGCGATCTGCTCCCGTCGCGTCACGCTCAGCGGGGGGCTTGAGGTCAACGCCGAGACGACCGCGTCGGTGTCGATCTCCCCTTCGCTCGCGTACGCGCCGTGCAGAGCGGAGATGATCCCCTGCTCGATCTCCGCGCCGCTGTAGCCTTCCGAAGCCAGCGCGATCGCGCGCAGATCGAACGATGCCGGATCGCGCCCGCGTCGGCGGAGGTGGATCTCCGCGATCTTCTTCCTCGCTTTGGAGCCGGGCAGGTCGACGAAAAAGATCTCGTCGAACCTCCCTTTGCGCATCAGCTCCGGCGGCAGGGCCTCGATGTCGTTCGCCGTCGCGACGAGGAAGACCGGGTGCCGATGCTCCTGCATCCAGGTCAGCAGCGAGCCGAACATGCGCTTGGTCGTCCCCCCATCGCTCGATTGCGAGCCCGCGGAGGCGAAGCCCTTCTCGATCTCGTCAATCCAGAGCACCACGGGGCTCATCGCCTCGGCCTGTTGCAGCGCCTCGCGCAGGCGTCGCTCGCTCGCGCCGATGTAGCTGTCGTAGAGCGACCCCGCGTCCAGTCGCAGGAGCGGGCGCTGCCACGCGGTCGCGATCGCCTTGGCGCACAGGCTCTTGCCCGCGCCCTGCACGCCGAGCAGGAGGACGCCCCGCGGCGGGCTGATCCCGTACGCCGCCGCTTCGGGCTCGAAGCTCCGCGACCGCTGCTTGAGCCACGCCTTGAGCGCGTCCAGCCCGCCGACCTCGTCCAGGGTCGCCGGGCTCTCGACCGCTTCCAACGCGCCGCGCCCGGCGCCCAGCAACTGGCGCTTGTGCGCCAGGATCCGGTTCAGATCATCCGCGGCGAACGCGTCGTCTTCGAGAATGACGTCCGTCACCGTCCGCCGAATCTGGCGGCGCGTCAGCCCCGCGAGGTTCTTGACCGCGGTCGCGAGTTCGCTCTTGGTCAGGCGCACTTCGAACGCTCGGCGTTTGCGCAGCTCCTGCACCGTCGAGCGCACGAGCCGCTCGGTCTCCTCCGCGTCGGGCAGGCTCAGCTCGAACGGCGTCGAGTGCGCCTTGAGCACGTCCGGCAGCGCGTCCTGGTGATCCACCAGGATCACGTGGCTCCCCGTCCGCTCGAGCGCGCCCAGCGCGTTCCGCAGCGAACGCAGCACGTGCGAATCGCTCAGGAACGGGCCCGCGTCGAACACCGCGAACACCGTCGGGCGCACCACCTCCGCCAGCTTGCGGAAAAACTTCGCCGCCTCGATCGTGTCCGCGACCGGCTTCTCCCCGCTCAGGTCCGCACGCACCAGCCCGCCGAGCTGGTCCCACGACCACCACTCCAGCCCCGCCTCCAGGCACGCGTGCGCGATCGTCTCCCGCGCCTCGCCCTCCTCGGGCGTCACGATGCGGATCAACGGATGCCCACGGCGCAGCAGCGACGCGAGCCGATCACTGTCCCGCTCCGGCGGCTTGCCTGCAATCTTCCCAGAGGCTCGGCTCGGCATGACGCGGAGCCTACCCGGCTCACACGCCCGCGCACAATCACGCGATCCGGATCACGCAAGCAGGATCACGCGGGCCGGATCACGGACCGCCGACGGTCAGACCGACCGTGGACGGACGCGTCGCCGGCATCGGCTGCACCGCCAGACCAAGCGGGATCCGCTTCCCGTCCGGGCCCTTCGGCGGGATCCCGTCCTGATCGATGATCCGCTGGATCGCCATCACGCCTTCGATCAGCATCTCCGGGCGCGGCGGGCAGCCCGGGATGTACACGTCCACCGGGATGAACTGGTCGCACCCCTGCACGCACGCGTACGTGTCGAACACGCCGCCCGTGCTCGCGCACGCGCCCATCGAGATCACCCACTTCGGCTCGGTGATCTGCTGATAAATCCGCTGGAGCACCGGGAGCATCTTGATCCCGACCCGCCCCGCCACGATCAACAGATCGCTCTGACGCGGGCTGAACCGCATGACCTCCGCCCCGAACCGCGCAAGGTCGTACCGGCTCGAAGCCGTCGCCATCAGCTCAATCCCGCAGCAAGCCGTCGCGAAGGGCAACGGCCACAACGAACTCCGGCGGGCCCAGTTCACCACACGCTTCAGCTGCGTCGTCAGCACAATATCCGTCGGCAGGGCGGCTTCGATCCCCATGGGTCCACACTCCAGAATCACACGCGCTGCGCGTGCTCAAGACGATAGCGGCTTCGACAACGCCCCGTCCCGCGATTCACGCCAGCGACGCGATGCTCTCCATCGCTTTCTCCACGTCCTCCACCCGGAAAACACACCGCGGCGGGTCGCCGGCGGGGCTCGGCTCGCCCGGCGCGTGGTCTGCCGAGCCGTTCGGGCTGGTCCCCGGGGCCATGTAGGCGTGGAGGATGTTCACCTGAGCCGTCGCGAGGCGCTCGGCGACATCACGAAAAGCGTTCGGTCGTTGTGCGGTGGAGACCGCGACGACCTCGGTCTCCACGATCGGCCCGACGCCGGACTCGTTCAGGTGGTCCAGCGTCGATCGCAGCGCCTCGGTCGGCTCCCCGATCAGGCGCACCAGCCCCCGCCCGTTGCCCCCGGCGACCGAAACCGCCTGCACGCGAACCCCGGCCGAACTCGCCGCCGCGAGCACAGCCGCCAGCTCGCCCGGACGATCCGCCAGGTACACCGAAAACTCCGTCAGCCGCTCGACATCCATGCAGGCGTCCCCTGTCGCAAGCCCCGTCCGGCCCAACGCCGCGGCACGACGGGTCACCCCCCACCGGTTCCAAAACCCCCGGGCCCAACCGCCAGCCGCGTTCCGTCGGGCGGGGTCGGGCCTCGATGCTAGGCGCTCGCCCCCGCGGCGTCGGGACGCGCGGGGCGCGGCGGGGCGTCGGACGTCTCCTCAGCCCCCTCGGAACCCGAGGGCGGCCCGTCGCCTTCCAGCAGGTCCGCCAGCGTGCGCCCCGCGAGCGCCTCCCGCACCGCCGACCGCACCCGCGCCACAGCCGCCGAGCCCGGGCACCCGTCCTCCGGCTCATGCCCCGGGTCGATCAGTGCCTCCGCGGGCACGCCCGACGCCGGCTTGGCGGGCACGAACGCCCCGTCCGCGTCGGCCACCTCGCGCAGCACGCCACGGTCCGCGAGCCACGACAAACACCGTTCCGCCTGGCGCTCGCCCAGCCCGGTCATCCCCGCGACAGCCGACGCGTCCACGGCTTCCCCGCGTTCAAACCCGCGCGCAACCGCCGCCGCCACCAGCACGGGCGACCACGGCTCGCCCGCGGGGCGCGACTCGTCCTCCTCCGACTCGCGCGATTCGGGCGCGCCCAACTGCGACTTCCACCGCTCGAACGATTGCAGCATGTGGGAAACCTGGAGCCCGAACAGCGCGATCAGCCATGTCAGGTAGATCCACAGCATGAAAATCGGCAGGATCGCGACCTGCCCGTAGAACCGCGCGTACCCGGTCGTGTACTGCAAGTACTGCGTGAACCCCCACTTGCCCGCTTCCCACAGGAGCGCCGCGACGAACGCCCCCGCCAGCGCCGCCTGCACCTTCACCTTCGTGTTCGGCACCGCCGTGTAGATAATCAGCAGCAGCAGCGTCGTGATGCAGACCGTGACGAAGAAGCCCAGCCCCGCGACCACGACCGGCGCGACGTTGCCCCCCTCGCCCTGCATGCTCGCGATCACCCAGGACTGGAACCGCTCCCCCACCCAGAAGCTCGCGAGCAGGAAGACCGTTCCCAGCGTGAGCATCGTCCAGTACATGGTCAGGCGCGTCAGCCAGGGTCGCCCCTCGCGCGCGCCGTAGAGCTGGTTGAACGACTTCTCGACCTCGACGAACATGCTCAGCGCCGCGTACACGAGGATCGCGACGCCCACCAGCCCGATCGCGCCGAACGGGATCGTGCGCACGCGCCCGACCAGGGCCGTGATCCACTCGTCCAGACGCTCCGAAGCGCCAAACCCCGCGACTTCCGTCGCTTCCGTCGCCTCCGGTTCGCCCGCGGGCGCCTGGGCCGGGGCGGTCGTCGGCGGCGGGGGCAGGGGCATCGCCCCGCTCGGGAGCCCGCCCAGACGCTTCTCGAGGCTGAAGCTGGCTGGCGGTCGATCCCCGCCAGCCGCCGGCATGGGCCCGAAGAACGACGCCAACCCGCCCGAGGGCGCGTCCACCGCGATCTGCTCGGGCTCGACCGCGATCTCGCTGATCCCCGTGAACCGGAGCAGGCGCTCGACAGCCGCCTGCACGTCGTTCTCGCTCGCAAACGAGCCCAGCACCACCAGCCCGACCACCAGCACCGGGATCAGCGCGAACAGCGTCCGGTACGCCAGCGCCGCCGCCATCCGCGGGATCTGGGAGCGGTACAGGTTCCGCCCGGCATAGCGCACCACCGCCAGGGTTCGACGGACCTTCGGGCCCTCCGGGCGCCCGCCCGATCTGGTCCCCGGATCCAGTGTCACGCCCGCCCCTCCCGCCGCGACCCACCCCGTGCCGGGCCTCGGCTTGAACCCCGCGTCGGGCCTCGCCCGCCCGTCATCTTCGCGCCCGTCTTCTTCTTGGTCACGGTCTTCTTCGTGGTGGTCTTGCGTGCAATCGGCTTCTTGATGATGGGTTTTTTGGAAATGGTTTTCTTGGCGGTCTTCTTCTTCGGCGTTCGCCCGCTGCCGGTCGTCGCCTCGCCCGTCTCGTCGCTGTCGCCCTTGCCGCGGAGGGCGGCCGCCCGGATCGCGCGGAGTTCGTGCCGATCCAGCTCGCGCCATTCCCCGCGGGCCAAGCCCTTGAGGTGCAACGGCCCCATCGCCACCCGCTCCAGCTTCCGCACCGGGCACCCCACGCTCGCCAGCATCCGACGCACCTGGCGGTTCCGCCCCTCGCGGAGCTTGATCTCCAGCACCGTCCGGTCCCGCTCCCGCCGGACCACGCGGATCTCCACCCGAGCCGTCCGGGCGGCACCCACCGTCCGCCCCGCCTTGCGCTCGGCGAGATAGATCCCCTCCTCCAGCCCCGCCACCGCCTCGTCATCCAACAACCCGCGCACCATCGCCCGGTACGTCTTCTCAACCCCGAATCGGGGGTGTGTCAGGCGGTGGGCGAGATCCCCGTCGTTGGTCAGCAGGACCAGCCCCAGCGTCTCGTAGTCGAGCCGCCCGACCGGGAACAGGCGCGCCCGGCTCGGGTGGTCGATCAGATCCAGCACGGTCTGGCGCTGCGAGCCGGGCTCGTCGGCCGCCGTCGTCAGCGTCCGCGCGGGCTTGTTCAGCATCAGGTACAAGCGGCGTTCCGGTCGCGGGATCGGTCGCCCGTCCACCTCGACGCGGTCCAGCTCCGGATGGACCCACGCCGGGAGGGCGTCCACCGTCTGCCCGTTGACCGTCACCCGCCCCTCGGCGATCAGCTCCTCGCAGGCTCGCCGGGAGGCGACGCCGGCGTCGGCGAGCACGCGCTGGAGGCGTTCGCCCCTGCCCGCGTCGGTGATCGGGGGGAGCGCCGCGAGCTGGTCCTCGCGCACTCGGGCTCGGGAGGGGGTAGCGGGACGATTTGGGTCGCGTGTCGGCACGGTGGAGTGTACGGGAGTCGCCCGCCCGGGCGTTCCTTGCGGGCTCGGGGCGGGTGATGACCGATAACACGGGTTGCCCTGTGGAGGATCCCGCGATGCCGACCCCCGACGCCCAGCCGCGCCCGACGCCCAGGCCGATGCCGACCGGCGGGAGCCCGGGTCTGGAGCTGAAGCCGCCCGTGACCGCACGCCGCCGGGGCGAGGAGCCCGCGCGCGCGCCGGCAGCCGCCCCGGTCGCGGTCGCCGAGCCGGACCGGGGTGAGGCGTTGATCGAAGACGTCTTCCTCGCGCCGCGCGTGCTCGACCGTCGCGCGTTCGAGGAATACGCCGAAGCGTTGAAGGATCTGATCCGCGAGGCGTCGGCGGCTGAGCGCTCCCTGAGCGGGGCGGCTGGCGGCGTGGAGGGGCTTCGCGAAACGCTGCGCGAGGGGACGGGGCTGCTGCAAAAGAAGATCGAGGCGGCGGGGCGCTTGCTGCCGGGTCTGGACGAGCGTCTGAAGGCGGCCGAGGCGCTGCTGAGCCGGGCGACGGACCAGGCGTCGCTGGCTGAAGCGGTGGAGCGTCGGATCGAAGCCGCGATCTCGGCGCGTGTGGAGGCGTTGGAGCATCGCCTCGGCGAGACGGTGGACCGTCTGGAGGCGCGCGCGCAAGCCGCGGAAACCCGGTTCAACGCGGCGGCTTCCCGCCTGGAGCAGCTTGTCGCGCAGGCGGACCACGCGGCATCGGTCGCGGCCGAGACGGTGACCAAGCCCGCGGTGGCGCAGGTGGAGCGCGCGCTGGAGGCGCTGGAGGCGCGGTCGAAAGCCGCCGATCGTCAGGCGAGCGATCTGCAGGAGCGTTTCGAGCGTCAGAGCGACGGGGCGTTGGCGTTGCTGGAGCGGACGGGGCAGGGGCTGGCGTCGCGTCTTGCGGAGCTGGAAGCCGAGGCCGAGACGGCGGCTGCGGCGTTGGAAGCTCGCGCGGAGCGTGTGAGCACGGCTCTGCAGGGCCCACAGCTCGCGGCCGCGCGCGCGCTGCTCGACCGTGCCGAACGACTGCTCGGTCGCTCGCCGGAGCGGGATCCGAACGAAGCGCCCGCGCCGGGGAGCCTGCTCGCGGTGCTGGACGCGTTGCAAGCCGCGGGCGAGCGCGGGCGCACGCAGGGCGCCGAGCTGGCGGCGCTCGCTGAGCAGGGCGCGCGCGTGCGGGATCTGCTGCGCGAGGCGCTGACCGAGGCGGCCGGGGGCGTGGACGCGATCGAGCGCCGCCAGGAAGCGCTCGGGCGGCGCGTGCGCGAGGTCGAGGATCGGTGCCGCGTGCTCGACGGCGGGACGTCGTTCATCGACGATCGCGTGCGCGAGGCGCTGGAGCCGGCGATGGAGCGCCTGCGCGTGCGCGTGGGCGAGGCGTCGTCCTGGCTCGGCACGCTGATCGAGCGCGCCTACGAGGCGGGGCGCACCCTGCACGAAACGACCACCGACGCGGCCCAGACCCGCGACCGCTGATCGACCACGCACCCGTTCGACACGCGGGCACGGGCCTGCACGCGCCGTGCGCGCAGAAAAAACCCCCGCCGGAGCGGGGGCCGAGGTGTCTTGTGGGGTTCGTGCTCGCGTTTACGGCGTGGTGAGCAGCTTGTCGAGGAGCGAGCCGGTGGACTGGCGCCCGATGTAGAACGCGGTGCGTGTGACCGAGTCGAACGGGTCGCTGAGGCGTCGCCCGAAGCTGTCGATGGTGTAGTCGTTGCCGAGCCCGGGCGGGTTGGTGACGCTGTTGGCGGCCATGATGTCGCGCGGGACGCCGAAGAACTGGTTCGTGTTGGCGCGGAGCCCGAGCAGCTCGCCGACGCGCCGCCCGACGGCGGCCGAGAGGGACTGGCTGAAGATCGTCAGCCCCTGGGTGCTGGGCACGTTGCCGAGCAGCGCGAGGCTGGGGATGAAGACGACGGCTTCGTCGTTGGGATCGGTGTTGAGCGGGTCGGAGCGCTGGCTGTAGCCGTAGGGGTTGGCGAGCGCCTCGGCGAAGGGGTTGATGCCCAGGTCGCCGTCGAAGATGTTGAAGCCGAACCGGCTGAAGGGGTTGAAGGTGTCGGTGATGGGGTCGTTGGTGGTGGTGATGAAGACGGTGGAGTAATCCTGGAACTCGAAGTCCGCGGGGTTGAAGCTGAAGCGGACGTCAAAGCCCGAATCACGGTAGACGGCGTTGAGGTTGGCGATGAGATTGTCGAGCACGAACTGCTCGATGGTGCGCCCGTCGGTGACGGTGCCGACGTAGCCGAGGCTGATGAGGTCGAAGCCTTCGAGATCGGTGCTGATGCCGCCGGCCTGGAGCCAGTCGATCGTCCCGCCGTTGAGCTCGATGAGCACGTTCTGTGCGCGGCGTTGCAGGGGCGTGAGCCCGGGGAAGGTAACGACCTCGACGGCGTAGTCGGTGTTGAACGCGCCCTGGACATAGACGGCGTAGGTGCCGGCGGTGTCGCCGGGGGTGACGAACTCGATGAAGAAGTCGCCGTTGTTGTCGAAGCCGTAGCTGTTGACGCCGTTGTTTGCGAGGATCGTGCCCGCCGGCCCGCCGTTGGGGCTGAAGTCGGTGGGCGCGAAGAGGAGTTGGGCGTCGTCGATGGTGGTCGAGAGGGTGGTGTCGAAGAGGGCGAAGATCGCGTTGCCGACGAAGCTGAAGGAACCTTCTTCGAGGAGGAATCGTGAGCCGAGGTCGCCGCCGAACTCGGTGAGCTTGAGGGTGATGCGCATCCGCGTTCCGGGCTGGATGGGGTTGCGCCCGTTGAGGTGGTAGACGTCCAGGTCGGGCACGACGTCGTTGGGCACGCCGGCGAAGTTGGCGTTGCCGATGGAGCCCTGGATGGAGCTGGTGAGGATGCCGGTGCTGGAATCGCGGGAGCTGACGACGTTGTCGTTGTTGCTGCCGACGACGATGGGCACGCCCTGCTCGTTGAACTCAACGCGGAAGCTGTAGTCCTCGCGGAAGACGACGGTGAGGTCGTCGTCGGTGCCGAAGATGCCGTCGGGCCCGGCGAACTCGCTGAGCGCCGGGGCGTTGCGGATGATGAGCCCGTTGCCGGCGTCGGTCTCGGCGCTGAAGCCGGAGTTTCCGTCGTCGTAGACCTCGACGCTGAACGCGTAGGGGCCGGTCGCGTTGGGGTTGAACCCATCGTCGGGGAAGGGGGCGGCGCCGTTGGCGTTGAACGTGCCGAAGGTATTTGCGACGGCGATGATGTACGTGCCGGTGGTCTTGACCAGGTAGTTGTCGCTGAAGGACGACTCGTCGTTGAACACCGGTGCGCCCGGGAGACGGAGCAGCGGGCCCTCGGGGTCGAAGCCGAAGATGATGTTCCCGTCGGCGTCGGAGACGAACCGCAGCGCGTCGGCCGCCGCGCCCGTGAGCGCGCCCAGGCGGAGGATCTGCCCGGCCTGGAGCGTGATCGAGTACAGATCGACGTCCTCGATCGCCTGGAACAGCGACGGATCGGTGTCGGGGTGATCCCCCAGGAACCCGCGCACCGTGAAGACGGTGTTGATGTCGGGCAGCCCGTCGGGCGTGACGTTGTTGTCGAGCACGCGGTCGAGGCTGAACGGGGCGCGGAAGTCGACCGTGATGGTCCGCCCGAGCGAATCGCTGAGATCCGCGCTGGTGGGCACGAGACGGTCGCCGGGGTCGCCGACGAAGTCGTCCTGCGAGTAGATCTCGCCGGGGTTCGCGACGCCGTCGCCGTCGCCGTCGAGACGCGCGGCGATATCCGAGGCGCGGAGAATGTCCGGGTTGAGCTCGAAGCGGTAGACGCCAGGGCCCGCCAGCGCCGGATTGTCCGGGAGCGAGCGGTCGGTGATGTCGCGGCTGAAACGGATGCGCAGCTCTCGCGTGGCGGCGTTGTACGTCAGGAAGTAGTCGACGTTCTCGGTCAGCGCGATGGTCTGGTTGCCGCGGATCTCGGTCACGCTCAGCGCCGGGGCGAGGGTGGCGGCGTTCATCGCCTGGTTGAACGTCATGGTCGCGGTGTAGACGTTGGCGGCGCTGGTCACCCGGAGTTCGGTCACGCGGATCGCTTCCGGTGCCGAGCGGGCGTTGACGATGGAGAAGTTCCCGCTGGAAACGGCTGTCTGCCCGCCGACCGTCACCACGCCGAGCGAGCCGGTCGAGAGCACGGCGTACTGCTCGGTGAACTGGTTCGAGCCGGTGGACGTCCCCGCGATGGTCACCTGACCGATGCGGCTGAGCCCGGGGGTGAACTCGTCATCGGCGGTGTTGAAGAACCCGCTCACCCCGCGGAGCGCGCCGGCGACGATGCTGCTCCGCTCGAACGAGCCGTTGACCGTGATCGGTCCGTCGGCGAACCCGGCGCGGAGCACGTCGTTACTCTGACCCGAGACGGTGTCGAACTCCGCCTCGCGCCCGAGGTTGGCGCCGAACAGCAGCGTCGTGCCCGTCGCGTTCCCGAAGATCGCGATGCGATCGACCATGCGGTCGGCGACGGCGAGGCGTGAGTTCCGCGTCGCACCGGCGACGAACTCGCCCAGGCTCCCACCCACCTGCACGCGGGCCGCCTCCACCAGCCCGCTGACGCGGATCGCGCCCACGGTGCCTTCGGTGAAGATGCGCCCGCGCATCGTGGCGTTGATGTTGATCGCGGCGGCCGAGGTGATCTCGATCGCGCTGGTCCCTTGCACGCCGGTGATTTCCGACGAGAACGCGCCGTTGATCGTCAGCGTCGCGATGTTCGGGGCGCTGATGACCCCGGCGAGGAACGCGCCGAGCGTGACGCTGGTCGCCTCCTCGCCGATCGTCAGGCTGCCCGTGCCCGTCCAGCGCCCGGTGACCTGGACCGCCTGCACGTAACCGTCGATGTAGATGTGGCTCGTGCCGGCGAGATCGCCCACGACGCGGACGAGCCCCGCCGAGGCGTCGTTGAGCCCGACGATCCCGAAATCGCTGAGCACGCCGGTCTCGCCCGTCGCCGTGACGATGATGCGGCTCGAGAAGTTCGTCCCCCGGAAGAGCACGCGCCGGGTCGCCTGATCCCAGACCGCCTCGCCGTCGCCTTCGAACGAAACGGTCGCCGTCTCCCCGGCGCCCAGGTTGATCTCGATGGTCTGCCCGCTGGCGATCGGCACGCCGGCGAACGGCCCGTTCGCGTGCGGGTGATCGATCATGTCCGGGCTGAAGCGGTTGAAGCGCCCGTCAGCGAGCAACGCATCGCCGAACGCGTCCGAGACAACAGTGGTCGAGGCGACGGCGCCAGCGTTGATTGCGCCGATGAAGCTGACGCCCGGGCGCGACAGATCGTCCATCGTGCCGTAGACGCCGTCCGCGCCCGTGCTCACGCCCGCGGTGATCACCGAGTTGCTGATCGCGCCGGCGTTGATCGAGTAGATCTTGCCGCTCTTGCCCGAATCGGCGTTCGCGCCGACGCCGCCCGGTCGCCCGTCGGCCCCGAAGCCGGTCACGCCCGCCAGCACGTACGCCCGGTTGAGCGTCCCGGTAACGATGACGTCGAAGATCGAGTCGGCAGCCGCGATCACGCTCGGACGACCGCTCGTGAAGTTGTCGGCCGTGATGTCGCCGTTGATCCAGATCGTTCCGATCGCGCGACCGGCGAAGACGAACGCCTCGAACATCGACCCGTTGGACGTGTAGATGCCGCCGATGTTGTGACCCGCGGTGATCCGCGGCCCATTGATCTCGCTGGTCGCGACCACGCCGGGCGGGAGCTGGTTCCGCGTCGCGCTGAAGGGCGCGAACGCGGAGCGGTTGGGGTTGACGCCGATGTCGCCGAACACGCCCTGGTCGTCGGCGAAGACGCCGATGGCGCGGATGCTGTAGTCGGCGTGGATGACGCCGTAGAGGTTCCCGCGGTCGATGCGGATCTCGTCGATCGAGCCGGCTTCGGCCAGGACGAGCGCCGTCGGGAGCAGCGAGCCGTCCACCAGCCCGACGCGCCCGATGCCGCCGGAGTAGCTGACGATGCTGCCGCCGAAGTCCCCGATGACGATGACGGTGTTGATGCGCCCGCTGACGAAGATGCTGGGCGTGCCGAGCTGGCTGACGCCGGGCAGGTTGACGGTCTGGTTGAACCCGTTGAGCCCGATGATGCCGGTGACGCTGCCGCCGATGCGCAGGTCCGAGTAGAGCTGCCCGCCGGTGGTGAGGTTGACCAGATCATCGCGGAGGAGGATGGAGCCCGGGTTGGCGAGCGTGCCGATGTGGCGCCCGGCGAAGACGTCGTTGACGCGGGCCGAGATGTCGGCGTCGAGCTCCAGATCCCGACCGGCGGCGATCGAGCCGATGGTGCCTCGGGACGTGGTGGTGGTCAGACGCAGGCGGATGTCGTTGTTGGTGGCTTCGATGCGCCCGATCGGGCCGGCCGAGCTCACCGCGCCGGTCATCAGCCCGGGGGTGACGAGCAGATCGAGTCGCCCGTCCGGGCCGGTGATGCGCACATCGACGTTTCGGATGCTCTGCCCGGCTCGGATCTCCAGCACCGGTCCGCTGACGCTGATGGTGCTCCCGGAGATCAGCGTCCCCGCGAGCAGGCGGTTGAGCGAGCCGAGCACGAACTCCGACCCGCCGATCGAGCCGGTGGTCTGGATCAGCGCCACGTTGTTCGCGACGTTGATCTGCGAGCGCGCCATGTTGCGCGAGCTCACCCGGTCCAGCACGCGACCGATGACCGTCACGTCCAGGTCCAGGATGTCCCCGGCGTTGTTGATCGTCCGGAGCGTCGTCAGGTTCCGCCCGACCTCGATCACGTTCTGGCGCGTCTCGTTGACCGTGCCGGTGAGCGAGCTGTTGCGGAAGTTCGCCGCCTCGATCAGCAGCGCATCGCCCAACAGGGTGATGGTCGAGGCGTCGAAGTCCCCGTTGTTCATCCGGAAGGTGTTGAGATCGAAGCCGTTGATCAGCGAGTTGCGGAAGTCGGCGTTCTCGCCAAGGACAAAGTTCACCACGCCGGAGAGGTTTCGGACGTCGTTGACGTTGGTGTTGGGGCTCCAGAACGCGTGCAGCGTGGAAGCGAAAATGGTGGCGCCGATGTAGCTGCCACCGGAGCGGACCTCGATGCGGTCGATCCCCTGCACGCCGAACGTGCCGTTCGGGTTGAGCGTGAGCGGGTTGAGGTTGAACGCCCCGATGACACCGGAGATGTTCGAGCCCGGGACGTCGGCGACGACCAGACGGATGTCGTCGGCCGCGAAGATGCCGGCCTCGGCGAGCGGGCTCGAGCCCGGAGCCGACAGCCCGTCGCCCACATTCACGCTCACGATCAGATGGCTGTAGATCGTGCCGACGATCCCGTGGAACTCGCCCGCGGGCGTCGAGCGGTTGGCATTGACGACCAGTGAGGTGAGCTCGGTCCCCACGCCGCCCTGGAGGATGACATCCCCCACCGAGCCGTTGACCGAGACCAACTCGACGGACCCGGAGCGGATGACCGCGCCGTTGAGGTAAGGATCGAACGGGAAGCCGTGATCGTCGGCAAAGCCCGCCCCGCCGCCGGGCACCGAGCGGATCGGGCGGAACGTTTCGCCGTTCCAGAGACCCATCGGCAGGTTGCCCTCGGCCGGCCCGGCCACGCCCAGCGCCCCGCCGACCTCGCCCTGCAAGCCGTTCGCGATGCCCAGGAACGGCCCGATGTTCCGCGGCGCCAAGTCGGGCAGCGTGGTCGAGCCCAGGTTCCCGTTGATCGTGATCCGGTTCAGCCCCACCACGTCGATCGCGACGATGTCGCCGCCCGGCGTCACGTTCTCGATGAAGTTGAACGCGTCGCCGCCCGTCTGGCGGATGCGCCAGACGTCGACCATATTCGGGCCCTCGATCCGGACGGTCGAGGTCTCCGAAGCCCCGGTGATGTTGATCTGCCCGATGCTGACCACGTCGCCATCAGCCCCGAGGCTGGTGATGAGCAGCCCGAACCCGCCGGAGAGGTCAACATTGATCCGCGCGACCGCGACGCCCTGCGTCCCGCTGATGGGCAGGATGAGCACGTTGCCGAGGAGCGCGCCCGCGGGCGCCCCGGTGACGCTGATCCGCACGCGCCCGCCGGCGTCGTCAACGAACTCGACCGGCTCGCCGCTGATGATCGGGAAGCTCGACGCGATCGATGAGCCGATGCGAATCTGCGGGAAATCAACGAAACGGATGTCCGATCCCGCCCCGAGGTTGAACATCTGCTGCGGCGTGTTCGAGCCCGAGATGCCCGGCTCCCCGCCTTCGGCCGCGAACTCGTTCTCCAGATCCTGCGTGACGACGAACCCGCCGACGGTCGAGCCCGGCGAGGTGTTCACGCGGAACGCCGCCGAGTTGACCCGGCTGCCGACACGGATGAATCCGATATCCCCGGTGCCGCCGTTGAGCCCGGTGTTGATCGTGAGCGGCGCGCCGGAGATGAAGGTATCCGGCGAGGTGTTCTGGTTGATCCCGATCGCGCCGCGGATGTTGACGAACCCGATGTGCCGCCCGACATCGAACGTCGCGCCCCAGACGTCGCCTTGGAGCCCGTCGTTATCCTCGCCGACGAGCGGGCTGAGCCCGGTCACGATGTGCCCCACGTCGCGCCCGACGACGAAGCGGATGCCGTTGAGCCCGACGCCCCGGATATCCCCGCCGGAGGTGACGCTGTAGAGCGAGCCCGCGACAGTGAACGCGCCACGGGTAAACGCGAGCGCGTCGTTCACGCCCGCGACGTTGCTGTTGATGTACTCGAGCGGATCGACAGGGTCCGCGTCGGGCCCGTCCACCGCGGTGCCGACGCGCACGATGCCCATCGACCCGTTGCGGACGTTGATGTTCGTGACGCCGCCGGTCGGCACGTTGCCGCCCATCGCGACGCGGTAGGAGCCGAACGTGACCGGCGCCATCCCGGTGATGAGCACCTCGTACGAAGCCGAGGGGACATGAATCGGCGCTTCGGCGATCCCGCCCCCGGCCGCCGCCGCCCCGATGACCAGGTAGAACACGCCGGTGTACGGCGCCTCGAACACCACGCGGCTCGCGTCCCCGGTCGACTCGTTGGAGTCGAAGCCCTTGAGAGCCGCGAGCGTGCGCCCTTCCGCGTCCATCACGCGCACGTTGTGCGAACGGGCCAGGTCGATCTGGATGACCACCTGCCGCCCCTTCTCGGCCGGGAACGCGTACACGTCCGCGAGGTCTTCCGCGCTCATCACCGGGTTCGCCGACCCGAGCTGACCGAGAATCCGCACGCTCGTGCCCGCGTTGCCCACGAATTCCGAACCCAGGATCGAGTCGTTGCGGTACAGCGCGTTGCCGAACAGCGCGTCGAACCGCCCCTGCAAATCCGCCCCCTGCGCCAGCGCCGCGACCACGGCCGCCTCGTCGGCGTCCAGCGGGATCGAGATGAAGTTTTCGCGTTCGATGTGCGTGCTGACGTCCCGCGCCGGCACCGCGTCCGGGTTGCTCAGGTCGCCGAACACGGTGATATCCACCGCGGAACGACCGCCGACCAGGTACTCCACCAGCGTCCGACCGACCGTGATGCGCGAGCCCGTCGCGAACACGCCCTCCGACACACCCGGCGGCAGGTTCTGCAGCCCCGGATCGTCGCGCCACACCCCGGCGTCGGTCGCCACGATGATGTCGCGCACGTCGCCCGCGAACGTCACCGAGCCCAGCAGCCCACCGACCGCCAGCGTGCCGACCGCGCCCGTGAACCGGCTCGACCCTTGCAGGAAGCCCCAGATGTCCACGCGACCGATTGCCGAGCCGTCGTCGATGAACACACCCTGATCCGCGCGGTTGAACCCGCCGGTTACCGGCTGGAACGGCGAGAACCCCGGCGGCAGACCGCCCGGGTTGTAGTTGCTCAGCGGGCGATCCCATGCAGCCCCGACCACGATCGACCCGCTCGATTCGGGCAGGCCCGTCACCGTGAACTGCCCGTCGTCGGAAAGCTCGGTCCGGAAGCCGAAGCCCGACTCGCCCTCGAGCCGATCGATCTCGCCGACGATGTTCTCGGTGAGCTGGAAGACGAACGCCCCGTCCACCTCCTCGATCAGCCCGCCGATCAGCAGCAGGCTGCTCGCCGCGTCCGTGTTCCGGAGCACGATCCGACCGATCCCGTCGTTGAAGTCCGGGATGCCGTCGCCATCCAGGTCGATCAGCAGGATGTCGGCCTGCGGGATCCGACCCACCGCCGTCGTGATCCGGATCGGGCGACCGTAGAGGTCGAACATCTCGATCTCGGCCCCGGCCGGGCCTGTGAACACCACCCGAGCGCCGTGAATCCGGCGCTCCACGATGTCCGCAAAGTTGCCCGACGGCAGGTCGTACTCGATGTTGTCCAGCGAGAAGCGGTTCGTCCCGTCGCCGCCCGTCCGCGTGAAGCGGATCTCGTCAAAGAACGGCGTCGTGACGTTGTTGGTCACGAAGTTGAACGACCCGAACCCGCCCACGCCCGTCGTGTTCAGGTTCCGGATCCCCTGACCCGTGTAGCTCGCGACCAGCTCGCCCTGGAAGAACAGTTCCACCAGCGTGTTGTCCGTATCCAGCGGCAGCGGCGTCGGCACGTCCGCGCCGATATCCACGCGGAACGAGTTCGTCGCGATGAACAGGTCCGGGTTGTCCTGCACCGAGAACCGGAAACTGAACGAATCCCCAGGCTGGCGGAACACCACCTCGATCCGCTCGCTCCCGTCCACCGGCGCGCCGTCGGCGCCCAGCGTCACGCGGTACGCGAAGTTCGCCGCCGCGAACGGCAGATTGTGGAACACCCGCAGGTTGCTCTCATCGAACACAAACCCGCTCGGGATCCCCTGGTTCGGGTTCAGGTTCGGCTCGTCGGAAAAATCCTCGATAATCGTCTCGCCCTCGCTGTCCCCGACGTCAGCCGTCGGCGCGAGGTAGGGCACCGTGTACCCGAACTGGATCGTCACCGTCGAGAACGTCCCCGGCAGCCCGGGGATCACCACCGGCCCGCCCGCGAACAGCAACTGACGCGGCTCCAGCGCGTCCACCTCCGCGCGCCCCGCCATCGAAGCCAGACGCGACGCACCACCACCGCCGCTGCTCGACGATGACCACGAGCCCGCCCACGCGTCCAGCCAACCCAGGCCACCCGTCCCCGACGAGCCCTCGCCCGACGGCACGCGACCACGCTCAGACGACGGCAACGAGCGACGCGAACGCTTCATGACTGCTCCTCTTCACCCTGCGCACGCCCCTGCGCACGCCCCCGGCTTCTGTGCACGCACACCCGCCCACACGCACCCACGCCCGCGATGCCGGACCTCACCGGGGGCGGCATCGTAACCGCCTCCGAGCCCGCGCGCCGGGAGCACACACGCGCCCCGAGCACGCACGAGCCGACACGCTCGACCGATCGCCCAAACCCCGGCGCTCTCCCGTGCCCGTCCCGATGCCAATCGGTGGTGGACGCGTCACCGCAACGCGTCCCGCGCCCCGACCCGCCGGCTGCCTCGCCCGACACTGGTCCAACTGGCCCCGGTCCATTCGGCCCAGTTCCATTCGGTCCAGTTCCGGCAAGCCCGGCTCCTCCGCCCGGATCCGTTCCGGGCGCTTCGGTCAGAGCCTCCGGTCGTCACCCGAACCCGCGCCGCACAAGCCGACACGCATCCGGGAAGCCGCCAATCCGCCCGGGCGCACGCCCGAACCGCAATCGACCGCTGACTCCCTATTCCGGGGATCTCTCTTCCGCTTCGGGCTTGCGCCCGGGCGGTGCTTCGGTCCCCCGCTCCGTGGTCGGGCCTTGTGTCGGCCCCGTTGCAGGGCTCGGCCCGATCCGCCGTCAGCATACACCGCCGCCCACGGGCGCACAACTCCCCGCGCGGGCACCCCCGCTACGACGCCGCCCCGCGAACGGTTCCCCCCTCACCCCGACACACGATCCTGCGCCAGCATCGCCGCACCGATCACCCCCGCGTCGTCGGCCAGCGCCGTCATCACCACCTCCACCGAACGCGCACGATCCGGGAACACCACCCGGCGCACCGCTTCCCGAACCGGGCTCACCAGGTCCTCCCCCATCGCCTCGGTCAGCCCGCCGCCCAGCACCACGCGGTCCAGGCTCAGCAGCGTCACGATCCCCCCGATGTGAATGCCCAGCAGCTCGGCCGCCTGATCCACCACCTCCCGCGTCAGCGCGTCGCCCTCGGCGTACGCCTTCGCGACCGTCTTGGACTTCACCTTCTCGTAGTCCCCGTTCACCAGCTCGCTCAGCACGCTCTTGCGGTTGCTCCGGATCAGGCGCACGATCCGGTCGATGATCGCCGTCCGCGAGCAGTTGTGCTCCAGGCTGCGCGAGCCGGGCTGGTTCAGCGGCAGCGCGTGCATGTGCCCGATCTCGCCGGCCGTCCCGAACGCGCCGTGGTGCAGCGCCCCGTTGAAGATCAGCCCGCCCCCGACCCCCGTCCCCACCCAGACGCCCATCAGGTGAGCCGATCCAACCCCCGCGCCGAGCCGATGCTCCCCCACCACCGCGACGTTCACGTCGTTGTCCACCACCACCGGCGACTGGAGGCGACGCTCCAACAGGTCCGCGAGCGCCACGTTGTCCCAGCGCAGGTTCGGCGCCTCGATCACCACCCCAGCCTCATGATCCACCGCCCCCGGCGCCCCGATCCCAACCGCGATCACCGACGAGAGCGAAACCCCCGCCGACGCGCACGCCTCCTCCACACCCTCAGCAAGTCGCCCCAGCACCGCGTCGCGCCCCTGGTCGGCCCGGGTCTTGCGCTTGCTCCGCGAGAGCACGCACGAGCCCGCGCCCACCGAAGCCGCGTCGGCGCGCACCACGCCGATCTGCATGTTCGTCCCGCCCAGGTCGATCCCCACGAGACACCCGCCGACCTCGCCCATCGTCCACGCTCCGTTCACACCGCGCTCCGCGAGCGCCGCCCGATCCGAACACCAGCCCGAGTCCGCCGCGCGCCACTGTAGCGGACGCTCGGCTCAGGACGACGCGAGCGTCGTCGCCATCACGCGCACCCCCGCCATCCCCTCCAGCGCCCCCGACGCGCAGGCCGCCAGCTCGCCCTCGCCCCCCGGCGGGGTCAGCGCGAACAGCGTGCTGCCCGAGCCGGTCATGTGCACCGGCGTCCCCAGGCGCGATCGCAGCCGATCCAGCACCTCCCCCACGCGCGCCTCGACCTTCCGTGCCGCACGCTCCAGGTCGTTCCGAAGCTGCCCGCTCCACCCCAAGTCGCCGCGCGACGACGCGCGCGCCAAGGCCGCGACTTCGCCCGCGTGCGCCTCGCGCGACGCCCAGTCCTCCCCCCGCCCCTCGCCCGGGCCGACGCGGTCGAACGTCTTGTACACCGTCGGCGTCGCGCACCCGACCCCCGGCAGGACCAGCACCACGCCCACCCCCGCCCGCCCCGGCACGCGACGAACCCGATCCCCGAAGCCCGACACCAGCGCCGACCGCGGCGCGATCGCCCCGGCTTCCTCCAGGTTCGTCAACGGCCCGCGCGGGCGGTGATCCAGAAAAAAGCCCACGTCCGAGCCCACACGCCACGCCATCCCGTTCCAGTCCCGGCGCTCCGGGCGCAGCCCATGCACCAACGCCACGCCCACCAGCGCCGAAGCCGCGTCCGACGAGCCCCCGCCCAGACCGCCGCCGTCGGGGATGCGCTTCCGCACCTCGATCCTCACCGGGAGCTCCCGCCCTGCCCAGCGCTCCATGACGCGGTGGGCCTTGGCGGTCAGGTCCGTCTCCGCCGCCCACGCGACGGGCGTGCCGGGGTCCTGCTCGAAATTCGAAGCCTGCTCGCCCGCCCACCGGACGTCGTAGACCGAGGGCTCGCCCTCGCGGACTCGGGTCACCCGCACGCCGTCGTGCAGCGCAATCGCGTGCATCCAACTCGAGATCGGGTGCCACCCCGCCCGCTCGTCGTTCGGCGGAGGGAGCCCGGGGGGCAAGGGGGCCCCGACGCTCAGCGTCAGGTTCAGCTTCCCGTGCGCGCGCCCGTACCACATGGTTCTTTGCACGGGCCCAGCCTAGGCGATCCCGCCCCGAGGGCCGAGGCGGCGGTTGGAGGGTTCGGGTCCGGGAACCGGGCTTGAGTTGGCGGGCCCGGGGGCCGATGATCGAACCGGACGCACCCATGCCCGAAACCAGCCCAGACACGCCGCCCAGAGAAGACCTCGACACCCAGATCGAGGCGTTGCTCGCGGAAATGTCCGCAGCCTGCGATCGCGTGGCCGAGCAACTCGGGCCCGACGCGCCCCCGCCGCTCGCGAACAAACCCAAGCTCAACGACCCTGCCCCAACGCCCGACGAATCGCCGCAAGCCACGGCAAAACAAGATGTTGCGCCGCAGGAACCTGACGCTGAGGCATCGCCCGAGCCGGTCGAGCCGGAGGCTTCGGGCGAGGCCGCATCAGAGGAAGAGACGGCCGACCTGCTCGCCGCCGTAGCCGCGGCCGTCAACACCCTCGACGCCGACAGCCAGGCCGAAGCCCCAGCCCAGGACGCCGCGCCGGACGCCGACGCGCCCGCGGGCGGCATCCCGCCGCTGGACGATCTGGACGCGGAACTCGCTGCCCTCGCGGGCGAGATGATGGCTTCTTCCGAGCCTTATGACGCTCCGGAAGAGACGTCGCCCGATGATTTTGAAGACCTGAGCGCCGAGAGCGAAGCCGCCGAGGATCGCCCGCCCGAACCGAGCCGCCCCGCCGCCAACGCACCCACGTCCACGTCCGCACCGAAGCCGGAAGCGACCGAGGACGAGGGGTCCGAGCCTGCACCAGGTTCTGATTCTGAGCCCGAACCCGTCCGCGCCAAGCCTCAACCCGCGGCCACCGCGCGCGGCCCGCAGCCCGTGCTGAGCGCCGGCTTCTGGCCGACCGTGCCCGAGCCCAAGCCGGGCGAATCCAAGCCCGCGCGGGCCTGGACGCTGACGCGCGTCTGGAGCCTGTGGGCGCTGGGCGTGCTCGGGCGCGCGGCGGTGCGGGGGTACGTCTGGGTGATGCCGCGGCTCGGGGATCTCGCCGAGCGGAGCAACCGCCCGCTCGAATCTCGTTCGCGGACCGTGCGCCAGAGCGTCGGCTGGTTCGCGGCGATGACGGCGTTCTACGCCGTGCTCGCGTGGGCGTTCGTGCTGTTCATCCGTCAGCCCGCCCCACCACCCCGGGCCTCGACCCCGGCTGTGGACGTCTCGAGCGCGGACACGGGCAACACCGCAACCCCGGTCGCCCAGCAAAACGATCGCGCCCCGCGGTAAGCGGCACGCACCGAGCGCACAACAACAAGCAGATCAACAACAAACCCCTCGCTCACGCGAGGGGCTCGTTCTGCTTGGATATCGACGCCAACCCAGTTCTGCAAAAAAGCCTGGGGGTTCAGAACTCCGCCTGGCGCGGCGCTCTCGGGAAGGGGATCACGTCGCGGATGTTCTGCATCCCGGTGCAGAACTGGATCAGGCGCTCGAAGCCGAGCCCGAAGCCCGCGTGCGGCACCGTCCCGTACCGTCGCAGGTCGCGGTACCACCAGTAATCGTCCTTGATCAGCCCCATCTCGTCGAGGCGCGCATCGAGCACGTCGAGCCGTTCCTCGCGCTGGCTCCCGCCGACGATCTCGCCGATCCCCGGCACCAGGATGTCCATCGCCGCGACCGTCTCCTCCGGCGCGCCGTCCGTCCCCGCGTCGTTCAGGCGCATGTAGAACGCCTTGATCTTCTTCGGGTAGTTGATCACCACCACCGGCTGCTTGAAGTGCTCCTCCGTCAGATACCGCTCGTGCTCGGATTGCAGGTCCGACCCCCACTGCACCGGGAATTCGAAGCTCTTCTTCGCGTTCTGCAGGATCTGCACCGCCTCCGTGTACGGCAGTCGCCGGAAGGGCTTCTCGATCACGTGCTTCAGGCGGTCGATCAAGCCGGGCTCGATGCGCTCGTCGAAGAACGCCATGTCGTCGGCGCGCCGGGTCAGGAGATCATCGAACAGGAACTTGAGCATGTCCTCAGCGAGCTGCGCGTCGTCGTTCAGATCCGCGAACGCGATCTCGGGCTCGATCATCCAGAACTCGGCCAGGTGCCGGCTCGTGTTGCTGTTCTCGGCGCGGAAGGTCGGGCCGAACGTGTACACGCGGCTCAGGGCGCAGCAGTACGTCTCCACGTTCAACTGACCCGATACCGTCAGGTTCGCCTCGCGCCCGAAGAAATCCTTGTTGTAATCCACGTCGCCCTCGGGCGTTCGCGGCGGGTTGTGCATGTCCAGCGTCGAGACGCGGAACATCTCCCCCGCGCCCTCCGCGTCGCTGGCGGTGATGATCGGCGTGTGCACGTAGTAAAAATCACGCTCGTCAAAGAACCGGTGGATCCCCATCGCGAGCGCGTGGCGAACGCGCGCGACCGCGCCGAACGTGTTCGTGCGCACGCGCAGGTGCGCCTGCTCGCGGAGGTACTCGAACGTGTGGCGCTTCGCGGAAGCCGGGTAGGTTTCTGGGTCGTCCACGAGCCCGACGACGCGGACAGCGCTCGCCGCCAGCTCGACCGACTGCCCCTTGCCCTTGCTCTCGACCAGCTCGCCCTCGGCCTCGATCGCGCACCCGGTGCCCAGGTGCAGCACCTCGGCTTCGTAGTTCGCCAGGTCGTTCTTCGCGACGATCTGGATGCCGTGGAATCCTGTGCCGTCGTGCAGGTCAATGAAACTCAGCCCGGCTTTGGAATCCCGGCGCGTGCGCACCCAACCTTTGAGCGTGCAGCGCGTGCCGACCGGGGCCTTCGCCGCGTCCTTGATCTTGAGCCACGACATCCGGGACAACCCTCCACGAATGGGCGCACGACGCCCGCGTTCTGAAACCGTTCCGAATCACGCGAGCGGGAGCGAGACCTTCCGCTCCACGTCCGACACCGGCTGCATGACCAGGTCGTACCCGTCGCTGCCGACCACCACGCACCGGACCAGCTCGCCCGGGCTCAGCGCCTGGCGGCTCACGACGTACGTCGTCGCGTCGATCTGCGGCGCCTGGAAATAGGTCCGCCCCGCGTGCACGTGCAAAGCCGCGCTGCCGCGCGTGCGCACGCCCGGCTCCTCACCCGCCTCGCGCTCCGGCGCGGCGCGGTCGATCAGCACATCGAACCGCACGCCGGACTCGTTCGGGTCGGCCGGGTCGAACTGCTCGGCGAGGTACGCCGCCTGGTCGAACGCGATCTGCTGCTGGAGGTCCATCAGCTCCGCGTGGCGCTCGGCTTTGATCTCGTCGGGCACGTGCAGGTCGGGGTCGAGGTCCATCTTCCCGGCCGGCGTGCCGTCTTCGCGCGAGTACTGGAACACGCCGACGGCGTCAAACCCGATCTCGTCGATGAACTCGAGCAGTTGCTCGTGATCCGCCTGGGTTTCGCCGGGGAAGCCGGTGATGAACGTCGTGCGGATCGCCATCCCCGGGATGCGCTCGCGGAGCTTGAGCATGAGCTCGCGCTGCTGCTCGGCCCGCACGTGCCGGCGCATCTGCGTGAGCACGCGGTCGCTCGCGTGCTGCAACGGGATATCCAGGTACGGCAGCAAGCGCCCGCGCTCGACTAGTGCCGCGAACGCGTCCACGATCTCGTCGGTGAAGTTGCTCGGGTAGGCGTACATCAGGCGCAGCCACCCGTTCGGGCCGGCTTCCTGCTCCATCGCGTCGCTGACCATCTTCAGAAGCCGCGGCAGCCCGGCGCGGAAGACGTCCGCCCCCGCGACCTGCCCGAGCCCGAGCCCGATGTCGTCGCCGTAGCTGGTCGTGTCCTGACCGATGAGCAGCAACTCGTGCGCGCCGTCGCGGACCAGTTCGCGTGCTTCCTCGGCGACGCGCTCCGCGGGCTTGGACCGCATCTTCCCGCGGATCGACGGGATCGTGCAGAACGCGCACTTCTGGTTGCACCCCTCGCTCATGCGGAGGTACGCGTAGTGCCTCGGCGTCAGGCGCAGACGGGCCGCGTCGGACTCCCAGTAACCCAGCCCCTTGCCGTCCTTGCCGTTCACCGTGAGCCCGGCTGTCGTGATGCCGCGGTCCTTCGCCGCCTGGAGCGCGCTGCCCGCGATCCAGTACGCGGGCTGGTCACTCGCCTCGGCGAGGGTCTGGCGCTCGGCCTTCACGCCGCGGACGGCTTCGACCACCTTGTCCCGGTCGAACACGCCGATCATCGCATCAATGCCCGGCACCCAGTCCAGCATCTTCGCCCGGTGACGCTGCACCAGACACCCCGCGACGATCACCCGCTGCACACGGCCCTGCTCCTTGGCGCGGACGGCCGAGCGGATCACGTGCAGCGATTCTTCTTTGGAGCTTTCGAGGAAGCCGCAGGTGTTGATGACCACCGCATCGGCCGGGTCCACGTCCGAGCCGGCCGCCCCGGAGCCGTCCTGCTCCGACCCGCTCGCGCTGATGTCCCCCCGCCCCGCGACGGCGACCGCTTCGTCCTGCGACGGGTCGTAGCTCACGGGCATCAGCCCGTCTTCCGCCAGCAGCCCGAGCATCTTCTCGCTGTCCACCAGGTTCTTCGGGCAGCCAAGGCTGACGAAGCTGACCGTGCGCACGAGGGCGCCGGAAGCCCCCTCCGGGGCGTCGGTTGCGCGGGATGGCGGGTCAACGGGCATCAGGGGCAATGCTAGGAGCCCCGCCCCTGGAAGCAGCGATCCCGCCCGTACCGCCGGAGCTGACGGTCAGGCCGCCATGTGCTCGTCGTCGTCTTCGCAGAACGCGCTGAGCTTGATCCCGAACTCGGGGCGGACGCTCAGCAGCTCCGGGCTCATCCCGCTCATCGGGTAATACCGCATCAACGCCATCCCCAGCGACTCGGGCGTGGTCAGCACGAAGATGCACGGCTCGCTCAGCTTCCACCCCGTGAACCGCAGCGCGCGCACCAGATAGTCCGGCGTCGTGCAGACCACCATCGCCTCGCCCTCGTACCGCAGCGGCAGGCAGCGGAACTGCCACGCCTGGCGACGCTCCACACGCGCCAGAGCCCGCGGCTCGACGATCTCTTCCCGCGGGTCGCACCGGTCGGCGGCCGAGGCGTACTGCGCCGCCCAAGCCGACTCCACCGCCCCGGGGCTGACGCCGAACATCTGCTCGGCGAGCAACCCGAACGGACGCCCGCAACCCGCCTGCACGCGCACAACCTCGTCACGCTGCGACTCGGTCAACAGCTTCATCCGCACCATCACGTCGCCCAGGCGCACACGCATCGATCGGCCCTCCCCGGCTCCCCATCCCAATCGCGTCGCGTCGGTTCACCCCACCGCCCACGAGCGTCCAAGGGCATCGACGCTTCCCAACCCCGCCTCCAGCCGCCGCCCCCCGATCCGGGCGTCACGAGCCCCCGCAGCCACCCCCGCGCCCGCGCAGATCGGGCAACCTCGCGCCGAAGACGGCGCGACCGTCGTTTCCCTCGCCCCAGAACCATGCGGACTCGCCCCGGGAAGCCCCCGCGCAGCCGGACCACGCCCGACCGAGAACCCGGCTTCTTCACCGACCGGTGGCGCGGAGCAGCTCGAACCGTTCCGGCGCGTAAGGGATGAGCACCAGGACGACCGTCCGGGGCCCGATGCCGGGCCGCCCGTGCTCGTCCGGCTCGCGCAGCATCGCCTCGCCCAGCGTCGGGGGCGAGCCCGGCGACGGGCCGAAGACGCCCAGATCCTCCGGCGTGCGCGCATCCGGGGCGTCGGGCACAAGCGCCGGTTCCGGCAAGGGCTCGTCGTCCGGGCCCGGGGGCTCGCGCAGCGCACGCAGGGCGCGTTGCTGCTGCTCGATCGTCGGCGGCGGGATCGGGGGAGGCAGGCTCGCCCAGTCCGCATCCGGTGATTCCCCCACCAGCAGGTACGCCACGCCCGGGCGCGCGTCGAACTCCGCGCGCAGACCGTCGAACGAGATCCCCCGCGCCCAAGTCGGCGTGATCGGGCGTTCGACCAGGCGGCGCGTCCAGAACTCGGCGCGCGTGCCGGGGTCGTCGGCGGGGGCCGGCGTCTCGGCGAGCTGCGGCGCGAGCTCCAGACGCAGCGTCCCCGGCGAGGCGTCCCCGGGCGTCGGCCTCGCCCACGCCCGCGCCAGCAGGCGCAGACGCCCGCGCGGCGCCTGGAACGACGCCCCGTGCAGCACCAGGCGCTCCCCGCCCCGGAAGCGGTGCCCGGGGAGGACCTCCGTCCACTCCGCGATCGGGCCCAGACGCTGCACGCGACCCGGGCCAACCATCGGGAGCGCGTGCTGCACCGGTTCCAGATGCTCCACCGGGACGGCGATCAGGCGGAACCCGTTAGCCGCCCAGAGCTGAGCCGTCGCTTCCGGAAGCGGGACCGACTCCGAAACCCCGGCGAGCGTGGGCGCGAGCGCGCCCCACCCGTCGTCCACCACCCACCAGCGGACCTCGAGCCCGCCGGCGGGGAACTCCGAAGCCGAGCGATCCCCGCCCGTATCCAACGCCCCCGGGCGCGCGCACGCGGGCAGCAGAACAGCCAGCCCGAGCGCCAGGCGCGCGCCGCGGCGGGCGAACGAGCGGCGTGGCGCGGCTTGGGCGTGAACTGGGGGCATGCGGTGCCGTCCGCGTCGGGGGGTGGGCGGTTCCGGCGGGTGCGCGCCGGGTCAGGCCGGGTCGAAGTCGTTGATGCGGTCGATGAGCGCACGCACGAGCCCGAAATCGCGCCGGGTGTGCGTGAACGCGAGGCGCGGGAGCTCGAGGTGGTCCTCCTCGACCTCGTAGGGCCCGCGCGAGGTGATGGTGCCGCGGGCGATGAGGACCTTGAACTCCTCAGCCAGTTTCGCGATGTCCTCCTCCCGCAAACGCCTGTGGAGGCGGATGACCAGATCGTCCCGGACATACCGGGAGGAGTGGTAGTTGCGGTAGAAGCGTTTGATGTGCTCGGCCGCCTCGGCGGGGTCCTGGAAGATCTTGTAGAGGTGGAGATCGTCCTCGGAGATCATGCCCTGTTCGAGGAGGCTCTTTCGGACGAAGTTGTCGAAGTGGTGCCAGTAGGTGCCGCCGGGGTGCTCGACGCAGACGATGGGGATCATGCTCGCCTTGCCGGTCTGGACGAGGGTGAGCGTTTCGTACGCCTCGTCGAGCGTGCCGAACCCGCCGGGGAAGAGGGCGACGGCTTCGGCCTGGCTCAGGAACATCAGCTTGCGGGTAAAGAAGTAGCGAAAGTGGATGAGCTTGTCGTCGCCGGCGATCACGTCGTTCGCGGTGGTTTCAAAGGGCAGGCGGATCGCGACGCCGAAGCTCGCCTGGCGCCCCGGGCCCTCGTGACCGGCTTTCATGATCCCGTCGCCGGCGCCGGTGATGACCATCCAGCCCATCTCGGCCATCAGCTTGCCGAACTCGACGGCGGACTTGTAATCGGGATGGTCCGGCTTCGTGCGCGCCGAGCCGAAGATCGTCACCTTGTGCGGGTCCGGGTACTGCCCGAAGACGCGGTAGGCGTAGCGCAGCTCCTTGACGGCGGCCGTCATGAGCTTGAGCTCGCCCGTGTCGCGTCCGTCGGGGAGGAGCTTGAGCCCGGCGGTGATGAGTTCCTTGACCAGGCGGACCTGGAAGTCGGACTGCTCGGAGTTGTCCAGGTGCGCCGCCCCGACGCCGCGAACGAGAGACTCGATCGCGGACTGCACGTCCTCGGAATCCGCGCGCTTCTGCTCGGGCAGTTCCGGGGGGGCGGCCGACTCGTCGCGGAGTTGGGCCGACTCGGTCGGGTTCAGCTCGACGCGGTGGTGGGTGTTCGATCCGGCTTCGCGGTCCGGGGTGGGCATCGGGTCCCTCTCCTGTCTCTCAAGCGGTTGGGCTCGGGCGGGTGGTGGTTGGGAAGCGGGTCATTGTTGCCCCCCCGCCTCGGCGGGGATGGCGCGATCGACGCGGACCCCGCGCCCGGCCCGGGCGCGGGCGGCTTCGGCCCGCTCTTTCAGTTCCGCCAGGCGGCGCGATCGGCTCGATTCCCGAACGCCGAAGAACTGCGACAGCAGCCGGCGCGTCTGCGGGAACTGCATCAGCTCGAACGAGGGCTCGTCCGGCGTGCCCGTCACCCGCGTCGATGCCAACTCATCCCGCAGGTTCTCGAACACCGCGCTGATGATCGGGATCCGAGCCTCGGCCCGCGAGTTGAACATCAGGTCCATCTCCAGCTCCGGCCAGGTCACCGTGCCGAAGCCCAGGATGCGCACGCTCCGGCTGAACGCCGAGAGATCCTCGAACACCAGTCGCCCGTCGCGCAGGTAGAAATCCGCCTGGGCGAAATCGATCGGCTCGTTCATCGGCAGGCGGAAGTTGCTCAGCTCGATCAGTCGCACCGCGAGCGGGAGGCTCAATATCCGCCCGCCGAAGACGCGGATCACCCCGCGCGCCGAGACCGTCTCCGGCTCATCGGCGATCGCCCGGAAGCCGAGCTCCGCGTCCAGGCGCCCGCGGCTTTCGTCCGGGGGCAGATCGGGCGCGGGCGGGGGCAACACGCCGACCAGCTCGCGCACACGCGCCTCGGGCGCGTCCTTGTCGCCCTCGCCCTCCCGCTCGGCCGTGCGCTCGGCTTCGCGGCGGAGATCCTCCAGCACCGAGGCGAAGCGCACGTCGGCCGCACGCACCTCGCCCTCGACCTGCACGCGCCCGTCGGGGCGGGTCTCGCTCATGGCGCTGACGCTGACGCGCCCGCCGTGACAGTCGGCCGTCGCGACGGGGATCAGCGTGGGGAGCGGGCCCTCGCGGTCGGCCCCGCCGCTGATCAGTGCGCGCGCTCGGCGCATCTCCACCCCGCCGTAGCGTAATCGGTCGGCGAGCACGTCCATCGACCAGCGGACGATCTCCTGCGCCGGGTCACGCTCGACGCTGAAGCGCAGCGCCACGTCCGCGTCGGCGATCGGGAGCCCCATCGACAGCCCGACGCCGCCGGCTCGGACGAGCCCGGTGGTGACCGTCCGCGGCTCGCGCGCCACGCCGCCGACGGGCGTCGCCCCGCGCGCCAGGTGCACCGTTCCGTCCTCGACCGCGACGGGCCCGTCGGCGCGGATCTCTAGCGCCTCGATCAGCTCGATCAGCTCGTGCGGCAGGATCGATCGCAGGTCGTCCGCGACGCCGAGGCTGCGCAGCCCGAAGCGGAGGGTCGCCTCCGCGGAGCCGTCTTCGCCCGTGAGCCATTCGCCGTCGCAGGTTGCGATCCAGGTCGGCGCCGTGAGGCGGAGCCCTTCGAACCGCGCCTCGCCCGGGGCGAATCGGATCAACCCCTCGATGGGCTCGAGGTGAACCGTGCCGCCGGGGCGGTCGAAGGTGATCGCGCCGGGGTGGAGCGTGCCGAAGACGAGCAGCGCGGGGGGTTCGTCGGTTGGCGTCTCGCCGAGTCGCGTCGGCTCGGGGCGGAGTTCGAGCGCCACGCGGTACGGGCCGCGGGGCTGGTGCCGGTCGTAGAGGTCGAGCAACTCGGGGTTGTCGCCCGAAGCGATCGAGCCGCGGGCGAGCCCGGACGCGAAATCGCCTCCTTCGAGCGTGATCAACAGCTTGGGCTCGGCGAGTTCGGGTCGCCCGGGCTCGGGGCGGGGGCGCGGGGCGATCGCGAGCGTGCCGTCGAGATGGACGCGACCGGCCGGCTCGCGGTTGTAGAGCAGCGGGCCGACGAGCGCGTCCAGGCGCGCGATCGGCGGCTCATCGGGCCCGACGTCCACCACCACCACGCCGCCCTCGCTGGTCAGCGCGGCACGCCCTTCCAGCAGTTCGATCTCAACATCCAGCAGGCGCGTGAACGCGGCCTCGACGCGCGGCACGGCGTCGAGCGCCCCCGCGACGCGCACCGCGCCGTGCGCCACGCCCGTCGGCTGGTAGAGCGTGCGCGCGCCGGTGATCGCGTCGGCGGCTTCTCGGCTGAAGACGCGCGCCAGATCCTCGAACCGGGCGGCGAGATCCGTCCCGTCGCCCTCGACGAAGACTTCCAGAAAGCCGGGATCGTGCGCGCGGTCCGGGCGTTCGGGAAGCTCGAAGCGGACGTCCGTGCGCACGCCCAGACGCCCGGCGGGCGCTGGCGGCGCATCGTGCGCGATCGCGTGCGCCTCGCCCTCCAGCTCGACCACCAGCGTGCGCTCGTTGACGGCGACGCGCCCGGCGAGATCCACCGCGAGCGAAGCCGCCTCGCCGGGCGTTGGGGCCGGGCGTGCGCGGAGGGCGGGGACGCGGACGTCGACATCGAAGCCGAGCGTGCCGTCCTCGCGCCGGAGCACGCGGGCTTCGCACCCGACGTCGCCGACCAGGCGCAGCTCGCGGAGCATGCGCCGGATGCTCGCGGGGCTCTGCTCGCCCTCGGGCGCGTCGTCGGCGGCGGGGTCGGGGATCGCCAGGAGCAGGCGTTCGTCGATCGGCACGCCCTCGGCGCGAATGCGGATGTTGGGGGTGACGGGCGTGTCGTCGTCGTCGTTGAGGGGGATGTCGATGATGGCGTCGATCTCGGCCGAGCCCCCGGTGAGCCCGCGGAAGACCCCGCCGAGCAGCTCGGCCTTGCCGCCGCCGATGCGGAGCGAGACGTCCTCGCCGAGGATCGGGAGCGGGAACTGGTCGGGCAGGAGTCCGGCCCGGTCGAGTTGGACATCGACGTCGGCCCGCCACACGCTGACCACGCCGGGCTCGCGCCGGAGGCGGACATCGACCGCGCCGGTGGAGCCGAGATCGAACATGGGGGCTTCGAGCCGCTGGAGCACCGCGCCGCGTTCGGCGAGCAGAGGCGCCATCGCGTCCGGGCGGCGCGGGCGGGTGAGCAGCGCGTCGAGCTCGGCGAGTCGTCCGCGGAGCGTCTCGGCCTCGGCGCGCCCGATGACCAGCCCGCGCGCGCGCAGCTCGGCATCGGCGCGCCGGCTGAACAGTTCTTCGATCACCTCCGACCGCTGCGGGCCGAGCGCGCGCGACAGGTACTCGTCCACCGGCACCGGCTGCACGCGGATGTCGATCCAGACCTCCGCCCCGCCGTCGGGCGGCGCGATCAGCGCGTTGGCGCGCAGCGACGCCCCCGTCGGGCCCGTGCCCACGATGTTGCTCACCTCGATCTTGTCCGGGTCGAACAGGACCAGCCCGCTCATCGACTCGAACGGGTAGGGGAAGTGCTCGTAGCTGGCGCGCGCGTTGCGGAACTCGATCCACCCGCGCACGTCGATCGGCGCGGGCGAGCCCGCCTCGGCGCGCCCGCGCGACACGAACACCGTCGAGTCGATCACGCCCGTCGGGTTATCGAACGACGCCAGGCGACGCCGGACAAGCTCCGGCGCGAACGGCAGCAGCCCGGGATCGCGCCCCAGCTCGTAATCCCGCGTGTGCAGCTGCGCGATGAACGGCGCGTCGGCGTCGGTCCCCTCGTAGGTCAGCTCCACCGCGTAGGGCAGGTCTTCCAATAGCCCGGACAGATCGGCCTTCACCCGGTCGCGCTCGAACTCGATCCGCCCGCGCACGCGGCGCATCCGCGCACGCTCGGCGCCCGGCTCGTCGGCGTCCAACGCGAACGGGAGCGTGATCGCGACGTCGGCCAGGTCGATCCGCGCGACGATCTCGGCCGGGAAGATCAGGCTGAACGACGTCCGCGCGATCTCTCCCTCCAGCGCCAGCGACTCGTACACCGTGCGGTACGCGCTCGGCACCGCGTCGGGGGTCCAGTCGCGCAGCGCCAGTTCGTCCATCTCCAGCGTGATGCCGCCCGCGTCGAAGCGCCCCGTGATCGCGATCGGGCGCTCGGCGCCCTCGATCCGGTGCTCGCGCAGCTCCACGGCGTAGCCGGGCCTGCCCTGGTCGTCGCGCTCCGGGTACAGACGCCCGTCCACGAGCACCGCGCGCAGACGCGTAAACGAGCCGTCGCGCGCGTGCTCCCCGAACTCGATCGTCGCGTCGGTGGCGTTGAGCGTGGGGAGCCCGATGAGCCCGCCGGGCGCGCCCGTACGCAGCAGGACGATCGACGCGAGATTCAGCGCCCCCGTCTCGGCCGACTGGCTCAGGCGGACCACCGGGGAACGGATCTCGACCGATTCCAGCCGCGGCGAGCCCGCGAGCAGGCTGCCGACCTCCGGGCGGGCGACGAGGCGTTCCACCCGGAGCACCTCCCCCGCCTCGCCGGGGACGCCGGGGATGGTGAACACCCCGTCGCGGATGGTGACGACGCCGTCGAGCCCGACCGAGATCCGGGCCGCCTGCACGCGGAGCCCGAGCTGACGCTCGATCTGCGGCAGGAGGATCGCCCGGCTCACCGGCGTCTGGGTCACGATCAGCCACGCGACACACAGCATGAGCGGGATCGCGATCAGGACGTGGAAGGTCCAGCGAAGGATGCGCCGGCGTCGGCTTCGACGCGACCACTTCTGCCGCCCGGCTTCGCTTGGCCCCCCCTCATTGGATGGGGGCGAGGGATCGGGCTGGACGGGCGGGCTGGGCTCGCCCGTGGGGTCCGGTGCCATTGGGGCAGTGTACGGGCGCGGGCGCACGGCGCGGGGTATCCTCGCGCCACACGATGCCCAAGACCAAATCCAAACGACTGTTCATCTGCCGATCCTGCGGCTCGGTCCACCCCCGCTGGATGGGCAAGTGCCCGGACTGCGGCACATGGGACGCGCTCGAAGAAGCCGAGCACGACCCCAGCGCCGCCAAAGACCCCCAGCGCGGGCTTGTCGAAGGGTGGCGCGACCTGCAAGGCGACGACGCGGGCGGCGGCGCCATAGGTGCGCACGCGCCCCGTGCGGTGCCCATCGGCGAGGTGGGCGAGGGGGAGGACGCCGGCGGGCGCCTCGCGACGGGGATCGGCGAGTTCGACCGCGTGCTGGGCGGGCAGGGCGACCGGCGCGGGATCGTGCCGGGGTCGGTGACGCTGGTGGGCGGCGAGCCGGGGATCGGCAAATCGACGCTGCTGCTCCAAGCGGCGGGGACGCTGGCGCGTTCGGGCGTGCGCACGCTGTACGTGTCGAGCGAGGAATCCTCGCCGCAGGTTCGGGACCGGGCTCGGCGTCTGGGCGTGCCGAGTGATGCGGAGCTGTACCTGCTCGCGGACACAAACCTGGCGCGGATCGTGGAGCAGACGCGGAAGACGACGCCGACGGTGTTGATTCTGGATTCGATCCAGATGATCTACAAAGCCGACCTGCCCGCGGCTCCGGGCTCGGTCTCACAAGTGCGCCGGTGCTGCGCGGAACTGGTGTACCTCGCGAAGGCGAGCGGGATCGCCGTCGTGCTCGTCGGGCACGTCACCAAAGACGGCACGCTCGCGGGCCCGCGGCTGCTGGAGCACCTGGTGGATAGCGTGCTGCTGTTCGAGGGCGATCGGCACCACGCCCACCGCGTCGTCCGCGCGATCAAGAACCGCTTCGGCACCACGCAGGAACTCGGCATCTTCGAGATGACCGGCACCGGGCTGCGCGAAGTGCCCGAGGGCGCGAGCGTCGCGGCGCTGGAATCGGGCGATGAGCCGCGGCCGGGTTCGGTGGTCTGCCCGGTGATGAGCGGGTCGCGGTGCGTCTGTGTGGAGTTGCAGGCGCTGACGGCGACGGGGTTTCTGGGGGCGGCGAAGCGGAAATCGAGCGGGCTGGATGCGAACCGGCTCGCGATGCTGATCGCGGTGCTGGAGCAGCACGCCGAGCTTCGGCTCGCGGATCGCGACATCTTCGCGAGCGTGGTGGGCGGCGTGCGCGTGGTGGAGCCGGCGGCGGACCTGTCGCTGCTGCTGGCGATCGCGGGGAGCCACCACCGTCGCGCGTTGGAGCCGCGGACGATCGTCGTGGGCGAAGTCGGCTTGGGCGGGGAGGTGCGCCCGGTGCCGCAGCTGGAGATGCGCCTGCGGGAGGCGGCGCGGCTGGGGTATCAGCAGGCGGTGGTCCCGCCCATGGGTCGGCACGCGATCCCGAAGATCCCCGGGATCGAACTCCGCGAAATGAAGAACGTGGACCGGGCGATCGAGCAGCTGGGGTGATCTCGCATTCCAAATGTAGCGCAAACAAAACGATCCTAAAAAATGACAAAATTGATCATGCCTGCGATCGCGGGTAGCGAAGCCACGACCAGCAAGCCAAGCACCATGCTCGATATGCAGGGGTGCTTCATGACAACAGCACGGAACACGCCGCAACCGCCGAACCGACTGCCAAACATGCGGCCGCTCATCGCGGATCCGCCTCCCAGATCTGCCGCACACTCCGGACAGACACCGCTGATGCCCGCGCTGTCGTAGCCGCACTTTGAGCAAACCGCCCGGGATTCAGGAACGAGCTCATCGCTCGACAGGCGAGCCCGATCGCTCGTGTGAAGCACAAGAAAATATCGGCGAGTGAGCAAAAATGATGCGGCGAGATACACCAAGCCGAGCCCACCCCCAACAGCCCATCGGATCCACTCCGGACTGGGAAGCAGGGCATAGCCTCGGCCATTCGCGAATGTATAGAAGCTTATGTACTCCCAGAACGACACGATCGGCACATAGGCAAGCGCCACAAAAACCGCCAGCGGAATGATGGCGAACGCCGACCAGCACATTGTTCGCAACAACGTCTGAAGACGTATCGGCTCACGAGGAACGGACGCGAGCCATGACATGATGGCCAGAAGAAAAGGCACGAATAGCAGTATTACAAACGCGTCCGCCATGGGAAAATGCCACAGACTTTGGTAAAAAGCGTTTGGCGCGCTAACCCATCGCCCATCATCCGGATGCCCGTGAAGCGAACGCCACGCATACCCACCCCAGCCTCTGCTGAAGGACCACGAGGGCGACGACATGAAAACGCACCCGTTGGCATCAGGAACAAGGTGGGGATACACGCGATCCGTCACGGGATACACGGCTGCGACCAGCTGCGCCGACCCGCGTATCGGCTGCTGCACTTCCGTGTAGCGGGAAACCACGTACGCCGCAGCAATCACGTGGACCGTGACGACGACAGCGATCAGGCACACCACCAGATACGCCGCTACTTGCAAAGCCTTGATAATCATGAGGGCACTACGATTCGGCACGAACCAGATCTCGCACAGCCTATCGGATCCTCACTTTGACGGCCGCATGGCTGGGCACCCTGTGCATTGCCGACAACTCCAGCGAGAAAACCCAACACTCTGCAACCCCATACGGCTGCACAGAATCCATCGGCACAGCAGTGAGCACAGTATCCGGCACAACACTGCATTTTGCAAGATAGAAATCGACACTATCGCACAAATCTTGACAGCCTTGAGCCTGTCCAAGCTCGACTGCCAAGCTCATCGCGTGCCTACACCCAGGGACACGCCGTTGTTCAGGCACTCTCGCCCAACCAATCCGGCAGCGGCCTCGGGCGGGCGTCCGCGCCCACGCACGCCAACTCGCTGCTTGCGACAACGCAGACGCCCAGCTCGCTCGCGTCCGGCGTTGGGAGTGTTGGGTCGCTCGCGGGGTCGAGTTCCGCTACCGGGCGACCGGCGCGTTCGGCGAGCGCGATCTCGTAGCTGTGGCGGATCTTGATTCGGCTCGCGCTCTCCACGCGCGTCCGCACTTCCACCACGTCGTCGTACCGCACGGGGCGGCGGAAACGCAGCTCCAGGCGTGTCACGACCAGGAAGACGCCGGCGGACTCCAGAGCCGCGTAGCTCACGCCGGCTTCGCGGAGAAGCTCGGTCCGCCCCATCTCCAGCCAGGGGGCAAAACTCGCGTGATGGACGACACCCATCGGGTCGCACTCGCAGTAACGCACGCGGAGGCGGAGCGTGCCGAAGGTCGGCACCGGGCGGCTTGGGCGAAGCTGGTCATCGGACATGGGCAAGGCTACGCGCCCGAGCGAGGCTCGCGCCGCGGCGTGGTGTGGAACATGGGTTGGCTCAGTCGATCGGCGCCATGCCCTGCATCGCGCGGAGCATCATGATCTGCCCGAGGTGGTAGTTGTCGTGCGCCATGAGGTAGGGCCAGGTTTTGGAAACCTCGGGCGAGGTCTCGATCACGGCTCGCACGCTCGCGCGGGCCTGATGAAGACGGGCGACCGACGCGTCCCACGCCGCCCCGGTGCGTTCGGTAGGCGACTCGAAGTTCCGTGCCGCGACCTGCTCAACCGTCGGGCCCGGCTCGCCCCGAGACTGCGCGAGCCCGACCTCGAGCCAGAAGATGACGTGGTGCACGATCTGCCAGATCGAGTGGCGCTCGCCGCCCACGCCCTCGGCCCGCCAACCCGCCTGCTCCGGCGTGAGCCCCGCGACCGCGCGGGCCCAACCCGCGGCCGCCAGCCCCTCGCCGCTCTGCGCGTCCCACAGCTCCAGCATCATCTCCGTCCGCATCGCACGCCTCCTGACTGTTTGAGCACCGGATACGCGATCAAAATAAGAACACAACACCCGCCCGCGCCCCGCATTGTACAGGATCAGCCCGCTCGCACCCGATCCAGCGGGGGCTCGCGCGGGTTGGCCCCGAGGCTGTTTTGGATATTTATGCATTCACCAAGATTTTTCTCATCCTGCCCTGTACCCGCCCGATGATGGGCTCTACGGTTTGGATTCGCTATGTCGCTCATGAACTGCACCACCGCGACCCGCCTGCACATCCGTCCCTGGACGGGCGGGGATGACGCGCTCGCGATCACGGGCGTGCTGCACCGCGCGTACCGACCGCAGGTGGACGCCGGGCTTCGCCCGCTCGCCGGGCGGCAGACGCCCGAGACGACCGCCGAGCGCATCGCCCACGCCCGCTGCCTGCTCGCCGAGGCCAGCTCAGTCCACGAATCGGGCGAGACCATCGTCCGTCTCGCGGGCGTCATCCTGCTGGACGAACGCGAGTCGGCCCTCTTCCCGGCTCTGTTCAAAGAGCCCGGTGTCGCCCACTTCTCCATGTTCGCCGTCGAGCCGGAGTTGCAAGGACTCGGCATCGGCGCGCGACTGCTGGACGCTGTGGAGGAACGGGCGCGAGCGGACGGGCGTTCGACGCTCGCCTGCTCGATGGCCGGCCCGGACGCGGCGCTCAAGGACTGGTACTTCCGCCGCGGGTACACCGTCCACGGCACATGGCAATGGCCGTACACGAACTACCAGAGCCTGATCCTCGCCAAGCCGCTGGGCTGATCGCCGCCTCTTTTGCCATCCCACGCCGCCATCCCCGCTTGCCGGGGCGTTCGATCGCGCGCCACAATGCTGCCGCGCACACGGAGGGTTCTCGCGATGCCGATCCTGGAGCCGATCACGCTGGTCGGGCGGCGATGCCGCCTGGTCCCGCTCGGTCACGAGCACGACGCGCCCCTCGCGGCTCTGCAGGAAGCCGAGCACTTGCAATGGATGTGGCGTCAGCACGGGCTGCGCACAGCTGAGGATCGACAGCGGTTCACAGCCTGGCTGCTTGCTGACCCCCGCGTGCTCGCGCTGGCGGTGATCGACGAGCGCCCCGACGCGCCCGAGCCCGGAGCCGTCGTCGGTATGACGACCTACCTCGGCGTCGATCCCGAGGACCGCGCGCTCGAGATCGGGCACTCCTGGCTCGCCCCGCGATACCTCGGCACCGGCATCAACACCGAGATGAAGTACCTCATGCTCCGCCACGCGTTCGAAACGCCCCTGCTCCCGCCCGTCCGGCCGACGCCGACGAACCCCTTCGCGCCCGAATGGCCCGAGCCCGGCCCCGCCGCCCGAGTCCAGCTCATGACCGACGCGCGCAACGCCCGAAGCCGAGCCGCGATCGAGAAAATCGGCGCCACCTTCGAAGGCGTCATGCGCAAGCACGCCCCCATCGGGCACGGCAGCTTCCGAGACTCCGCCCTATTCAGCATCACCGACAACGACTGGGCACGCGTGAAAGCACGCCTGGAGCAGATGCTCCGCGAAGCCTGAGCCCAACCCCGAACCGGGAACGGGCCGGCATCGGGGTCAGCAACGGTCCGGCAGCGAGCCGCATCACGCGTCAGTTCAGAATCAACGCCCTCGCCGTGCCCGCGACCAGCGGGAAGCAGAGCAACACCCCCGCGATCACCAGCACCGCGACCCGGCACACCCGAGCCCGCGCGTACGTCGGACGAACCCACGGCACCAGCCACACAAACCCCACCGCACGATCATCCCCCGGCACGGGCTCGCCGCATTCGGTGCAGCGCGCCATCTGGGCATCGAGCCTATGCGTGCACCGCAAGCATCGTGCGCCCGTCCCACGCGAGGCGATCGATGCGCGCACGCTCCGATTCACGAGGTATCTGGAAATCCACGCGATGAACACCGTGTGCATCAGCATCAACCCCGCGGCGATCGAAAACCCGGTCGGCGAGAGTGCCTGCCCCATCCCGACCATGCGGGCGTGATTGGTCCACACCCAGGACAGCCGCTCAACCCGGCTCCAAACCAGATAGTCCGTGTACGCCCAGAACGTGACGATCGGCCAGTACAGCGCAGTGAGCATAATCGCCAGCGGGATCGAGATCGCCGTCGCGAGCAGGCAGTGCTGCAAGCCTTGCAGCCCGAATCGGAACCAGATCCAGACCAACATCGAGACCAGCGCGAAGAACAAGAGGTGGTACAACCCATCGGGGTGGCCCGCAGTGATACTGTTGATGGTCAGCACTGCCATCAGACAGACAGGCACGAGCATGACGCCCCACGCCACCCCGCCGCGCATGATCGACGGCACACCCGGCACGCCACAGGCGCGGACGCCGAGATACCCAATCGCGCCGGAAAACAACAACACGTGGAGAAAGAGCTCTGGTGTGTACGGCGCCACGCGCGTCATGTGCCAAAATGCCTGACTCGGCGTGCGATCGATAAGCGTGCCGTCGGCGTGCCGCCACCCGGACAGGTGGGTCCAGAGCAGCGGTGGAGGCGGGCCTGAGTACGACGTCTCGATGCGATGTCCGTGAGCGATCGGGATCAAGCGGCCCGGTCTCGCCCACGACCGCGGGCTCGACATCCCATGCTGATTGGTTATGTACGGCGAGGACGAGGGCACCACACGCGACGCCCAGTCCGCAACTCCGCTCACCAGGACGTCAACCGGGCGCAACGAGGACGCCACGCGAGCCCCCGACATGCCCACCGAAGCAAGCACAAGCACGCCAAGCAGCAGCACGATCCAGAACACCCGGCCTAGCGATGTCCAGTTCATAACAACAACATAACCGCGCCCGCTTGCCAACACAAGACGCAATTCCGGACTTCAAGAAAACCCTCCGCGCCCTCAACCCCCACAACTGAAGGGGGTAAAAGCCCCCTCACGCCAGCGTCGCGATCGGCGGGCTCAGGGGGAGGCTTCGGGCCAGGTCCATGTAGCGGTCGAACTGTTCGCGGAGTTCGGGCATCGAGTCGCCGCTGAACTTGTCTCGGAAGGCGCGGGCGATCTCGAAAGCCGCGACGTTTTCGAGCACGACGCTCGCCGCGCTGACGGCACTCACGTCGCTGCGTTCATAATCGCTGCGCTCGGGCTGCTTGGTGTTGAGATCGACGCTGGGCATGCCCTGGAGGAGCGTGGCGATGGGCTTCATCGTGCCGGTGACGACGACGGGCTCGGCGTTGGTCATGCCGCCCTCGAGCCCGCCGGCGTTGTTCCGCTCGCGCACGAAGCCGAGCGTGGTCGATTGCATCTTCGTCGCGTCGAAAGCGATCGGATCGTGCACGGCACTGCCCGGCAGGTCGGCGCACGCACGCCCGAGCCCGACTTCCACCGCCTTGAACGCCTGGATGCCCATGACGGCGTACGCGAGACGCGCGTCCAGCTTGTCGCGCCAGTCCATGCAGGAGCCGAGCCCGGGCGGGCAGCCGAAGACGTGGCACTCGACCAACCCGCCCGCGGTGTCCTTCTCCGTCTTGGCTTTGCGCACGGCTTCACGCTGGCGCTCGCTCGCCTCGGCGTCGGGGCAATACGTGTCGCTCTGATTCCTCAGGTCGCGCATGGCGCGCCAGTTGTCCGCGGTGATGCGCGCGTCGGTGAGCTGCCCGCCTATGGAGCGCACGAACCCGAACGCCTCGATGCCGAAGTTGCGGAGCAGGCATCGCGCGACCGCGCCGGCGGCTGTGCGTGCGGCGGTTTCCCGGGCGCTGGCGCGTTCCAGCGTCTCCCGGCAGTCGGTCGTCAGCCACTTCACACTGCCCGCCAGGTCCGCGTGCCCGGGGCGCGGGCGGTAGACCGGCGGCGTGCGTTCCAGATCATCGAGCCGGCTGTCCTTGTTGATAATAAACATCGTCAGCGGCGCGCCGGTCGCCTTGCCGCGGCGGACGCCGGTGAGCCATTGGACGCGGTCGGTTTCGATGCGCTGTCGCCCGCCGCGTCCGTACCCGCCCTGGCGTCGGCGGAGCTCGTCGTTGATGAAATCCTCGTCGAGCTCGAGCCCGGCCGGGAGCCCGGTGACGGTCGCGACCAGCCCGGGCCCGTGGCTCTCGCCGGCGGTGTGATAGTTGAGCAAAGGCATGGAAGCAGTGTAGGGGAGGGGGGAAGCCATCAGCCATCAGGTTCCGGATGCCCTGCTGATGGCTGATGGCTGATGGCTAATCGAGTCTCAGCACGTCGAGGATGTTGCTGGATCGGTCGGTCCACAGCGGCGTGCCTTCGGGCGGCAGGGCGGGGTGCCATGTGCCGCCGACGCCGGCGGTGCCGGGTGGCGGGGCGAGCGCCTCGGGCGTGCGCGCCAGGACCAGCCAGGTCGAGGGCAGCGCCCGGTGGGGCGCGAGCACCGGCGGCGGGATCGAGTCGTGCACCATCCCGCGCAGCCCGAGCTCCACACCGATCCGCAGCAGCACCGGCACCAGGTCCAGGTGCCGGTTGCTCACGTGGAAGACCAGCACGCCGTCGTCCGCGAGCGCTTGCATGTAGATCTCGACCGCTTCTTTCGTCACCAGGTGCACCGGGATCGCGTCGCTCGTGAACGCGTCGATGAACAGCGCGCCCAGCGGGTCGAAGCCGGGATCGCGCCCGAGGCGGTCGAGCACGAGTCGCCCGTCGCCCAGTTCGAGTTCCAGGCGCGTGCCGCGCGCGACGGCGTCGGGTGTGAAGGTGAACAGGCGCGGGTCGGTCGCGATGCGGACGACGGCCGGGTCGATCTCGATCACAAGCACGCGCTCGCCCTCGTTGGCGTAGGCGAGCATCGCGCCGCTGCCGAGCCCGACGAGCCCCCACCGCTCGCGTCGCGGGTCATCGGTGAGCGCCCGGAAGACGTCGCCGACGGGGCCGGCAGGGTGGTAGTAGGCGGTGGGGAGTCTTCGAAAATCGGGGTCGGTGGACTGGATGCCGTGGAGCGTGGTGCCGTGCATGAGGGTGACCCACGCGCGATCGTCGCTTCGGAGGACTTCATGCACGCCGAAGAACGTGCGCTCGATGTGGAGCACTTCGCGCCGGAGCCCGGGCTGGACGCCGACGGCGAAGACAAGCAGCGTCGCGACGCCGGCGGCGAACGCGTGCCGGTGCGCCACGAGCAGGAAGCAGAGCAGGCACGGCAGCCCAACGCGGAACGCCGTCGCGAGCCCGCCGACGCCCTCGCGGTCCATGTTCGCGACGTCTGCAGCCGGCGCGAGGCGTTCGAGCAGGACCAGCAGCGAGCCGAGCACGGCGACCGTGCCGAGCGGGAGCCAGCGTTTGACGGGCGCGGGGAGGGGCGCGCGCCCGAAGAGCAAATCGCGTGCGCGCGCGAGCCCTGTGGATTCCGACTTGTTGTTCTGCTTGCCTTTTTGCCGGGTTTCCGCGGGCGGCTTGAGGCTGACGCGTGCGAGGCAGGCTGCGGCGATCGCGAGCGGGTATTCGATCATGCGATCAAAAACGACTGGCGCGACCAGCGCGTTGAACGCCCCGCCGAGCACGCCGCCGACGGCGAGCCAGAAGTAGAACTCCGTCAACCGCTCCGCCGGCGGCCGGTCCTCGCGCAGGCGCACATGGCAGAGCAGCGCGAGGAGTGTGAACGCGAAGAAGTGGACCGCGAGCAGGACCGCCATCGGCTCGCGCGCCTCCAGCAGGAACGCGACCGCGAGCGCGATCACCACGATCGATGACAGCCGACCCAACGCGCCGGGGTTCAGTCGCACGCGCCCGCTGAAGGCGATGATGAACGTCAGCAGGTAGAGCGTGAGCGGGATGACCCAGAGCAGGGGGACCGCGGCGATGTCGGTCGTCGCGTGCTGGGTGACGCCGAGCATCATGCTCGACGGGACGGCCGCGAGCCCGACCCACGCGAGGCGGCGCGCCCAGGTGATCGGGCGCGCACGCTCGCTGTCGTTCCCAGCAGGCGCGCCGGGCGTCGCGCCCGCGGGAGGCACACTCGGCATCGAGGGCGTGTCGTTCCCGCTGCGCCGCCACGCGACGAGCCCGGCGGCGATCATGCAGCAGACGAAAGCCGCGTACCCGAGCGTCCACAATCGCCCCTGGTCGCCCAACTCGAACGCGCGTTCGATCAGCAGCGGGTAGCTGAGCAGCCCGACGAGGCTGCCGGCGTTGCTGGCGGCATAGAGAAAGTAAGGATCATGCGCGGTGCGGTGCCCCGTGCGCGCGAACCAGGCTTGCAGGAGCGGGCCGGCGCTGGCGATCGCGAAGAACGGGAGCCCGGCGATGACGGCGAGGGCGACGAGGGTCCAAAGGACGTAAACGCCAGTGTCGTCGGCCGTCGGCGGGGTCACGCCCTCGGGCATCGCGATCGGGAGGACCAACGCGGGGAGCAGCAGCACGCCGCCGTGGAGCAGGAGTCGCCAGCGCCACGCGCGGATGCGCATGAGCGCATGGGCGTAGGCGTATCCGCCCAGAAGGAGCGCCTGGAAGAAGACCATGGAGGTGTTCCAGACGGCCGGGCTCCCGCCGAGCATCGGGAGCAGGAGCTTGGCGACCATCGGCTGCACGGCGAAGAGCAGACCGGCCGCCAGCGTGACCGCGATGATGTACAGCGGGAGCATGGGCGAAGGGTATCGGCCCGGGCCCGGCTACGATCGCTCCCGATGCACGAAAAACGCCCTCAGCCCGCGGAAGACCACGAAACGGCGCACGGCGCGCGTCGTCGGTTCGACGCTGTGCTCTGCGATATCGACGGGTGCCTCGCGCCGGAGACGACGGCTCCGCTTGATCTCCGCGCACTCGCGGAAGTCGCCCGCTGGAACGATCGCGCGCAAGCCGAGGGGGATCGCCCGGTGGTGACGCTCTGCACGGGTCGCCCGCAGCCGTTCGCAGAGGCGGTGTGCCGCGTGATCGGGAACCGGACGCTGCCGATCGTGTGCGAGATGGGCGTGTGGCTGTGGTTCGCGGGGAGCAACCGGTACGAGCGCGACCCGCGGATCACCGACGAAGATCAGCGCG